>Ga0308167_1000580_pt1 | contig 60456 bp, 69 predicted proteins | sample PhyCR1_2_FD_202138 | JGI IMG/M metagenome (GOLD analysis project Ga0308167, IMG submission 202138) | Phyllosphere microbial communities from UC Gill Tract Community Farm, Albany, California, United States - DLSLRC.R1 | ecosystem: Host-associated > Plants > Phyllosphere > Unclassified | place... | reverse complement strand
TTGTTCGCTGCAGCGAGAACCATTCAAACTCCACGTCAGTGTGTTGCGATCGACAACTCCGCCGACCCGGACGGGAACGTTACACCGATTTGTGACCGTTCACATAGCCGGGGTATGCATTACGCCCGCAATGCACTGGAGCGGCGTCGGTAGGCTCGTTCCATGACCGAGCAGTCGCGCATCCTCGTCCTCAACGGACCGAACCTCGACATCCTCGGGCGGCGCGACCCGGCGCAGTACGGCACGGTGACGCTCGCCGAGATCGAGGCCATCGTGCACACCGAGGCCGCGGTCCACGGGCTCGACGCCGACTTCCGGCAGACGAACCGCGAGGGCGAACTCGTCGAGTGGCTGCACGAGGCCCTCGACGACTTCGTCGGTGTCGTCATCAACCCCGCCGCGTACGCACACACCTCGGTCGCGCTGCACGACGCCGTCGAGGCGCTCTCGGTCCCCGTCGTCGAGGTGCACCTGTCGAACACGTGGAAGCGCGAGCCGTTCCGGCACGTCGACCACGTCGCGACGGCGGCGACCGCCGTCATCGCGGGCGCCGGCCCGGACGGCTACCGCCTGGCGGTCGCGCACGTCGCGTCCCTGCTGGGCTGATCCCACGGCGGACGGGAGGCGCGGGGCGCGCCCGCCACGCGCCTCCCGTCCGATGGTTGGAACGTTCCGTTCGTGAGTGTCTCGCGCTAGGTTCGAATGTATGGACAAAGTGCGAATCGGTCTCGTCGGCTACGGCCTCGGCGGGCGGGCCTTCCACCGGCCGTTCCTCCTGGACGCCGAGGGCGTCGAACTGGTCGGCGTGGTGGCCCGCTCGGCCGACAAGCGCGGCCAGCTCGCGAGCGACCTGCCCGGCGTCCCGGTGCACGACTCGCTCGGCGCCCTGCTGGCGTCCGGGGTCGACGCCGTCGTGATCACCACTCCCCCGTCGACGCGGCGAGACCTCGCACTCGAGGCCATCGCAGCCGGCGTCGCGGTCGTCGCGGACAAGCCCTTCGCGCCCGACCCGGCGACCGCCCGGGAGATCCGTGACGCAGCCTCGGCCGCCGGCGTCGTCGTCGCGCCCTTCCACAACCGGCGGTGGGACACCGACCTCGCGACGCTCCGGGGCGTGCTCGACGACGGAGGCGTCGGAGCGCCGCTGCGGTTCTGGTCGCGGTTCGACCTGGTCGAGCGGCACGGTATCGCGACGGGTGTCGGTGGGGGCGTGCTCTCCGACATCGGGTCGCACCTGGTCGACCAGGCGGTGTCCCTCTTCGGTCCGATCGCACGGGTGTCGTGCGCGCTCGACCTGCGGGACGCCCGCGCACTCGGACGCGACCAGGACGGTGACATCGACGCCGGGTTCACCCTGACGGCCACGCACGTCTCGGGCGTGGAGTCCGTGCTGACGTCGAACAAGGCCGGCCGGCTGGGTGCACGACGCCTGCGCGTGGACGGGGTCGACGGGACGTACGAGGCCTCGAGCACCGACGTGCAGGCGCAGGCCGCGGTCGCGGGGCGCTCGCCGGCCGAGGATCGTGCGGGGTGGGGCATCGAACCCGCCGGCGGGACACTCACGACATCGGCCGGCACGGTCGAGGTGCCGTCGGCGCAGAGCTCGTACACGGACTACTACGAGCGGTTCGCCCGTGCCGTCCGAGGACTCGGGCCGGTGCCGGTACCGGTCGACGACGCCGTCCACGTGGTGGACGTGCTCGACGCGGCGCGCCGCTCGGCCGAGTCCGGCGAGACGGTCGCGATCCCCGCACCCTGACGGGGTGCGGCGCGGTCGCCGAGGTCGCGCGGCGGCTAGAAGTCGGCGGGGCGGCGGACGTCGCCGGCGCCGGCGGTGGCGAAGCCCCCGCGGATGATCGGCAGGGCGCGGTGCACGGCCTGGTCGATGCGCAGCTCGAGGTCGACGTTCGCGATGTCGTAGCCGCCCTCGCGCTTCGTGAAGTCCCGCTCGTTCCCGAAGACACCGATGGGCAGCGTGGTCGACTGGAAGAACCCGAACAGCGGCCGCATCTGGTGCTCGACGAGCAGGGCGTGCCGGTCGCTCCCGCCGGTCGCGGTCAGGAGCACCGGGGTGTCGACGAGGTCGTACTGGCCGATCCAGTCGAAGAAGAGCTTGAACGCGCCGGAGTACGCGGCACGGAACGCCGGGCTGCCCACGACGAGCACGTCAGCGGCCTCGACGGTCTCGAGGGCACGACGGGTGCGGTCGGACATCGCCTCGCGCGACGGCGCAGCACCGAGGTCGGCGAGCAGCGGTCCGATCTCGACCGTCTCGGTCCGGGCGTCCTCGATCTCCTGACCGAGGCGTGCCACGGTGGCAGCCACCAGGGTGGACGTCCGCGAGGGGTCCGATGGGCTGCCGCTCACGCCGACGACGAGTTCTCCGCTCATGCGTCCGATGCTCACACGCATGCCGCCCGGGTGCCTCGGTTGTGACGACATGTGTCGGGTTCCAGTGCGTCCCGCGTACCTTCTCCGCCATGCAGACGTTCCTGCCGTACCCCGACTTCCGCGCCTCGGCCGAGGCGCTCGACGACCGGCGGCTCGGCAAGCAGCGGGTCGAGACGCTGCAGGTGATGCGTGCGCTGACCCTGCCGGACTACGGCTGGCAGCACCACCCGGTCACCGCGATGTGGCGCGGGTACCGACCGGCGCTGATGGCCTACCAGGACGCCACGTGCCGGGTCTGGACGGAGCGCGGGTACGCGGACACCTGTCTCGACAAGACGCTCGCGGACCTCGGGCTGGTCCCGGAGGACCTCGACGCGTACGAGCGCGGGGACTTCCCGATGCCGCCCTGGAACGACGACCCGGCGGTGCACCGGTCGCACCGGTCGAAGCTCGTGCAGAAGGCACCGGAGCACTACCGGGAACTGTTCCCCGACGTGCCGGACGACCTCGACTACGTCTGGCCGGTCAACCCACGGGCGTCCAGCGGGAGCCGTCCCGCCGGGTGAGCACGGCCGACCGGACCTCGGCGGTGCTCGCGAGACCGTCGGCGGCGTGCGCAGCGACGGCATCGGCGATCTCGTCGGACGGCGCCTCGAACCGCACGACGGCGCAGGGGGCACCCCGGAGCAGGCGGACGTCCTTCGCCTCGACGACCGTGACTTCGGCGACGAGCCGCGCAGCCTCGGGGAGGACGGCGTCGGGTGCCGCGCCGGGAGCGAGCTTCCCGACGGCGAGGGTCACACGGTACGAGGGCATGACACCACGCTATCGAGAGCCGCGACCCGTCGTGGGTGGAGGGGACGGCGTCGCACAGGGGAAGCGACGCCCGCATCCACGACGGGTCACGGGGTTCAGCGGGGCACGACGATTCAGGGGGTGCCGTGCCCCGCGCCGGACGCAGATCAGGGGGCAGCGTCCGGTCGTCGCACCGTCGGGTCCACAGGGGACGGACCCGACGGTGCTGGTCCTCAAGGGTGTTCGGTGTCCTCTCGGTACCGGTCTGTCTCGGTCGGTGCGGGCATCGACCGTCGGGCCGCGGCGGGTCGGACCATGGGGAGCAGCGCGCTCCCGATGGTCGCCAACGCACCGACGACGGCGATCAGCCCGAGCGGGGCGGTGCCGAGGTCGTGCTGTGCGGCCATGACGAGCGCGACGACCGTCGCGGGTGCAGGGAGGAGCTGGACCGCACGGAAGTGGTCCTCCTGCCGGACCCGAGTCGTCATCGCGTTTGCCATGTGAACACTTTGACGCAGATCTGCTGTCCGCAGAAGGGGGGACACGACCCCACTCATGGAGTAGAACGTCTAGTACACCCTGCGACGCATCAAGCGAGAGTCCGTACGGCCGCGACGGACGCCGCGACCGCACCGACCACGAGCGCCACGTCCGCCTCGGTCAGGCTCGCGTCGAAGGTCAGCCGGAGCGCCGTGCGGGCGACCTCGTCGGACAGCCCGAGTGCCGTGAGCACGTGCGACGCCTCGGTGCTGCCGGCGGCGCAGGCGCTCCCCGACGAAGACACGACGTCCCGCTGCTCCAGCTCGAGCAGCACCGTCTCGCCGTTCACACCCGGGAAGCAGAACGACGCGTGACCCGGAAGGCGAGCGGTCCGCGACCCGGTCACGAACGATCCCGGGACGGCGGCGAGCACCCCGTCGAGCACGGCGTCCCGCGTCGCGGTCGCCGCGCCGGCCGCCGCACCGCGCTGGTCGGCCACGAGTGCGAACGCCGTCGCGACGGCCACCGCCCCGGCGACGTCCTCGGTCCCGGAACGCCTCCCCCGCTCCTGTCCGCCGCCGTGCAGCAGGGGCTCGAGCGGGACCCCCGAACGGACGGCGAGCGCGCCGGTGCCCTTCGGGGCCCCGATCTTGTGCCCGGACAGCGACAGCGCGTCGACGCCGAGCACGTCGAGCCCGACCGGGAGCCACGGCGCGGACTGCACCGCGTCCGTGTGGAAGCGGGCACCGACCTCGTGCGCGACCGCGGCGAGCGCCGGGACGTCCTGCACCGTGCCGATCTCGTTGTCGGCGTGCGCGATCGACACGAGCGTCGTGTCCGGTCGGAGTGCAGCACGCAACACCGAGGGGTCCACGACCCCGAGCGAGTCCACCGGCAGCACGGTGACCTCGAAACCGTGGAAGCGTTCGAGGTACCGGCAGCTCTCGAGCACCGCCTCGTGCTCGATCGCACTCGTCACGACGTGTCGGCCGCGGGGCGACGCGAGCGCGATGCCCTTCACCGCGGTGTTCGCGCCCTCGGTCCCGCCCGTGGTGAAGACGACCTCGGCCGGTCGGCACCCGAGGACCCGTGCGACGGCAGTCCGAGCGTCGGCGAGACCACGGGCAGCAGCATCGCCGACCCCGTGCGTCGACGACGGGTTGCCGAACGTGCCCGTGAGGTACGGCCACATGGCCTCGAGCACCTCGCGGCGTACGGGGGTCGTCGCCGCCCGGTCCAGGTAGAACACGGGCCCGGTCAGACCGCGACGTCGATGTCGAGCCCGAGGTCGAGGGCCCGGGCGGAGTGCGTCAGCGCCCCGACGGAGATGACGTCCACCCCGGTCGCGGCGATCGCGGCGACCGTGTCGAGCGAGACGCCACCCGATGCTTCCACGAGCGCACGGCCGTCGACGAGCGCGATGCCCTCGACGAGCATCTCCGGCGTGAAGTTGTCGAGCATGATCGTGTCGACGTCTGCCGAGACGACGGGTTCGATCTGGTCGAGGCGGTCCACCTCGACCTCCAGGTGCACGGTGTGCCCGAGGCGCTTCCGGGCCGCCACGATGGCGTCGCCGATGGCCGTCCCGCCCGCCAGGAGCACCGCGAGGTGGTTGTCCTTGGCGAGTACGGCGTCCGACAGCGAGGTCCGGTGGTTGTGCCCGCCGCCGCACCGCACCGCGTACCGCTCGATCGCTCGGAGCCCCGGGGTCGTCTTCCGGGTGTCGACGATCCGCGCACGGGTGCCCGCGACCGCTGCGACGTAGGTGGCCGTCGCGGTCGCGATGCCGGACATCCGCTGCGCCAGGTTGAGCGCGACCCGTTCGGCACGGAGGACGGAGCGTGCCGGACCGCTCACCGTCGCCAGGACGTCCCCGTCGACGAACCGCGTGCCGTCCGCGACGTGCAGCTCGGCGACGATCGACGGGTCGACGGCGTGCATGACCGCGACGAAGACCCCGCCGCCGCTCAGCACGCCCGGCTCCCGCGCCGCGAGGGTCGCCGTCGCGGTCGCCTCGGCGGGGATGAGCGTCTCGCTCGTGACGTCGCCCCACGGCGCGTCCTCCTCCAGCGCGGTCTCGATAACCCGGCGGAGGGCGTGCGGCGGGATGGTCCCGGGGTCGATCGGTGCGGTGTCGACGGTCATGCGGGTACCTCCTGCGGGACGGCTGCGTGCTGGGCGACCCACGCGTACGACGCGGGCGCGGTCGGGTCGGTGTCGGGGTGGTCGCTGCGCGCGTGGGCACCGCGGGACTCGGTGCGGTTCTCGGCGGCGAGCGCGACGATCCGGGCGAGGTCGAGGAGCGCCCGGTCCTCGTGGTCGCGCACCCCGGCAGGGTCCGCGACGCGCAGGGCGTCGAGGTCGCGGCGTGCGGTCGCGAGTCCGGTCGCGTCGCGGAGCAGGCCCACGCGGTCCGTCATGACGGACTGGACCGCCTGGCGGACGTCCGTGACGTCGGTTCGGCGCTCCGCTCCTCCAGGCTGGGTCGGTCTGGAGGAACGGATCACGTCGGCCGCACCGCTGACGGTGCTGACGTGCAGGCCTGCGTCACCCCGCAGGCGCAGTCGGGCGGGGCGTGTCGCGTCGAGCGCGTCCGCTGCGCGGACGGCGAAGACGAGCCCCTCGAGGAGCGAGTTCGAAGCGAGCCGGTTCGCGCCGTGCACCCCGGTGCAGGCGACCTCGCCGACGGCGAGCAGTCCGGGGAGGCTTGTGCGTCCCTCTGCGTCGGTCGCGATGCCGCCCATCGAGTAGTGCGCGGCCGGCGAGACGGGCACACCCTCGCGGGTCCAGTCGAACCCGGCGGCACGGGTGGCGCGGGTGAGTCCGGGGAATCGTCGGACCAGGAACCCGGCGTCGAGACCGGTCGCGTCCAACAGCACGGGTGCGCCGCCCTGGTCACGCACCGCGGCCGCGATCCCGCGCGCCACCACGTCCCGCGGGGCGAGCTCGGCGTCCGGGTGCACGTCGGTCATGAACCGCCGGCCACGGGCGTCCCGGAGCACGGCGCCTTCGCCACGCACGGCCTCGGACACGAGCCCCCCGCCGGGCACCGCGAGGCGGGTCGGGTGGAACTGCACGAACTCCAGGTCGGCGAGGACCGCTCCGGCACGCCACGCGGCTGCCACGCCGTCGCCCGTCGCGACGAGCGGGTTCGTGGTCTCGCGGTACAGGTGCCCCGCTCCGCCGGAGGCGAGCAGGACCGCGTCGGCGTCGAGCCGACGTGGTTCGCCGAGCAGGTCGAGCACGTCGACGCCGACGACCGCGCCGTCACGGACGACGAGGTCGGTGAGGCAGGTGCGCTCGAGGATCGTGACGTGGCGACGGTGCAGCGCGTCGATGAGGGTGCGCTCGATCGCCGCTCCGGTGGCGTCGCCGTCGGCGTGCACCACCCGCCAGCGGCCGTGCGCTGCCTCGCGACCGCGGGCGAGGTCGTCGCCGTACCGGTCGAGGCTCGACGGGTCGGCCGTGCGGTCGAACGGCACGCCGAGCGACAGCAGGTCGCGGACGCGTGCCGGGCCGTCCGTGCAGAGCACCTCGACCGCGCGGGCGTCCGCACTGCCGGCCGCCGCGACGTGCGTGTCGGCCTGGTGGAGCGACGAGGAGTCGTCGGCGCCGAGCGCGACCGCGACGCCGCCCTGGGCGTACGCGGTCGCGCTGTCCGCGAGGGCGCCCTTCGTCACCAGGGTGACGTCGTGACGGGCGCTCGCTCGGATCGCTGCGGTCAGTCCGGCGATGCCGGAGCCGACGATGACGACGTGCACGGTGCTGTCCTCCCTTCGCGGCTGACGGTCAGGCTCGTGGCTTCGCGGCGAGCATCCGCTCGAGCGCGACCTTGGCGTCGGCCTGCACGTCGGCGGGCACGACGATCTCGTTGAGGACCTCGCCGCGGACGAGCGCCTCGAGCACCCACGCCAGGTAGCCCGGGTGGATCCGGTACATCGTCGAGCAGGGGCACACCACCGGGTCGAGGCAGAAGATCGTGTGCTGCGGGTACTCGGCCGCGAGGCGGTTCACCATGTTGATCTCGGTGCCGATCGCGAACGTCGTCGGTTCGGTCGCCGCGGCCACCGTCTTCCGGATGAGGTCCGTGCTGCCCGCGTGGTCGGCGGCGTCGACGACGGCCATCGGGCACTCGGGGTGGACGATGACCTGGACCCCGGGGTGGTCGCGGCGGGCCTGCTCGATCTGGTCCACCGTGAACCGGCGGTGCACCGAGCAGAACCCGTGCCAGAGCACGACCTTCGCGTCCTGCAGGGTCTGCGCGTCGTTGCCGCCCAGCGCTTTCCGCGGGTTCCACATCGGCATCAGGTCCGTGCTGATCCCCATCGCCTTGGCGGTGTTCCGGCCGAGGTGCTGGTCGGGGAAGAACAGCACGCGCTGCCCCCGCTCGAACGCCCACTCGAGCACCGTTGCCGCGTTCGACGACGTGCAGACGATGCCGCCGTTCCGCCCGCAGAACGCTTTGAGGTCGGCCGCGGAGTTCATGTACGTGACGGGGATGATCGGCACCCGGCCGTCGGCGTCCGGCTCGGTGCCGTAGACCGCCGTCAGCTCGGCCCAGGCGGCCTCGACGCTGTCGATGTCGGCCATGTCCGCCATCGAGCACCCGGCCGCGAGGTTCGGCAGGATGACCCGCTGGTCGTCACGGGCGAGGATGTCGGCCGTCTCCGCCATGAAGTGCACGCCGCAGAACACGATCGCCTCGGCGTCGGGCTTCGTCAGGGCGGCGTTGGCGAGCTGGAACGAGTCGCCGAGGAAGTCCGCGTGCCGCACGACCTCGTCGCGCTGGTAGAAGTGCCCGAGCACGACGACCCGGTCGCCCAGGGTCGCCTTCGCCCGCTCGATGCGCTCGTGGAGTTCGTCCACCGGCGCATTCCTGTACTCGTCCGGGATCACGCCCTGTCGCGGCGCAGAGGTCGGGATGACGTCGGACATCGACGAGCCGGGGCCGTAGCCGGGGCGGGCGTCGAAGTCCCAGGTCGGCATGGCGAGGTCGGGCGTGCAGGTGCTGCCGGCGGCCTGGCCGTTGGAGATGAGTTCGATGGTCGTTGCGATGGACACTGCGGTGTTCCTATCGGTTCTGCGGTCGTGTGCCCTGCTGCAGCGGACCGTTGTCCGCGTAGGCCAGGTCGGGGTTCGAGCGGTACAGCCGGGCCGGACGGTGCCGTCCTCCGCTCGTGGTCTCGTCGGTCGGCAGGATCGCGTCGGTCTTCTCGACCTGCCGCCGGAAGTTCGCCGGGTCGAGCGCACGCCCGAGCACCGCCTCGTACACCCCGCGGAGCTCGGCGAGGGTGAACCGGTCCCCCAGGAACGCCTGGGCGATCCGGGAGTACGACATCTTGTTGCGCAGTCGCCAGAGGGCGTACTCGACGATGCAGTCGTGGTCGAAGGCGAGCGGGGGGTGCTCGTCCGCCAGGAACCAGCGCACGTTCCAGTCGTCGGGGACCGAGCTCGCCTCGTCCGGGTGCACCAGGGCCCAGTACACGATCGACACGACCCGGCTCGGGGACCGTTCGACGTCACCGAAGGCGTAGAGCTGCTCGAGGTAGCGCGGCTGGACGTTCGTCGTCTCGCGGAGGCGTGCGGCGGCGGAGTCCTCGAGTCCCTCGTCCGGCTGCACCCACCCGCCCGGCAGCGCCCAGGACCCCTCGAACGGTTCGGCGACCCGGCGGACGAGCGGCATCCAGAGCGCGGGTGCCCCGGTGTCGGGGTGCGGGCGCAGCGCGACGATCACGGTCGAGACCGCGACGCGGATGCGGGGTTCGGAGGGTTCGCTGGTTTGTGTCATCTTGACTCGAAGTGTTCGGGTTGCAATGACACTATCACCGGGTTTCACGAGACGGAAACAGCGACGAAAACTCCTGGTGGGGCCGCGCGCCTACATTGAGCCGCATGACAACGGTGACGAGGATGCACGCCGTGGTGTCGGGGACGGTCCAGGGGGTCGGTTTCCGGTACTGGACCGCGCGGAAGGCCGACGGACTGGAACTCGCCGGGTACGCGCGGAACCTGTTCGACGGGACGGTCGAGGTCGAGGCCGAGGGACCCGCGCCGGCGGTCGACGCGCTGATGGCGTTCATCCGCACGGGTCCGCCGTCCGCCACGGTGACCGACGTGGCGTGTCGCCCGGTCGTGCCGCACGGGGACGTCGAGGGGTTCGCCATCCTGCACTGACGTCGTCGGTGTCCCGCTGGTCGTCGGCGTCCCGGTGCGGATGTCGGTGCCAAGCGGAATAATCGAATCCACTCAGGCGGTTGCCCTGTCTGCGCGTTCCGCGCCACCTCGTTCCACCAGTCGTGATCCACCAGGAGCCCCGCATGTCCCAGGCCGTCGATTCCGCACCCCGTACCGGGAGCGTCGCACAGCCCTCCCCCGGCGAGACCCGGCTCGTGATCGGGCTGCTCCTCGTCTCGGCGTTCGTGGTCATCCTCAACGAGACGATCATGGGCGTCGCCCTCCCGCGGCTGATGGACGACCTCGGCATCAGCGCGGCGACCGGTCAGTGGCTGACGACCGGGTTCCTGCTCACCATGGCGGTCGTGATCCCGATCACCGGCTTCCTGCTGCAGCGGTTCAACACCCGTCCGGTGTTCGTGTGGGCGATGAGCCTGTTCTCCGCGGGCACGCTCATCGCACTCCTCGCACCCGGGTTCACGATGCTGTTGCTCGGCCGGATCGTGCAGGCGAGCGGGACGGCGATCATGATGCCGCTGCTCATGACCACGGTGCTCACGCTCGTCGAGCCCGCCCACCGCGGTCGCGTGATGGGCAACATCTCGATCGTCATCTCCGTGGCACCGGCCATCGGCCCGACGATCTCAGGCCTCATCCTCAACGCGTTCTCGTGGCGTTGGCTGTTCGGGTTCGTCCTGCCGATCGCCCTCGCCGCGCTGGTCCTCGGCATGGTGAAGGTCGCGAACGTCTCGACGCCGCGCAGAGCACCGCTCGACGTGCTCTCGGTGATCCTGTCGGCCTTCGCGTTCGGCGGGATCGTCTACGGGCTGTCGAGCATCGGCGAGATCGCGACCACCGGACCGATCGTGCCGATCACGGCGCTGGTCGTCGGCGCCGTCGCCCTCGCGCTGTTCATCGTCCGCCAGACGCGCCTGCAGCGCATCGACAGCGCCCTGCTCGACCTGCGGACGTTCCGGACCAAGGGGTTCACGATCCCGATCGTCGCGATGGCGCTGAGCTTCATGGCGATGTTCGGCACGCTCATCCTGCTGCCGATCTACCTCGAGCGTGTGCTCGGGCTCGAGGTCCTGCAGGTCGGCCTGCTCCTGCTCCCCGGCGGCCTGCTGATGGGTCTGCTGTCGCCGATCGTGGGCCGGATCTACGACCGCCGTGGCCCGCGCGTCCTGCTCGTCCCCGGCTCGATCATCGTCAGCGCCGTGCTCTGGGCCCTGTCGACCGTGGGGACCGACACGAGCGTGTGGTTCGTCCTGGGCGCGCACGTCGTCCTGAGCATCGGACTCGCCCTGACCTTCACGCCGCTGTTCACCGCGGCGCTCGGTGGGCTCCCCCCGAAGCTGTACTCGCACGGCAGCGCGGTCCTGGGTACGGCGCAGCAGCTCGCCGGCGCCGCGGGGACAGCCCTGTTCGTGACGCTCCTCACCATCGGTGCGTCGACGGCGGTGGCCGGCAGCGGGGCGGACGGTCTCGCGGCTGCGACCGCATCGGGCGTGAAGACGGCGTTCCTCGTCGGCGCGGTCATCTCGCTGTTCGGCATCGCGACGTCCGCGATGGTCCGGCGCCCGGCGACGCCCGAGGGTGCGCCGGCACCGTCGATGCACTAACCCACTCACGGCATCGCCCGCGCTCCGGTTCGCCCGCGCTCCGGTTCGCCCTCGCTCCGGTTCGCGCGCGCTCCGGTTCGCCCGCGCTCCGGTTCGCGCCCCCTTCCGAACATCGCGCCCCGATCCTCCGGGGCGCGATGTGCATCCGGGGGCGCGATCCGGGCCGCCCGTGGCATGGTGGGCGGCATGCGGTCGACGACGAGCGAACTCAACTGGTCCGGCACGGTCACCTACACGGCCGAGCGGGTCTTCCGCCCGTCGTCGATCGACGAGGCAGCCGAGGTCGTCGCTCGCGAGCCACGGGTCCACGGGCTCGGAACCCGGCACTCGTTCAACGACTCCGCCGACGCCCCCGGCGTGCTGCTCGACCTGACCGGGATCCCGACCGACCTCGAGGTCGACGCCGTCCAACGCACCGTGACGATGGGGGCGGGCACCCGGTACGGCGCCGTCGCCCCCGAGATCGACCGCGCCGGGTTCGGTCTGCACAACATGGGCTCGCTCCCGCACATCTCGCTCGGCGGGGCGATCGCGACCGGGACCCACGGGTCCGGCACCGCCCTGGGGTCGCTCAGCACCGCGGTCCGGTCGTTCGAGGTGCTCGGACCCGACGGGTCCGCGCGGACGATCGGCCGCGACGACCCGTCCTTCCCGGGGGCCGTGCTGCACCTCGGACTCCTCGGCATCGTCACCCGCGTCACCCTCGACGTCGAGCCGACCTACGGCATGCGACAGGACTCGTACGGTCCGGTCCCCTGGGACGTCTTCACCGCGAACGTCGCCGAGATCCACACCGCCGCCACCTCGGTCTGCTCGTACACCGTCTTCGGCGACGAGATCAGCGAGGTCCTGCTGAAGTCGCGCGTCCCCGACGGCGCCGACGACGTCACCGTGCCCGAGGAGCTCGTCGGCGCGCCGAAGCTGCCGGGGTCCCCGGGCGACGGACACCACACCGCCCGGGACGGCTCGGTCGGACCGTGGTGGGACCGCCTGCCGCACTTCCCGATCGAGTCCGTCCCGAGCCACGGGTCCGAGGTGCAGAGCGAGCACTTCGTCCCGCTCCGGCACGCGGCAGCAGCGCTCGACGCCGTCCGGGGCCTGGCCGACCGCATCCAGCCGCACCTGCACGTGTGCGAGCTCCGGACGATGGCGGCGGACCCGTTCTGGCTCAGTCCGACGCAGGGTGAGGACGTCCTGTGCATCGCCTTCACGTGGAAGAAGCACCCGACCGAGGTCGCGGCACTGCTGCCGGACCTCGAGCAGCGGCTCGCGCCGTTCGACGGACGACCGCACTGGGGGAAGATGAGCTCCCTGGGACGTGAGGCGATCGACGGACTGTACCCGCGCCTCCAGGCCTTCCGCGATCTCGTGGCCCAGGCCGATCCCGACCGGACGTTCGCGTCCGCGTTCGGCGAGCGCGTGCTCGGGGTCTGACCCGCACGCCGCGTCTCCCCGAGACGAGCCGGGCGGCGTGGCTCACCCGACCGCCGTCACCGTCCGCGCCTCCCCGTCCCAGTGCCGGAGCCCGGCGACCCGCAGCGTGGGCGGCAACGGGCACGCGCGGAGCACCTCGACGGCGCGGGGCAGGTCGGCGTCGCGCACCCGTCGGGCAAACGACACGTGCGGCGACCACCGGCCGGGCAGCGTGGTGTCGACGGCATCCGGTGCGGTCCGGTGCACCGCGGCGTGGAAGGCGGCGAGCACCGGGTCCAGCACGACTGCACGGACCAGGACGGACCTGCCCGGGCCGGCGGGGAAGAGCAGCACACCGCCGAGCAGCAGCGACTCCGGCACGAGTGCGTCGAACCCCCTCGGCACCGGCACCGTCGGCCCCGCCGCGAGGGTCACGTGCGGCGCGTTCGACGGCGACGGGTGCCGACCGAGGCTCGGGAGCCCGGCGTCGACGAGCGCGTCCCACACCGCCCGCACCGCATCGTCGGACGAGGGCTCGAGGACGAGTTCGATGCTCCGCACGTACCGAGTGAACCAATGAACCGTGTGACAGCGATGTAACACGGCGGAACGGAACTCGCACGGCGCCGGGCGGCCCGTCACACTCGACTGCACGCCGCGGACCACCGCGGTCACGGCCGCGGCCACCGCGGCACCCCCACAGCACTGCCCACGAGGAGCATCCGAATGTCCGCAGCACCCGCACTCCCCGAGAAGCCGAAGGGCAAGCGCCCGATCGGCTGGATCATCGCCGCCGCGGTGGTCGTCGTCGCGATCGTCGTCGCCCTCATCGTCGGAGCCGTCCGTTCGGGCAGCAACGACGACGGAGCCGGCGCTTCCGGTGACGCGCCGAAGACCGTCACGATCGGTGTCGCGGACAAGTCGCTCTCGTACTGGAGCACCTACACGAAGCTCGCGAAGTCGAAGCTCAACGTCACGGTGAAGCTGACGAACTTCGCGGACTACTCGCTGCCGAACCCGGCGCTCAAGGACAAGCAGCTGGACCTCAACCAGTTCCAGCACATCCAGTACCTCGCGGACTACAACGTCACCTCGAACGACGACCTGCAGCCGATCGGCTCGACCGCCGTGTACCCGCTGCCCCTCTACGCGACGAAGTACGACAAGGCGTCGGCGATCCCCGAGGGCGCGAAGATCGCGATCCCGAACGACTCGATCAACCAGGCGCGCGCGCTCCTCGTGCTGCAGGGTGCGAAGCTCATCACGCTGAAGGACGGCGGATCGGCGTTCTCGACCACCTCGGACATCGAGACGAAGAAGGTCGACGTCGAGCCGCTCGAGGCCTCGCAGACCGCGAACGCGCTGCAGCAGGGCTCCGTCGCCGGTGCCGTCGTCAACAACAACTTCGCCACGGCCGCCGGTCTCCCGACGAGCGACATCGTGTACCAGGACGACCCGTCCAGCGCGAACGCCGCCCCGTACGTGAACGTCTTCGCCGCCCGCGACGCCGACAAGTCGAACAAGACGTACCTCGCCCTCGCGAAGCTCTTCCAGGACGACGCCGTGCAGAAGGTCTTCCTCAAGGACAACCCCGACGCCGTCGTCCGCGACGAGAGCGCCTCGTCGCTGCAGGACGAGCTCGCCAAGGTCGAGAAGGACGCGAAGGCGGCCAAGCAGTAGTGCCGGTCCTCGTCGAACTCCGCGGCGTCTCGAAGCACTACCGCCGCGCCGACACCGGCGAGACCGTGGTGGCCGTCGAGGACGTCTCCCTGGACGTGCACCAGGGAGAGGTCCTCGGCGTCATCGGGTACTCCGGTGCCGGCAAGTCCACCCTGGTCCGCCTCGTCAACGCCCTGGAGCTCCCGAGCTCCGGCAGCGTGACCGTGGCGGGCCAGGAGCTGACGGCGATCCCCGAGCGGGATCGCCGTCTGGCGCGTCGGCGCATCGGGATGATCTTCCAGCAGTTCAACCTGTTCCGCTCCCGCACCATCGCCGGCAACGTCGCGTACCCGCTGAAGGTCGCGGGTGTGCCGAAGGCCGAGCGGGACCGTCGCGTCGCCGAGCTGCTCGACTTCGTCGGGCTGCTCGACCGGGCGTACGCCTATCCCGAGCAGCTGTCCGGCGGCCAGAAGCAGCGCGTCGGCATCGCCCGTGCGCTGGCCTCGAACCCCGAGCTGCTGCTCGCCGACGAGGCCACGAGTGCCCTCGACCCGGAGACCACCTCGGAGGTCCTCGCGCTGCTGCGCCGGGTGAACCGGGAGCTCGGCGTCACCATCATCGTCATCACGCACGAGATGGACGCCGTCCGCCAGATCGCGGACCGGGTCGCCGTGATGGAGCAGGGCCGCGTCGTCGAGGTCGGGGACGTGTACGACGTGTTCTCGACGCCGCAGACCGACGCCGCCCAGCGGTTCGTCCGCACGGCGCTGCACGACCGGCCCTCCCCCGAGACGCTCGCGCGTCTGCGGGAGCGTCACCCCGGTCGGCTCGTCACGGTGCAGATCACCGACGAGGCCGGCCTGCAGAACCGCATCGACGCCGCGTTCCGCGCCACCGGTGTCACCGCCGAGCTCGTCTACGGCGGCGTCGGGGAGATCCGTGAGCGTCGGATCGGCTCGCTGACGTACGAACTCAGCACGGACGATGCGACCGCCATCGACCGGGCCGTCGCCGCGCTGCGCGCCGACGGCGTGACGACCGACGAGGAGGCAGCAGCGTGAACAACAGCTTCCAGAGCGTGATCGACACGTTCGACGTCTTCGTCTCGTCGATCCGCGACACCATCGTGATGTCGCTCGTCTCGCTGGTGATCGCCGGGATCATCGGGCTCGCACTGGGCCTGCTCCTGTACGCGACCCGTCCGGGCAACCTGCTCGGCAACCGGGTGGCGTACACGGTCATCAACGTGGTCGTCAACCTCGTCCGGCCGATCCCGTTCGTGATCTTCCTCGCGGCCATCGCCCCGCTGTCACGGATCGTCGTGCAGACCACCATCGGCGTGCCGGCAGTGACGTTCGCGATCTCGCTCGCAGCGGCGTTCGCGGTCTCCCGGATCGTCGAACAGAACCTGCTCGCGATCGACCCCGGCGTCGTCGAGGCGGCTCGGGCGTCGGGCGCGCACCCGGTCTCGATCCTGCTGACCGTGCTCATCCCCGAGGGCCTCGGCCCGCTGATCCTCGGCTACACCTTCATCTACATCGGTATCGTCGACATGACGGCGCAGGGAGCGCTGGTCGGTGGCGGTGGCCTCGGCGAGTACGCGATCACGTACGGGTCGCAGCGGTACGACTGGTGGATCGTCTACGTGTCGGTGGCGGCGATCGTCGTCATCGTGCAGCTCGGCCAGTTCATCGGCAACCGGTTGGCGCGCGCGACCTTGCGTCGCTGACGCGAGCGACGCCCGGAAGGCGACCGCCTGGAGGCCCGGTGCCGGCCCACGAGACCGGCACCGGGCCTCCAGTGCGTCGCCGGCCGGGCGCGGGGCGCTCCCCGAGCGGGCCGTGTTCGTCACGCTCAACGCGCCGAGACGGCGTGTCGCGCCCACGCGGGCGCGTCAGGCGGCGGGAGCCTCGGTCGTCGCGACGCTGCCCGTCTCACCGGGGTGCTCGTAGTGCGCGCGGACGAGGATCGGCCGGTGGTCGGAGATGCCCGCGGGCAGCGTCTCGACACCCGCGATGTGCAGTCCGACGCTCGTCGCGAAGTCGAAGTGCCCGGTGAACTTGCGGTAGCGCAGGTACGTCGGCTGGTCGGAGAGCGACAGGGCGAAGCCGTGCTGCTCGATCTTCCGGCGCAGGTTCGTCTGGAACCAGGGGTAGTTGAAGTCGCCGACCATCACGGCGGGCGCCTCGGTCGAGAGGTCACGGACGAACTGGTGCGCGGCCTCGATCTGCTTGCGTCGCAGGGAGTTCGTCGCGGTCAGGGGCGAGGCGTGGAACGACGCGACGATGACCTCGGCGTCGGCCTCGGTGTCGCGCAGGTGCATCGCGATGAGCCGCTCGTGCGCCGGTGCGAGGACCCGGTCGTGCAGCGACTTCTGCAGGGAGTGGATCTTGAAGTCCTCGACCTCGAAGCGGTCGTCGCGCTTGTAGATCGCGAGTCCGAGGCGGTTCCCCTGGGTCGACGCGGCGAGGGAGAGCCCGGCGACGGATGGTGCCAGGTCGTTGCTGTCGCACTCCTGCACGCAGATCACGTCGGCCTGCGAGGCCTCGGCCAGGGCGGCGAGCTCGCCGTTCGCGGTGTGCTCGCGGAGGTTGTAGCTGACGACACGCAGCCCGGTCGGTTCCACGGCCGTGTCGGCTGCGATCGTCCCCTGCTGCTGTGGCGCGGCCATGCTGCCTTCCTGTTCCGGGTGTTTCCGGTCACCCTGCCGCGGGCAACCGTACTCGGCGATCGCAAACGGATGCTGAGACTGTAGCGCGGCCCGGGTTTCGTGCGTGTGACCGTGTCGAAAACGGACGACGACGCCGGATCGGCGGCCTCAGGCGCGAACGCGGCGCGCGGGTCGGACCGTCTCGCCGGCTGTGCGGCTCATCAGGAGCCCCTCGACGCAGGCGACGACGAGCAGCACCGCGATCACCCAGAACGCCGCGTCGTACGGCCCGGTACCGCCGAGTCCGGCAGCGGCCCGGATGACCACCGCGGCGACCGCGACACCGAAGCCGGCGGCCGTCTGCTGGAGGGTCGACGACAGCGTGTTCGCCGGGGTCATGTCGGCCTGCTCGACGTCCGCGAACGCGATGGTGTTGTACGCCGTGAAGCCGACGGACCGCGCGGCGCCGCTCACGACGAGCAGCACGGCGAGGAGCCAGAACGGGGTGTCCTCGGTCATGAAGACCATCGCGACGACGCTCAGCGCGGCGATCGCACTCGACACGACGATGACCGGGCGGTACCCGAACCAGCGGAGGAACGGCGTCGTCATGGGCTTGATGCCGAGGTTGCCGACGAAGACCCAGAGCACGGCGGACCCGGCGAGCACGGCACTCCAGCCCCAGGCGTCCTGGAAGAGCAGCGGCAGGACGAACGGCACCGCGGACACGGCCAGGCGGAACAGGCTGCCGCCGGCGTGCGACACCCGGAAGGTCTCGAGCCGGAACGAGTCGAGCCCCATGATCGGGTGCGGTGCCCGGCGGAAGTGCCAGACCGCGAGCCAGCAGCACACCGCACCGAGGATCCCGAACAGGACCACGGCGACCACCGGGATCGTGTCGAGCGCGAGCAGGGACGCCATCACGACGAGCGAACCGAGGCCGAAGCAGGCGAGCAGCGAGCCGAACCAGTCGAACGGCACCCGCTCCGCCGCACGCTCCTGCGGGACGAGCACGAGCGCCGCGACGAACGCGACGACGCCGAGCGGGATGTTGATGAGGAAGATCCAGTGCCAGGACAGGGTGTCGACGAGCACGCCTCCGACGAAGGGCGCGATGATCGGTGCTGCCAGGGCCGGCCAGGTCAGGATCGCGATCGCGGTGACGAGCTGCTCCCGCCCGGCGCTCCGGAGCACGACGAGCCGTCCGACCGGCACCATGAGCGCACCCCCGAGGCCCTGCAGGATGCGCCACAGCGTCAGGTCGACGAGTCCCGTCGAGAGCGCGCACAGGGCCGAGGCGATCGTGAACAGGGCGATCGCGCCCGCGAAGACGGTGCGGGAGCCGATGCGGTCGGTGAGCCAACCGCTCACGGGGATGAACACCGCCAGCGTGACCAGGTAGGCGGTGATCGCGACGCCGACCGCCGCGGAGTCGACCCCGAGGTCGCGTCCCATCGCCGGGGCCGCGGTCGCCAGGATCGTGCCGTCCAGGAGCTCCATGAAGAAGGTGCCCGCGACGAGCACGGCCACCGCCGTGCTGCCCCGCCGTCGTGTCGTCGTCATCGTCGTCATGTCACGACGAATGCTACGCCCTGCCTGGTTTTGCATTGCAGAATTGGCGACGGGGTGACGTTGCCCTGCCGCATCCGCCACCGGGAACGTGGGGGCACCGCACGACGCACAGGAGGTTCGATGACGACCACACCCGGCACGGTCACGACGAAGGGCGCCCCCGACCCGGCAGCCCCGGCGACCCGCCACGTCCTCGACCACGCGCACCTGCCCGTGATGACGCTGCGCGAGTCCGCGCTGGCGAACAACACCGCCGTCATGCAGGCCTACGTCGAGCGGCACGGGCTCCTGTTCGCGCCGCACATGAAGACGCACATGGCACCGGCGCTCGCCGCTCGGCAGGTCGACGCCGGCGCCTGGGGCGTCACCGTCGCGTCCGTCCAGCAGGCCATGGTCGCGTGGGAGCACGACGTGCACCGGATCCTCGTCGCGAACGAGGTGCTCGACCCTGCCGGTCTCGCCTGGCTCGCCTCCCGCCGCGCAGCCGACCCCGCCGCTGACGTCCTCTGCTACGTCGACTCCCCCGCGGGCGTCGAGGCAGCCCGCGCCGCGCAGGACGGGGTCGACGGCGACCTGCACGTCCTGGTCGAGGTCGGGTTCCCCGGCGGTCGCACCGGCGTCCGCACCGCCGCCGACGCGTACGACGTCGCCCTGGCCGCGCACGACGCCGGCCTCTCGCTCCGAGGCGTCTCCGGGTACGAGGGCGGCCTGCCGGGCGTGGACGCCGCGCGCACGTACGTCGAGGGCGTCCTCGCGGTCGCCGCCGCGGTGCGACCGCTCGTCGACGCCCCTCGCGCCCTGTTGAGCATGGGCGGGAGCGCCTGGTTCGACGGAGTGGTCGACGCGGTCGCCGCCCGCCCGGAGGACCTCGACGTACTGCTCCGGTCCGGCGCGTACCTCACGCACGACGACGGCTTCTACGCCGAGCGCACGCCCTTCGGCCGCCACCCGGAGGAAGGCTCGCTCGTCCCCGCGATCGAGGTCTGGGGGCGCGTCACGTCCTGCCCCGAGCCCGGACTCGCGCTGGTCGCGGTCGGCAAGCGGGACATCTCGTTCGACGAGGGACTCCCCGTGGTGCGTTCCGTCCGACACATCCAGCCTGGAGGCGCGGATCGCGTCGATCCGGTCACTCCGGCCCCCGGGGCGGTCACCCTCACCCGCCTCGACGACCAGCACTGCTACCTCGCGCTGGCGGACGGGGCGCCCGAGCTGACGCCCGGCGACGTCGTCGTGTTCGGCATCTCGCACCCGTGCACGGTCTTCGACAAGTGGCGGCAGGTGGTCGTCCTCGACGACGACGAGACCGTCCTCGACACGATCGCGACGTGGTTCTGATGCGCGCCACCACTCCGGTCGCCCCCGTGACGGACGACGGAGACCCCACGCCGGCCCGGAACGCCGCACTGTCGCTGCGCCGCGGCCTCCGGCTGCTCGACTGCATCGCGGACCGCACCCGGAACGGCGAGCCCGCAGTGTCGCTCACCACGCTCGCGGCGGAGCTCGGCACCTCGAAGTCCACCGTGCTCCGGCTGACGGCGCCGATGGTCGAGAACGACCTGCTGCGCCGGACGCCCGACGCGGGCTTCACGCTCGGACTCGGGGCACTGCTGCTCGGGCAGAGCTACCTCGAGGGCATCGACCTCCGCTCGGCGGCCGCACCGTTCCTCCGTCGCACCGCCGAGCAGACGGGGCTCACCTGCCACCTGGTCGTGCCGGACGGCACGGACATCGTCTACGTCGACAAGGTCGAGACGCGCGGGACCGTGCGGATGGGCTCCCGGATCGGCAACCGCCTGCCGATGCGCAACACCGCGTCCGGCAAGGCGATGGTGGCGTTCGGCGAGCCGGAGCTGCTCGCCCGCGTGCTCGCGGAGCCGGCGACCGCGATGACCGAGCACTCGATCGTCGACGACGACCGCTGGCGTGCGGAGGTCGACCGGACGCACGGCCGCGGGTACGGCATCGACGACCGCGAGAACGAGCCGGACATCCGGTGCGTCGCCGCTCCCGTGCTCGACCACGCGAACCAGGTCGTGGGCGCCATGAGCATCTCCGGCCTGGCCTCCCGGTTCCCCGCCGCGGCCGTCCGTGAACTCGGCGACGGTGTCGTCCGGACCGCGCTCGAGATCTCCGTGGCGCTCGGGTCGTCCTCGGCGCAGCTCGCCCTGTCGAAGGGCACCCGGTGAGCGAGGACGGCGTCGGTCGCGTCCTGACCTTCGGCGAGACGATGCTGCTCCTGACCGGCCGCGACACGGGTGCCGTCCCGGACCTCGAGCACATGCGCGTGGACACCGGCGGTGCCGAGAGCAATGTCGCGATCGGCCTCGTCCGCGCCGGCGTGCCGACCACGTGGATCGGCCGCGTGGGCGCCGACCCCGCGGGCGACCGCGTCACGCGTGACGTCCGGAGCGAGGGCGTCGACGTCGTCGCCGTGCCGGACCCCGATCGGTCGACGGGCATCATGATGAAGGAGCGGCTGGCCGACGGACGCACCCGGGTGACCTACCACCGACGGGGTTCGGCGGGCTCGGCCCTGCGGGCGTCCGACCTGCCGGCGAGCATCGTCGAACAGGCCGCGCTCCTGCACGTCACCGGCATCACGCTCGCGCTGTCCGACGAGGCCCGCGCGACCGTCGAGTCGGCGATCGACCGCGCCGACGCCGCCGGGGTGCCGGTGTCCTTCGACGTGAACCACCGGCCGAAGCTCATCGACGCCGACACCGCACGGGAGCGCTACCGGGCCGTCGCCCGGCGATCGTCGATCGTGTTCGCCGGCGACGACGAAGCACGACTCGTCCTCGGGCTCGCCGACGACGAGGGCGACGACGAGACCCTCGCGCACGACCTCGCGGCGCTCGCCCGGGGCCGCGCGGTCGTCAAGCTCGGGTCGCGCGGCGCGGTGGCGTCCGTCGACGGGGTGTTCCTCCGTCGCCCGGCCACCCCGGTGCGGGTCGTCGACCCCGTCGGTGCCGGGGACGCCTTCGTCGCCGGCTGGCTCGCGGCGGCGCTCTCGGGCGCCACCACGGCCGACGCCCTCGACCGGGCAGCCGACGCCGGCGCACTCGCGTGCACCGTCGAGAGCGACTGGCGCCGACCGGACCCGGCCGCACTGCACGACACCACCACCCCCTCGGACGTCGACCACGCCGTCCACGACCGCGTCGACCGATGACCGCGGCACCCCAGCCGCTGACCACGAGGAACGAGCACATGACGAACACCACCAGCACCGACCCCGCCGCTCCCGTCCGGCACCGGCACGCCGCCGGCCCGGCGATCGCGATCCTCCGCGGCGGCACCGGCGAGCACGTCGAGGACGTCATCGCCACGCTCGTCGAGGCCGGCGTCCGGGCGATCGAGATCACCACGAACACGCCGCGGTGGCGGGAGGGCATCGCCTGGGCCGCGGAGCGCTACGGCACCGCGGCGTCGATCGGCGTCGGCACCGTGCTCGAGCCGCGGCAGCTCGACGAGGCAGCGGCGGCCGGCGCGGTCTTCGCGGTGAGTCCACACCTCGACGCCGTCATCGGGGAGCGCGCGCACGAACGCGGGCTCGGGTGGTACCCGGGTGCGGCGACCCCGACCGAGATCGTCCGCGCCTGGCAGCTCGGCGCCCGCGCGGTGAAGGTCTTCCCGGCCGCACAGCTCGGCGGCCCGGCGTTCCTCAAGCAGGTCCTGGCACCGCTCGACTTCGTGGACGTGATCCCCACGGGCGGCATCGGTGTCGACGACGCGTCCGACTACCTCGCGGCCGGAGCGGTCGCGGTCGGGCTCGGATCCCCGCTCGTCGGCGACGCCCTGACGAGCGGGGACCTCGACGCCCTCCGGACCCGCGCCGAACGGCTCGTGGCCGGGCTCGCACGGTGAGCGACCCGGCGCAGATCCTCCTCCGAGGTGGCAGCGTCGTCGGTGCCGACGGTGCGGTGCGCGCCGACGTGCTCGTCGCGGACGGACGGATCGTCGCCGTCGGCACCGACCTCGACGTCCGGACCGACGTCGACGCGATCGACTGCGGCGAGCGCCTCGTGCTCCCCGGGTTCGTCGACGCACACTCGCACGGTGGGTCGCTCGTGTTCGACGAGGCCGTGCAGACCGCGCTCCTCCGGCAAGGCGTCACGACGATCGTCACCGGGCAGGACGGCGTCGGCCCCGCACCGGGCGACGGCCGCTACGCCGACCGGTACTTCGCGGCGATCGACGGACCCCACCCCCGGTACGACGGTGGTGGGGTGGGAGCACTGCTCGGGACGTACGACGGCACGACGCCGGTCAACGTGGCGACCCTGGTGGCCGCCGGCACGGTCCGGCACGAGGTCATCGGCGACGACGACCGGCCGGCGACGCCCGACGAGCTCGAGGCCATGCGTGCCCTCGTGCGACAGGGTCTGGACGAGGGGGCGACGGGCCTCGCGACGGGTCTCGACTACGTGCCGGGTCTGTACGCCGACACCGCGGAACTCGCGGCGCTCTGCACGGAGGTCGCGGCCGCCGACGGGTTGTACGTCTCGCACATGCGCGGCGGCTACGAGGGGAACGCCCGCGCAGGGCTCGACGAGATCGCTGACATCGTCCGGGCCGCCGGCGTGCGGGCGCACGTCTCGCACCTGCACGCCCCGGTCGAACTCGCCGTCTCCGCCCTCGCCGAGCTCGCGGCAGCCGGGGCGCCGATGTCGTTCGACGCCTACCCGTACTCCCGCGGCTGCACGATCCTGTCGATGCTGCTGCTGCCCGCCGAGCTCGCGCGACCGGGCACCGACGACCTCGCCCGAGCGCTCGCCGACGATGCGGGCCGCCATCGGGTCCGGGGCGCCGTGCTGGCACGGGTGCTCGGTCGCGCGGACCTCGGGACGGACTGGGCGGAGCAGATCACGCTGTCGCACGTGCCGGCTGCCGAGTTCCACGCGCTGCAGGGGCGGACGCTCGCCGAGGCCGCTGCGGCCACGGGCACCGACCCGGTGGACCTCGCGCTCGACGTCCTCGTCGACTCGGCCCTGCAGGTCACCGTCGTGATGCGGGTCCCCCGGCCTCGTACCGCGGACGAGCTCACGCCGCTCTTCCGGCTCCCCGGGCACACGGCAGGGTCGGACGGCATCTTCGTCGGGACGCACCCGCACCCGCGGGCGTACGGCACGTTCGCGCGGTACCTGCAGGAGTACGCGGTGCCCGGGCGACTCGGCTGGTCGGCTGCCGTCCGGCACCTGTCCACCACGAGCGTCGAGCGCTACCGGCTCGGGGACCGCGGCGTGGTCCGGCCCGGAGCAGTCGCAGACCTGGTGGTCGTCGACCCGCCCGGGGTCACGGCAGGCTCGTCGTACACCGAGCCGATGCGGCTGGCCGAGGGCATCGACGACGTCCTGGTCGCGGGGGTGCCGGTGCTCGCCGACGGCACCCTGACGCACGCGACCCCCGGCGCCGGACTCCGTCGGGACGGGTCGGGCGCCGGGGGTCGGTGAAGCTTCACTCAGCGAACACGACGGTGCGCGGCAGTCACTCCGCCGTCGGCAGGACGGCGACGACGTCGATCTCGACGAGGATGTTCGCGAGGTGCGACTGCACGGTGGTGCGGACCGGGTACGGCTGCGAGAAGTGCTTCGCGTACTCCTCGTTGAAGGCCGGGAAGTCGCGGTCGGAGTGCTCGAGGTGCACGGTCGACTTCACGACGTCGTCGAGGGTCGCACCGTGCTCGGCGAGGACGGCGGCGACGTTCGCCAGCACCTGGGCGGTCTGGCCGGCGACGTCGTCGGCGATCGCACCCGTGGCCGGGTCCTGCGGGCCGAAGCCGGCGGTGTAGATGAAACCGTTCGCCACGATCCCCTGGCTGTACGGGCCGGCGGGCTTCGGGGCGTTGTCGGTCACGATGGCGGTCTTCGGCGCGGTGTTGTCCGGCACGGTGGCTCCTCACGGGTCGGTGGACGTGACCTCCAGGCTAGGCGGCGACGCGGCGGAGGACCGGGCCACCCGCTCGAGCCGTTCCGTCCTGCACAACGCGATCCGTGCCTCCAGTCCGCGTGGTGAGGAACCCACAAGCATCGCGCGTCTACGCTCGTAACGTGCCCCCTGCCATGCCCGGACATCGCGGAGCGCCGCGGTGAGTCGACTGGACGGGACCCTGACGGAGTCGATCGCGAGCGGCCGTCGTCGCCTGCTCGACCTCGTGACGAGCCTGCCGGCGTGGACCGCCGTGCTCCTCGTGTGGACCGGCGGACGCATCGTGTCGACGTTCTGGCTCGCACTCGCCTTCCCGCTCATCGGCCGTGCGCTGCCGGAGAACGCTATCTGGGGCAACGGCCACGGCTTCCTCAACTTCCTGACGGCGTGGGACGGCCAGTACTACGAGCAGATCTCGGTGCACGGCTACCCGACCACGCTGCCGCTCGACGCCGCCGGGCACGTCGCGCAGAACGCGTGGGCGTTCCTGCCGGCGTTCCCGTTCACGATCCGGATGCTCACCGCCTCGACCGGCGTGCCGTTCGACGTCGGGGCGCCCGCGATCGCTCTCCTCGCCGGACTCGTCGCGACCTACCTGCTGCACCGGCTGGTCCGCGACCGCGCCGGGTCATCGGCAGCGATGTGGGCGGTGTTCTTCTTCACCTGCGGGCCGTTGTCGTTCCTGCTGCAGGTCGGGTACGCGGAGAGCATGTTCCTCGCGCTGACGTTCGGGGCGCTCCTCGCGCTCGAGCGCCGGCGGTACGGCCTGCTGACCGTCCTCGGGGTCGTCGCAGCGTTCACCCGGCCCGGCGCCCTCGCGATCCCGCTCGTGCTCGGGGTCGTCGCCCTCGTGCGGTGGATCAGCGCCCGGCGGACCGCCGGCGTCCGCTCCCTCGACGTGTTCCCGGTGGCCGAGCGTCTCCGGGTCGTCGCGGCCGGCGTGGTGATGGGCGTCGCCGGGTTCGCCTGGCCGCTCATCGCCGCGCACGTGACGGGTTCGCCGAACGCCTACCTCGAGACCGAGATGTCCTGGTGGGTGAACTTCATCGGGCGGGTCGACTTCACGCCGCTCACCCCGTGGTTCCTCATCGCCGCACGGTGGCTCGGCGTGGGCGGGGTGCTCATCGTGGTGTTCCTGCTCGTGGCGTACCCGGTGTGGCTGCTCCGCCGATCCACCCGTCGGCTGGGGTTCACGACCGTGGTGTTCTCGGCGGCGTACGCGCTGTACATCTTCGCGGTGTCGCTGCCGATGGCCTCGACGCCTCGGCTGCTGATGCCGCTCGCACCGCTGTTCGGCTCGCCGGAGCTCGTCGCGAAGCCGTGGATGCGGTGGACGCTGGTGGTCTGCGCCGTGCTCGGGCAGCCGGTGCTCGTCGCCGTGCTGTGGCTGCTCGGCCCGCCGTGACGCACGGGCCGAGCTTGGTCGGCCGCGCGAGACACCGCCACGCACGCGAGACACCGCCCGAGGAACGAAACGCAGCCGGAATCGGCGGTGTCTCGGGCCCCGGGCGGTGTCTCACGGACCAAGCGGCGTCCTGGCCGCGCGAGACACCGCGCAGCCAGCGCCGCTAGAGCTCGACGGTCCCGTGGTCGCCGGTGTCCGGCTGGCTCTGCTTGCCGAGTGCGGCCTTCAGGGTCTGCACGAGGCTCCCCACCGGCCCGGTGTCCTGCGTCCAGTACTCGACCGAGTCGCCCTCGACCGTCAGCAGCCGGATCGTCGGGTCCTCGCGGCCGTCCGGGAACCACGCCTCGGCGAACGGTGACCACAGTTCGTCGATGACCGTGTCGTCCTGGGTGACCGTGGCGGTGCCGGCGATGGACAGGTACCCACCCTGCGACTCGATCGCGACGTTGACGTGCGGGTTCCGGGCGATGTCCTCGACCTTCTCGCTACCGTCCTGCACGAGGAACCGGAGCGTGCCGTGGAACGCCTTGTCCTGCACGGCGAGGGGCCGTGCGTGCAACTGGCCGTCCGCGTTGACGGTCGTCAGCAGGGCCGTGTGGGCTCCGTGGACGATGTCCGAGATGGCTGCGCGCTGGTCTGCCTCTGTGTCGGTCATGGTGCTCCTCTCGCGTCGTGCGCCCCGTTGTGCTCGACGTGCGGCCGGGTCTCCCCGGGGCGCGGTCCGTTCCCGCCAGTCTGCCCCTCGATGCTGGGCGCGTCCGGGTCGGCGCGGCTGGTGCCCCGCGGTCAGGCCGGTTCGCGGATGGTCGTCTCGACGTCGACGACCTGCGGGATCCGCGGCATCGACGCGAACCCGAAGGCCACGGGCGGGTCGAGCGGCGCCAGGGACCCCAGCGGCTCCCCCGCCCAGGTCCCCCGCACGCCGGTGACGTCGTGCGCCCCGGTCACGCCGTAGTACTCGCGTCGGCCGTTCCCGGCGGAGCCCGCCGTGCCCGACCCCGGCGCCAGCAGCCGCGCCACGGGGTCGATCACCGCGAGCCACCGGGGGTCGCGGGCGATCGGCTTCGGGACGATGCGGAGCACCCGGCCGAGCGGGGAGATCGTGCCGACGTCGATCGAGGCCTGCAGCGCGCCGGCGGAGAGCTCGATGCCGCTCGAGGTCCGACGGGCGGACACGTCGACGACCGAGACCGTGTCGAACCGGTAGGTGCCGGACACGTAGGCGGCGACGATCTCGTCCGGGGCGAGCAGGACGCTCGTACCGTCGGGCAGTTCGAGGAACACGTCGGTGAAGGCACCGAACGGCGAGCGCTCCCACATGCCCACGACGATGCGCACGCCGGACGTCGTGCCGACGCCCGTGATCCGGCCGCGGAACCGACGCTCGACGGGGGACGGGGCGGGGGTGGGCGACATGCCCTGGACCGTACCCGGCGCCCCCGTGAGCGGCGTCGGTGGGGCGAGGCGCGCCTCCAGGCCGACCCAGGCGACCACCCGTCGTGCGAAAGCGACAGGTTCCCGCGTCACGACGGCGGGAACCTGTCGCTTTGGCGGAAGCCTCAGGCGACCGGGACGGGCTCCGCCAGCAGTTCCCGCACCCGCGGGGCGACCTGCGTGCCGTACAGCTCGATCGACCGCATCATGTCGTCGTGCGGCAGGCGACCCGTCGCGTACCGCATGTCGAAGCGGGTGACACCGAGGATCCGCATGTTCCGCGCGATCTTCCGTGCGACCGTCTCCGGCGACCCGACGTAGAGCGACCCGCCGGCCGACAGCCCGGCGCGGTACCCGGCGACGTCGAGGGGCGGCCAGCCGCGCTCGGCGCCGAGCCGGTCGGTGACGGCCTTGTGGTACGGCCAGTAGCGCTCGGCCGCCTCCTCGTCGGTGGCGGCGACGAACCCGGGCGAGTGCATCGCGATCGGCTGCTGCGGCAGGTCGAGCTGCGCGAGCGCCTGGCGGTACAGGCGTGAGAACGGGGCGAACTGCGCGGGCTGCCCGCCGATGATCGCGAGGAACAGCGGCAGACCGTAGGACGCGGCGCGGATGACGGACTGCGGCGAGCCGCCGACGCCGACCCAGGTGGGGATGGCGCCGTGCTCGAGCTTCGGGAAGACGTCCTGGTCGGTGAGCGGTGCACGCTTCGTGCCGGACCACGTGACCGGGTCGCCGCCGCGGAGTGCGGCGAAGAGCTGGAGCTTCTCCTCGAACAGGACCTCGTAGTCGGCGAGGTCGTAGCCGAACAGCGGGAACGACTCGGTGAAGGACCCGCGTCCCAGGATGACCTCGGCGCGGCCGTTCGACAGCGCGTCGACGGTGGCGAACCGCTCGTACACGCGGACCGGGTCGTCGCTCGACAGCACGGTCACCGCGCTGCCCATCCGGATCCGCGAGGTCCGAGCGGCGATCGCGGCGAGGACCACCTCGGGTGCGCTCACCACGAAGTCGGCGCGGTGGTGCTCCCCCACGCCGATGAAGTCGATGCCGACCTGGTCGGCGAGGACGGCCTGGTCGACGACGTCGCGGATGCTCTGCGCGTCCGACTTGACGCTGCCGTCGGGGAGCTCGGTGACGTCGCCGAAGGTGTCGAGGCCGAGCTGCACGGGGCCGATCCGCTCGGGTGCGGGCGGCGGGACGTCCGAGGGGCGGTCGGTGCCGAATGCGTTGCTCATGGGTCCTCCTGCTGGCTGCGGGTGTGACCGCCGCCGTTTTCATGCGTTTGCATCAAACTACCACGGGGGTCGCGGCACCACCAGGGTCCGCGTGTACGGTCCCCCGCATGCCGCAGATCCCCGACCAGACCGGCCGCCGCATCGTCGTCACGGGCGCGAACAGCGGAACCGGCAAGGAGACCGCCACCCGCCTCGCCGCCGCCGGAGCGTCCGTGGTCCTCGCCGTCCGCACGCCCTCGAAGGGCGAGGACGCAGCCGCCGCCATCCGGTCGGCCCACCCGGACGCCGACGTCGAGGTGCGCGAGCTCGACCTCGCCGACCTCGCGAGTGTCCGGCGGTTCGCTGCCGGCATCCTCGCGGAGGACCGGGCACTCGACGTCCTCGTCAACAACGCCGGCGTGATGGCGCCACCGAAGCGCTTCGAGACCGTCGACGGCTTCGAGCTGCAGTTCGGCACGAACTTCCTCGGGCCGTTCGCCCTGACCAACCTGCTGCTCCCCGCGCTCCTCCGCTCGCCCGACTCCCGCGTCGCGACGATGTCGAGCATCGCGGCCGTCCCCGGACGGATCCGGTTCGACGACCTGCAGTGGGAGCGCGGCTACAACGGCTGGCGCGCCTACGCCCAGTCGAAGCTCGCCGACCTCCTGCTCGCGCTGCACCTGCACCGGCTGTCCGTCGAGCTCGACTGGCCGCTCACGAGCACGGCGGCGCACCCCGGCTACACGCGGACGAACCTGCAGTCGGCCGGCCGGTCGCTGGGGCGGTCGAAGCCCGTGCGGTCCCGCAACCTCGCCCTGCCGTTCACCCAGGACGTGGAGCAGGGGTCGGAGCCGCTGCTGTACGCGGCCGTCGGTCCGAACGCGACCGGAGGGGCGTACTACGGGCCGTCGGGTGCGTTCGGTCTGACCGGTCCGACCACCACGGCGTCCGTCCCGAAGTCGGCTCGGAAGGCCGACCTGGCGCGGTCGCTGTGGGCCGTGGCCGAGGACCTGACGGGGACCGCGCCGCCCGCCTGAGACGCCGCCCTGCGGTCCGTCAGTGTCGGCGGGCGTCGGCCTGGAGGCGCGGCTCGGCTCCGCCCCGCTGCGTCAGAACCGCACGTGGTCGCGTCCGAAGGCCGCGCGCACCGCCGCCGCGATCGCCCGCTGCCCGCGGGCAGTGGGGTGCACGTCGTCCGCCTGCATCCAGTCCCCGTGGCCGCGGAGCGGCTCGCCGACGTCGACCGAGGTCCCGCCGTCCCGCTCGACGGCGGACCGGAGCGCCGCCGAGATCGACGCGAGCTGGGCGGGCGGCGCGTCCTCGTTCCAGATCGCGCTGAGGCCGACGACACGGGCGCGGGGCAGGCGTCGGTGGACCTCGGCGACGAGCTGCTCGGTGGCACCGGCGAGCTCGTCGTCGTCCTGCCCGAGGTCGTTCGAGCTCGCCTGCACCAGGACGACCGCGGGTCGGAGGTCCACGGCGCGCTCGACCAGCTGCTCGTACGTGCTGCCGCAGTCGTCGTCGTCCCCCTCGGTCAGCACGCCGGCGCCGTCGCACGACAGGTTCGTCAGCTGCCACCGCTCGCTCCGGGCGAGGAGCTCGGGCCAGGCCTGCTCGGCGGACAAGCCGTGCCCGCCGCTGATCGAGTCGCCGATCACGACGACGCGGGCACCGGGAGCGTCGTCCCACGACCGGGCAGCGCGTGCGGTCGGCGTCGGGGCCGCGTCCGAGGTCGGGGCCGCGGCGACGGACGCGTCCTCGGAGCACGCGGCCAGTCCGAGCACCGCGACGACCGCCACGACGGCGGTCAGCACGGAACGCGTCCCGGAGAGCACACCTGGACGCTACGCGCGGCGGCCATGACGCGGCCGGTCACCCGCTGTGGGCCGGTTCAGGCGTGGTGCAGCTCCACCGACCCGTCGAGCCGCCCCGGTTCGGTGAGCCGCGCGTGCTGCAGGACCGTGCGCTCGGGTCCCACCGCCGCTGCCACGATCGAGAGCGTCGCGAAGTGGCCGTCCCGTTCGTGCGCGTCGCGGAGGATCGCGTCCGGGTCGTCGGCGGGCAGCACGGCCGACTCGGCGAGCAGGCCGAACCACCCGCTCCACCCGTCACCCGCGTCGTCGCCGGCGTCCGCGGTGCGGAGCTCGTCGAACGGCCCGAGCACGGGCGGACCGGTCGGCGCCTCGACGCCCCGGAAGGCCTCGAGCCACCGGCCGATGCGCGGCGCCGCGGGGTCGTCGGGTTCACCGTGCGTGACCATGTGCACGCCCGGTCCGAGCTCGGTCGTGCGGACCCGGGAGCCGTCCCACGTCAGGACCTCGGCGCCCGAGGCCGTCGCGCGCACCAGGTTGAACGCCCGCGTCGTCGGCACCGTGCCGTCGTGCCCCGGGAGCACACCACCGACGGCGTCGAGCGGCACGATCCCGCGGGTCGCCCAGGTGCCGTCGGCGCTCGGGACGTCCTCGCCGCGGTTCAGGACGACCGCGAGCCCGGCCCGGTCGGACGCCGCGAGCCACGCACCCCCGGCCGAGCGGTCGCGGACACCGCGGATCGCCGGGTCGCGCTCCGGCCACCACGCCGCCGGCGGGTCCCACGGACGCTCGGGCGACTCGTCGCGGAGCGCGAGCATCGTGACGGGCCACGCGGACCCCGGGTCGACGCGGACGACGACGGTGCACATGGGATCGATCCTCGCACGCCGCTCCGGGTAGCGTGACGGACGTGAACGCAGCAGCAGCAGAGCGCCGCCTGACCGTCGTCGTGGGGATCACCGGGGGCATCGCCGCCTACAAGGCCGTCGGCGTCGTCCGCGACCTCGTCAAGCGCGGCCACGACGTGCACGTCGTCCCGACCGAGGGCGCGCTGCAGTTCGTCGGCCTGCCCACGCTCGAGGCGCTCAGCCGGAACCCGGTCACCACGAGCGTCTTCGAGGACGTCGCCGAGGTCCGGCACGTGTCGCTCGGCCGGCGCGCGGACCTGATCGTCGTCGCCCCGGCCACCGCCGACACCCTCGCCCGGATGACCGCGGGCCTGGCGGGCGACCTGCTCGGCACGACCCTCCTGGCCACGGAGGCACCCGTCGTCGTCGCACCCGCGATGCACCCGCAGATGTGGGAGCACCCGGCGACGACCGCCAACGTGGCCGTGCTCCGGGACCGCGGCGTCCGGTTCGTCGGACCCGTCGTCGGCGCCCTGACCGGTGACGACGCGGGCATCGGTCGGATTGCGGAGCCTGAGGACATCGTGGACGCCGCGCTCGCCGTGGTCGGAGGCGCCCCGGGATCCCCGGCCACCCCCTCCGGCACGGTCGCCCGGGGCGAGCAGGGCGACCTCGCCGGCGTGCGCGTCGTCGTCAGCGCCGGCGGCACCCGGGAACCGTTCGACCCGGTCCGCTTCGTCGGGAACCGCTCGAGCGGACGACAGGGACTCGCGATCGCCGCCGACGCCGCCGGGCGCGGCGCCACGGTGACCGTGGTCGCGGCCAACGTCGACGCGGGGCTGACCGGAGGTCTCGACGCGACGATCGTGCCCGTCGGGTCGGCGCTCGAGCTCGCCGAGGCGGTGCACGCGGCGGCAGCCGAGGCCGACGTCGTCGTGATGACCGCCGCCGTCGCCGACTACCGTCCGGCCGAGGTCCGCCCGGACAAGCTCAAGAAGGAGGCGCAGGGCGACACCATGACGCTCGAGCTCGTCCGGAACCCCGACGTCCTCGCCGACCTCGTCGCGGCTCGGCGCACCGGGCAGATCATCGTCGGGTTCGCGGCCGAGACGGAGCCCGACCGCGCCGCCCGTCTCGAACTCGGCCGCGCCAAGATCGCCCGGAAGCCGGCCGACCTGCTCGTGGTGAACCACGTCGGCTGGTCGGCGGGCTTCGAGCGCGAGGAGAACGCCATCGAGGTGCTCGTACCCGGCGGCGAGGTCGTCCAGGAGACCTCCGGCACCAAGGCCGAGGTGGCGACGGCGATCCTCGACCTCGTCGCGACCGCGCTGACCTGAGCACGCACCGACCTGAGCACGCACCGACCTGAGCGCTCTCCGGACGCGTCGAGGGTCGCACGGGCACGATGGGGGCATGCGACGACGCGAGCGTCAACGACGCGCCACCCGGACCGCCACCCTCCTCGCCGTCGTGCTGGGCGGGGCCGGCGTCACCCACTTCCTGCGGCCGAAGGGCTACGACCGGATCGTGCCGGACACGCTGCCCCCACGGCTGACCACACTGGCCTCCGGTGCCGCCGAGCTCGGCATCGCGACCGGCCTCGCGATCCCCGCGACGCGTCGGGCAGCGGGGTGGGCCGCGGCGGCGCTGTTCCTGGCGGTCTTCCCCGCGAACGTCAAGATGGCGAACGACCTCCTCGACAGCCCCCGCTCGACACGGGCCGCGCGACTCGTGTCCGTCCTCCGGCTGCCGCTGCAGGCACCCCTCGTCGCCTGGGCCGTGCGCGTCGGCCGCCACGCGCCGAAGCGGTGACCGAGCCGGCGCGTGCCCGGGCCGCGGTGCCGCTGCTGCACCGGCCCGTCACGGTGCACGCCTGGGAGGACATCGTGTTCGCGCACTGGCGGCACGACCCGGAGTCCCTGGCACGACTGGTCCCGCGCGGCACCCGCCCGGACGTGGTCGACGGCAGTGCCTGGGCCGGGCTGTCGGCGTACGTCTTCCGCGAGACGCGCGTGCCGCCGTTCCCGCCCTCGGGTCGGCTCGGCACGATGACCGAGGTCACGATCGAGATCCTGACGATCGACGACCACGGGCGCCGCGGCGTCGCCTACCGCACCGTGGACACCGCGAACGTGCCCGCCATCGTCGCCGCGCACGCGCTGCTCGGGGTTCCGTACACGTTCGCGCACGCCCGTGCCCGCCGTCGTGGGGACACCATCGCGCACCACTCGGTCCGTCACCCCGCGCGTGCGCTGCACCCGATCCGCTGGCTGCGCGGTCACGGGACACGGCCGGGAGGAGCGGTGCAGCCCCGCCACGAGGCCACCGTCCGCGTCGTGGCCGGCCCGGCCGTCGACACACCGCTCGCCACGGAGCTCACGACGCGCGAGGGCATCCACGCACGGCACCTCGCCCAGACCGTCTTCTGGCAGCGCCAGCACCCGCCGCTCGAGATCCGGTCGGCGCGGCTCGAACGACTCGAGGGCGACCTGCCCGACGCGGTCGGCATGCCCGGGCTCCTCGACCGCACCCCGGACTCGCTGCTCGTCGTGGACCGCACCACCGTCCGGTACGGCTGGGGAGACGTGGTCCGGTGACCGACGACCCGCACCACCTCGAACGGTTCGTCCGCGCGCAGGACGGCGTGCACGGGACCGCGCTCGCCGAGCTCCGGCACGGCCGGAAGACCTCGCACTGGATGTGGTTCGTGTTCCCGCAGCTCGCCGGGCTCGGCCGGAGCGCGACGGCGCAGCAGTACGCGCTCGACGGCACCGCCGAGGCGCGCGCGTACCTGGCGCACCCCGTCCTCGGCCCGCGACTCCTCGAGGCGACCGAGGCGGCGGCGACCGCACCCGCGCAATCGGCCGACGAACTGCTCGGCGGTGTCGACGCCCTGAAGCTCCGGTCGTCGATGACGCTGTTCGCCCGGTCGGCGGACGACCCCGAGCCGTTCCGCGCCGTCCTGGCACGCTGGTACGCCGGGACCGAGGACCCGGTGACGCTGCGGCTGCTGCGCCTCGACGAGTGACGTCGTCCGACCTCGTGACACTCCCCGATCCGATCGGAACGCCGTTCTTATATCAGGTACGGTGAACCACGCGACCGTACCGAACGGTCGGTCGCCCGACCCGATCCCTTCCGCCACGATCCCGAAGGAACCCGCATGCCGGTCCCCAGCAGCGCACCGACCGAGCACCAGCTGCTCCGCGACACCGTCCGCCAGAAGATCCACGACGCCATCATGGACGGCACGTTGGAGCCCGGTGAGCGTCTCAACGACGACGAGCTCATCTCGTGGCTCGGCGTCTCCCGCACACCCATCCGCGAGGCCCTGAGCCAGCTCGCCCGCGCCGGCCTCATCGAGATGGCGCCGAACCGGTACACGCGCGTCACGACGCCGAACCCGACCGAGGTGGTCGAGGCGCTGCAGACGCTCGGCGTGCTGTTCGGCGGGGTCGTCCGCCTGGCGGTCCCACTGCTGGGCGCGAGCGCGAAGAAGAAGATCCTCGCCCAGCTCGACGCCACCATCAAGGACTACGAGCAGCACGACGTCGCGGCCGTCAACCACGACGCGCTCGGGGTGTTCGCCCTGTACGTCGACGAGTGCGGCAACGAGAACCTGCAGCGCGTCTGCCGGGACACGATGGACGGGCTCGCGTTCCGCCTGCGCCTGCCGAACCTCGACGAGCTCGTCGACTGGGACCAGATGACCGAGGACTTCCGCCGTCTGCGCGAGGCCACGGCCTCCGGCGACAACGTCGCGGCGGAGCTCGCGACCGAGGCGATCCACCTCCTGCCGGGCGAGAAGCGCTGATCAGCTGAACCGCCGTACAGGAACCCGCCCGTCTCGCCCACGCGAGGCGGGCGGTCCTCGTTCCCCGCGCCTCCAGGCAGTCGCCGTCCGCGCCTGCGCGACGCTCCCAGTCATGCGCTCCGGCGAGCCGGTAGCATCGGCGCGACCGCCCGCCAGACCACCCGGAGCACCGCATGAGCAACCGCCGACCGGACCGTACCGAGATCGCCGCGCGCCTCGCCGCAGCGGTCGGCCGGATCAACCGACGGGCACGCACCGACTCGGCCGCGCTCGGCTACGGGATCGTCTCCGCACTCGCCACGATCCAACGAGAGGGTCCCCTGCGTCCCGGCGACCTGTCGCGGATCGAGGTCGTCACGAAGCCGACGATGACGCGGATCCTGACCGAGCTCGAGCAGCGGGGGTTCATCGAGCGCGAGGCCGATCCGCGGGACGGTCGCGCCTTCATGGTCACCGCCACGCCGGAGGGCATCGCCGCCGTCGAGCGTGCGCGGTCCGACCGCACCGGGATCGTCGCGGAACTCATCGCGGAGCTCCCCGAGCCGGACGTCGACGCGATCGCCGCGGCACTCGACGCCCTCGAACGTGTGGCCCAGGGCGACCGCACCCAGGAAGCTCACACCTCCCAGGCCTGATCGGGTCGTTACCGAACCGTTACGAACGGGTGGACGGACGGTTCTGCCAGTCAGTCTGGACGGTGCGTCCAGGATGACGGGTCATCGTTTCGTCTTCGCCCATCGGCGGCCACCCCACGGTCGCCGGCCGGCGGACGGACGGGCCCCACACCACCGTCCGGTCCTCCCCCGGCTCGCGAGCTCCGACGACGGACATCACACGTCCGACACCCCTGCGCGCTCCCATCACCCGCGTGCACCGTCCCGAGCTGCGCACCACGAGCCGGCCGACCAGCGGAATCGATGACAGGACGCAACACCGACCTCCCCACCACCACGGCCTCGACCCGACGTGAGGCCCTGAACTCCCCCAACCGGCGGCTCCGCCGTGCGCTCCGTCGCCCCACCACGTTCATCGTGGGCGGCGCAGCGGTCCTCGCCGTCGCCGGCGGCATCGCGACCGTCGGCACACAGCCCGCGATCGGCGAAGCCCTCGGCATGCCGAGCGCCAGCGCCACCACCGCACCGGCACTCGAGGGGACCGCGCTCGACCGGGCCCAGGCCGCCGCGACCATCGCCACCGCGCAGACCATCGTCGAGACCGCGAACGACAAGACCGACACGGCGACCCTCGAGCGGCGCATCGACTCGCTCGACGACTACCGGAAGCTCTCCGGTGCCGCGCTCACGTCGCGGATCTCCTCGACGGTCGACGCCACCACCGACGTCGCGAACGCCAGCGCCACCCAGGACAAGCGCGACGCCGACGCGAAGGCCGCCGCCGAAGCCGCAGCGCGGAAGGCAGCGGCCGAGCGCGCGGCGGCAGCCGAAGCGGCGCGCAAGCAGGCCGCCGCGAACACCGTCGAGGGTGCGAAGGCCACGGCCAGCTCCCTCGCGGCGTCGAAGTACGGCTGGGGTTCCGACCAGTTCCAGTGCCTCGACAACCTGTGGACCAAGGAGTCCGGCTGGAACTACCAGGCCGTCAACGCGAACGGCGGCGCGACCGGCATCCCGCAGGCCCTGCCCGGCTCGAAGATGGCGACCATCGCCGCGGACTGGCGCACCAACGCCACGACGCAGATCACGTGGGGGCTGCAGTACATCAGCGCCTCCTACGGCACGCCCTGCGCGGCGTGGGCGCACTCGCAGGCGTCGAACTTCTACTGAGCAGCGCGCACAGAACGGCCCCGGGATCGCTCCACTGGAGATCCGCCCGTTCTCGACGAACGGCCCCGGGATCGCTCCCGGGGCCGTTCGTCGTGTAGGCATACCGGGTGACCACCATCGGACTCCGCCGCATGGCGCCCCGGGACCCCACCGAGGGACACCGCGCCGCAAGCCCCCTCGAGCTCCTCTTCGACCTGGTGTTCGTCGTCGCCGTGGGGTTCGCCGCCTCGAACCTGCACGAGATCGAGGCGGAGGGGCACGTCTCCTCTGCCGTGGTCTCGTACGCCTTCGTGTTCTTCGCCATCTGGTGGGCCTGGATCAACTTCACGTGGTTCGCCACGTCGTTCGACACGGACGACTGGCTCTACCGCGTGATGACGTTCGTGCAGATGGCCGGCGTGCTCGTGCTCGCCGCCGGGGTCCACGCGGCGATGGTCGAGGGCTCGACCACGATCGTCGTCCTCGGGTACGTGGTGATGCGGCTCGCCCTGGTCGGTCAGTGGCTCCGCGCTGCCGCGTCCTCGCCCGAGTACCGACGCACGGCCCTGCGGTACGCCGCGGGGATCGTGGTCGTCCAGGTCCTCTGGGTGGTCGCGCTCCTGCTGCCGCACGACGTGGGGTGGGCGGTGATCCCGGTGCTCATCCTGCTCGAGGTCCTCGTCCCGCCGTTCGCCGAGGCCGGCACCCGCACGACCCCCTGGCACACGCGGCACATCGCCGAGCGCTACTCGCTCTTCACGCTCATCGTGCTCGGTGAGGGACTCGTCGCCTCCGCCAACGCGGTCATCGACGGGATCGCCCACGCCGACCACCTGGCGTCGCTCCTCGTCCTCGCCGCGTGCGGGCTGGTGATCGTCGCCGGTCTCTGGTGGATCTACTTCTCGCGGGAGCAGCACGACCACATCCGCTCGCTGCCGACGGCGCTCGTCTTCGGCTACGGCCACTACCTCGTGTTCGCCGCCGCCGGTGCGCTGCCAGCCGGCATCGAGGTCGCCGTCAGCGCCGACGCGGGCGAGGCGGACCTGTCCCACGCGACCGTCGCGGCCACCATCGCGGTGCCGGTCGCGCTCTTCGTGCTCGCGATCTGGGCACTCGCGCTGCGACCGTCGCTGCGCACCGGGTGGAACGTCGTCGTCGTCGTGCTCGCGCTCGCGGTGCTCGCGAGCATCGCGGTGCCCGCGATCTCGCTGGTCGCGACGGCCGTGCTCGTCGCGGCGATCGTGGTGGTCCTGGAGGTCGCGGACCGCGGGCGGTGACCCGGTGACGGACGGGAGGAGCGGTGCGGTGCCGCCCCGCGCCTCCAGTCTGCAGGGTGGTGACGTCAGCCGACGCGCGCGACCCGGACGTCCACGCGGCTGAGCGGGAGACCGTGCGCGGTCGCCGCCGCGAGCGCCGCGAGGTGCGCCGCACGCGCCGTCTCCGGCGCGGGGACCGAGCCGTCGGTGCCGATCACGATGCGGAGGACGTCGTCGTCGAGGACGACCCGCGCGATCGTCGACCGGGTCGCGAGGTTCTTGGCCGCGGTCACGGTGCTCCCGAGGGTCGGGCGGGCGCGGTAGAGGTCGGCCACACCGGGGACGGCCAGGACGGCTTCCTCGACGGCTGCGAAGGTCTCGTCGTGGTCGCTCATGCCCGGTCCTCCTCGGTGTCCTCTGGTGCGACGGTGTGCTCTGGTGCGACGGTGTCGTCACTCGTCGGTGGTGGGAGCAGGTCGCGGACCACCACGTCGACGGCCTCCACCAGCAGGTCGGTCTGGGTGGCGAGCACCTGCCCGACGGTCTCGCGGACGTCGGCGGCGACCCGCTGGATCGTCGAGCCGGCACGCACCGCGATCTCGACGACGATCCGGACCGGTGCGCCGAGCTCGGTGACGTCGCCCTCGAGCGTGCACCGCGCGACGAGCGCATCGGGGACGGCGTCGCCGGCGGTCCGGACGAGGGAGCGGATGGCACCCTCGGTCATCACGGGCCGCTCGGTCGGCGCCGCCGGGCGGAGCGGGACGTCGCGACCGGCGCGGGCCTCGAGCGAGATGTTCGCGAGCACCCCGCTGATCCAGGACTCGTCGGCCGGGGCTTCCTGCTCGGCTGCGGCCTCGAGCGAGCCGAGCGAGGAGTGCCGGAGCCGCACGATCGCGGCGAGGGCGTTCTGGCAGGCTGCGGAGTCGTCGATGCTCGGGTCGGCCGGCTGCATGCCGGCGTCGAGGTAGTCGGCGAGCTCGTCGATCGTGTGCCCGTCGAGGTCGTCGGGCTCGAGCGACTCGAGCCCGACGGTGTCGCGGTCGGTCATCGCCATCCCTCCATCAGACGGATCATGTTCTTCCTCGCCCGGGACAGGAGTCCGCGGACCGTCGAGGCGGGGAGGTCCAGTTCCTCCGCTATCGCCTCGTAGGAGTACTCGAGCACTTCCTTCATCACCCAGCACCGTCGTTGCGCCTCCGGCAGTTCGGCGAGCGCCGTCTCCACCGCCTCTTCGCGGGAGCGTGCCTCGGCCACGCGTTCCGGGGCGTCGGCCGCCGGTGCGGCGACCTCGAGCTCGGTGACGTCGTCGTGGAACCGGCGAGCCCGGATCCGGTCGATGCACTTCCGGCTGAGGATGCGCATGAGCCACGCCTTGACGCGGGCGCCGTCGTCGAGCCGGTCGAGCCGGTTCCAGGCGGTGATGAAGGTCTCCTGCACGACGTCGTCGAGTTCGTCGGTCGAGCCGAGGGTCCGTCGCGCGTAGGCACGCAACAGCGGTGTGTACCGGCGGATGAGGACCTCGAACGCCCGGACGTCGCCGTCGGACGAGCGACCTGCGAGGACGGCGTCGTCGAGATCGGTGAGGGGCTGGTGGTGCACGCTTTCCTTCTACTGGTGGTGGATGGGGTTCAGCTGGGCACGGACGACCTTCATCGGTCCGACGGGCCTCGCCGAGAGCGCACGGACCCGGGCCTGTGCGAGCAGGTGCTGTGGCGCGATCCGTCCGTGGGACGTCGCGTGGCGCGCATCGGTGTCGGTGTCGGGCATCTGGGCTCCTCGGGTGGACCGCGCGTTCGGGGTCCGTCACCGATGAGACGTGTGTCGGAGGTGGATCGTCACACTTCTGCGCCCGCCGATTCTGCGGCAGGCTGGGGGCATGTCGCTCGTCACCGCCGTCTGCCGCGTCGACCGCCTGCTGCCCGACTCGGGCACGATCGGGATCACCGCGATCGACAAGCGTCCCGTCGACGGCGCGGTCCGCGTACGTCCGCTCGGGCTGTACGCCGACGTGCAGGCCGACCGGAAGCACCACGGCGGCGAGGACCAGGCGGTGTACGCCTACGCCGACGAGGACGCCGCGTACTTCGCCGAGCTGCTCGACCGCGAGGTCCCGCCCGGGCTGTTCGGCGAGAACCTGCGGACCTCGGGCATCGACGTCACCGGCGCCGTCACGGGCGAGCGCTGGCGGATCGGGGAGACCCTCGAGCTCGAGGTCACGATCCCGCGGAACCCGTGCGGCACCTTCGCCCGGCGCATGCGGGTCGACAAGTGGGTCAAGCGGTTCACCGAGGAGGGGCGCCCCGGGGCGTACCTCCGGGTGCTGCACTCCGGACCGGTCTCGGCCGGCGATCCGATCGTCGTCACGCACCGGCCGGACCACGGCGTCACGATCGGGCAGATCTTCAGCGGGTTGACGCCCGAGCAGGCGCAGGCGGTGCTGTCGTCCGGCCGTGGGGCCGGCGGCGGGCCCGGCACGGGCGGCCTCGCCCCGAAGGTGGTCCGGGACGTGTCGAAGGTGCTGGCCCGCGCGAGCGTCTGAGCGCACGCCTGCGCCCGCGCCCGCGGCCGCGTCAGTCGGTCTGCGTGCGCCGGAGCGGGTCGATCGGGCGCTTCGCCCGCGGGAGCCCCGCCACCACCAGCTCGTAGGCGTTGGCCACGAGGTCCTCCACCAGGGTCTCGTCGATACCGGCCCCGGGCGACAGCGTGATCCAGTGCTGCTTGTTCATGTGCCAGCCCGGCGTGATCTCGTCGTGGTCGCGCACGAGCGAGGCACCGTGTGGCGGCGCGCACTTCAGGTTGACGATCGGCACACCCCGCAGCTCGGACGTCATCACGAACATCTTGCCGACGACCTTGTAGACGAACGCGCCCTCGCCGAAGGGCTGCGTCTCCGCCACCGCGGGCAGGCCCATCGCAGTGCGGGTCGCGACCTCGTGCAGGGTCTCGCCGTCCATGCGTCCAGCATGCCTCGTTCTGGGGTGGGAGGAGCCGCGCCTTGCTGACGTACCCTCAGGCCGTGAACCTCACCCGAACCCGTCTCGTCCGCTCGCTCGGCATCGCCGCCGCCACGACCGCACTCGCCGCGTCCGTCGTCGTCGGCGGAGCCTCGACCGCGCAGGCCGCTCCGACCGTCTACAAGAACTGCACCGCCGTGCAGAAGGTGTACTCGGGCGGGATCGCGAAGAAGTCGGTCACGAAGAACAAGGTGACCTCGAAGGGGAAGACCACCTACCGCGCGCTCAAGGGCACCGTGAAGAAGGACGACGCGCTCTACAACGCGAACAAGAAGATGGACGCGGACGCCGACGGGATCGCCTGCGAGAAGAGCTGACCGCCGCGGTCCGGACTGCGCCGCGCCGGGCCGCGCCGGCCGCTCGTCAGAGGGTGGGAACGCCCTCGTGCCCCGAGCGCGGGCGCGCCGTCCCGGCCACACCGGTGACGACCGAGCCCGCGGGCACGTCCTTCGTCACCACGGTGTTCGCACCGACGACCGAGTCCGCGCCGACCGTGATCGCGCCGATCAGGGACGACCCCGCTCCGAGCACGACCCGGTCCCCCACCGCGGGGTGCCGACGAGCGCCCGGTCCGTGGTCGCCACCACGGCCGCCCAGCGTCACGCCGTGGAAGATCACGACGTCGTCGCCGACCACCGCGGTCTCCCCGATCACGACCCCCATGCCGTGGTCGATGAAGAAGCGTCGGCCGATCCGGGCACCGGGGTGGATCTCGATGCCCGTCACCGACCGCGCGACCTGACCGATGACCCGCGCCGCGAACCGGGACCCTGGGAGCCCCCGCGCGATCCACAGCCGGTGCGTCAACCGGTAGGTCCAGATGGCGTGCAGCCCCGAGTACACGATCGCGTTCTCGAGGTCACCGCGGGATGCGGGATCACCGCGGCGTGCTGCGGCCAGGTCCTCCCGGACAGAACGCAGCACGCCTCGTCGGACGGGACGGCTCACGCAGTGAGTCCCTCGAAGAGCACGGTCGACAGGTAGCGCTCACCGGTGTCGCACACGATCGCGACGATGCGCTTGCCCGCGTTCTCGGGGCGTGCGGCGATCTCGATCGCGGCGTGGATGATCGCGCCGGAGGAGATGCCCGCGAGGATGCCCTCCTGCGTGCCGAGGTCACGGGCGACGCGGAGTGCGTCGTCGAGCTCGACGTCGAACACCTCGTCGATGACCGACTGGTCGAGGACCTCGGGGATGAAGTTCGCGCCGATGCCCTGGATCTTGTGCGGGCCCGCCTTGCCCTCGGTCAGCAGTGGGGAGTCCTTGGGCTCGACGGCGACGATCTGCACGCCGGGCACCCGCTCCTTGAGCACCTGACCGACACCGGTGATCGTGCCGCCGGTGCCGACACCGGCGACGAACACGTCGACGTGCTCCTCGGTGTCGCGGAGGATCTCCTCCGCCGTGGTCTTCCGGTGGATCGCCGCGTTCGCCGGCGTCTCGAACTGGTGCGCCAGGATCGCACCCGGCGTCTCGGCGACGATCTGCTCGGCCTTCGAGACGGCGCCCTTCATGCCCTCCGACCCCGGCGTGAGGACGATCTCCGCCCCGTACGCGCGGATCAGGGCCCGACGCTCGACGCTCATCGTCTCGGGCATCGTGATGACGACCCGGTACCCGCGCGCTGCGCCGACCAGTGCGAGCGCGATGCCCGTGTTGCCGGAGGACCCCTCGACGATGGTCCCGCCGGCCTGCAGTTCGCCGGACTCCTCGGCCGCGTCGATGATCGCGACGCCGAGGCGGTCCTTCACGCTCGCGCCCGGGTTGTAGAACTCGAGCTTCGCCAGGATCTCGGCCCCGCCCGCCTTCGGCAGGCGGTTCAGCCGCACCAACGGCGTGTTCCCGAACGCCTGCGAGATGTTGTCGTGGATCGTGCCGCTCATCGGTACCGTCCTCTTCGGGTCAGGTCGCGTGCCTCCCCCACTGGAGGCACGGCGTGCGCTGTGATCCTAGCGATCCGACCCGGCGTGTCCCTGTTCGGTGACGCACGCGCGTTCCGCGCGTGCCGTGCTCCGCAACGACGACGAGGTCGCCATGTCCGAGGAACAGCAACCCGACGTCGCCCCACCGGTCGTCGACCGCGCCGCGTTCGACGAGGCGCTCGCGGCGCAGGTGCAGGACGAGAAGGAACTCACGCGCCACGGCGACCGTGTCGCAGCGGCTCGACGGCGGCTGCCGATGGTCCGCGTCGACGACTACGAGTTCGCCGGCCCCGACGGCCCCGTGCGGCGCACCGAGCTGTTCGGGGACGAGTACCTGCTCCTCGTCCAGAACGTCATGTACGGACGGGACTGGGACGCCGGGTGCCCGAGCTGCACCTGGGCCGACTCGACGACGAGGGGATCGCGTTCGCGATGGTGTCCGAGGGGTCGGTCGAGAAGCTCGAGGCCTGGCGGGAACAGCACGGATGGCCGCACACGTGGGTGTCCTCGGGCGCGACGACCTACCACGACGACTGGGGCTGGACCGTGCACAGCGACGACTGGGACGGCCCGGTGCCCGGCTACTCGTACTACCTGCTGCGGGACGGCGTGCCGTACCTGACGTACGCGACCGGTTCGCGCGGCACGGAGGCGATCCTCCCCGTGGCGCACATCATGGACCGCACGGCGTACGGGCGGCAGCAGGACTGGGAGGACAGCCCCGACGGCTGGCCGCAGTACCCCACCTACGGTTGAGGCTTCGGTCGCCCCGGGTGGCCCGGCCCACCGCAAAGCGACACGATCCCGCCGAACTCTCGCGTCACTCTGTCGCCTCCGCGGGACGGACCGCGACCAGACCCGGGAGACTGTCGCTTCGGCGGTGAGGAACGATCGGCACCCGCGACCAGCGGCCGTGACCCGGGCCGACGCTCGCGCTGAGCGACAGTTCTCGCAGCCGGGCGCCCGAGAAGTGTCGCGCAGCGCGAGACTCGGCCAGCGCGGCGGACTCGGCCAGCGCGTCAGCGCACGAACGCCGTGCGCGCGAACCGCTCGTCGGTCGCCTCGAGCACCCGCAGCACGTTGCCGCCCGCCAGCGCCCGGAGATCCGCCGGACCCCACCCGCGCCGCTGGAGCTCCGCCGCGAGCACCGGGTACCGCGACACGTCCCGCAGGTCCGGCGGCAGCACCGGGGTGCCGTCGTAGTCCCCACCGAGGCCGACGTGCGCCGCGCCGGCCACGTCGCGCGCGTGCTCGACGTGGTCCGCGACGTCGGAGACGGTGACGGGCGGCGCGTCCTCCGACGACCCGGCGGCGAACCACTCCGCGTACGCCGCGGAGACGAACTGCGGCACGAACGTGATCATCACGACGCCGCCGTTGTCCGCCAGGCGGGCGAGCACGTCGTCGGGCACGTTCCGCGGGTGGTCGTTCACGGCGACGGTCGAGGAGTGGCTGAAGACCACGGGCTGCGACGCGACGTCGAGGGTGTCGCGCATCGTGGTCGGCGCGGTGTGGGACAGGTCGACGAGCATGCCGATGCGCTCCATCTCGGCGACGACCTCGCGCCCGCGGTCCGTGAGTCCGCCGTGCGGGTGCGCCCCGGTCGCCGAGTCGGCCCACGGGGTGTCGTCGTTGTGCGTCAGGGTCATGTACCGGACGCCGAGCCGGGCGAGGTCGCGCAGGACGGCGAGGTCGTCACCGATCGAGTGCCCGCCCTCGGCGCCGAGGAGCGAGGCGATCCGGCCGGAGTCGATCGCCGCACGCACCTCGGCGGCGGTGCGTGCGAGCGCGAGGGTGTCCGGGTAGCGGTCGATGATCCGGTGCGCGACGTCGACCTGCTGCAGGGTCGCCCGCACCGGATCGGGTTCGTCGCACGGGACGAACACCGACCAGAACTGTCCGACGACGCCGCCGGCACGGAGCTTCGGCAGGTCGGTGTGGAGCGAGCCCGCTTCGGAGTCGATGCCCTCCACCCCGGAGCCGTGGGTCTCGCGGCGTTCCCAGGGCAGGTCGTTGTGGCCGTCGATGACCGGGAACGGGAGCGCGTCGAACGTCATCCCCCGACGGTACCGTCGGTCCTCGTTAGGCTCGGCAGATGGACCCCGTGACGCTCCGCACCGAACGGCTCGTGCTCTCGGTACCGGAACCCTCCGACGCCGAGGACGTCGTGGCCTACGCGAACGACCCGGACGTCATCGCGTACACCCCTGTGCCGGTTCCCTACGGCCACGCCGAGGCCCGGCAGTGGATCACCGAGGTGGTCCGCACGGGCTGGGCGGCCGACACCCGGTACGACTTCGGGATCCGCCGGGCGGACGACCTGCGGCTGCTCGGCACGATCGGCGTGTTCGGCTTCGTCGACGGCGCCGCGGAGATCGGGTACGCGATGCACCCGGACGGGCGCGGCCACGGGTTCGTGACCGAGGCCGCGGCAGCCGTCCTCGAGTGGGCGTTCGCACCGGAGCCCGACGGTCTCGGGCTCGTGCGCGTGCAGTGGCGCGCGATCGCGACGAACACGCCGTCGGCCGCGATCGCGCGGCGGCTCGGCCTCCGCTACGAGGGACGGCTCCGGTCCGGCGTGTTCCACCGCGGACAGCGCCACGACCAGCTCATCGCCGCCGCCCTGCGCGACGACGACCGGTCCACGCCCACGGTCTGGCCGACGTCGTGACGGTGTCGTTCCGGGTCGTCACCGAACTGGACGCCCCGCCGGAGCGCGCGTTCGCGCTGTCGCTCGACATCGGCGCGCACGAACGCTCGATGGCCGCCACCGACGAGCGCGCCGTGGCCGGCACGACCAGCGGCACGATCGGGCTCGGTGAGAGCGTCACCTGGCGTGCGCGGCACTTCGGGATCGTCTGGCGGATGACGAGTCGGATCACCGCCCTGGAGGCGCCCCACCGGTTCGTCGACGAACAGGTGCGTGGGCCGTTCGCTCACTTCCACCACCTCCATCGCTTCGAGCCGTCGGCTCACGGCACACGGATGGTCGACGAGATCGAGTTCCGCGCCCCGCTCGGGCCGCTCGGGGTGCTCGCCGAACGGATCGCGCTCGCGCGGTACCTGCCCCGGCTCATCGCCGAGCGGAACGCCTCGCTCGCGGCCGAGCTCCGTGCGGACGGGCACGACGCCGACGGCGGTCAGGGCGCGGCGAGCTCGCCCAGCGCCTCGTAGGCCTTCGCGACCGCGTCGACCCGCGTCCGTCCACCCGGACCGGACGCCTCGTAGACGTCGTTCGCGATCGCCGCGACCACCGCGAAGAGCGCCGCCATCGAGTCGAACGCCGACGGCGAGTCGACCGGGCACAGGATCGCGGTGTTGGCCGGCGCCGCGATGACGGCGGCGGTCGGGTCTCCGAGGACGACCACGTCGGCACCCGTCGAGACGCAGTGCCGCACCGCCCGGGCCACGCCGGCCGCGTGCCGCCGCACCGTGACGAGGACGACGAGGTCGCGGCGGTCGAGGTCCGCCACCTCCTCGCCGAGTCGCTGGCCCGGAGACGGCCCGACCCGGACGTCCGGTCGGACCTGGGCGAGCTGCGCGCGGAGCTGCAGGGCGACCGGGTACGCACCTCGCTCCCCGATCACGAGCACGCGACGGGCGCGGACGATGCGCCGCGCGAGCCGGGGCCGATCGGCGCGGGCGAGGGAGGCGAACGCGGCGTCGAGGTTCCGCGACTCGACGGCCCGCTGGTCGACGTGGGAGGCGTCCTCGGCGGCCCAGGGCAGTCCGCTTCCCCGCGCCGACATGAGGTTCTGCCGGACCTCGGCGGCGTCCTGGAACCCCAGGGAGCGGACGAGCCGCGAGACCGTGGCCTTCGAGGTGCCGGACTCGGCGGCGAGTTCGGCCGAGGTCCCGACGAGCAGGAGCTCCGGGTCGTGGCGCACCATCGCGGCGACGCGGCGCTCGGCGGGCGAGAGCTGCTCCCAGACCGAGTCGATGCGTGCTCGGACGTCGGTGCCGGCGGTGCTCACGCCCGGGCCACCCGTTCGACCGCGACGGCGAGCGCGTCGAGTCCGAGCGCGATGTCCTCGGTGGAGACGAACTCGTCGGGGTGGTGGCTGATGCCGTCCGGGTTGCGGAGGAACAGCATGGCGACGTCCGTGATCAGCCCGAGCGACATCGCGTCGTGACCGGCACGCGAGAACAGCTCCATCGGGGCTGCTTCGCCCGTCGACTCGATGCCCGCGCGGACGGCGTCCATCAGCCGCGGCGCACAGAACACGGCGGGCGCCCGGTGCACCTCGGTCGGCTCGACGCTCACCCCGCGGCGCTCCCCGATGAGGGCGAACGCCTTGGTGATCTCGTCCCAGACCTCGTCGCGGCCTTCGTCGAACTCCCCGCGGAGGTCGACCGAGAACCGTGCGAGCCCCGGGACGACGTTGACCGCACCGGGTTCGACGGTCATGGTGCCGACCGTCCCGACGTGCTGGGACGCCCGACAGATCCGTTCCACGGCGAGCGCGGCCTCGGCCGCGGCGAGCAGCGCGTCGTGCCGTCGCTCGTACGGGGTGCCGCCGGCGTGCCGGGCCTCACCCACGGCCTCGACCGTGAAGCGCCGGGCGCTCGCGATGCTCGTGACGACGCCGAGTGCCTGCCCGGCCTGCTCGAGGTACGGCCCCTGCTCGATGTGCGCCTCGAGGTACCCCGCGAGTGCGGCCGGGTCCGCCGCGGCGTCGCCGACCCGCGACGGGTCGAGCCCGAAGTCCTCGAACGCCCGGCGGAGGGTGACCCCCTCGCCGTCGGCCAGGTCCCACCACGACTCGTCCCAGACGCCCGCGACGGCCGAGGACCCGAGCAGCGCCTTGCCGAACCGCGTGCCCTCCTCGTCGGAGAACGCGATGACCTCGAGCGCGACGGGCAGCGGCCCGGCGGCGGTCAGTCGGGCGACGGTGCGGACGGCCATCAGGACCCCGACGATCCCGTCGTAGCGTCCGGCGTCGACCACGGTGTCGAGGTGCGAGCCGAGCAGGAGCACCGGGGCGTCCGCCGTGGCACCGTCGACACGGCCGTGCAGGTTGCCGGCGGCGTCCTGCCAGGTCGTGAGCCCGGCGTCCTGCATCCACCCGGCGACGATCGCGTTCACCCGGGCGTGCTCGGGCGACAGGTAGACGCGGGTGATGCGGCCGGTCTCCTCGGTGACCAGGGCGAGTTCGTCGCACCAGCGCGCGACGAGCTCGGCGTCGGCGGTGGCCTGCTCGGTGGCGTGCACCGCGGGCGCGGCGCTCACGCGGGCACCCCGACGGCCGAGCCCGCGTAGACGTCCAGCGCCGCGTCGACGCCACCGCCCTGCGGCACCGCGTGGCCGGCCCGGCGCAGCGCGTGCTCGAGCGCGGCGAGCGTCGTCACGACGGCGTCCTTCCGGGCGTTGTAGCCCATGGTGCCGATCCGCCAGACCTTGCCGTGCAACGGTCCGAACGACGTCCCGATCTCGATGCCGTGGTCGTCGAGCATCGATGCCCGGACCTGGTCGCCGACGACGTCCGACGGGATCTCGACGGCGACGACGTTGTGCATCTTGTGCCCGAGGTCCCCGAAGACCCCGAGTCCGAGGGCGCGGACCCCGGCGAGCATGGCGCTGCCGGCGGTCTCGTGCCGGGCGATGACGGCGTCGCGGCCTTCCTCGAGCAGGATGCGGGCGCACTCGTTCGCGGCGTAGAGCATCGACGCCGCCTCGGTGTGGTGGTTGAGCCGGCGCGGGCCCCAGTAGTCGAGGATCATCGCCAGGTCGAGGTAGTTCGAGCGGATCGGTTCGTCGGACACGTCGTCACCGGGTTCACGGATGCCGGCCTCGACGCTGCGGCGCTGGTCGAGGACCGCCACCGCGCGCGGTGACACCGTGAGCGGCGCGCTGCCGGACGGGCCGCCGAGGCACTTCTGCAGCCCGGCGCTCACCGCGTCGATCCCCCAGGCGTCGACCTCGAGCGGGTTGCCCCCGATGGTCGCGGTGGCGTCGGTGTAGAACAGGACGCCGTGCCGGTCGCAGATCGCACCGAGCTCGTCGAGCGGCTGGTTCATCGTCGTCGAGGTGTCGCCCTGAACGATCGCCAGGACCTTCGGACGGACACGGACGATCGCGTCCTCGATCGCGGTCGGCGTGAACACCTGACCCCAGTCGGTCTCGATCGTGTGGACCTCGGCCCCGGCGCGCCCGGCGATCTCGGCGAGCAGGTGTCCGAAGCGGCCGAACACCGGTACGAGCACGCGGTCCCCCGGGGCGAGCAGCGACACCAGTGCCGCTTCGATCCCGGCGCGCGAGGTCCCGTCGACGAGGACGGTCGCCTCGTTCGCGGTGCCGAACACCCGCCGGTACAGCTCCTGTGTCTCGTTCATCGTGGTGGTCATCCACGGGTCGTACTGCCCGACGAGCGGGGTGGACAGGGCGCGGAGCACCCGCGGGTCGGCGGTGATCGGCCCCGGCCCCATGAGCAGACGGGCGGGCGGGTTCACAGGGAGCATGTTCGGTCCTCTCGTTCCGGTGGAGATCGTATCGGAACGATCGTTACAGCGGTGTTTCGGCGGGTGCGGTGACCGGACGCGTGACGAGCCGACCCGCGACGGACGTGACGCCGGCGTCCGACGACGCGACCAGCTGCCCGCGCAACCAGGTCTCGGTGACGCGGCCCCGCGCCTCCAGGCCGGCGAACGCGGAGACCGGGTTGCGGTGTTCGAGCCCGGCCACGTCGATGACGGCCGTGGCGGACGGGTCGAACACCGCGAAGTGGGCGAGCGCTCCGGGTGCGATGCGGCCGCGGTCGGCGAAGCCGGCGAGCGCCGCCGGTCCGGTGGTGAACAGTGGCAGCAGCTCGCCGAGCGCGACGCCGCGGCGGATCCCTTCCGTCCAGACCGCGCGGAACCCGACCTGCAGGCCGGCGATCCCGCCCCACGCGAGCCCCCAGTCGTCGGTCTTCAGGTCCGCCGTGGAGGGCGAGTGGTCGGACACGATCATGTCGATCGTGCCGTCGAGCACCCCCTGCCAGAGGGCGTCGCGGTTCGCGTCGTCACGGATCGGCGGGCAGCACTTGTACTCGGTCGCGCCGTCCGGGATCGTGCCCGCCTCGAACGCGAGGTAGTGCGGACAGGTCTCGACCGTGATCCGGACCCCGTCCGCCCTGGCCGCTCGGATCATCGGCAGGGCCCCGGCGTCGGACAGGTGCAGGATGTGGACGCGCGCGCCGGTCGCCCGTGCGCCCTCGATGACCCGCGCGATCGCGGATCGTTCAGCGTCGACCGGGCGGGTGACGAGGAAGTCCTCGTAGTGGCCGCCGAGCGCGTCGTGGTCGACCAGGAACTCCGGGTCCTCGGCGTGCACGATGAGGAGCGCGTCGATGCGGGCGACCTCCTCGATCGCGGCACGCAGCTGCGGACCGTCGAGGTGCGGGAACTCGTCGACGCCGGACGGCGCCGTGAAGCACTTGAACCCGAAGACGCCGGCGTCGTGCAGCTGGTCGAGGGATCCGAGGCTCGCGGGGATCGCTCCGCCCCAGAAGCCCACGTCGACGGCGACCCGCCCCTCGGCGCTCGCGCGCTTGACGTCGAGTGCCTCGATGGTCGTCGTCGCCGGGATGGAGTTGAGCGGCATGTCGATGATGGTCGTCACGCCGCCGAGCGCGGCGGCCCGGGTGGCGGAGGCGAAGCCCTCCCACTCGGTGCGTCCGGGTTCGTTGACGTGCACGTGGGTGTCGACCAGTCCGGGGAGCAGCACCTGCCCGTCGGGTACGCGACGGTCGTCGCGGGCGGCGACGTCCGCGTCGAGCGGGAGGAGGTCGGCGACGCGGCCGTCGCGGACGACGACCGCGGCCGGGCGGAAGGCGCCGTCGATCCAGGTGCGCTCGGCGCGGAGGACGAGGTCGGCGCGGTCGGCGCTCTCAGCGCTGTCGACGCTGTCGGCCTGGAGGCGCGTCATGCGTCCGCCCCGACCGTCGCGTCCGCCGCCGGCTGGCGTTCGAACCCCGCGAGCAGTCCCGACATCGGCTTCGCGGGCGGGGCGGCGTACTCCCCGTGCTTCCCCGTCGTCAGGCCGAGCCGCACGAGCGACTCGGCGAGCACCGTGGCCGCGGCCACCCCGTCGACCACGGGCGCACCGATCGCCCGGGACACCTCGGCGCAGAAGTCCGCCATCCCGGCGCACCCGAGCACGACCGCGTCCGCGCCGCCCGCGATGACGGCCCGGCACTCCTCGATCACCAGGGCGCGGGCGTCCGAGGTCGGGTCCTCCAGGCGGAGCACCGGCACCTCGCACGCCCGGATCTCGGTGACGAGCGAGGCGAAGCCGTACCGCTCGGCGAGCTCGTGCGCCCGCCCGACGGTCCGGCCGAGGGTGGTGACGACGCCGAAGCGCCGTCCGAGCAGCGCCGCCGCGTGGAAGCCCGCCTCGGCGATCCCGATGACGGGTCCGGAGGCGGCCTCCCGCGCGGCGTCGAGGCCCGGGTCCCCGAAGCAGGCGACGACGTACGCGTCCACCCCCTGCTGCTCGCCGATCGCGATCTGCTCGAGGAGCCCCGGCACGGCCAGGGCCTCCTCGTAGTGGCTCTCGATGGACGCCGGCCCCATGGAGGGCGTGACGGCCTCGACGATCGTGCCGGGCCCGGCGACCGCGGCGGCGGCGGTGCCGATCGCCGCGGTCATCGAGCTCGTGGTGTTGGGGTTGACGACGCGGATGCGCATCGGGGTCCTTCCGGTGGTGCGGGCGGTGCGGTGGTGCGGGTGGTTCAGGCGCGGCCGGCTGCTGCCCCGTCGTCGACCGTGGGGTCGTCGGCGGCGAGCTCCGGCATGCTCGGACGAGCACGCTCCAGGCCCCAGAAGACCACGAGTCCGAGTGCGCACCCGATGAACCAGCTGTAGTTCGACAGCCACGGGACGACGCCGAGGACCGAGGGCAGGACCGCGCTGGCGACCGAGACCACCCCGGTGACGACGAGCGTCCAGATCGCGTTCGGGTTGAAGCCCTTCGCGTACCAGTACCGCGCGCTCGGGTCCTTCGTGTACATGTCGTCGACCGCCACGCGCTGCTTCGCGACGATGTAGTAGCCGGCGATGAGGATGCCGAACAGCGGGCCGATCAGGGCGCCGAGCACCCCGAGCGTGTAGAGGATCGCTTGGTCGTTGCCGTACCAGTTCCACGGGGTGAGGAGCACGGAACCGACCGCCGCGATCATGCCGCCGGCACGCCAGCTGATCTTCCGCGGTGCCACGTTCGAGAAGTCGAAGGCGGGGCTGATGAAGTTCGCGACGATGTTGATGCCGACCGTGGCGGTGACGAACGTCAGGCCGCCGAGCAGGATGGCGAACGGGGCGCCGATCGCCTGCACGGTCTCGATGGGGTCGGTGATGAGCTTGCCGAACACCGGCACCGTGGCGCTGGCGCAGAGCACGGTGAGCACCGAGAAGAACAGGAAGTTGATCGGCAGGCCCCAGAGGTTGCCGCGCTTGACCGCACCGTAGGACTTCGCGTACCGGGAGAAGTCGCCGAAGTTCAGCATCGGGCCGGAGAAGTAGCTCACGACGAGCGCGATCGCCGAGAGCATCACTGGGATGCTCGCGCCGAACGAGAGCGGCTCCCCCGCGGACAGCGTGAACGAGATGTTCCCGATGCCCGCCTGGCTGACCAGGTACACGGCGAGGGCGATCATCACGACGTAGACGGCCGGTCCTGCCCAGTCGATGAACTTCTTGATCGCGTCCATGCCCATCCAGAACAGCGCGCCCTGGGCCACCCAGAGGATCGCGTACGAGATCCAGCCGAGCGCGGACAACCCGAGGAACGAGTGCTCGAGCAGGCCGGCCGACGCCGGGATGAACTTGAGGAAGATGATGTTGAGGGACTGCGCAGCGAGGAACGTCTGCACCCCGTACCACGCCATCGCGATGAGGCCGCGGATGATCGCGGGGACGTTCGCACCGAGGACCCCGAACACCGCACGGTTGATCACCGGGTACGGCACCCCGGTGCGCTGGGACGGCTTGGCGACGAGGTTCGCGAACACCTGCACGATGAGGATGCCGACCACCAGGGCGATGAGCACCTGCCAGCTGGCGATTCCGAGGGCGAAGAGCGACCCGGCGGTGACGTACCCGCCGACCGAGTGCACGTCGGACATCCAGAAGGCGAAGATGTTGTAGCTCGTCCACGTCTGCTTGCGCAGCGGGGCGAGGTCCTCGTTGGTGAGTGCCGGGTCGTACCCGGGCTTGACGACGCCGGCACCCGCTGGGGCTGCCGTCGTGAGGGGGGCGTGGGGCGCGGCGACCGGGGTCGCGATCTCTGTAGCCATGGCGTCCTCCGAAGGAGTGGGAAGGGCGAGCGGTGCCCGCCTCTGCCACGAAGCTACGGAGCCTCTTCGAGCCGCCCGTTTCCCCTGTGTAACGGTCGTGTGACACGCCACCCGACTTGGAACGGTCGTTCCAGGACGGGTGCGCGGTGCGGGCTGCGGCTTGCCGCACGGAAGGCGCACGCGCTGCCGAACGCCTGCCGCGGCAGGCTCGGCCGGTGGTACCAATCACCCATGACCAGGGGAATCAGGATCGATCACGTGGGCGTCACGGTGCCGGACATCGACGCAGCCACGGCGTTCTTCGTGGCGGCGTTCGACGCCGTCGTCCTGTACGACATGCGCTGCCGCACCGAGGCACCGAACAGCTCGCCGGAGGCACACCGCTACCTCGGCATCCCACCGACCATGGCGCAGGGGGCGATGCGGATGCTCGCCCTCCCCGAGGGCCCCGGACTCGAGCTGTTCGAGTACCTCGGCCCGGACCAGCACGGCGCCGCGCACCCGTCCGACCTCGGCTGGCAGCACCTGGCGATCTACGCGGACGACCTCGACGATGCCCTCGCCCGGGTCGAGGCGGCCGGGGGCACGCGCAACTCGGACCCGCGCGACCTCCGCGGGCTCGAGGCGGGCGACGGCAACCGGTTCGTCTACACCCGCACGCCGTGGGGGTCGACGCTCGAGCTCGTCAGCTACCCGTCGCCGCAGCCGTACCTGCTGAGCGCGCCCCGGGCGAAGTGGGCGCCGTGGCCGATCGCTGCGGACGCCCTCCCGATGCCGCTGTGACCCACGCCCGGGTGGGGCGGCCGCTCAGGGCGTGCGGGAACGCCGCGCCCACCGGGTGGAACCCGGCGCTGCGGTAGAGCAGGAGGGCCGGCGCGTTGTCGTCGAGCACGTGGAGCAGACACCGCCGGTGCCCGGCACACTCGGCAGCGTCGACCGCGGCGCCGATCAGCGACCGGCCGAGCCCCCGCCCCTGTGCACGCGGGTCCACGGCGAGCAGCGAGAGGTACGCGGCGTCGAGGTCGCCGGTCACGCCGGAGCCCGGATCGGTCACGAGCGCGAAGCCACCCAGGCCGGCATCGTCGACCGCGACGACCAGGGCCACGCGCGGCACGGTGAACTCGGCGGCCGCCCGCTGCCGGACCGCCTCCGACTCCCGCACGCCGTCACGCGCCGCGACCGCCGTCACCCAGAGGTCGACACACGCCGGTACCTCGTCCTCGGTCGCGGCTCGCACGACGACGGACGCTCCACTCACCCGGTCAGCCCACGGCGGAGCGCTGGCCGATCCGGAACGATGCGCCCCGGTGCTCGTCCGGCAGGCGGTCGCCGCGGCCGTGCAGCTTGTGGCGGAGCGACCCCTGCTCGTAGCCCTCGGGGTAGACACCCCGCGCGCGGAGCTCGGGGATCACGAACTCGATGACGTCCTCCCACGTGCCCGGGGTCACCGCGTACGCCAGGTTGAACCCGTCGACGTCGGTCAGCTCCTGGATCTCCTGCAGCCGGTCGGCGATCGTCGCTCCGCCACCGACCGCCACCGGCCCGAGTCCGCCGATCGCCGTGTGCCGGGCCAGGTCGCGGATCGTCCACGAGCTGCCGTCCTCGCCGGTCGCCGCAGCGATGTTCGCCGCCGCCGACTGGATCGCGTTCGACTCGACGTCCCCGAGGGGCTCGTCGAGGTCCCACTGCGACAGGTCGACACCCATCCACCCGGAGTTGAGCACGAGCGCCCCGAGCTCGGAGGCGTACGACAGGTAGTCCTCGTACTTCGCCTGGGCCAGCTCGTCGGTGGCGTCCGTGATCACGGTGAGCAGCGTGTAGACGCGAGCGGCGTACCGGTCGCGACCAGCTGCCTCCAGAGCGTCACGGACCTTCGCGACGGTCGACGCGAGCTGGTCGACGGTCGGTGCGCCCACGAAGACGGCTTCGGCGTTCTCCGCTGCGAAGCGGATGCCGCGCGGCGACGCGCCGGCCTGGTAGATGACGGGCGACCGCTGCACCGACGGCTCGGACAGGTGGATCCCCGGCACGTCGAAGTGCTCGCCGTGGTGCTCGATCGGGTGCACCTTCGTCGGGTCGGTGAAGACGCCGGTCTCGCGGTCCTCGACGACGGCGTCGTCCTCCCACGAGCCCTCCCACAGCTTGTAGAGGACCTCGAGGTACTCGTCCGCGACGTCGTAGCGGTCGTCGTGCGACAGCTGGTCCGTCTGCCCCATGTTCCGCGCCGCACTCGGCAGGTAGCCGGTCACGACGTTCCAGCCGACACGGCCCTTCGTGAGGTGGTCGAGCGTCGAGATGCGGCGGGCGAACGGGTACGGGTGCTCGTAGGCGGTGCCGGCCGTGATGCCGAAGCCGAGGTGCTCGGTCACCGACGCCATCGCGGAGACGAGCAGGATCGGGTCGTTCACCGGTACCTGCGAGCCGGTCCGGAGCGCGGCCTCGTTCGAGTCGCCGTACACGTCGTACGTCCCGAGGACGTCCGCGATGAAGATCCCGTCGAAGTTCCCCCGCTCCAGCAGCTGCGCCAGACCGGTCCAGTACGACAGGTCGTTGTAGTGGCGCGACCGGTCACGCGGGTGCCGCCAGAGCCCGGAGGACTGGTGCGCCACGCAGTTCATGTCGAACGCGTTGAACCGGATCTGCCGCTTGCCGCTGCTGGAGGTCACGGGCGCGACGTTACGTGCCGACGACCCCGTGGTCACGCACCGTGACGAAGCGTGACGCGCGACCGGTCAGCGGGCCGCGGTCGCCTCGCGGACGGCGGCCTCAGCCGCGACCCACGCGAGCATGCCGCACTTGACGCGCATCACGAACTTCGAGACGCCGTGGAAGGCGACGAGGTCCTCGAGGACGTCCTCGTCGGGTTCACCGGCGCCGCGGGACCGCATCATCGTGCGGAAGTCCTCGGTGAGCGCCAGGAGCTCAGAGACCGTCCGCCCGACGGCCATGTCGGTGAGCACCGAGGCCGAGGCCATCGAGATGGAGCAGCCGTCACCCTGCCAGGCGAGGTCCGCGATGCGGTCCGTGCCGGGCTCGAGCCGGACGCGCACGGTGATCTCGTCGCCGCACGTGGGGTTCCGTTCGAAGTGCTCGGCGTCGGCGGCGTCGAGCAGACGATCGCCGTGCCGGGCCTTCGCGTGGTCGAGGATGACCTGCTGGTACAGCGAGTCGAGGGCGCTCACGACACTGCTCCTTCGGCGCCGAAGTAGGCGCGGATCTCGCCGACGGCGGTCAGGAACCGGTCGACGTCCTGCTCCGTCGTGTACACGTAGGTGCTCGCACGGCTGGTGGCGACGAGACCGAGTCGACGGTGCAACGGTTGGGCGCAGTGGTGGCCGGAGCGGACCGCGATGCCCTGCGCGTCGAGGTACTGCGAGACGTCGTGCGCGTGCACGCCGTCGACGTCGAACGACACGAGGCCGGACCGCGGCACGTCGACGGGCGGACCGACGGTGCGGATGCCGGGGATCGCCGCGAGGCCCTCGAGCAGACGGCGCGCGAGGTGCTCCTCGTGGGCGCGGACACGTTCCGTGCCGATGGCCTGCAGGTACCGGACGGCCTCGGCGAGCGCGACGGCCTGGGACACCGGCTGGGTGCCGGCCTCGAAGCGCTCGGGCGCCGGCATGAAGTCGGTGTGCTCCATCGTCACCGTGGTGATCATCGACCCGCCCGTCCGGAACGGGGGCAGGGCGTCGAGGAGTTCGTGGCGCCCCCAGAGCACGCCGATGCCGTTGGGTCCGAGCATCTTGTGGCCGGAGAACGCGGCGAAGTCGACGCCGAGCGCCTGCACGTCGAGGGGTCGGTGCGGCGCGGACTGGCAGGCGTCGAGGACGACGAGCGCACCGTGCGCGTGGGCCGCCGCGACGACGGCGGACACCGGCGCGATCATGCCCGTGACGTTGGAGACGTGCGCGAACGCGACGACCTTCGTGCGGTCCGAGATCAGGGCGACGGCTGCCTCGGCGGTCCAGGTGCCGTCGTCGGCGACCGGCACCCACCGGAGGGTCGCCCCCGTCAGCTCGGCGAGTTCCTGCCACGGGACGAGGTTGGCGTGGTGCTCGGCCTCGGTGACGAGGACCTCGTCGCCCGGACCGATCCGGAAGCGCTCGGCCGCCGCTCCTCCGCGGCCACGGCTGGCGTTCGCGATGCCGTACGCCACGAGGTTGAGGGCGTCCGTGGCGTTGCTCGTCCACACGACCTCGTTGGGTGACGCCGCGCCGATGAAGCCGGCGACGGTGGCTCGGGCGTCCTCGTAGGCGTCGGTGCTCAGCGCGGCGAGGGTGTGGGCACCACGGTGGACGGCGGCGTTGTCCTGCTCGAGGAACCGGCGCTCGGCGTCGAGGACCTGGCGGGGTCGTTCTGCCGTCGCCCCGGAGTCGAGGTACGCGAGGGGGAATCCGTTGACCTCCTGCTGGAGGATCGGGAAGTCCCGCTTGATCGCCTCGACCTCGGACTCGGTGAGCGGTTGGTTCGGCGCCACGACTGTCACCTCCCCATGGTGGTCCCTCGTGGTGCGCACGTCCAGTCGGCAGGATATATCAGTATTATGACCATAAAGGCTTGTCACCATATAAATCCGATATGTATGCTGTTCACCGAGTTCGGACACGACCCGGACCGACGTGAGGACGAGACCATGCGCACCACGACACGACCCGACATCGATTCGGCCGTCGCCGAGTACACGGACGCCGTGGACGACGGCCTGGTCCACATCGCGGACGCCGTCCGACGGCACGCGACCCGCGAGATCGCGGCGTCCTCCGGTCTCTCGAGCACCGCGGCGGAGGAGGTCTTCGAGCACGCCGTCGAGGACCGTTCGTCGACGGTCCCGATCATCGTCGCCTGACCGCCCCACGGCGAAGGGCCCCGGACCGCTCGGTCCGGGGCCCTTCGTGTCGCGCGACTACTCGTTGCCGATCTGCTTGTCGGCGGCGTCGCGTGCGCCCTCGATCTTGTCGTCGAACTTGCCGCCCGTCGCCTTCTTCACCGCGTCGGCGACACCGTCGAGCACCTTGTCGCTGATGCCCTCGGCCTTCTCGCTCTTCAGGGCGTCCTGGACCTTCCCGTCCTTCAGGAAGTCCTGGGCCTTCTTCGTGATGTCGTCGAACCCCGCCATCGGGTGCTCCTCGCCTCGGTGCGGAGCCCTGCGCCCCGTCATGGCGCCGATGGTAGGCCCGATGTCCGGGATGTGCGCGGGATCGTGACGAACTGTTCAGACCATCTGTGCGCTGCGCCGACGGGCCAGGACGTAGCCGACCGCGACCGATCCGGAGACGGCGAGCAGCGAGGGGATGAGGATGTCGGTCCCCTGCTGCGTGAACTCGACGACGAGCACGAGGGCGGTGAAGGGTGCCCGCATCGTCGTCGCGAGGAACGCCGCGGCGCCGATGAACGCGAACGCCGTGAGGCTCGGACCGTCGGTGGGCCAGAGCAGGAGCCAGAGACCACCGAGGCCGCCGCCGACGGCCGAGCCGATCGCGATGGACGGGGTGAGCGTGCCCCCGACGGCTCCGGCACCGATGGTGGCCGAGGTCGTGATCGTCCGGATGACGCCGAGGACGAGGAGGAACACGATCGGCGACAGACCAGCGACCGAACCGGCGTCGAGGGAGGAGTTCATGGCGACGAGCCCGAGTGCCCGACCGTTGCCGAGGATCTCCGGGAAGGGCACCGCGATGAGCCCCACCATCGCGAAGACGACGGGGAGCACGACGAGCAGGTGCCACCCCTTCGGCGCGAGCCCCTGCAGCCGGTTCGTGAGCTTCACGAAGCCGACCCCGGCGAAGCCCAGCACGGGGCCGACGATCACGGCCCAGACGAGCAGGGACGGCGAGAGGTGCATCGCGGGCACGTGGTACAGGACCTCGTCCGGGATGACGAGGCGGGCGACGAACGCCGCGACCGCACTCGTGGCGAACGCCGGCAGCGCGGTCGCGAAGGTCAGTTCACCGAGCAGGACCTCGACCGCGAACAGTGCACCCCCGAGCGGGACGTCGTACACGGCAGCGAGACCGGCGGCCGCACCGCAGGCGACGAGGATCTTCGTCTCGCGGGCCGTCAAGCCGGCCCGTGCGGTGACGAGCTGGGCCAACCAGGCACCGATCTCACGCGGCGCCACCTCCTTGCCGATGGAGGCGCCGAGGCCCACGGCGAGGATCTGCACGCCGGCGTTGGCGACCGTGGCCAGGGCGGGCATCCGCTTGCCGCCGACGGCTGCCGGCACGGACACGATCGGTCGACCCCAGCGGCGCAGCGCCCACCAGGCGAACCCGGTCAGGACACCGGCGGCGACGAGGGCCAGGAAGCGGTTCAGCGCCGAGGGGGCGTCGGCTGCCTCGAGGTGTCCGCCGAACGGGTACCCGAACGCGACGAACTGGATGAGCTGCAGGGCGAGCCAGACGGAGACGCCGGCGATGCCGCCCGCGACCCCGACGAGGCCGGTGACCACGGCGAGCTTGAGGGCCCAGACAGGGGTCGCGCGCGTCGCGTGTCCGGTGTGCGGCATATCGGGAAGCCTACTGGCTCGCCCCGCCCGGACCGGACACGCGAGGACCCGCAGTGATCAGTCGAAGAGCTCGCTCAGCCAGTTGCCCCGACGCTTCTTGCCGTACCCGTACTGCTGCTGGCCGTACCCGGGCTGGCCGTACTGCTGCCCGTACCCGGGCTGCCCGTACCCACGACGCCCCTTGTCCCACGACCCGGGCGAACCGGGCGACCCCGGCGAGGCGTACCCGTTGCGGGGCACGGCCATCCCGGGTGCGTACGCCGGCTGCGGGTACGGGCTGCCGGACTGCGGGAAGGCGGAGTCCGGCACGGCCCGCTGCGCCTGCGGTGCCGGCGGCGTCGTCTGCGCGGGTCCGCCCGAGGCGCGCTCGATGATCTTGTCGAGTTCACCGCGGTCGAGCCACACACCCCGGCACTCGGGGCAGTAGTCGATCTCGATGCCGGACCGCTCCGACATCACGAGGGTGGCCTGGTCGTTGGGGCACTGCATGGGGAGGTCCTTCCGAGCGGAGG
>Ga0308167_1000579_pt1 | contig 60497 bp, 54 predicted proteins | sample PhyCR1_2_FD_202138 | JGI IMG/M metagenome (GOLD analysis project Ga0308167, IMG submission 202138) | Phyllosphere microbial communities from UC Gill Tract Community Farm, Albany, California, United States - DLSLRC.R1 | ecosystem: Host-associated > Plants > Phyllosphere > Unclassified | place... | reverse complement strand
CAGACGAAAGCTTTCGCGGGTCAATCGCTTGATCCGGTTACGTTCGTGGGCGCGTTTCACATGTTTTTTTGCGACGGTGAGACCGATGCGGGGATGCCCCAGCGCGTTAAGGCGGCCGAGAATAGTAATTTGCGGCGTGCCAGCCCGTTGTGGCTGCTGGAAGACGAAAGTGAAATGAGTGGGAGTTAACAAGCGTAACTCCCTGGGAAATGCGAGCTTACCCATCAGGGCTAGCTTTATTACTTAGAAACGGTCAGACGAGAACGGCCTTTAGCACGACGACGTGCCAGAACCTGACGACCATTTTTTGTAGCCATACGAGCACGGAAACCGTGTGAACGGTTGCGCTTCAGTACGGACGGTTGAAAAGTGCGTTTCATGGCGGTTTCTACCTAAACTTGAAAATTTTCACTGGGTGACGCGTTTCGGGCCAATAAATCGACCGACGCCTCAATGTGTCTTTAATAAAGAGGCGGGATTGTAATAATTGTACAGTCCCGAGTCAATTTACTTCGCGTGTCGCAGTACCTGGAAACACGGATACAGCCCGCTGAGTCCGGGCATTGGGCTTAACGCGACAACGCCGGGTGACGAATTATACGGGCTCCCGGTTAAAGCGCAAGGATCGCGCCGGATCTTATTGCGATCAAATTGGCGGATCGTGGGGATAAAACGAGAAGTCACCCGAAAATCTGACGCATTCAGCCAGATTCCTGCTGGTTTTTCCCGCAACTGGCGTAAACTTCTCTGCGCGCCTTTCGCCTGTGGATAAAAAGGATCAAAACTGTGTAGAAAGGGAAGATCTCTGTCTCGCTTTGCGCTATGATCCGCCCTTCCGCTGACGATCCTCCGGTGATTGCAGGACGGAAAACCGCTGATAGCGGTCGCAGGCGCTTTCTTACGTCTGTGTCAAAAATGAACGTTTCTTAGAGTAACGCCTACTATTCTTATCGAATTTGTACGAGTGGAGTCCGCCGTGTCACTTACGCTTTGGCAACAGTGTCTTGCCCGTTTGCAGGATGAGCTTCCTGCCACCGAATTCAGCATGTGGATTCGTCCACTACAGGCTGAGTTAAACGACAATACGCTTGCCTTGTATGCTCCAAATCGCTTCGTACTCGACTGGGTTCGGGACAAATACCTCAATAGCATTAACGCATTACTGAATGAATTCTGCGGTCCGAACGTACCGTTATTGCGTTTTGAAGTGGGTACACGCCCGGTTCAGCAAACTGCCGCCGTCAGCCAGCCGGTGATGGCCAGCGTCAGCGCGCCTGCTATCCCGGTACAGAGCCATATCCGTCCGGCCCCGACGCAGATCATGCGTCCAAGCTGGGATAACGTGCCGGCACCCGCTGATGTGACCTACCGTTCGAATGTGAATAACCGCCATAACTTCGATAACTTCGTCGAAGGTAAATCTAACCAGCTGGCGCGCGCGGCGGCACGCCAGGTGGCAGATAATCCGGGCGGCGCGTACAACCCGCTGTTCCTGTATGGCGGCACCGGCCTGGGGAAAACCCACCTGCTGCACGCGGTAGGCAACGGCATTATTGCGCGTAAACCCAATGCTAAAGTGGTTTACATGCACTCAGAGCGCTTCGTCCAGGACATGGTTAAGGCGTTGCAGAACAATGCGATCGAAGAATTTAAGCGCTACTACCGTTCGGTCGATGCGCTGCTGATCGATGATATTCAGTTCTTCGCCAATAAAGAGCGTTCGCAGGAAGAGTTCTTCCACACCTTTAATGCCTTATTAGAAGGCAATCAGCAGATCATCCTGACCTCAGATCGTTATCCAAAAGAGATCAACGGGGTGGAAGATCGTCTGAAGTCGCGTTTTGGCTGGGGGTTAACGGTGGCGATCGAGCCGCCTGAACTGGAAACGCGCGTGGCGATCCTGATGAAAAAAGCCGACGAGAATGACATTCGTCTGCCGGGTGAAGTGGCGTTCTTTATTGCCAAGCGTTTACGCTCTAACGTTCGTGAGCTGGAAGGCGCACTGAATCGCGTGATCGCCAACGCCAACTTTACCGGCCGGGCGATCACCATCGACTTCGTGCGCGAAGCGTTGCGCGATCTGCTGGCGCTGCAGGAAAAGCTGGTCACCATTGATAATATTCAGAAGACCGTGGCTGAGTACTACAAAATTAAGGTCGCGGATCTGCTTTCCAAGCGCCGTTCGCGTTCGGTAGCGCGTCCGCGCCAGATGGCGATGGCGATGGCAAAAGAGCTGACTAACCATAGCTTGCCAGAAATTGGCGATGCCTTTGGCGGTCGCGACCACACGACGGTGCTTCACGCCTGCCGCAAGATTGAGCAGCTGCGTGAAGAGAGCCACGATATCAAAGAAGATTTCTCTAATCTCATCAGAACATTATCTTCCTGACGCTATGAAATTTATTGTTGAACGTGAGCAGTTACTGAAGCCGCTGCAACAGGTGAGCGGCCCGCTAGGGGGTCGTCCGACGCTGCCGATTCTTGGAAACCTGCTGTTGCAGGTAACAGAAGGTACGCTGTTGCTGACCGGTACCGATTTAGAAATGGAGATGGTGGCGCGCGTTGCCCTGACGCAGGCCCATGAGCCTGGAGCAACCACCGTGCCCGCGCGGAAATTCCTCGATATCTGTCGCGGATTGCCGGAAGGCGCGGAGATCACGCTGTCACTGGAAGGCGATCGCATGTTAGTGCGTTCAGGCCGCAGCCGCTTCTCGCTGTCGACCCTGCCCGCCAGCGACTTCCCGAATCTGGATGACTGGCAGAGTGAGGTTGAATTCACCCTGCCGCAGGCGACGCTGAAACGACTGATCGAAGCGACTCAGTTCTCAATGGCGCATCAGGATGTTCGCTACTACCTCAACGGGATGATGTTTGAAACCGAAGGGGAAGAGCTGCGCACCGTGGCTACCGACGGTCACCGTCTGGCGGTCTGTTCAATGCCGATCGGTCAGGCACTGCCGAGTCACTCGGTGATTGTGCCGCGTAAAGGGGTGATTGAGCTGCTGCGACTGCTGGATGGCGGCGATACGCCGCTGCAGGTGCAAATCGGCGGCAGCAATATCCGCGCGCACGTCGGCGACTTTATCTTTACGTCGAAGCTGGTTGATGGTCGTTTCCCTGACTATCGCCGCGTATTGCCGAAGAATCCCGATAAAGCGCTGGAAGCCGGCTGCGATCTGTTAAAGCAGGCATTTGCCCGCGCAGCGATTCTGTCGAATGAGAAGTTCCGCGGCGTTCGCCTCTATATCACCGAAAATCAGCTGAAAATCACCGCCAATAACCCTGAACAGGAAGAAGCGGAAGAGATGCTGGATGTCAGCTACAACGGCACCGAACTGGAGATCGGCTTTAACGTCAGTTACGTGCTGGATGTGCTGAACGCGCTGAAGTGTGAAAATGTCCGTCTGCTGCTGACCGACTCGGTGTCGAGCGTACAGATTGAAGATGTGGCGAGTCCGGCAGCAGCCTACGTCGTGATGCCCATGCGCTTGTAGAATATATCGGCCTGGCTTACTTGCTACGTTGTGCCCCGGCAGTGCTCGCCATCCTCACGTACTTCAGTACGCTCCGGTGGCTGTGCGCTGGCGGGGCGCAACGTAGCTGCGACGCCGACGGCCTGGTGACTGAGGTATCGGGCAAACCTGCTTTGCCGTTGACGCCCTGGATCGCCAGGCCCAAAATTTTATTGCCCTTCACGCTGGATTGATTCATGGCTTTAACCCGCCTCCTTATCAAAGATTTTCGTAATATTGAGCAGGCTGACCTGCAGCTGGCACCCGGCTTTAATTTCCTGGTCGGCGCTAATGGCAGCGGTAAAACCAGCGTATTAGAGGCGATTTACACCCTGGGCCACGGTCGGGCGTTTCGCAGCCTGCAGGCGGGCCGCGTGATCCGTCACGACGAAGCAGCCTTTGTGCTGCATGGCCGGCTGGAAGGTAAAGAGCGGGAGATTTCTGTCGGGCTGACCAAAAACCGCGCCGGTGACAGTAAAGTACGCATTGACGGCAGCGACGGCCACAAAGTGGCTGAACTGGCGCAGCTGTTACCGATGCAGTTAATCACGCCGGAAGGGTTTACTTTGCTCAATGGCGGCCCCAAATACCGTAGAGCCTACGTCGACTGGGGCTGCTTTCATAATACGCCCGGTTTTTTCAACGCCTGGAGCAACCTGCGCCGCCTGTTAAAACAGCGCAACGCCGCCCTGCGCCAGGTCTCACGTTACAGTCAGATTCGTCCCTGGGACCAGGAACTGGTGCCGCTGGCTGAACAGATAAGCCAGTGGCGCGCCGAATACAGCGCGGCGATTTCGGCGGAGATTACTGCCACCTGCCGCCAGTTCCTGCCCGAGTTTGAGCTGCGCTTTTCATTTCAGCGCGGCTGGGACAAAGAGAGCGATTACGGCGAACTGCTGGAACGCAACTTTGAGCGCGATCGCGCCCTGACCTACACCGCCAGCGGGCCGCATAAAGCCGATTTTCGTATTCGGGCTGAAGGGACGCCGGTGGAAGATTTACTCTCACGCGGGCAGCTAAAACTGCTGATGTGTGCATTGCGTCTGGCGCAGGGCGAGTTCCTGACAAGCCAGAGCGGACGCCGTTGTGTTTACCTGATCGATGACTTTGCTTCTGAGCTGGATGACAGCCGCCGACGCCTGCTGGCAGAGCGGTTAAAAGCCACCCAGGCGCAGGTGTTTGTCAGCGCTATTTCTGCCGAGCATGTAATCGACATGACCGACGAAAAGGGCAAGATGTTCCGCGTGGAACAGGGTAAAATAGCGGTTCAACCTGAAGATTAAAATGAGCGAGAAACGTTGATGTCGAATTCTTATGACTCCTCAAGTGCGGTACGCAAACGCCCGGGCATGTATATCGGCGATACCGATGACGGTACCGGTCTGCATCACATGGTATTCGAGGTCGTGGATAACGCAATCGACGAAGCGCTCGCTGGTCACTGTAGTGACATCGTGGTCACCATTCATGCGGATAACTCCGTTTCGGTGCAGGATGATGGACGCGGCATTCCAACCGGCATTCACGAAGAAGAAGGCATTTCCGCCGCTGAAGTGATCATGACGGTGCTGCATGCGGGCGGTAAGTTCGACGATAACTCCTATAAAGTCTCCGGCGGTCTGCATGGCGTCGGTGTCTCGGTGGTTAACGCCCTGTCACAGAAGCTGGAGCTGACCATTCGTCGCGAAGGCAAAGTACACCAGCAGGTCTACGTCCATGGCGTGCCGCAGGCACCGCTGTCGGTGACCGGCGAGACCGATTTGACCGGTACCCGTGTGCGCTTCTGGCCAAGCCACGAAACCTTTACCAACGTGCGCGATTTTGAGTATGACATCCTGGCGAAACGCCTGCGTGAACTGTCGTTCCTCAACTCCGGCGTGTCGATTCGTCTGGAAGATAAGCGTGACGGCAAGTCTGATCACTTCCATTACGAAGGCGGCATCCGGGCATTCGTTGAATACCTCAACAAAAACAAAACCCCGATTCACCCAACCGTGTTCTATTTCTCTACCGAGAAAGATGGCATCGGTGTGGAAGTGGCGCTGCAGTGGAACGATGGCTTCCAGGAAAACATCTACTGCTTCACCAACAACATCCCACAGCGTGACGGCGGTACCCACCTTGCGGGCTTCCGTGCGGCGATGACCCGTACCCTGAATGCCTACATGGATAAAGAGGGTTACAGCAAGAAAGCCAAAGTCAGCGCCACCGGTGACGATGCGCGTGAAGGTCTGATCGCAGTGGTTTCGGTGAAAGTGCCGGACCCAAAATTCTCATCCCAGACCAAAGACAAACTGGTTTCGTCTGAAGTGAAGTCAGCGGTTGAACAGCAGATGAACGAACTGCTGGCGGAATACCTGCTGGAAAATCCGGGTGACGCAAAAATCGTGGTCGGCAAAATCATCGACGCAGCGCGCGCCCGTGAAGCCGCACGTCGTGCCCGTGAAATGACCCGTCGTAAAGGCGCGCTGGACCTGGCGGGTCTGCCAGGCAAACTGGCGGATTGCCAGGAGCGCGACCCGGCGCTGTCTGAAATCTACCTGGTGGAGGGTGACTCCGCTGGCGGTTCGGCCAAACAGGGCCGTAACCGTAAGAATCAGGCGATTCTGCCGCTAAAAGGTAAGATCCTTAACGTTGAGAAAGCGCGCTTCGACAAAATGCTCGCCTCGCAGGAAGTGGCCACGCTGATTACCGCGCTCGGTTGCGGCATTGGTCGCGACGAGTACAACCCGGACAAGCTGCGCTATCACAGCATCATCATCATGACCGATGCCGATGTCGATGGTTCGCACATCCGTACGCTGCTGCTGACTTTCTTCTACCGTCAGATGCCGGAAATCATCGAGCGCGGCCACGTTTATATCGCGCAGCCGCCGCTGTATAAAGTGAAGAAAGGCAAGCAGGAGCAGTACATCAAAGATGACGACGCGATGGATCAATACCAGATCGCTATCGCGCTTGATGGTGCCACGCTGCACACTAATGCCAGCGCCCCGGCCCTGGCTGGTGAGCCGCTGGAGACGCTGGTCTCTGACTTCAACAGCACCCAGAAGATGATCAAGCGTATGGAGCGCCGTTATCCGGTTGCCCTGCTGCGCGCGCTGATTTATCACGACACGCTGAGCGATCTGAGCAATGAAGCAGAAGTGACCCGCTGGCTGAACAGCCTGGTGAGCTATCTCACTGAGCGCGAAGCGCACGGTAGTACCTATCTGGCGCAGGTGCGTGAAAACCGCGAGCTGAACCTGTTCGAACCGGTGCTGCGCGTCCGTACCCACGGTGTGGATACTGATTATCCGCTGGAAGCCGATTTCATCCAGGGACCTGAGTACCGCAAAATCTGTGGCCTCGGCGACAAGCTGCGTGGCCTGCTGGAAGAGGATGCTTACATTGAACGTGGCGAGCGTCGTCAACCGGTAGCCAGCTTCGAGCAGGCGATTGAGTGGCTGGTGAAAGAGTCGCGTCGCGGCCTCTCGGTACAGCGCTACAAAGGTCTGGGCGAGATGAACCCGGAACAGCTGTGGGAAACCACCATGGACCCGGATAGCCGTCGTATGCTGCGCGTTACCATTAAAGATGCGATTGGCGCTGACCAGCTATTTACTACCCTGATGGGCGATGCGGTTGAACCGCGCCGTGCCTTCATCGAAGAGAATGCGCTGAAAGCCGCCAATATCGATATCTAATCGGCTGCTGACGTCACAGGCCATCACGCAAGTGATGGCCTTTTTTTTGCCCTGCACAGTCCGATACTCGCAGACGAGGGCACCGCGTTGCCTGCAGGCTGCGATCGCGATCACTTTTTAGCGGCGGGCCCTCCCTTACTCTTGCCTCTCTTCGCGCCTCTGCGGGCGCACTATGCTTTTCAGACAGGGAGTTACACCATGATTATTTGCGATCGTCTCGACTGGGCCACAGAACGTCACGCCTTTCATCCGGTCATTGACCAGGCGATAAGCTGGATTGCTGAGACAGATTTTAGCCAGCTTGAAAGCGGGAAATACCCGATCCTCGCGGACGACAAAATGTTCTGTCTGGTGCAGGAGATGATGACCGAGCCAGCCAGCGCCCGGCGGGCAGAATCCCACGTCAGCTACATCGACATCCAGTACCTGCTGGCTGGCGTAGAGAATATCGGCGTGGCTCGCGCGCACCCGGAGCATGTGGTGACCGAAGATTTTATCCAGCAGCGTGACGTGATTTTTTATCAGCAGACGATAAACGAGTCGATGATCACCCTGATGCCCGGCATGTTTGCGCTGTTCTTCCCGCATGACGTTCATCGTCCCTGCTGCGCGCCCGCCGAACCGGCCCTGATTCGAAAAGCCGTGATTAAAATCCATCGCGATCTGTTTACCGGCTGAGGTCCGGCCGTCAGTCATTTGTCATCGCTTGCCGCTAAACTGGTCAATGTGAGCTGAATCGCGCTAGCATTGAACAAAACCCAGACGCAACGAGGACCCTATGGCTATTAAATTGATCGCTATCGATATGGATGGCACCCTGCTTAATCCGCAACATGAAATCACGCCGGGCGTGAAATCCGCTCTGGATCGCGCCCGCCAGCAGGGGGTCTCGATTGTGCTGACCACCGGCCGGCCGTTTGTCGGTATCCAGCGCTACCTGATGGAGCTGGATATGCAGACGCCCGGTCAGTACGCAATCAGCAACAACGGTGCGCTGGTCCATCAGGCCGAAGATGGCGAATGCGTCGCGGAAGTGACGCTGACCTTTGACGACTACCTCTACATTGAGCAGCTGGCGCGTGAGTTGGGCGTGCATTTCCAGGCGTTCGACAAGTCCCACCTCTATACGCCAAATAAAGACATCAGTGAATACACCATTCATGAAGCCAGCCTGACCGGGATTCCGGTACGCTACCGCGCCGTTGAAGAGATGGATCGCGCCACCCGCTTTCCGAAACTGATGATGATCGACCGGCCTGCCCTGCTGGATGCGGCCATTGCTCGTCTGCCCGAACAGGCGCGCCAGACTTACACCATTCTGAAGAGTGCGCCTTACTACCTCGAAATTCTCGATCGTCGGGTTAACAAGGGTCAGGGCGTCAGAATGCTGGCTGAGAAGCTTGGGCTGAAGCAGGAAGAAGTAATGGCGATTGGCGATCAGGAAAATGATCTGGCGATGATTGAGTATGCCGGCACCGGAGTAGCGATGGGTAATGCCATTGATTCGGTTAAGGAAATCGCCCAGTTCGTGACTAAAACCAATATGGAAGATGGCGTAGCACACGCGATTGAAGAGCTGGTGCTGTAATCGTCTGTTTTCTTGCTGGCAGGCTGCAGCGCAACAGATTGTCTGTTTTGTGATCAGGATTGTAGTACAACCTTGATAGGTGGTACTACAATTTTTGCTCAGGCATCAGCCGGGCAAAGGAACACAGACAGTGGAAAAGCAGGACGTCAGCAAAACCGATCGGATTCTTTTAACGCTGGGCGAAGAGATTGTCTCCGGCCAGTTTGTGGCGGGTCAGCCGTTGCCCGCCGAGGCGGACCTGTGCGAACGGTTCGCCACCTCCCGTAATATCATCCGCGAAGTTTATCGCTCGCTAACCGCGAAACGACTGATTGAAATTAAGCGTTATCGCGGCGCTTTCGTCACCCCGCATCAGCACTGGAACTTCCTCGACAGTGACGTCCTGCAATGGTCGTTAAAGCACAATCACGATCCACAACTCATCGCCGCGATGAACGATGTGCGGGTGCTGGTCGAGCCGCAGCTGGCGCGCTGGTCAGCCGAACGCGCCACCTCGCAGGATCTAGCCGCTATCGAGCTGGCGCTCAACGATATGATCGCCCGGCACAACGATCGTGACGCCTTTAACGAAGCCGATATGCGCTACCACGAGGCGCTGCTGGCTTCGGTTCACAATCCGATTCTGCAACAGCTCAGTATCGCCCTGGTTCAGCTGCAGAAAGCGGTTTTTGCCCGCACCTACCGCGCCGATCGCGACAATATGCCGCAAACCCTGCGTGAACATCAGAACCTGTTCGATGCCATTCGCCATCAGGATGGTGACGCCGCAGAAGCGGCGGCACGCGCCATGATTGCCAGCTCAACCCAACGCCTGAAGGAGATCGTGTGAGCCACTATATCGCTCTCGACTGGGGCTCGACCAACCTGCGCGCCTGGTACTACCGCGACGGCGACGCTGTTGAGAGCCGACGTTCAGAAGCGGGCGTCACCCGCTTAAACGGCCGCAGCCACCAGCAGGTGTTCGATGAGATAACCCACGGCTGGCCGGTGAATGCGGTGCCGGTGGTGATGGCGGGCATGGTGGGTAGCAACGCCGGCTGGAAGGCCGCGCCCTATCTTCCCTGCCCGCTGACGCTGGACTCCCTCGCGACGCAGCTGACCGCAGCCGGTGAAAATCGCTGGATCGTGCCGGGATTAAGCGTCAGCCGCCGTGACAATCACAACGTGATGCGCGGTGAAGAGACCCAGCTGCTGGGGGCGCAAACCCTGGCACCGGCGGAACTGATCGTGATGCCCGGTACCCATTCCAAGTGGGTGAAATGCGAAGCGCGCCGGGTGATCGATTTCCGCACCGTGATGACCGGCGAACTGCATCATCTGCTGCTGAACCACGCCCTGATCGGGACCGGTTTACCTCAACAGCAGCCGGATGCGGCGGCCTTTCAGCGCGGGCTGGAAACCGGCATCAACGATCCGTCCCTGCTGGCGCGCCTGTTTGAAGTGCGGGCGCAGCATCTGCTGGGTGCGCTGGCCCCCGGGTCGGTCAGCGATTTCCTCTCCGGTTTGTTGATCGGACATGAAGTCGCCAGTCAGGCGGCGCAGTCGGCGCTGAGCGGTCCGGTGACGCTGATTGCCAGTGAAGCACTGGCCCAGCGTTATCAGGCGGCTTTTGCCCTGCTCAATATCCCGCTGCAATGGCTGGCAGGCGATAGTGCCTTCCAGCAAGGAATAAGGAGAATTGTCGATGACCTTGCCCTTTAAGCTGCCGCTGATCGCCATCCTGCGCGGCATCCGGCCGGACGAAGCCGGGGCGCACGTTAGCGCCCTGATTGAGTGCGGTTTTGACAGTATTGAAGTGCCGCTCAACTCGCCCGACTGGCAGCAGACCCTGCCGCAGCTGGTACGTCAGTTTGGTGATCGGGCCATGATTGGTGCCGGAACGGTGCTGAACGTCGCGCAGGTCAACGCCGTTGCGGCAGCAGGTGCCCGCCTGCTGGTGACGCCGAATACCGATGCAGAGGTGATTGCCGGGGCAGTCCGGCAGCAGATCTGGACGGCCATCGGCTGCGCCACCGCCAGTGAAGCCTTTACCGCGCTAAACGCAGGGGCCCATGCGCTGAAAATTTTCCCGGCATCGGCTTTTGGGCCCGCCTATATCAAGGCGATCAAAGCCGTATTGCCGCCGGAGGTGCCGCTGTTCGCAGTAGGTGGAGTGACGCCAGAAAACCTGGCGGACTATCTGGCGGCGGGCTGCGTCGGTGCCGGACTGGGCAGTGACCTGTACCGCGCCGGTCAGCCGCTGTCGCGCACCGTGGAAAAAGCTGAGGCTTTTATTGCTGCTTATAAGGATGCCGTACGATGAAAATCACAAAACTCACCACTTACCGCCTGCCGCCACGCTGGATGTTCCTGAAAATTGAAACCGATGAAGGCGTCTGCGGCTGGGGCGAGCCGGTAATCGAAGGCCGGGCGCGCAGCGTCGAAGCGGCGGTGCATGAACTGGGCGACGCACTCATCGGTCAGGACCCGGCGCGCATTAACGACTTGTGGCAGGTGATGTACCGGGGCGGTTTCTATCGCGGCGGTCCGATCCTGATGAGCGCCATTGCCGGTATCGATCAGGCGTTATGGGATATCAAAGGCAAAACGCTCGGCGTCCCGGTCTGGCAACTGCTTGGCGGTCTGGTACGCGACCGGATGAAAGCCTACAGCTGGGTTGGCGGCGATCGTCCCGCCGATGTGATTGCCGGGATTCAAACGCTGCGCGCCATCGGCATCGATACTTTCAAGCTCAACGGCTGCGCCGAAATGAGCCTGATCGATAACAGCCGCGCGGTGGATGAGGCGGTCAATACCGTGGCGCAAATCCGCGAAGTCTTTGGCAATCAGATTGAATTCGGCCTCGATTTTCATGGCCGGGTCAGCGCGCCGATGGCGAAAATATTGATCAAAGAGCTGGAGCCCTATCGGCCGCTGTTTATTGAAGAGCCGGTGCTGGCCGAGCAGGCAGAATACTATCCGCGCCTCGCCGCGCAAACCCACATTCCGATTGCCGCAGGCGAGCGCATGTACTCCCGCTTCGAGTTTAAGCGGGTGCTGGCAGCGGGCGGTCTGGCAATCGTGCAGCCCGATCTCTCCCATGCTGGCGGCATCACGGAATGCGTCAGGATTGCCGCGATGGCAGAGGCTTACGATGTCGGACTGGCACCGCACTGCCCGCTCGGACCGCTGGCGCTGGCCGCCTGTCTGCAGGTCGATTTTGTCTCGCATAACGCCATATTCCAGGAACAGAGCATGGGCATTCACTATAATCAGGGAGCGGAACTGCTTGATTATGTTGTCAATAAAGCTGATTTCGCCATGCACAATGGCAGCTTTTCGCCGCTGAACCGGCCGGGTCTCGGGGTTGAGATCGATGAAGCGCTGGTGATTGAACGCAGCCGTGATGCCCCAGACTGGCGCAACCCATTGTGGCGGCACGATGACGGCGCCGTTGCCGAATGGTAATGTTCGCCGCTTTTCAGTAGCAGCCACCCGCTTCACCCCATAATAAGAAACACTCGCCAGGTCCCGCGCGATGCGGGATCCGGGTCCGCTATACCCTACGTGAGGATCTCCCGATGAGTGAACATCTGCATCTCAGTACCGTGAAAAAAATGAACCGGCGCATTATGCCGTTCATCATGCTGCTCTACCTGATTGCCTATATCGATCGCGCCAATATCTCCGTCGCCGCGCTACAGATGAATGCCGATCTGGCGATGACCGCCGAGATGTACGGCATCGCCGCCGGCATTTTTTACGTCACCTACATCATCTTCGAAGTGCCGAGTAACGTCCTGCTGACGCGGGTCGGTGCGCGGCGCTGGATCGCCCGCATCATGGTGAGCTGGGGCATCATTGCCGCCGGCATGAGCCTGGTCCAGACGCCCACCCAGCTTTATGTGATGCGCTTTCTGCTCGGGGCGGCAGAGGCCGGGTTTACGCCCGGCATTATCTTCTACCTCTCCTGCTGGTATCCGCGTAGCGATCGCGCCCGCGCCATGTCGATGTTCTATATCGGTGCGGCGCTGGCATCGGTGATTGGCCTGCCGCTCTCCGGCAGTCTGCTGAACATGCACGGCATGTTAGGTGTCGAGGGCTGGCGCTGGCTGTTCCTGCTGGAAGGCATTCCCGCTTTCTTCCTCGGCATCGTCACCTGGTTTTATCTTGATGATTCACCGGCCAAAGCGCGCTGGCTCTCCGGCGAGCAGCGTAGCTGGCTGCAGCAGACCATTGAACGTGACGAGAAGCATTCCGCCATTCACCATCATAACTGGCGGGTGGCGCTGAAAAGCGGTCGCGTCTGGGCGCTCAGCCTGCTGTGGCTGTTGCAGGCGTTTGGCACCATCGGCGTGACGCTGTTTCTGCCGCTGATTGTCAAGGCCGTGGCGGAGGACCGCAGTAACCTGATGGTCAGCCTGCTGTCGGCGGTGCCGTTCCTGTTTGCCTGCCTGTTTATGTATTTCAATGGCCGTCATTCGGACAAAACCGGTGAGCGGGCCCGTCATCTGGGATTGCCGTTGATCGCCGCGGGCCTGCTGCTGCTGGGCGCGATGGCAGTCTCGCAACAGTGGCTGGCCTACGGTCTGCTGGTGCTGATGGTGGGCCTCAACTGGGCGATTACGCCGGTCTTCTGGGCCGTCACCACCGAGACCATCTCCGGCGTCGCCGGGGCCGCGTCGATTGCGCTGATCAACGCCGTGGCGAACATTGCCGGCCTCGGTTTTCCGCCGATCATGGGCCGCATCAAAGATGCCACCCACAGCTACAATGATGGTTTGCTGATTGTGGCGGGCGCGCTGGTGCTGGGCGGCTTACTCGGCCTGCTGCTGGGACGAAAAAAAACCGTCGAGGGTGACGGGCGGGTGCTCAGTGAGGCGAAATCGAAGCTGCATCTTTAGCCCGTTTGGCGTAGCGTGTGGGGCAACATTTTTATCAGGTTGCCTCCATGCGCGAAAAACAGATCACCTTTGCTGCCCGCCAGCATCAGCTTACCAATATCAATGTCTGGACCGCCGATAGCCAGTGGCTGGCGTTTGACCTGCGTCCCTCCGGCGCGTCGTTTACCAGCCAGACCATTGAGCGCGTCAATGTGACCACCGGCGAGGTTGAGGTGCTGTATCAGGCGCACCACGGCGCCCATGTCGGGGTAGTTACCGTCAGCCCCGATCTGCCGCCGCGCTATGTCTGTATTCACGGCCCGGAGCATCCCGACGCAAGCTGGCAGTATGACTTTCACCATCGGCGTGGCGTCATTATTCAGAACGGCAATGCGATGAATCTCGATGCCTGCGACATTACCCCGCCCTTTACGCCCGGCGCGCTGCGGGGCGGCTCGCACGTACATGTGTTCAGTGCCGACGGGTCACGCCTCAGCTTCACCTACAACGATCATGTGATGCATGAATGGGATAGCCGCCAGGACCTGCGTAACGTGGGCATCGCCGTACCGCTGCGGGCAGTGACGCCGCAGAAGCAGCATCCCCGTGAATATGACGGCAGTTATTTTTGTCTGCTGGTCAGCCGTACCCATGCGCAGCCCCTACCCGGCAGCGACCAGATTAATCGCGCTTATGAAGAGTGCTGGGTCGGCGATCGCGGCTATCAGAAACCGGACGGCAGCTGGCAGCGCTGGGCCATCGCCTTTATTGGCGATACGCTGAATGCGCAGGGTGAAAAACGGCCTGAGGTGTTTATTGTCGATCTGCCCGAGGCGCTGGAGGATTATGCCCGCGCGGGCGAGGCGCCGCTGGAGGGCAGCGAGCGGCAGTTACCTGCACCGCCTGCTGGCGTGCAGCAGCGTCGCCTGACGGTAAGTCGCGGTCTGGCACTGCAACCGCGCCACTGGCTGCGCGCCGCGCCGGACGGCAGCCAGATCGCCTTTCTGATGGCGGACCCGCAGCAGGTGGTTCAGCTGTGGACCGTATCGCCCAACGGCGGCGAGCCACGCCAGATCACCTGGCTGAGCCACAGCATCCAGTCGGCGTTTAGCTGGCACCCCAGAGGTGAGGCGATCGCCTTTATCTGCGACAACAGCGTGATGCGGTGTGAGGTGATAAGCGGAGCATGTCAGCGGCTGACTGACCGGACAGAGCAGCCACCATCAGGTGACGCGGTGGTCTGGTCGCCTGATGGAAGCCAGATTGCTTATATGCGTGAGGTGAACGGCTGGCGGCAGCTGTTTACGGTTGCGGCGACGGCGGCTGCATAGTCGGCATCGGCTGTGCCTGCGCCAGATTTTCCTGGGTATGCGCCAGCTTCTCGCTTTGCAGTACCCGCTCGCGCGGAGAGTCGATCGATTTGTCACTGTCGTTGCGATAATAATCCCACGGCAGTAACAGCGTATCCAGCGCAGCGGAGAAAGGCAGATCGATCAGCGCCAGCGGTTTTAGTGCCCAGCTGGTGTCGTCATCGACCAGCAGATCGGCGCTGGCGCGGGTGCCAGGATAGTAGCCCTGACTGGCGCCGGTGTGTGACATAACGCTGGAGCAGCCGCTTGCCGCAACGGCACAGCAGACTACACCCGCCAGCGGTAACGTTTTCATCAATTTCATTATTATCATCCCTTCAGTCCTGACAGAAGCCTGACTGAGTTGGTTTGCCAGACAACGCCATCACTCTGGGGTGAAGTCCGTTCTGGTCCGGCAAAGGTAGTCCTGAGTGTATGTCATTTTCTCAAACAGGCGAAAAAAATTGCGTTTTCCCCCTTGAAAGCTGACGTCCGGCACCCATTTTTAGATTACGGACGCACTCACCGTTGCCGCAAGGGACAGTGAGGTGCCGTACAGAAACCTGTCCCGTAGTGGAAGGTTGCCAAAACTTGCTGAAACTCAGGAGTCTTAATATGCGTAATTTTGATCTCTCTCCACTTTATCGTTCTGCCATCGGCTTTGACCGCCTGTTTAACCTGCTCGAAGCGAATCAAAATCAGAGCAACGGCGGCTATCCTCCGTACAACGTCGAGCTGGTCGATGAAAACCACTATCGCATTACCATCGCCGTAGCCGGTTTTTCTCAGAGCGAACTGGAGATCACCGCCCACGATAATGTGCTGATCGTGCGGGGTGCCCACCCGGAAGAGCAGACCGAACGTAAATACCTGTATCAGGGTATCGCCGAACGCAACTTCGAGCGTAAATTCCAGCTGGCCGACCACATTGTGGTACGCGATGCCCGTCTGGAAAATGGTCTGTTAAGCATCGATCTTGAACGCCTGGTGCCGGAAGAAGCGAAACCACGCCGTATTGAGATTCTGAAATAATCATAACAAACGCCGCTAACGCGGCGTTTTTCGTTTTTGATATCAGTACCTGCTCAGGGAGCAAAAAGGCTGCTCCGCTCCATGGTTTCAGACGGCTGATTGAATTAACGCGATGGGAGCATACGCCTGTAGCAAAGCATAGCGGACCAGAAATGGTGTTTTTGCGTCTTTGCGAAACGCAGCCATCACGCTCTTAAACGCCGCGCCAGCGGCGTTTTTCTGTTTGCCTTTACGGCTGCGTTCGCATCGCTAAACGCTGACCCACTACCCCGCCAAATACGTTTACCAGCAGCCCCAGAATAATGATGGTAGCGCCCAGCATCTGCTGTCCCGACAGATGCTCATCCAGCACCAGCGCGGCGGTGATAATCCCGACTACCGGCACCAGCAGCGACAGCGGCGCAACGCGCCAGGTTTCGTAGCGGCTCAGCAGGTTGCCCCAAATCGCATAGCCTATGATGGTGGCGATAAACGCCAGATAAATTAACGCCAGTATGGTCTGTAACCCGATATGCAGCAGGCTATTGAGGATGGCGGCCTGGCCGTCAAACAGCAGCGAGCAGGCAAAGAAAGGCACCACCGGCACCAGCGCGCTCCAGACCACCAGTGACATGATCGGCACCTTGCGGTTACGCATAATGATCTTATTGGTGATGTTACCCAGCCCCCACGACAGCGCGGCCGCCAGCGTCAGCATCATTGTCGTCAGCGTGATACCGGCCGTGGTCTGGCCCTCCATGCCCGCCGTGGCCAGCATAAACATCCCCAGCGTGGCGATAATAATTCCGACAATGTGATTCCAGCGCAGCTTCTCCGACAGCAGCAGCGCGCCCAGCAGCAGCGTGAAGAACGCCTGCGCCTGCAGCACCAGCGACGCCAGTCCGGCGGGCATGCCCAGCTTGATCGCCAGAAACAGAAACGTGAACTGACCAAAACTGATGGTCATCCCGTAGACCACCAGCCAGCGCAGCGGAATCGGCGGACGGCGCACAAAGAAGATGGCGGGAAACGCCACCAGGCTGAAGCGCAGCCCGGCCAGCAAGAAGGGCGGCATGCCCTGCAGCCCTAACTTGATCACCACAAAATTGACGCCCCATGCCACCACCACGCACAGCGCTAACAGCATATCTTTTACCGACATCGGATACTCCTTGTGCCGCTTCAGGCAGTGATCGCCACCGGCGTCGCGATATCCACACAGCAGTCGTCACCCACAATGCGAAAATAGTCCTCTACCGCCAGCGCAATCGACTTATCCAGCGCACCCGCGTTAAACCATAACGTCCCGACCTGTTGCAGCCGCGTATCGACCCGCAACGCCAGCCGGTCATCAAAACTAAACGGTGGCACCGCACCCATTACGCAGTCGGTCAGCGCCTGCGCCATCTCCGGAGCGGCAAAGGCGGACTTCTTACCGCCGATGGCGCGCGCCGCGCTTTTGAAATTGATGCGGCAATCGCCCGGCACAATCGCCAGCAGATAACGCGCATCGGCGCCCTCTGGCATGCTGACCTCAAGCACCATCGCTTTGGCCGCCTGATTGAGCGCGTTACCGCGTATCTCACTGATCAGATCGGTCTGACCCACCGCCTGATGCTCTGCCACCCGATAGTTCGCCTGATGCTGATCCAGCAGCGCGATGATTTTTTCAAACGTCGTCATTCCCCTCTCCTTAATCTGGCGCAACCTGGATTAACTCCAGGCGATAGCGTGCTTCATTTTTTTATCGGTCAGGCCGAAAAAGAAGCCCATGGTGATGCGGGTATCGCCTTCGACCCGGTCAATTTCGTGATAGAAGGCGGGATTAAACAGGTAGATATCGCCGCTGCGCGGTGAAAACTCGCAGGTTTCACTGCCCGCCACTACGCCACTGTGGTAACCCAGTTCACCGGCGGTTTTGAACTGTTCATCTTCCGGCGACCATTTTTTGTTGTAGATGCGTAGCGCGCCGCCCGCGTTGCACTCCTGCAGGCAGACCACGCAGCTGAGCTGATGCAGGATCTGGGTTACCGCCAGACCGCTGTCGGCGGCATCACGCACGATGTTGTCGTTATGCAGGGGATTCGCCACGCCGTCGGCATGAAAGCGCACAATCGAACCGGCATACTCGCCCCGGCCCGGCTCCTGCGCGGTACGCAGGCTCTCCAGCCTTAGCGCATGTTGTACCCAGTAGTAGATCTGTTCACGCAACGTACCAAGCGACGGCGGCAGCGACGGCTGAATGTCGCGCAGCTCAGTAAAGTAGTTATCCGGCGCCGTCGTATGCCGGGCCAGATAGGGGCCGAGCGTAGTGAGCGCACCGTTGGGGTAGTGGGATACGCGGATCTTTTCCCGGCAGCGCTGAAGATCGGTCACCACCGCCTGACGGACGTCCGGCGTGAGGAAATTGCGCAGCACCAGCAACGGCACGCGTGCCGTCACGATGTCATCCAGCCAGGTCGACTCCACAAACATGTTGGGATTAATCACGCGGAACTGATTGAAAATAGCCATGTTTCTCACTCCCTAAACGGTATTTCATAGAGTTCATGATTGTTCATTCGCCGCCAGTTGCCGGCGCTGCCTGGTATTGCCACCGGTTCAGACGCGATCAGGGTACAATCGTCCTGTTGCCGAAAATGCATCGTAAAGTAGTCGGGATACGGCGTGTCGTGCGGATGCCACTGCCACGCCCAGGCCTTGTCGCGGGTGACAAAAATCGCATTACCTGCGCTGCCGCCTGGCGCAACCTGGGCCATTTTTTCCCGCAGATAGTCACGGTTGAAATCAGCCGGGGTGATCTGATCGACCAGATAGTGCAGATACTCTTCCGAATCGAAGCGCGATTCAGTCAGGCCGAGCTGACGATAGATGGTGGGCAGAAAACCGTTGTGCATCATGTACCAGCGATGTCCCGCGCTGTTGCGCCACAGCGGATGCGAAAACTCCAGCCCGTGATTTTTACTCAGGGTGGCGTGGCGCACGTGTACCGCCAGAAAGCGGCTGCGCAGCCGATCAACATCAATGCCCGGCAGCGCGTCGGCAAACGCGCCGGTGCCATGCAGGGTGCGGATCTCGCCGTTCTCCAGCCACAGACAGCCCCAGCCGTTAGGATGCTGTTTGATCGGCCCGTCGTGGTCGGCGCTTTCGCCACAGCTCATGGCGCGCGCGGCCTCCAGAATGGCGGCGCTGTCGAACCGGCCATGCGCCAGAATCATTCTGCACATACTGTGTTTCTCCCTGCCGCCGCGGGCTGCGCGGCGATCACCTGATGAAAGGCCGCCAGAATCGGTTCACGCGCCGCCGCGCTCAGGCAAAAAGTCGCCAGAATCCCGGCATGGCGGGTCAGATCGGCATACAAAGACGATCGCGGTGAAACCTGCAGCGTCGGCAGCCGCAGCGTCGGCATCAGCTGACCCTGCTGATGCTGATCGATCCAGCGCTCGGCCGCCTGCAGCTGTGCCGGTTGCCGCAACCGTAGCTGGCCTACCGCGCGCGGCGCGGTGAAGGCAAATGCCGGCAGCACCGCGCCCGCCTCCAGGCCAAAAGTCACGTCTGCCCAGTCGATGCCGGTGGCTTCCTGCACCAGCGTTGTCACGCCCATGCCTGACAGGCGAAAGCCCATCTCCAGAAAATGCGGAATGCCGTTCACCAGGATGAAATCGATATGAAAGGCGCCCTGACGATAGCCAAAGGTTTCACAGCAAAACGTCATCAGGCTGGTGAATGAAGGAGGCAGCGCGGCCGCCGCCAGCGCCACATGTCCCGACTCGTAAAAGCTGACGCAGCCCTCAGCGTCACGATGCTGCTCAATCACTTTCTGGCAGCAGGTCAGCGCCTGCGGATGTCCCTGATGCACCACGCCCTGCAACGAAAACTCCTCACCCGCTAATCCGCTCTCGACAATGAAACCGCTGAAGCCGCGGCCGCCGTAATTCATCGTCTGTACCAGCTTGTTCACCACCTGGCACAGCTGATCGGCCCGTTCAATCAGCCAGATCCCCAGCCCGCCGCCGCCATCCACCGGTTTCACCACGCAGGGATAGAGCAGCGCCTCTTTCGCATCCAGAATGCTGAGCGGCGAGGCGAAGAAGCGGAACTCCGGCTGTGGAAAGGCGGGCCAGGCTTTTTTCAGCGCCATGCGCTGGGCATATTTATCCAGCGGGATAAACGCGGCAGGCGCATCGGGTCCGGCCAGCATTTCCCGTACCCGTCCGGCGCTGGCGTTGTAGGCTTCAAAACCGGCCAGCACCACCTGTGGATGCGACAGCAAACCGGCGTGCAGATAAGCCTGGATCACCTCCCATGGGTTTTCTGGTCGATCAAGGCGAACGATCAGATCAAAGGGCAGCGTCAGGCTCAGCGACTGGTAATCAACAAAGTCGCCCATCTCAGCCAGCACGGTAAAATAGCCGTCGCGCTTCGCCACCGCACAGTAGGGATTGTGTCCGTCACGGGTCGCGCCAATCTGCAGAAAAATCTTTTTCATCGCCTCGCCTTACCGGACTAACGCCCGGAAATGACTTCAGTCACGGTGTCGTTCAGCTCACCGTGGTTAACCTGAATCACCGCTTTATGGGGATCAAAACGCAGCACGCGCGACAGCGGATCGGCGCTTTTGCCGTCCAGCAGCGAACTGACCGGGTTGCTCTGCCAGCAGTGACGCATCTGCGTCAGCGTCATGCCGGAAAGCTGAGTTAACTGCTGCGCCAGCGCGTTATCTTCACTGCGCTGGTCAAGGAGATCGCGGATCGCCGCCTCATCCAGCGCAATCTGCTGCCGGGTCAGCCAGTGGTTAAGCTGTTGCCCGTGGGCGAGGAACGGCGAGTAAATCATGCAGATCAGCTGATCTTCACTGAGATCGAACGCCTCGACAGCGAACGTCGCCGCCCGCTGGCGCTGACGCTGGATCGCCGCGTCATCCTGATACCGCGCCGCCATTTCGTCGATCAGCTGCGGCGGGAAATCCTTCTTCACCATTAAGCCGAGTGCAAAGCGCACATATTCACGGATCCCTTCGGCGTAGTTGCGCTGCAGCAGGGTTTCCGCCCGCAGCCCGCGCAGATGGGCCATTAAGGTCGGATTGCCGCAGTCTGACTCAGAGAAGCTGAACATCAGCTCATCGAAACGGAAGCGCATAAACTCGCTGAGCAGCGCCCAGTGCGCGCCCGCTTCATAGGCGGTGTCCTGATAGATATTGAAAAACAGCGGATCGCGCGCTAACTGATGGGTAATGCGGTGCGCAGGCGTCAGCTGATCGGCACCGTTGATATCGGTGAAATAGCGTTCGGCGACGCCATCCAGCGTCTGCAGGAAACCGCTAAAGCCGCGGCTTTTATCCGCCACCGGCGCGTCGAACAGCCGCGACAGATGGCGCGCCCAGGCAACATAGGCTGCCTGCTCCTGCGGCGAGTCGCCGGTGATGATCACATCCACGCCACCGTCGTAATCCGCCGCCAGACCAAATGAGTTGACCATGCTGAGGTTGCAGGCGTTACAGAAGGTCGAGCGCGCATCGGCGCGAAACCGGTGGCCATTCATCAGCACATCGTTGCGATTCTGCTGCCGCACCGCCTCCGGCATCGGCAGATGCCGGGCGAAAGGACGAATCTGTAACCCATCCACCACCAGACATTCAGCCAGCGGATCGTCATGCATCGCCAGCGATTGATAAACCCGGTTGATGTTCTCCATCACGCTGTCGTTCATCGCCGCATGACGATTGGTGCTGACGCGCAGGCGAAAGGTGGCACCGCGCTGCTGCCAGATGATGCCCTGGATATAGCGGACATAGGCCACCATGTAGCTGCTGTCTTTCCCGCCGCCATAGGCGAGCAGAACACGGTTATTTTCCAGCTGCTGCCGATCGGGTAACGCCGCCAGCAGACGGTCAGAACAGCGCTGTGCAGAGTCGATGATGGCCGGCGAAAGGTAGCCCTGAATCTCCTTCATCATGGTGGACAGATTATTCATTTTTCACTTTTTCCTTACGCGAATAGAATCACTCAACCGCCAGAACGCCTGATGTCGCAACCGGCGGCCTGCGCGGATGACGATGACGATCGGCACACCTCTCAGACGCGCAATCGCCAGGGCGACAGGTCCGTTTAGCGTCATGAATAATTAAGAGATGCAGGCTAAAGTACTTTGAATGTACTCTGTTGAATATGCACAGATCAGCGCGATATGGGGTGGTACAGATGGCCGATGTTGTCGGAGAACAGGAGAGTCAGAGCAGTCGTTACCGCCAGATAGCCGAACAGATCAAGCAGGCGATTCATGCCGGTACGCTGGCACCCGACAGTCGTCTGCCGTCGGTGCGTACCCTGGCGACGCAGTATAACGTCAGCCTCACTACCGCTCTGAAAACATTACGTACGCTGGAGGATGAGCGCTACGCCGTCGCCCGGCCGAAGTCGGGCTTTTTTGTGGCGCCGCAACGGCATCGCCCGCGACAGCTGCCCGCCGTCAGCGAACAGCCACGCGCCATCGCCCCGCTCGACGAACAGACTGAGCTGCATCTGGCGATGCTCGGTTCGGACTGCCGGGTGCGTCTCGATCTGGCGAACGGCGACAGCGCGCTCTATCCGGTGAAGAAGCTCGGCTTGCTGATGCGCCAGATGGGCTACAGCAAGCCTGCCCTGCTGGGCAACACGGTGAAAGGCACCGGCTATGCGCCGTTAAAAGTCGAAATTGCCCGCCGGGCGGTCGATTACGGCTGCAATATCAGCACCGACGATATCCTGATCACCAACGGCTGTATCGAAGCTATCTCTCTGTCGCTGCGCGCCACCACCCAGCCTGGCGACGTGGTGGCGGTCGAGTCGCCCTGCTATTTCGTGCTGCTGCAAATGCTGCACAACCTCAATCTGCGGGTGATCGAGGTTGAGGCCGGGCCGGAAGGCTATGTGAATGTGGCGAAGCTCACCGGGCTGTTTCAGCGCAAGGCGGTGCGGGTATTTCTGACTCTGTGCAACATCAATAATCCGCTGGGGAAAAGCATTCCTAACGAGCAGAAAGCCTATATTGCACGGCAGGCAGATGAAAACGATGTGGTGATCATTGAGGACGATATTTTTGGCGATACCGCCTTTGGTGAGCGCCGCCCTTTCCCGATGCGCGCCTTCAGCCCGAATGCCATTCTGTGCAGTGGCTTCTCCAAAACGGTGGCCCCCGGCATCCGCATCGGCTGGGTCCACAGCGTCAACTACATGCGCAAAATCGCCTCGCTGAAATATACCTCGACCATGGGCACCTCGGTGTTGTCGCAGGCGGCGGTCGCTGAGCTGCTGCGCAGCGGGGGTTATGATGCGCATCTGCGCAAACTGCGGCGCGAGCTGGCGCGGCAAATCAGCGCCATGCGTCAGTCGGTACTGCGGGAATTTCCGCCGGGAACCCGGGTTTCAGATCCGGAAGGCGGCTATGTGTTATGGGTGGAGATGCCTGCGCAGGCGCTGAACGTGCGCTCACTTTTTCTGAAAGCGCGGAATGCAGGCATTGGCATTGCGCCCGGCCATATTTTTGCCACCGATCAGCGCTATGACCACTGTTTCCGGCTCAATGCCGGTTTCGGCTGGAATGACGAGGTTGAACAGGCGATACGACAGCTGGCGCAGTGGTGCCAGCTGTCATTAACCGGGCCGCAGGATTAGGCGTCGCGCCAGGCGGTCTCAATCTCTTCGGCCAGAATCTGCACCGCCCGCTCGATGTTCTCCGCATCCGGCACGTAGTTCATACGCATGCATTGATGGGTGTGCGGCCATTCATGTTCCAGTCCCGGAAAGAAAAAGTGGCCCGGCACCATCAGTACGCCGCGCGCTTTGAGCCGCTGATAGAGCGTCTCGGTGCTGATCGGCAGATCGCGGAACCACAGCCAGAGGAAAATGGCCCCTTCCGGTTTGTGGATCAGGCAGCGCTCTTCCGACAGATAGCGACGCAGGATAGCGATGGTCTGCTGCACCTTCTGTTGATAAAACGGCTTTATCACCTCTTCTGACAGGCGCAACAGATCGCCACGGCGGATCATCTCACCGGCAATCGCCGGGCCAATGCTGCCGGGCGCCAGGCTGATGATGCCGTTCATGTTGCTCAGCGCCCCAATCGTTTTCTCATCGGCGATAATAATGCCGCAGCGTGCGCCCGGCAGGCCAAGCTTCGACAGACTCATGCAGAGGATAATGTTGGGATTCCACAGCGGGCGGACCTCGCTGAAGATAATGCCGGGAAACGGCACGCCGTAGGCGTTGTCGATCAACAGCGGGACGTCGTGCTGCTGCGCCAGCGCATCCAGCTGCAGCAGCTCATCGTCGGTGATCACGTTGCCGGTCGGATTGGTCGGACGCGACACGCAGATCAGCCCGATATCCTCTTTCATTGGCAGATGTTCGAAATCGACGTGATATTTGAACTGGCCGGCCGGCAGCAGTTCAATGTTCGGTTTGGCCGAGACAAACATGCCCTCTTCCAGCCCGGCATCGGCATAGCCGAGATACTCCGGTGCCAGCGGGAACAGCACGCGCTTTTTGCTGCCGTCGGCCCGGCGGCCGGCAAACAGGTTAAACAGATAGAAGAAGGCGCTCTGGCTGCCGTTGGTCAGCGCAATATTCTGCGCGCCAATCGGCCAGCCCAGCTGGTCACGCAGCAGTTCTGCCAGCGCCTCCAGCAGTGTCGCTTTGCCACGCGGGCCATCGTAATTGCAGAGTGCCTCGCTGAGCTTGCCTTCCTCGTGCATCTGCTGCAGCAGTTGCTGAAAGTAGTCGTTCATGGCCGGGATTTGCGCCGGATTGCCGCCACCCAGCATGATGGTGCCGGGCGTACGCAAGCCTGCGCCCATATCTTCCATCAGCCGTGAGATGCCGGAATGTTGGGTAAATTTGTCGCCGAACTGAGAAAAGGACATAGCGGTTAAAAATTTGTGATAACGAATCGGGGGTCCACCATAACGCCCGCCACTGGCGGGCGCAATGGGAAGGCGCAGGGATTACTTCAGCGCCTGCGGGTTAACACAGTTTTTATCGACCTTACCGCTGAGCGCAGCGATCAGATTATCCACGGCATCCAGCATCATGCCGTAGCGGGTTTCGTGAGTCGCGGAACCGATGTGCGGCAGCGTCACCACGTTGGGCAGCGACAGCAGCGGAGAATCGGCCGGCAGCGGCTCTTTCTCGAACACATCCAGCCCGGCGGCGTGCAGTTTTCCCGCCTGCAGAGCAGCGATCAGCGCGTTTTCATCCACCACCGGCCCGCGACCGGCATTGATCAGCACCGCTTCCGGCTTCATCAGAGCGATTTGCTCTGCCCCGATCAGATGATGGGTCTGTTCAGTCAGCGGCAGGCTGATGCAGACAAAGTCGCTCTGCTTCAGCAGCGTCTCCAGTTCGCAGCGCTCTGCGCCAAACCGCGTCTGCGCTTCCTGATGCTCGCGGCGTGCGTTGTAGAGGATTTTCATGCCAAAGCCAAAGTGGGCGCGCTGGGCCAGCGCCATGCCGATGCGGCCCATACCGAGGATACCCAGCGTTTTATGGTGCACGTCGATGCCAAAACGCTCCGGACCGATGCTCTTCTGCCAGTTGCCCGCTTTTACCCAGGCGTCCAGTTCCGGCACCCGACGCGCGGTGCTCAGCACCAGCGCCATGATGGTATCGGCGACGGTTTCCGTCAGCACGGTCGGGGTGTGCATCAGTACCACGTGACGCTGATTCAGCGCCTCGACGTCAAAATTGTCATAACCGACCGAGACGCTGGAGCAGGCGCGCAGTTTTGGCATTTTCGCCAGCAGTTCGCCATTCACTTTACCGCCTGATCCCAGCAGGCCTTCGGCCTGGGCCAGCGCCGCAGCGTGTTGCTGCTGGCTGGCAGGTGACAGATCGCTGATTTCAGTCACTTCGGCATGCGCCGCCAGGCGCGCGCGCAAATCGTCGGGCAGTTTTTTATACAGAATCACAGCGGGTTTCATTCGGTGGCTCCCGGTCATTAAATAAGTGACGGGCGGCGCTCAGGCCGCCCGGAAAATGAGGGCTAACGTCTGGGCTTACGCTTTCAGGCGTGTTTCGCCCCGTGCAGCGGCGGCGTCGTCTTGTTCTGCGCCGGTTTAACAATCAGCGTCAGCCACACCGACACCAGCAGCGCCGATCCCATAAAGATGTAAGACGCGGACGGGCTGCCGGTCGCACCATTAAGATAGCCGACAATCCACGATCCGATAAACGAGCCGAGCGCGCCCATACTGTTGATCAGCGCCATCGCCCCGCCGGAAACATTGCGCGGCAGCATCTCAGGAATAATGGCGAAGAACGGACCGTAAGGGGCGTACATCGCTGCACCGGCAATCACTAACAGGGTGTAGGAGAGCCAGAAGTTGCCCGATCCCACCAGATAAGAACCGAGGAACGCCAGCGCGCCGATCAGCAGCAGTGGCCAGACAAACAGCTTACGGTTTTGCGTCTTATCAGAGGCCCACGAGACCACTACCATCGCAATGGTTGCCGCCAGATACGGCACCGCTGACAGCCAGCCAGCTTCAACCATTCCCATCTGGGTACCGTTACGCAGAATCGATGGCAGCCACAGCACGAAGCCGTAAACGCCAATGCTCCAGGCAAAATATTGCAGGCAAAGAATAATCACATTGCGGTTACGGAACGCTTCACTGTAGTTACGCACCGCTTTGATATTGTCCTGCTCTTTTTGCAGTTCCGCCTGCAGTGCGGCTTTCTCTGCATCACTCATCCAGCGCGCCTGTGCCGGTTTGTCCTGCACCATAAACCACCAGGCGATGGCCCAGACAACGGCCGGAATCCCTTCGAAAATGAACATTTCACGCCAGCCGAAGGATTCGATCAGATAGCCTGACACCACCGACATCCACAGCACTGTCACCGGGTTACCGAGGATCAGGAAGGTGTTAGCGCGTGACCGTTCAGATTTGGTGAACCAGTTACTGATGTAGATCAGCATGGCTGGCATCACCGCAGCTTCAACTACCCCGAGGATAAAGCGGATCGCCGCCAGCATCGGAATATTGCTGACGATGCCGGTCAGCGAGGCGCAGCCGCCCCACAGAATCAGGCACCAGAAAATCAGTTTCTTGACGCTGCGGCGTTCGGCGTAGATCGCCCCAGGGATCTGGAAGAAGAAGTAGCCGAGGAAGAACAGGGCACCCAGCAGAGAGGACATACCTTTGGTAATGCCGAGATCGTCGTTTATCCCCGCCGCCGAAGCAAAGCTAAAATTAGCACGGTCAAGATAGGCCAGGCTGTAGGTGATAAACACGATGGGCATGATGAACCACCAGCGTTTTGGCGCGATTGTCTGCGTTTTCATCGAGAACTCCTGTGTCAATATGTGAGGCGCGGGCTACGCGTCGCCGAGTTGCTGACGCGTCGGCAGACCTTCGCTGTCGCCAATCACCTGAATCGCCATCGAACCAATTTTGTTGCCGCGCTGAATCGCCTGCGGCAGGCTCAGACCTTCCAGCAGCGCACTGATCACGCCAACGGCAAATCCGTCGCCAGCGCCCACGGTGTCCACCACGTTATCGACTTTGAGCGCGGCAACCTGACCTTTTTCGCCGCTGGCGGTTTTATACCAGGCACCGTCACAGCCGGTTTTAATCACCACCGCTTTCACCCCTTTATCGAGGTAGAAGTCGGCAATCGCTTCCGGTTGACGATAACCGGTCAGAATCAGTCCCTCTTTCTCGCCAGGCAGCACCCAGTCGGCGTACTCTGCCAGCAGATTAAGCTGAGTACGCATCTCCTCTTCGCTGCGCCACAGCACCGGCCGCAGGTTAGGGTCGAACGAAATGGTTTTGCCGCGCGCACGCATCTCTTTTGCCGCATGTTTCAGCAGCGCCAGCGAACTGTCGGAGAGCGCAGCCGCCACGCCGCTCAGATGCAGATGGCGTGCCGAGCCAAAGTAGTCCGCGTCGAAATCGTCTACCGACAGATGGCTGGCGGCCGAGCCTTTACGGAAATACTCCACCAGCGGATCGGAGCCATCATCCACTTTGGATTTAAGCTGGAAACCGGTCGGATAACGGTTATCTACCGTCACCTGGCGATGATCAATCCCCTCTTTCTCCAGCTGCTGGCAGATAAAGCGGCCAAAGGCGTCATCCCCGACGCGGCTGACCCAGCCTGTTTTAAGGCCGAGACGCGCCAGGCCGGTCGCCACATTCAGTTCCGCACCTGCCGCGCGTTTAACAAAGGTTTCCGCGGCGGCCAGGTCGCCGGTTTCACGGGCGATAAACATCGCCATCGCTTCCCCGATAGTGACAACATCAAGCGTACCGTTGTGATGCGTAGTCATCTTCACTCCTTAAACGTTGCGCAGCAGCGACACATAATGGCGCGTGACCGCAGTCAGGTCCTCGCCTTCCAGCGGAAACTCAATCCCACGCGGAGCCGTAGCGGGCAGCTGTTGCAGCAGGGCGCGCCAGCCGTCATCGGCTTCATCCAGCGCGATTGCCCGGTAGCTGTCGTGATGCGGGATCGCTGCTTTCACGTGGATATAACCGACCTGCGCCGCCAGCTGTTGCGCGGCCCGGGCGGCATCTTCGCCGGTCCAGCACCAGTTACCCATATCAAACGTCATGCTGATCGGCAGTCCGGCTGCGCGGACCGCAGCGAAAAACTGCACGCTGGCGGCGAGCTTGCCGTGCTCGGTCTGATCGTTTTCCACCGTCAGCGACAGTGGCTGGTCAGCCAGCAGTGACGACAACGACGCCGGAAGCGTGCCGGTGAAGTGACCCAGCGCCAGCTTGAGACGCTGTGCGTTTAACTGGCGTGCTTCTTCAAAGTAGTGAGTTATGCGCGGATTTACGTCACCGTCGTCACAAAACAGCGTATCCGGCACCGAATAACTGGCGTGCAGCTGATGCTGTGCCACCGCGGCGGCCAGGGCAGGCAGATCGGCCAGCGTGGCCTGATCACACAGTTCACGACGGATTTCAACGCCGTCAGCGCCCGCCTGCTGAATGATCGGCAGCAGTGCCGTCTGACCGCCGAGCGCGGCGATCTGCGAATGGCCGTAAGCGGCGGTGACCACGATAATGTCTGGCTTCATGTTGTGCTCCATCGAGGCTTTCGCCTTAAGTTCTTTAAAAACCCTAGATGGAACCGGTTCCAAAGCAAAGCAGCAAACAATGAATTTATGATCGTGCTCACGAAGCGAGCACGCAGGGGATGAGTAAAAGTCTGAAAATTAGCGCAGAGGCTGGCTGGAACCGCGAACAATCAGTTCGCCAGAGAAGACCTGTTCGGCGACCGGCAGATCGCTGCTTTCGATGCGCGCAATCACTCGTTGCAGCGCGCTGTAACCGATCTGCCAGGTGGGCTGTTTCAGCGTGGTGATCCCGACGCCCGCCAGCGCGGCCCACTCCAGCTCATCGAAGCCAAGCAGGCCGATATCGCTGCCCCAGTGCAGATTGATCCGCTGCAGCGATCGCGCCACCTGCAACGTCAGCGCGCCGTTGGCCACCATTACCGCGCTGCGTTTGCCTGCGTGACGTTGATGAAAGGCGCGCAGCGCCTGATCAAGCGCGGCGGGTTGATGCAGCGCCAGCTCCGCATTCTCATGCTGCACCTGCGGATAAGCCATCAGTACCTGGCGGAAAGCCTGCAAACGCTCACGTCGGGTGTTGACGCTGCCCAGCGGCTCACTCAGAAACAGCAGCGCGTCGTAACCGTTATCGACCAGATGACGCGTCGCGGTCTCCGCCGCTTCGGCATTATTCAGCCCGACCACGTCGCAGGGAAAATCCGGAATTTTTCGGTCAATCAGCACCATTGGCAGCAAAGATTGTTGCAGATGGCTCAGCACCTCTTCGCGCATTCCCACCGCATTCACCACAATGCCTTCCACCTGATAGCTGCTCAGCAGTTGCAGATAGTGCTGTTCCAGGTCCACTTCGTTGTTGGTGTTACACATCAGCAAGGTGAAGCCCTGCTCGCGGCAGGCGGCTTCAATGCCACTCATCACGTCAACTGAATAGGGATTGGTGATGTCGGCGATGATCAGCCCTATCAGGCGGGTGCGGCCGCGCTTCAGGCCGCGCGCCATCTGGCTTGGCCGATAGCTGAGATCGGCAATAGCCTGCTCAATCCGGGCTTTGAGATCGGCTGAAAGAAGATGCAGCTCACCATTGAGGTAGCGTGAAACGCTGGTTTTTCCGGTTCGTGCCGCGTGAGCAACATCGCTAATGGTGGCGCGAGGCGGCCTGATTTTCATGAAATATCCTGCAAAAGTAGAAACCAGGCAGAGACTAGCACAGCCGCGTCCAGTCGCAAAAAGCCCCGACGCTACGGCGGTAATTGCAGCCACGGCTGCCACAACGTCTGTAATTGCTGCGGCGACGTGCCTTTCAGCAGCTGTAATACCATCTCTGCCAGCTGCTCGCCGACCTGATGCTGCGCCGCCTGTCGTATGGTGATAATGGGATGATCGAGAATCGCATCGCGCGGCAGTCCATCCCAGCCGATCAGCGAAATAGCGTGGTTGCCCGTCGCCCGGCCTGCCTGTTGCAGCGCCACCATCGCCCCTTCTGCCAGCGGGCCGCAGTCGGTGATAATCGCATCGGGCGGGTTTTCCTCTGCCAGCCAGGCACAGGTCTGCTGGTAGCCGGCGCGGCGCGAAGCGGGCATCGCGGCCTGCGCATAAGGCGCAAGGGTGCCCAGCGCATCCAGATAGCCCTGGCGACGATCGCGAATCCGGGTGCTGTTTTCGTTGCTGCCGAGCCAGGCAATTTTCTCTCTGCCCTGTGACAGGCAATAGGCGACCGCCAGTTGCGAACCGGCTGCGTGGTCGACATCAAACCAGGCGTAATCCTGTGGCAGATCGCTGCGGCCCAGCGCCAGAAAACGAAAATCGGTCTGTAGCAGATACGCCAGTCGCCGGTCCTGCGGGGTGATATGGGTGACGATGATGGCATCGACCGCGCGGCTGCGCAGCAGACGGGTTAACAGCGGCTGGCTGTGCGGCTTATCCGCCAGCAGCAGCAGGTCGATTTCATGGTGAGCAAGCCGTTGATCCAGCGCCAGCAGCATCTCACTGAAGTGACCGTCGCTCAGCGGCGGCGCGCTGACCGGATAAACCAGACCTACCGCGTTAGCACGCCCGGTTTTCAGACGGCGGGCAGCAGCATTGGGCCGGTAACCGCGACGCTGCGCTTCTTCTTCAATCCGTTTACGGGTTTCCTGCGCGACATCTTCGTAACCATTGAGCGCGCGGCTGACCGTGGTGACAGAAAGTCCTAATGCCGCTGCAATCGCTTTAAGTGACATAAGAGATGACTCGCTGATCAAATTTTGATCAGGCTAACATAAAGCCTGAAGTGGCTCTATCAGCAGATGCGTTACTGGAACCTTTAACGCTGATATTTACCGAAAATGTCAGCGGGATGAATGCGCCCCCGAGCGGGGGCGACACCCATTAACCGAGCGGGCTAAGGGTAATTTCAACCCGACGGTTTTGCGCTTTTCCGGCTTCGGTACTGTTGCTGGCGACCGGATTATCCGGGCCTGCGCCCTGAGTCCGCAGACGATTGCTGGCGACGCCCTGCACAATCAGCGCGCTGGCGACACTGTCGGCGCGCTGCTGTGACAGACGCATATTCAGCGCGCGCGTTCCGGTGCTGTCGGTATAACCCACCACGTTTACCGCTGTTTTTGGATACTCTTTTAGCACCATCGAAACGCCCGTCAGGGTATTCGCCCCCGCTGGCTTCAGGTTACTGCTGTTGGAGTCGAACGTCACGTTATTCGGCATGTTGAGGACGATGTTATCGCCTTCACGGGTCACGCTGACGCCGGTACCGCGCATCTTGTCGCGCAGCTTCGCTTCCTGCACGTCCATGTAGTAACCGACACCGCCACCCAGCGCTGCACCGCCGGCTGCGCCAATCAACGCGCCTTTACCGCGATCTTTCTTCGATGAGGAGAGCACGCCCACGCCGGCACCCACTAAAGCACCCAGACCGGCACCCACACCTGACTTACCCGCCTGCGATTCGCCGGTGTAAGGATTGGTGGTACAGCCAGACAGGGCCAGGCTTCCGCTTAATAACAAGGTAATCGCGACTAATTTCTTCTGCATTTTTGTTCCCTTACGTTCGACACACAGGGGAAAACTGTCCCCATAAGCGGCACGATTATGCCGCGTAAAAGTGAGGAAAGGGGTGAGGGAAAGTCTTAATTTTTCAGCAATCGCGCTTAAAGATTGTCAGGATGGCAAAAACAGCTGGTCTGATGATCGTTTATCAGCCCGCAGGCCTGCATAAACGAATAACAGATTGTCGGGCCGATGAATTTAAAACCACGCTGCTTAAGCGCCTTAGAGAGCGCAATGGCGTGCGCTGAGGTGGTGGGTGCCAGCTTATAGTCGGGATGATGATGGACAATTTGCGCATTATCGACAAATTGCCAGACGAAGCGGGCAAAATCTTCCCCTTGGGCTTCCATCGCCAGAAACGCGCGCGCATTCGCGATGATCGCGGCGATTTTGCCTGAATGGCGAATAATGCCGCTGTTATGCATCAGCGCCTCAACCGCCTGCTGATCCATTAAGGCAATCGCCTGTGGATCAAAATGGTGAAACGCCGCACGGTAATTCTGTCGCTTTTTCAATACCGTGATCCAGGATAATCCCGCTTGCTGCCCTTCCAGGCAGAGCATCTCAAACAGCGCGCGCTTGTCGGTTTGCGCCACGCCCCATTCGGTATCGTGGTATGCCAGATAGAGGGGATCCTGGGTCACCCAGCCACATCGTTGCATTATCTGATTCCTTATCGCGGAAATATTTTATCGGGCCGCTTGATCTTAGAAACAATCGGTTAATAGTTAAACAACTAACGGCTATACGACGATGGGTTATATAACGACGGGTAAAACAAGATCGCAAACCGGTGGTTAATCCAGCTTCCCCGGGAATAACTTCAGCCCCGACTGGAGATCGTATGTTGCAGAAAAGTGGGTGGAGAGACCAGCGCTATCGGATACGCGGCTGGTGTGGCGCAGGACTGTTACTGTTGACGCAACCGACCTTTGCCTGGGGCGGCGACTTTGCTGCGCCCGCGATCGTCACACCGCCGCCCGACTACAACACCATTCTGGCAGAGAAGATCTCCCGCACCTCGCTCGACTTCAGTGACGAAAATCGCGCTCTGTTCGAGGCTGCGCTCAATTCTCCGGCAGCCCTGCCGGTAGAGTTGCACAGTGAAACCGGCATCGTCGGCAGCACGCCGCTGGGAAAACGCTATCGCGCCGGGGTCGATCTGCCGGTTGGCGAATCCTTCACTACCGGTCCCGTGGCGCAATATGCGGTCGATCCGCCGCAGATGAACTGTCTGCAGTGCGATTACAGCGATCAGCAGAGCCGTGAGCAGATTGCCAGCGTCGGCTGGCGTGTCGATATGCAGCAGGGATGGATTACGCCGTGGGCCCAGCTGAGCTACAGCCATCCACTGGCGGAATCGCCACAAAACGATCGGCGCGATGCGGCGATCGGGACCCGTCAGGAGAGCGGAATCGATCTCAGCGTCGGCGCGCAGCTGCCGCTGAACAGTAATCTGGCGGCTTTCGCTTCGTTTTCACAAAACAGTGCGCTGAATGGTGATGAGCCGTTGCTGTATAGCCTCGGCATCAGCGCCAGCTTCTGAGCGGGGCATAAAAAGAGAAAGGGCGTTGAGCGTTTAAAATATAATGAGTCCGCTAATCATTATACTGGTAACACTATGCGCAACGATTTGACAATTATTGGCCGTGAAATAACGGTCTTCATACTGGCAGCACTCTTTCTCGCTCTGATGATATTGCCCATCTATATTGATGTGGCCTGGATGAATGATGCGCTGCACGAAACCTCTTTTACTGAAACCACCCAGGAAATCATGCTGGCGGTGATCGCCGCCCTGTTCTTTATTGCCGCTCAGCGCCGTCCGGCGCAGCGTGGTGCGCTGACCTTAGTGGCGGGCTTCTATAGCTGCATGCTGATCCGCGAACTCGACTTTGTGTTTGATACCATCCAGCACGGCAGCTGGATCTGGTTCGCGCTGGCGGTGACTGCCGGATGCCTTGCGGTCGCGCTGCGGACGCCGAAAAAAACCCTGCACGCGCTGGCCAGACTGCTGCAGCACCGTAGCTGGCCGGTGATGGCCTCCGGCTTTCTGGTGGTGCTGGTCTTTTCCCGCCTGTTTGGCATTCATTCGCTGTGGCAGCACCTGATGCTGGGCGATTATAACCGTGTGGTTAAAAACATGGCGGAAGAGGGAACCGAACTGCTGGGTTACGGCCTGTGCTGGCTGGCCTCGGTGCGCTATTTATGGCAAACCCGCCCGGTTGCCGTTGCCGTCAGTGCGACCCAACCCGCCTCTGCCCGTCATGCAACCTCCCCGGTGACCTCTCACTCATAATGGTCGCGCTTTTTGAGCGATCCGCAACGTTAAAAAAGGTACAATAAACACTTCTGCGTCGGCGGCACGGCCCCGGCGCAAGGTGTTCGTTAACCTCAGGTCTTTTCATGTCAGTCAAAATCTTAACTTCAACGCTCATTGGCCTGGATGCCTTCCGTCAGGACCCGCTGACCGCGCTGCAACAGGCGGAAAACGGTACGCTGGCGGTATTAGAGGATTACGCGCCGGTGATGTACGCCATCACCCCGGCGCGTCTGGCGCAGTTACTGGCGCTGGAAGCCGCTGCCCGACAGCCAAATGATGTGGCGCTGGATGACAGCCTGTATGACGATGCGCCTGCGGCAATCTCTGCGCCGGTTGGTAAGTTCGCGATGTATGCTGGCTGGCAGCCAGACGCAGATTTTACCCGCCAGGCCGCCATCTGGGGCGTGGCGCTCAGCGAACCGGTTACTGCCAGCGAGCTGGCTGCTTTCGTCGCCTACTGGCAGGCAGAGGGCCGGCTGTTTCACCATGTTCAGTGGCAACAAAAGCTGGCGCGAAGCATCCAGATGAACCGTGCCGCCAACGGCGGGCAACCGAAGCGCGATATCACTCAAATCAGCAGTACTGACTACGATATTCCCGATGGTTTCCGAGGTGAATAATGAAAACGCCAAACGATCTCTTTAGTCGCCTGAAAAGAATGATGCCCGCAGGTACCCGACCAAAGTTCACTAATGGTGAAGAACTTTTGGCCTGGAACCAGGAACAAGGCCGTTTGCGCTCTGAAGCCATCGTGCGTGAGAATCGCGCAATGAAAATGCAGCGCATTATGGGCCGATCCGGTATTCGCGAACTGCATATTAACTGTTCTTTCGACAACTACCGTGTCGAAAATGAAGGCCAGCGTAAGGCACTGGAACAAGCGCGACAGTATGCGGCCGAATTCGAGGGTAGCATCGCCAGCTTTGTCTTTTCGGGCCGCCCCGGCACCGGTAAAAATCATCTGGCAGCCGCAATTGGCAACGACCTGATCCTGCGCGGTAAAAGCGTGCTGATTGTGACGGTCGCCGATCTGATGTCGAGCATGAAGGGCACCTTCAGCGGCAGCAGCGGCATTACTGAAGAGCGACTGCTTCAGGATCTCAGCAGCGTTGACCTGCTGGTGATTGATGAGATCGGCATGCAGAGCGAATCCCGCTACGAAAAAGTGATCATCAACCAGATTGTCGATCGCCGCTCCTCGTCGAAGCGCCCAACCGGCATGTTAACCAACCTTAATCCAAATGAGATGAACACCCTGCTTGGCGAACGCGTCATGGACCGGATGCGCCTCGGCAACAGCCTGTGGGTGCGCTTCGACTGGGAAAGTTATCGCAGCCGGGTGCGTGGCGACGAATATTAATACCCTGCCCGCTGCGGCGGGCAGCCTGCTGTATTGCCCGCCGGACTACCCACACGGCTGAGCGTCACCTCTGCGCTTAGCCTGCGTAACGCCGCCGGATCGATTCGTTTTCAGTCACCCTGCTGTTGTTCTGCCTCCCGCGCTGCGCCGCCGGATTGCCGGACAGGCGAGTGACCCGGTGGAGTCAGCCATGAGCCTGCTCGATTACGCTGTAATAGCGCTCTACGCGCTGATGATTGTGCTGATCACGCTGTGGGCGATGCGCAGGGTCGGCAATACCCGTGACTTCTTTACTGCCGGTGGCCGGATGCCCTGGTGGCTCTCCGGCGTTTCCCATCATATGTCTGGCTACAGCGCCGCGGTTTTTGTTGCCTACGGCGCGGTGGCTTACAACATGGGCATTACGATCTGGTTCTGGTGGGCGCTGCCTATTTCGCTGGCGGTATTGATCGGCTCCTCGCTGTTTGCCCCGCGCTGGGCCAGGCTGCGTCGTTACATGCAGATTGAATCCCCCACCGAGTATCTGCTGACCCGCTATAACCTGCCGACCCAGATGGTGCTGGCGTGCAGCGGCGTGCTGCTGAAAACGGTAGATGTCGGGGCCAAATGGGCCGCCATCGCGGTGATTATCAACGTCTTCACCGGTCTCGACCCGCTGTTCGGCATCTGCATTGCAGGCGGATTAAGTCTGTTTTACAGCGTGATCGGCGGACTGTGGGCCGATGCCTGCAACGATTTTGGTCAGTTCATCGTGCAGTTTGTCGCCGCCATTGTGATGCTGGTGGCGGTTGGACTTCAGCTCGGCGGCATCGGCGCGCTGTTGACTATCTGGGATCGGCTGCCGGCCAGCCACCTTCAGATTGTGCAAGGTCCTTACACCACTGGCTTTATCTTTGCCTATCTGCTGATCTACACCCTGAGCTACAACGGCGGAACCTGGAACCTGGCGCAGCGGTTTATTGCCGCACCGGACGGACGCGAAGCGCGCAAGGCGGCACTGCTCTCTGCCGCCCTCTACCTGATCTGGCCGCTGGTGCTGTTCTGGCCGATGTGGGCTGCACCGCTGCTGTTTCCCAATCTGGCCGACCCGTCACGCGCCTGGTCGCTGATGGCGATGCAGTTACTGCCTGACGGGCTGATCGGGCTGATGCTGGTTGCGATGTTCACCCATACCCTCTCAATGACCTCGTCTGACGCCAACGCCATTACGGCGGTGGTGACCCGCGATATTCTGCCCGCCATCTGGCCGCGTGCCTTTCCTCGCGGCCAGAGTTCGCTACGGGTGGCACGCTGCACCACCTTCCTGTTTATTATCACCACCCTGGTGATTGCCCTGAATGCCAGCCGGTTCGGCGGCGTATTGTCGCTACTGGTTATCTGGTTTGGCGGGCTGGTCGGGCCGATATCGATCCCGATGCTGCTGGGTTTGCTGCCCGCTTTCCGTCGATCTGGCAGCACCGCAGCGCTGGTCAGTTGGGCGGCAGGCGTCGGGACCTTCTTCTTCGTGCGGTTTGTGATTGACGATGCCAGCCTGGCGACTCAGGTGGCGGCACCGGTATTGTCCTCGCTGTTGCTGTTTACCCTGCTCGGCTGGCTGCGTCGCTCGCCCGTCAGCCCACAGGTCGATGTGCTGCTGAGCGCGCTTAATCAGGATCGTTCGGCATCGCCGAAAGCGGTCTGGCGGCATAAAACCCTGAGTTAAGCCGCTCAGACGCCGACCGATCGGCCGGATCTCGCCTGGTTGTGTGAAATAGCACGCAAAAGTGTGGGATGACGAATACGTACGGGCTGATACACTGAATTCTTTCTCCTCTGGTGGGTGAATTCGCCATGAAAGCGAACGGAAAAGGTCCCGCGTTACTGCGACTTAACAACCAAAAGCGGGTCATGACGCAGTTGCGAAAACTGCGCATCACCTCGCGCCAGGATCTGGCCCAGACCTTATCGCTCAGCAAAAATACCGTCTCACTGATCATTGATGATTTGCTGGAGCAGGAGTTAATTGAGGAGCTGGGACCGGTCAGCGTGGCAGCGGCAGGACGCCCTAAAATCGAGATTACCCTGCGCCCGGAGAAGCTGAAGAGCGCAGGCGTAATGGTGGAACGCAATGTGATTCACTGGCGGGTCTGCGACTACTTTTCTCAGGTACTGGCCGAACAGACGCTGCGTACCGACACTGAAAACCCAACCCGGCTGCTGGCTGAGCTGGCGATGCTGTGTCGTGAGCTGGCCGAGCGCTACCCCGATTTGCTGGGGATAGGCCTCGGCTTTCCCGGCATCGTTGATCCCCGGCGCGGCTGGATGCATCTCTCATCACACCTCGACTGGCAGGAAGTGGATCTGCTGACCGCGCTGCGGAAGCAGGTACGGCTACCGATCCGCATCATGAACAACGTAAAGGCCGCTGCGCTGCTGGCAGTACAGCAGCGCGGGCTCTCCGTCGACAGCGGCCACTTTTATCTGCGCATCTCAGAGGGGATTGGTGGGGCGCAGGTGCAGCACGGCGAAGTTTTTACCGGACACAGCTGGACTGCCGGTGAGGCGGGCCACCTGACCGTTCAGCCTGACGGCCCGCGCTGCAGTTGCGGCCGACGGGGCTGCCTTGAGGCGTTAATCAGCCAGCCGGCAGTGCAACAGCAGCTGGCGCAGCGCCAGCCCGGCCTGAGCTGGCAGAACCGCGACAGCGCACCGCGAATAGTGGATGAGGTGATGGCGCAGGCTGGTAGCTATCTGGGTGCGGCGCTGAGTCAGATCATGCTGCTGCTCAATCCGGCGACCATCATGATCGATTGTCCGTGGAGCGCCAGCCCGGCCTTTTGCAAGGCGGTGCGCGATACCACCCAGGCCAGCGCCCTCGCCTTTACCGCCGCCCATACCCAGCTGCTTTTCCTTGAAAACCGCATCGATCCGGCCAATGGGCTGGCGCTGGCGGTGATTGAGCAGACCGAACAGCGGGTCGGTTAACCCGCCAGATAAGGCAGCGAGTGCTGCCTTTTTATGATCGGACGTCACTTACCGGCACGCTAACCGTCTCGTCCGCTTCGCGTGGGTCGATATTAAACTTCTCCAGTACGCGTGCGTGGATTTTCTCCAGCGGCATTCCGGCCGTTTCCGGCAGGTAGCGGAAGGTGAAGAAGTACATGCCGAGCGAAAACAGCGCGAACAGCAGCAGCGGGAAGCCGCCGTGGAACATCTCCAGCAGCACGGTGTTGCTGTTGAGAATCGGAAAGGTGGTGCTGATAATAAAGTTCGCCACCGACATGGCACAGATTGAGATGCCGACGCAGATTGATCGGATTTCCGTGGGAAACAGCTCGCCCAGCACGGTCCAGACAATCTGTCCCCAGGTCATACCAAAGAACACCATATAGGCAAACAATCCCACCACCGCCAGCAGACCCGGCAGGCGGTAATAGAACGCGATAAAGGTATAGGCGAGGAAAATGGCAGAGGTGATCGCCCCCAGCAGCAATAGCTTACGCCGTCCGACCTTATCGATCAGCGCCATCCCCATCAGCACGCCGACAAACTGGCAGACTGACAGCCAGAAAGTCTGTAGTAGCGCCGAATCGGTGCTGCCGGAGACATTTTTCAGCAGCGTCGGGCCGAAATACTGAATCACGTTGATGCCGCTGATCTGATTACCGACTGCCAGACCAATACCGATGATCAACAGCGGCAGCGTGGTTTTATTCAGACGGAAGCGGGCTTTATGGCGGCTGGCGGCTTCATCAGAAAACGAGTGCTTAATCTCATTGAATACGCTCTCGGCGTGCGCCGGGTTAGAGATTTTGCTCAGGGTATCCAGCGCTTCTTTATCTTTGCCTTTCAGCACGTTCCAGCGTGGTGATTCCGGGATAAAGGCAATGAAAAAGATGAACAGCGCACAGGGCACCAGCGCGGTAGCCAGAATGTAACGCCAGCCGATATCCACCATCGCCTCGGGCAACATCGATTTGTTGATGAAATAGTTAGTCAGCAGCACCACCGATTGACCACCAACGCAGCAGACAGCGTAGAGCGCGCTGGTCCGGCCGCGAAATTTCGACGGCGACAGCTCCGCCAGATAAATCGGCGAGATCACTGACGCCAGACCAATCGCCAGGCCGCCCAGGATACGGAACGCGACAAAGGTGAAAAAGTTATGGGCGATTGCGGTACCAACCACCGAGGCGGTAAACAGCAGCGCAGTAATCGCGAGCGATTTTTTACGGCCGAATTTATCACTGAGCTTTGGCGCAATAAAACAGCCGACCAGGCTGCCCAGCAGGATGTTTGATACCGCCCAGCCGGTTTCTGCCGGGGTGAGCTGAAAATAGTCACTGAGCGGTTCGATGGCGCCGGAGATAATCGACGAGTCATAGCCCATCAGCAGACCGCCAAAGGCGGCGACGGTGCAACAGAGCATGACATATTTCATGTTGTAGCGTTTTTGCCGGGTTTCCATTTTTCAGGCTCCTGTTCTCTACTGCCTGAACCGAAACGGTTCAGAAAGAGGGGGCATAGTTGTCAGAGGTTTACGGGCTTCAGCGATCAAGCACCAGTGAAATATATTTTCTAAATCAGATAATTTGGATTAATTCTTTCGGAAATGTGAGCGGGGTTCGAAAATTTTGTGGAGGCGCTGAGGTAAAACCATCATAAAAAGGGTTATTAATCAGGATAATAAACAGCAATATGCTGCCTGAGCCCGTTTTTTCTCAACGGCAGCGGGCTGGCCGAGCGACATTTTTTCCGCTGACAGCAGCCTGAAAGCCTGGGGGAGGCGTAAAAACGCCTACAGGATGAGAGGGGAAAAGTTGCTTATTAATCCGATGATTTATAAGGTTATAATGAGTATTCCATGCCATTCACCCTGTCGGCGGCTGGCCTGACTTTGGTCCGATGAGTCGGTTTTGTCCGGCGGATGAAATATAATTTCCATCCCGCCGCTTTTATGAACGATAGGATTTAGAGGCGAGCGGTCGGCCAGTATCACCTGGACCGGCCTGGCCCCACGGCTACAACACGTTTTCACCATAAAGCTGGCGATACTCTTTCGGCGTGGTGTCGTACCCTTTCCTGAAGACCGAATAGAAATACTGCAGGGACGGATAACCGCACATCTGCGAGATTTCATTGATATTGAGCGACGACGATGCCAGCAGTTCGCGGGCTTTTTCCAGCTTTTCACGGTGGATCATCGCATGAATGGTGTCGCCGGTTTCATCGCGAAACCGTTTTTCCAGATTGGATCGCGACAGGCCGATGGCATCCAGCACCTGCTCCACCTTAATGCCCTTACAGGCGTTAAAGCGGATGTAATGCATCGCCTGAATGACGGCAGGATCGCGCAGCGAACGGAAGTCGGTAGAGCGACGGGCGATCACTTTGACCGGCGGCACCAGGATGCGCTGAAGCGGTAGCGGCTGCTTATCCAGCAGGCGGTGCAGCAGTTTGGCCGCCTGGTAACCCATTTGCCGCGAGCCCTGCGCCACCGATGAGAGCGCGACGCGCGACAGATAGCGCGTCAGCTCTTCGTTATCAATGCCGATAACCGCCAGCTTTTCCGGCACCGGAATTTTCAGATGCTCACAGGCCTGCAGCAGATGGCGCGCCCGTGAGTCGGTGACGGCGATAATGCCGGTTTGCGGTGGCAGCGTCTGCAGCCAGTCGGCGAGCCGGTTCTGAGCGTGCTGCCAGTTTTCCGGCGCGGTCTCCATGCCCTGATAGACCACCCCCTGATAGCGCTCCCGCATCACCAGCTGACGAAATGCTTGTTCCCGTTCCTGCGCCCAGCGCTTGCCGCTTGAGGCCGGCAAACCGTAAAAGGCAAAGCGGTTGATGCCTTTCTCTTTGAGATGCATAAACGCCCGCTCCACCAGCGCGGCATTATCGGTGGCGATGTAATGCACCGGCGGATAATCCTCCTGTCGGTGATATGAGCCGCCAACGCCGACGATCGGCACCGGCACATTCGACAGCAGGGTTTCGATTGAGCGATCGTCGTAATCGGCGATCACGCCGTCGCCCAGCCACTCCCGAATGTTGTCGATGCGGCAGCGGAAGTCCTCCTCAATGAAAATGTCCCAGTCGGTTTGCGACGCCTGTAGATATTCCCCGACGCCCTCAACAACCTGACGGTCATACACCTTGTTAGCGTTAAACAACAAGGTAATGCGATAACGTTTATCATGCATGGTGGCGATTCCCTTAAATGCTCAGCGCATTGCATAGCACGGCTGACAGGGGCATAAAAATGGTTTGCGCCACAATGTGATCCTCCACGCGATTACACCCGACGCCGCGTGGCGGTATCCATCCACACCGCCAGCAGCAGAATGGCACCCTTGACGATGTACTGCCAGAAGGTCGGCACGTCCATCATGCTCATGCCGTTATCCAGTGAAGCCATGATAAATGCCCCCATCACCGCACCGGCTACCGAGCCGACCCCACCGGCCAGGCTGGTACCGCCAATCACACAGGCGGCGATGGCGTCGAGCTCCGCAATGTTGCCAGCCGAAGGCGAACCGGCACCCAGCCGCGAACTGAGGATCAGACCCGCAATGGCCACCATCACGCCGTTAATCGCAAACACCGCCAGTTTGGTACGCGCCACGTTAATCCCTGACAGTCGCGCCGCATCGATATTGCCGCCGATTGCGTAAATGCGTCGGCCAAAAGCGGTCCGGGTCGCCATAAACATCCCGGCCAGCAACAGCAGGGCGAGCAGTAATACCGGGGTCGGTACGCCGCGATAATCGTTCAGCAACCAGATCGCGCCCAGCACCAGTATCGCGGTAATCGCCTGACGTGCCACGGTGCCGCTGGCCGGGCTTTGGGCCAGTCCAATCTGCTGACGGCGCAGGCGTAAACGCCATTGCCACAGCATAAACAGCGCCAGACCGGCGAAACCAAAGCCGAAACCGACGCCGCCCGGCAGGTAGCTCTGGCCGATCTGCGACATGCCCGGCGTGATTGGCGCAACCGTGGTGCCATCGGTGATCCCCACCAGGATGCCACGAAAGGCCAGCATCCCCGCCAGCGTGACGATGAATGACGGCACTTTGCGATAGGCGACCCACCAGCCGTTCCAGGTCCCCAGCAGCAGTCCCATCACCAGGGTAACCACAATGGTCAGCGGCAGCGGCCAGCCCAGCCAGACGTCAAAAATCGCTGCGGCGCCGCCCAGTAATCCCATCATTGAGCCGACCGACAGATCGATCTCCGCCGAGATAATCACAAACACCATCCCCACCGCCAGAATGCCGGTAATCGCGGTTTGTCGCAGCAGGTTGGAAACGTTACGCGGGCTGAGCCACGCGCCATCGGTGGTCCAGGTAAAGAACAGGGCAATCAGCACAATCGCTCCCAGCATCACCAGCACCTGGAGATTGGGCAGCGGGAATTTGCCGGGCGACGGCTTGCCCGGGGTTCCTGACAGGCCACTTTGGGTACTTTCACTCTTAAGCATAATGTTCACTCCGCAGGGCGGCTTCCATCACCTGCTCCTGAGTCAGGTTATCGTTGATCAAATCAGCTTTAATTTGCCCTTCATGCATCACCAGTATCCGATCGCTCAGGCCCAGTACTTCCGGCAGCTCGGACGAAATCACAATCACCGCGATCCCCTGCTGCACCAGCGCATTGATCAGCAGGTAGATCTCCTGACGTGCACCAACATCAATGCCGCGCGTCGGCTCATCCAGAATCAGAATTTGCGGGTTAAGCAGCAGGCACTTCGCCAGAATCGCTTTCTGCTGATTGCCGCCGCTCAGCCGGCCAATCGGTAATTCAGAGGAGGAAGTCTTCACCCGCAGACGGGTAATCGCCGCGTTGATCGCCTGCTGTTCCTGCGCTTCATCGAGGGTGGAAAGCCGGTGGCTGAACTGATCCAGCGCCGCGAGGGTGATATTTTTTCCCACCGCCATCAGCGGCACGATGCCATCTTTTTTACGGTCTTCCGGCACCATGGCGATGCCGTGTGCAATGGCGGCGCGGCAATCGGTGATCCTGACCGGCTTGCCGTTGATCCAGATATCGCCCTGCCAGCGTCCCGGCCAGACCCCGAACAGGCACTGCACGGTTTCGGTTCTGCCCGCCCCGACCAGCCCGGCGATGCCGAGAATTTCCCCGCGCTTCAGGCTGAAGGAGACGTTGTTGACGCGGCGAATATGCCGGTTAACCGGATGCCAGGCCGTGAGGTTCTCTACTTTCAGCACCGTATCGCCAATCTGATGCGGCGCATGGGGATAGAGCGCGGTCAGCTCGCGTCCGACCATCATGGTGATGATGTCATCTTCACTCAGGCCGGTTGCCGTGCGGGTGGCGATATGCTGACCGTCGCGAATGACGCAGATGGTATCGGAGATCGCTTTGACCTCGTTCAGCTTGTGGGAGATGTAGATGCAGGCGATGCCGTGTTCACGCAGGTTACGGATAATGCCGAGCAGCACCTCCGTCTCCTGTTCGGTCAGTGAGGAGGTCGGCTCATCCAGGATCAGTAACCGGACCTGCTTGTTAAGCGCGCGCGCGATCTCCACCAGCTGCTGCTGACCGAGGCCCAAATCGCCGACCCGCGCGGCGGGAGAGACGTTCAGCCCGACCCGGGCCAGCAGTTGCTGACAGCGCAGCGTCATGGTTTCATCATCAACCATGCCGAAACGCCCCAGCTCGGCACCGAGGAAAATGTTCTCCATCACCGTCAGTTGCCGCACCAGTGCCAGCTCCTGATGGATGATCACAATCCCTTTGCGCTCGGTATCACGAATGGTCTGCGCCTCTATTTTGTCGCCGGCAAAGTAAATCTGGCCGTCAAAATCACCGTGCGGATAGAGCCCGCAGAGGATTTTCATCAGGGTCGATTTACCTGAGCCATTTTCGCCACACAGCGACATCACTTCGCCCGCATCCAGCTGCAGGCTGACATCATTCAGCGCTTTCACCGCGCCGAAACGCTTGGTGATATTGTTCATTTCCAGCAGCATCGACTGTTCTCCCTCACGCCAGGCGCGGTCAGAGTTCGCTCTGTTTGTGGAAACCGTCTTTCACCACGGTGCTTTCGATATTGTCTTTGTTGACCTGAATCGGGGTCAGCAGCCGCGATGGAACCTCTTTAAGTCCGTTGTTCAGCGTGCTGTTGCTGGCCGGCTTTTTGCCATCGCCCAGTTCGACTGCGATTTTTGCTGCTTCGGTGGCGAGTTCGGTGATCGGCTTGTATACCGTCATGGTCTGGGTGCCGGCTTTAATCCGTTTGATGGCCGCCAGGTCAGCATCCTGGCCGGAGATCGCCACTTTGCCGGCCAGTCCCTGGGCGCTCAGCGCCTGAATCGCCCCGCCGGCGGTAGCATCATTAGACGCCACAACCGCATCGATATGGTTACCGTTGGCGGTCAGCGCGTTTTCCATAATTTTCAGAGCGTTTTCCGGCAGCCAGGCATCGACCCACTGATCGCCGACAATTTTAATGCTGCCATTATCGATAAAGGGTTTTAATACTTTCATCTGGCCGGCGCGGAACAGGCGGGCATTATTATCTACCGGGGAACCGCCCATTAAAAAGTAGTTGCCCTTAGGCACCTGTTTCACAATGCTTTCGGCCTGCAACTCACCCACTTTTTCATTATCAAACGAGATATAAAAATCGATGTCAGCGTTATTTATCATCCGGTCGTAGGCCAGTACTTTAATCCCTTCACGTTTCGCTTCGGCGACCACGTTACTCAGCACCTGGCCGTTATAGGGAATAATCACCAGCACATCGACGCCGCGGTTGATCATATTTTCAATCTGCGACATCTGGGTTTCTTCATTGCCATTTGCCGACTGGACAAACACCTGCGCACCCAGCGATTCCGCCTGCTTCACGAAAATATCGCGGTCTTTTTGCCAGCGTTCCAGACGTAAATCATCAATTGCCATGCCGATCTTCACTTCTTTGGCCACGCTGGTCTGGCTGAACAGAGCCAGTGCAGCGCAGACGGCTAACAGCGCATGTTTCATCTTCATTGCGTTTATCCTGTAGGTTGAGGCTATTGTCGTTGCAGGCCCATGAACCAGGCGGATGAATTGTTGCCCTGATTTTCCCGTTACATCAATTACTGATTTTTATCCGGCCATTACGTTTTTTGGTTTATTTCTTTTTTTATGAGCGCGATCGATATTTCATCTTTTTCGGACTGAGCAAGAGATCCGGCAATAACCGCGCTGAGATCAGCTTTATTTTGCGAGCCAGCGCACAAATAATAATTATCTGATACGCAGTGTGAAATATCGTAATTGAGCCGCGCCGACAGCCAATATCAAATATCGCTTCAATGCAGACCATTCGGGTCCCGATGCTAAGGAGCAAACCATGCACGCTTATTTCGATCAGATCGATCGCGTCCGTTACGAAGGAACCAAATCGACTCAGCCTCTCGCGTTTCGTCATTACAATCCTGACGAAGTGATCCTCGGCAAGACCATGGCGGAACATCTGCGCTTTGCGGCCTGCTACTGGCATACCTTCTGCTGGAACGGAGCGGATATGTTTGGCGTCGGCGCGTTTGATCGCCCATGGCAAAAAAATGGTGATGCGCTGCAGCTGGCGAAGCAAAAAGCGGACGTCGCCTTTGAGTTCTTTCACAAGCTGAACGTGCCTTATTACTGCTTTCATGATGTGGATGTTTCGCCGGAAGGCGATTCGCTGCGCAGCTATCAGGACAATTTTGCCATCATGACCGATAAGCTGCTGGAGAAGCAGCAGGAGACCGGGGTGAAGCTGCTGTGGGGCACGGCGAACTGCTTTACCCATCCACGCTACGGCGCGGGCGCGGCGACCAATCCCGATCCGGCGGTCTTCGCCTGGGCCGCGACTCAGGTGTGCAGCGCCATGCAGGCCACCAAAACCCTTGGCGGTGAAAACTATGTGCTGTGGGGCGGCCGCGAAGGGTATGAAACTCTGCTGAATACCGATCTGCGCCAGGAGCGCGAGCAGATTGGCCGCTTTATGCAGATGGTGGTTGAGCACAAACACAAAATCGGTTTCCAGGGCACACTGCTGATTGAGCCGAAGCCGCAGGAACCGACCAAGCATCAGTACGACTACGACGTCGCCACGGTGTATGGCTTCCTCAAACAGTTCGGTCTGGAGAAAGAGATCAAAGTGAACGTCGAGGCCAATCACGCCACGCTGGCCGGTCACTCTTTCCACCACGAAATAGCTACCGCCATTGCGCTGGGCATTTTCGGCTCGGTCGATGCCAACCGCGGCGACGCGCAGTGTGGCTGGGACACCGATCAGTTCCCGGTCAGCGTGGAGGAGAATGCGCTGGTGATGTATGAGATCCTCAAGGCGGGCGGCTTTACCACCGGCGGCTTAAACTTTGATGCCAAAGTGCGTCGCCAGAGCACCGACAAATACGATCTGTTCTACGGCCATATCGGCGCGATGGATACCATGGCGCTGGCGCTGAAAGTCGCGGCCCGGATGATCGACGACGGCGAGCTGGATAAGCGCGTGGCACAGCGTTACAGCGGCTGGAATGGTGAGTTCGGCCAGCAAATTTTGAAAGGCGAGTTTTCACTGGCCACGCTGGCGGCGCATGCTCAGCAACAGCAGTTGAATCCGCAACATCAGAGCGGACGCCAGGAGCAGCTGGAAAACCTGGTGAATCACTATCTGTTTGATTTCTAAACGTTCAGGAGCAGAACATGTTTATCGGGATCGATTTAGGCACCTCTGGCGTCAAAGTGGTGCTGGTGGATGCCGCCGGCCAGGTGCGGGCGACAGAAACAGCGCCGCTGCAGGTTTCACGTCCACAGCCGCTGTGGAGCGAACAGGATCCCGAAAGCTGGTGGCAGGCGCTGGACCACGCTATGCAGGCGCTGAGCCGGCAGCACGATCTGCGCGCCGTTGAGGCGATCGGGCTGAGCGGCCAGATGCATGGCGCGACCCTGCTGGACAGCGCCGGCCGCGTTCTGCGTCCGGCGATACTGTGGAATGATGGGCGTAGTGAGGCGCAGTGCCGTGAACTGGAACAGAAGGTGCCGGACGCCCGGGCGATCACCGGCAACCTGATGATGCCCGGTTTCACGGCGCCCAAGCTGCTGTGGGTGCAGCAACACCAACCGGTCATTTTCAGTCAGATCGCGAAGGTGCTGTTGCCAAAAGATTACCTACGCTGGCGGATGAGCGGTGACTTCGCCACCGACCTGTCAGATGCGGCAGGCACGCTGTGGCTGGATGTGGCGCGGCGAGACTGGAGTGATGAGATGCTGCGCGCCTGCGATCTCAGTCGTGAGCAGATGCCACAACTGTATGAGGGCAATGCCATAACCGGCACGCTGGATACTGCCCTGGCGGCGCGCTGGAAAATGAATCCGGTGCCGCTGGCGGCGGGCGGTGGCGATAATGCGGCGGGCGCGGTCGGCGTTGGCATGACTGAGCCGGGTCAGGGCATGCTCTCACTGGGCACCTCCGGCGTCTACTTTGTGGTCAGCGAGGGCTATCTGAGTAATCCTCAGCGCGCCGTTCACAGTTTCTGTCATGCCTTACCGCAGCGCTGGCATCTGATGTCGGTGATGCTCAGCGCCGCTTCCTGCCTCGACTGGGCGGCTGAACTGACCGGCTGTCACGATGTACCGGCACTGCTGGATGAGGCGGCGCGGGCGCGCGATGACGTGCCGCCGCTGTGGTTTTTACCCTATCTCTCCGGCGAACGCACGCCGCACAACAATCCCAACGCCAGAGGCGCTTTCTTTGGCTTTACCCACCAGCATGGTCGTCCGGAACTGGCGCGGGCGGTGCTGGAAGGCGTGGGATTTGCGCTGGCGCAGGGGATGGATGTGCTGCATGAATGCGGCGTGCAGCCAAAAAGTATTATGTTGATCGGGGGCGGCGCACGCAGTGCGATGTGGCGGCAGATGCTGGCGGACATCAGCGGTCAGACGCTCGATTACTGCCACGGTGGTGAGGTCGGACCGGCACTCGGCGCGGCCAGGCTGGCGCAGCTGGCACTGGATGGTCAGGCTGCGGCACCGACGCTTACCCTGGTGCAACGCCACCAGCCGGACAGCGCGCGCAGGACGCATTACCAGCCGCTGCGGCAGACGTTTGCCGCGCTGTATCAGCAACTGCTGCCGTTAATGCACTAAACCGCGACAAACCCCGACGCGCTGACCGGTAACCGCCGTGTCGGTGCGTTTCGCTTATCCGTTTACCGGCCGGTAGCATCACAGCCGGGATGGGTGTTCACATCCCGGCAGATCCGTGCCCTGCTTTCAGCCAATCGCGCCCAGCGTGTCATCCTGACTGTGCTTTTTCGGCAGCAGGAACAGGGTGGCCACAATATCCAGCAGATAGATCAGCGCCAGCAGCGTAATCGCCGCCGCAAAGGAGAACTGGCTCGCCAGCAGGCCAATCACCACCGGGCCGAAGCCGCCGACGCCCCGCCCAAGGTTAAACAGGACGTTTTGCGCCGTGGCCCGCACCTGTGGCGGGAAGGTATCGGAGATCAGCGCGCCGTAGCCACCAATCATCCCATTAACGAACATCCCCATGATCGCCCCGGTAACCAGCATGATGCCGGGATCGCGTAACTGAGCATAAATCACCACCATCACTACCGCGCCAAACTGATAGAGCAGGAAAATCTTCCAGCGCGCAAAGCGATCGGCCAGCACACCAAACAGCCAGATACCGAAGGTCATACCGACCACCGTTACCGCCGTCCACAGACCCGATTTGGTCAGGCTGAAGCCGAAGCTGGAGGAGAGGTAGCTCGGCATCCAGATCATCAGGCCGTAGTAGCCAAAATTCTGTACCGAACAGAGGATGAAAATGCCGAGGCTGGCTTTTGCAGTCGCGCGATCGCGGACCAGCAGCTTGAGGCGCGCCGGGAAAGAGAGCGAGGGAACGTTTTTGACCTGTCGGCGATAGGCCTCCGGTTCGCCCATGCTGCGACGGATCACAAACGAGACCAGCGCGGGTAATAAACCGACCAGAAACATGCCGCGCCAGCCGATCACGCTCAGCAGCGGCGGCGTAATAAAGGCCGCCAGCAGCACACCGAGCTGCCAGCCGATACCGACCCACGCCGAGGCGCGGTTGCGCTTCTCTGCCGGCCAGGCTTCGGCAATCAGCGCCATACCGATGCCGAACTCTCCGCCCAGCCCGACGCCCGCCAGGGTACGCCAGGCCAGCAGATCCCAGTAGCCCTGCGCCACGGCGCACAGGCCGGTAAACACCGAGAACACCAGGATAGTGATGGTCAGCATACGAATACGACCAAAGCGATCGCTGAGATGGCCAAACACAATACCGCCGATGACCGCGCCGATCAGCGTCCAGGTGACCAGCGATCCCGCCTGCGATGGATTGAGCGCCAGCGAGACGCTGATCGCCGGCAGCATAAAGCCAAGGATCAGCAGATCAAATCCATCCATCGCATAACCGCTGACGGCGGCCAGCATCGCTTTACCGGGCGTGACGCCGGGTTTACCCTGGGGAGAAGGAGACATTATTCAGCACCTCAGAAGGAAAAGTGCCGCAAGTATAAAGAGTGTTGCCGGGGGGACCAATCGAAAACGCCGAACCGTACGCCAGCGCGGCGTACGGTTGCGGTCACTCAGGAGGGCTTATTGCTGCCATCATCGCCTGACAGCAGTTCGTCGAGCCGGTCACCGCCAACGTGGCGGAAATCCTGACCTTTGACGAAATAGAAGATGATTTCACAGATGTTCTGGCAGCGATCGCCGATGCGCTCAATCGCCCGGGCACAGAACAACGCCGTCAGTACGCTGGGAATGGTACGCGGATCTTCCATCATGTAGGTCATCAGTTGACGCACAATGCCCTCGTACTCTTTATCCACCTTTTTATCTTCACGGTAGATAGCGATCGCTTCGTTGAGGTCCATGCGCGCAAAGGCGTCCAGCACATCATGCAGCATCTGTACGGTATGACGACCCAGCGACTCGAGACTCACCAGCAGCGGCAGATGTTGCTGGCCGAACTTCTCCAGCGCGGTGCGGCTGATCTTCTCCGCTACGTCACCAATCCGTTCCAGCTCAGAAATGGTTTTGATGATCGCCATCACCAGCCGCAAATCGATAGCGGTTGGCTGACGTTTGGCGATGATGCGCACGCAGGCCTCATCAATCTCCACTTCCATCATGTTGACCTTCTGGTCGCCGTCGATCACCCGCTGCGCCAGTTCACCATCGAGGTTATGCATCGCGGTGATGGCGTCGGTCAGCTGCTGCTCGACCATGCCACCCATGATCATCACCTGGGTGCGAATGTGCTCCAGCTCGGCATTGAACTGACCGGAGATATGTTTGTTCAGATTCAGATTATCCATGGCGATCTCCTGTCAAATCAGCCGTAGCGGCCGGTAATGTAGTCTTCAGTTTGCTTCTGTGCCGGCTTGGTGAACAGCGTGTCGGTATCGCTGAATTCAATCAGTTCGCCCAGATACATAAATGCGGTGTGGTCGGAGCAGCGTGCGGCCTGCTGCATGTTGTGCGTCACGATCACCACGGTGTAGTCCTGCTTCAGCTCGGTAATCAGCTCTTCAATACGCCCGGTTGAAATCGGGTCGAGCGCCGAACAGGGTTCATCCAGCAACAGCACTTCCGGGCGAATCGCGATACCGCGGGCGATGCACAGACGCTGCTGCTGACCACCGGAGAGACTGTAACCGCTCTGATGCAGCTTGTCTTTGGTTTCGTTCCACAGCGCGGCTTTAGTCAGCGCCCACTGGACCCGTTCGTCCATATCGGCACGTGACAGCTTCTCAAACAGGCGAACACCGAAGGCGATATTGTCATAAATCGACATCGGAAACGGCGTTGGCTTCTGAAACACCATGCCGACCCGGGCGCGCAGCAGCGCGATATCCTGTTGCGCCGCCAGAATGTTGTCGCCGTCCAGCAGGATATCGCCTTCAGCCCGCTGATCCGGGTAGAGCGAGTACATTTTATTGAAGGTCCGCAGCAGGGTCGATTTACCACAGCCGGATGGCCCGATAAATGCGGTGACCTGATTTTTGGCGATATCCAGATTGATATTCTTTAACGCGTGAAACTTACCGTAATAGAAGTTCAGATTACGGACCTGAATTTTATCGGCTGATGCAGTCGCGATACTCATTGCTCGTCTCTCTTATACGGCGCCGCGCAGGGCAGCGCCGGAAGTTAACCGTGTTTACCTTTGGCAAAAATCACCCGCGCTACGATATTCAGCAGCAGCACGCACAAGGTAATAATCAGTACGCCAGCCCAGGCCAGGCTCTGCCATTCGGCGAACGGGCTCATGGCGAACTTAAAGATGGTGACCGGCAGATTCGCCAGCGGCTGCATCATGTCGGTGCTCCAGAACTGGTTCGACAGCGCGGTAAACAGCAGCGGCGCGGTCTCACCAGCGATGCGGGCAATCGCCAGCAATACCCCGGTGATAATGCCGGAGACCGACGCCTTCAGGGTGATGGCGGAGATCATCTTCCACTTCGGCGTGCCCAGCGCATAAGCCGCTTCACGCATGCTGTCCGGCACCAGCCGCAGCATGTTCTCGGTGGTACGAATTACGATCGGCACCTGCAGCAGCGCCAGCGCAATCACCCCGGCCCAGCCGGAGAAGTGCTGCATCTGCGACACCACAATGGTGTAGACAAACAGCCCGACCACAATCGACGGCGCTGACAGCAGAATGTCGTTAATAAAGCGGATCACTTCCGACAGAAACGACTTGCGGCCATATTCCGCCAGATAGATGCCGGCCATGATGCCCAGCGGCGTGCCGAAGAAGGTCGACCAGAAAATCAGTAATCCGCTGCCCGCTAAGGCGTTCGCCAGGCCGCCGCCGGCAGTATTCGGTGGCGGCGTTGATTCGGTGAACAGCGACCACGACAGGCCATCAAGGCCGCGTGATACGGTGGTGAACAGGATCCACACCAGCCAGAACAGACCAAATGCCATGGTCAGCAGCGACAGCGTCAGCGCTATCTTGTTTTTGGTGCTGCGCCAGGACTGCATCTTACGACGGGATGCGTCGAGTTCGGCGCGCGCCTGAACTTCAATGGTGGTCATGATCGCGCTCCTTCACTTTTCGCCAGCCGCATAATCATCAGTTTTGAAATCGCCAGCACGATAAAGGTAATCACAAACAGAATCAGACCCAGCTCCATCAGCGCCGCCACATGCACGCCGGATTCCGCTTCAGCGAACTCATTGGCGAGGGCGGAGGTGATGCTGTTGCCCGGCATAAACAGCGACGGGCTATCGAGCTGGTAGGTGTTGCCGATAATAAAGGTCACCGCCATGGTTTCACCCAGTGCGCGGCCCAGTCCCAGCATCACGCCCCCTATCACACCGTTTTTGGTGAAGGGCAGCACGATACGCCAGATCACTTCCCAGGTGGTGCAGCCGATGCCGTAGGCCGACTCTTTCATCATCACCGGCGTCTGCTCGAACACATCGCGCATCACGGAGGCGATGTAGGGGATGATCATGATCGCCAGAATCACGCCAGCGGCCAGAATACCGATACCGAATGCCGGACCGGAGAACAGCTCACCGACAATCGGAATGCCTGACATCACGTCGTTGACCGGCGTCTGGAAATATTCAGCAAACAGCGGCGCAAACACGAACAGGCCCCACATGCCATAGACAATGCTGGGGATCGCGGCCAGCAGCTCAATGGCGGTACCCAGCGGGCGACGCAGCCAGCCTGGCGCGAGTTCGGTCAGGAACAGCGCGATACCAAAACTGACCGGCACGGCAATAATCAGCGCGATGATAGAGGTGACGAGGGTGCCGTAAATCGGTACCAGCGCACCAAATTGTTCGTTGGGGGCATCCCAGGTTTTGGTCCACAAAAAGGAGAAACCAAACTTCTGAATGCTTGGCCATGAGGAGATGATCAGGGAGACGATAATGCCGCCCATCAGCAACAGGACGATCAGCGCGGCAAGCTTGACCAGCGCACCAAATATTCTGTCACCTTGCTTGCCTGGGGCTTTGAATGCCGGCTTGGTTGCAGCCATAGAAGTCTCAGTCTTCAGGAGTTATCAGGGCGGCAGTACGCCGCCCGTTGGGTCTGACCGAACCGGAATCCGGCCAGGGTCGGTCAATTACTGATAAAGCGCCTTACCAGAACTGTCTTTGATATTGGCTTTCCATGCAGCGCGAATCTGCTCGGTCACGCTCTCTGGCAGGGCGGCATAATCCAGCGCGGTAGCGGTTTTGCTGCCGTTTTTGTATGCCCAGTCAAAGAACTTCAGCACTTCGCTGCCTTTGGCCGCATTAGCCTGATCTTTGTAAACCAGGATAAAGGTGGTGGAAGAGATAGGCCAGGCATCCGCGCCTTTCTGGAAGGTCAGGTCCTGAGCAAATGATTTGCTCCAGTCTGCGCCTTTCGCCGCGTTGCTGAAGCTGGTTTCGCCTGGGGCGACCGGTTTGCCATCAGCGTCCATCAGTTTGGTGTAGGTCAGGTTGTTCTGTTTGGCGTAGGCGTATTCCACATAGCCGATTGAACCCGGCAGACGCTGTACAAACGCAGCCACGCCGTCGTTGCCTTTGCCACCCAGACCGACCGGCCAGTTTACGGTGTTGCCTTTACCGATTTTGCTGTTCCAGTCCGGGTTCACTTTCGCCAGGTAGCTGGTGAAGACAAACGAAGTACCGGAACCATCAGCGCGGCGTACCACGTTGATATTAGTCTCTGGCAGTTTCACGCCCGGGTTCAGTTTAGCGATCGCCGGATCGTTCCACTTTTTGATGGTGCCGAGGTAGATGTCGCCGACGGTTTTACCGTCCAGCGTCAGTTCACCTGATTTGATGCCCGGCAGGTTAACCGCCAGCACCACGCCGCCGATTACCGTCGGGAACTGGAACAGGCCATTTTTCTGCAGATCTTCATCTTTCATTGGCGCATCGGACGCACCGAAATCGACGGTTTTGGCGATGATTTGTTTCACGCCACCAGATGAACCGATGCCCTGGTAGTTAACTTTGCTACCGGTGGCTTGCTGATACTCTGCTGCCCACTTGGCATAAACCGGCGCCGGGAACGTCCCGCCTGCGCCCGTCAAATCGGTGGCCGCAAAAGCAGATACCGCGCTGACTGCAAAGGTGGCGGCGAGGATTCGGGCTACGGTGCTACGCATCAGTGTCATGTTCCCTCCAGGGGAGAAAATTCAGGCTCGGGGCCGTTTAGTAAGAGTCAGTGATTGCTGCAGGAGGGAAAATAGGACAGTTTGATGACAGTGAAATGTACGAAATATGACAGTTATATGACAGCGGGCAAAAATGAAGCGGGCCCGCGACCGGGCCCACTTTGTTATTCTACGGTAACCGATTTCGCCAGGTTACGCGGCTGATCGACGTCAGTGCCTTTGATCAGCGCGACGTGATACGACAGTAGCTGCAACGGCACGGTATAGAAGATTGGCGCAATCACCTCTTCAACGTGGGGCAGCGGGATAATCTTCATCCCGTCACTGTCGCTGAAGCCCGCATCCTGATCGGCAAACACATACAGCAGACCGCCGCGTGCCCGCACCTCTTCGATGTTGGATTTGAGCTTCTCCAGCAGTTCGTTGTTGGGTGCCACCACGATCACCGGCATATCGGCATCAATCAGCGCCAGCGGGCCGTGCTTCAGCTCGCCCGCCGCATAGGCTTCGGCGTGAATGTAGGAGATCTCCTTCAGCTTCAGCGCCCCTTCCATGGCGATCGGATACTGATCGCCGCGGCCGAGGAACAGCGCATGATGCTTATCTGAGAAGCCCTCTGCCAGATTTTCAATCAGCTTATCCTGCGCCAGCATCTGTTCGATCCGGCTGGGCAGCGCCTGCAGCGCATGGACAATCTCATGCTCGGTTTCCGCCGCCATGCCTTTCAGCCGGCCCAGCTTCGCCACCAGCATCAGTAACACTGCCAGCTGCGTAGTAAAGGCTTTGGTCGAGGCAACACCGATTTCGGTGCCCGCTTTGGTCATCAGCGCCAGATCAGATTCCCGCACCAGCGACGAACCGGCCACGTTACACACCGCCAGGGAACCGAGATAGCCCAGCTCTTTGGAGAGACGCAGCGCTGCCAGGGTATCGGCCGTTTCGCCCGATTGCGATAAGGTGATCAGCAGGCTGTTTTTCCGCACCGCCGACTTGCGGTAGCGAAACTCAGAGGCGATCTCGACATCACACGGAATATTGGCCAGCGACTCAAACCAGTAGCGTGACACCATGCCGGAGTTATACGAGGTGCCGCAGGCGATAATCTGGATATGCTCCACCTGCGCCAGCAGCGCTTCTGCACCTGCGCCCAGCTCGCTGAGATCGACCTGGCCGTGACTGAAACGGCCGCTCAGGGTGCTTTTCAGCGCCATCGGCTGCTCGTAGATCTCTTTCTGCATGTAATGGCGGTAGATGCCTTTGTCACCGGCATCATACTGCAGGGTCGATTCGATCTCTGCGCGCGTCACCGGTTTACCAGTACGATCAACGATGGTCACATCGCGACGGCTGATTTCCGCGATATCACCCTCTTCCAGATAGATGAACCGACGCGTCACCGGCAGCAGCGCCAGCTGATCGGAGGCAATAAAGTTCTCGCCCACGCCACGGCCAATCACCAGCGGGCTGCCGGAGCGTGCCGCCACCAGCAGCGACGGATCGCGGCTGTCCATGATCACCATGCCATAGGCGCCGCGCAGTTGCGGGATGACGCGTAGCACCACTTCACGCAGCGTTCCGCCCTGCATCTGCTCCCAGTGAACCAGATGCGCCACCACTTCGGTGTCGGTTTCAGAGGCAAACACGTAACCACGCTCGATCATCGCAGCGCGCAGCGGCTCATGGTTTTCAATGATGCCGTTGTGCACGATAACGATGTGCTCAGAAACGTGCGGATGCGCATTGGCTTCCGACGGTTCGCCGTGCGTTGCCCAACGCGTATGGGCAATACCGGTGCCGCCAATCAGCGGCTGCTGTTCGGCTGCATCGGCCAGCTTCTGCACTTTCCCTAAACGTCGCAGGCGCGTTACGTGCCCCTGACGATCGACCACGGCCAGACCGGCCGAATCATATCCGCGATACTCAAGACGACGCAGGCCTTCCAGCAGAATTTCTGCGATATCGCGTTGTGCTACTGCACCAACAATTCCACACATAATGATGTTTTCCTGACTACATGGCTGTTCGCCACTTTCGTTGTCATGCGACCTGATATCCGGCTTTGCCGGTTCCCCGAGCCTTGTAGAGAGTGGGGATTATAGTTTTGGCACTGCATCGGCCCGCATGAAGCGGGCCGTTAAAAATTATTTTTTCTTCTGTGGGCGCTGCCAGTCCGCTTTGTGATTCTGCTCTTTGCGGTTGTAGACCAGTCCCGCTTCGGTGACATCTTTCATGATGGTGGTGCCCGCCGCAATGGTAGCACCTGCCGCCACGCTGACCGGCGCCACCAGCTGGGTGTCCGAGCCGACAAACACGTTATCACCGATCACGGTTTTTGATTTATTCGCGCCATCATAGTTGCAGGTAATGGTGCCGGCCCCGATGTTGACGTTAGCGCCGATCTCCGCGTCGCCCAGATAGGAGAGGTGACCCGCTTTCGAACCTTCGCCCAGACGGGCTTTTTTCATCTCAACGAAGTTGCCGACATGGGCGGCATGTGCCAGCTCACTGCCGGGACGCAGTCGGGCGAAAGGTCCGACGGTACAGGCGCTGGACAGATTCGCATCCTCGATCACCGAATAAGGGCTGATTTCGCAATCGTCGCCAATCACGCTGTTTTTGATGATGCAGCCCGCGCCGATTTTTACCCGATCGCCCAGCGCCACCTGACCTTCAATGATGACGTTGGTGTCGATTTCCACATCCCGGCCGTGGGTCAGGGTACCGCGCAGGTCAAAGCGGGCCGGATCGCGCAGCATCACGCCCGCCAGCAGCAGGCGCTCAGCCTGTTCAGTCTGATAAGTGCGTTCCAGCGTTGCCAGCTGCAGACGATTATTCACGCCATCGGTCTCACTGATGCGCGTCGGATGAACCGCCTCAATCACCCGGCCTTCCTGATGCGCCAGCGCGATGATATCGGTGATGTAGTATTCACCCTGCGCGTTATTGTTGGTGAGCTGCGCCAGCCAGCGTTTCAGATCGCCGCCGTTGGCGATCAGGATACCGGTGTTGATTTCAGTGATTTGCAGCTGCTCTGGCGTGGCATCTTTCTGCTCGACGATGCCGACAATGGTGCCGTTCTCGCGCACGATGCGGCCATAGCCGGTCGGATTCTCCAGCACCACGGTGAGCAGGCCGATGCCGCCCTGCGGTTTGGCCTCACGCAGGCGCTGTAACGTCGCTTCAGCGATCAGCGGTACGTCGCCGTAGAGCATCAGAATGTCTTCATCGTCAGCGAAGCAGGGCGCGGCCTGCTGCATGGCGTGGCCGGTGCCGAGTTGTTCGGCCTGCAGCACCCAGTTGAGGGCGCTGTCGGTGAGGGTGGCTTTAAGACGATCGCCGCCGTGACCATAAACCAGATGCACCTGCTGCGCGCCCAGCCCTTTGGCCGCGTCAATCACATGCTGCACCATCGGCTTGCCTGCCAGCGTATGCAGAACTTTTGGCAGATCGGAATACATACGGGTGCCCTTGCCAGCGGCAAGGATCACCACACTCATCGCACTGTTAGACATAACTATCCTGAGTGAATTTTTACGGGTGAAAGTAAAACGGTTTGAGGGTGAGATTACTACATTTTTCTCAGGCCGAAATTAGGCGGGAGGGCGCAGATGACCCGGCAGGCAAAAAAAATGCCAGCCCGGAGGCTGGCATTTCGTGACGCATAAAGCTGGATTACATCGCTTTTTTGGTCAGTTCGATCACGCGCAGTTTAGCAATGGCTTTCGCCAGCTCGGCAGAGGCCTGAGCATAGTCCACGTCACCGTGGCTGCTGTTCATGTGCTCTTCTGCTTTGCGTTTCGCTTCCAGGGCGCGGGCTTCGTCCAGATCGGTACCGCGAATAGCGGTATCGGCCAGAACGGTGCTGCTGCCCGGCTGCACTTCCAGCACGCCGCCAGAGAGGTAGATAAACTCCTCTTCGCCGTGCTGTTTCACGATACGGATCATTCCAGGCTTAATGGCAGTCAGCAGCGGCGCATGGCCAGGGAAAATCCCTAACTCACCTTCGCTACCTGACACCTGAATTTTCTGTACCAGACCAGAGAACAACTGACTCTCTGCGCTGACCACATCCAGGTGATAAGTCATAGCCATAATATTCCTCCCGGGAAACCGTTATTACAGTTTCTTCGCTTTTTCCACGGCTTCTTCGATGGCACCAACCATGTAGAAGGCCTGCTCTGGCAGGTGGTCAAACTCACCTTCCATGATGCCTTTAAAGCCACGGATAGTGTCTTTCAGCGTAACGTACTTGCCCGGAGAACCGGTGAAGACTTCCGCAACGAAGAACGGCTGAGACAGGAAACGCTGAATCTTACGCGCACGTGCCACCAGCAGTTTATCTTCTTCAGACAGCTCGTCCATACCGAGGATGGCGATGATGTCTTTCAGCTCCTGGTAACGCTGCAGCAGTGACTGAACGCCACGCGCTACGTCGTAGTGCTCCTGACCCACAACCAGTGGATCCAGCTGACGGCTGGTGGAATCCAGCGGGTCAACGGCCGGGTAGATACCCAGAGAGGCGATCTGACGGCTCAGCGTTACCGTTGAGTCTAAGTGCGCAAAGGTGGTTGCTGGTGACGGGTCAGTCAGGTCATCCGCAGGGACGTAAACGGCCTGTACGGAAGTGATTGAACCGGTCTTAGTGGAGGTAATACGCTCCTGCAACACACCCATCTCTTCGGCCAGCGTTGGCTGGTAACCTACCGCAGATGGCATACGACCCAGCAGTGCAGAAACTTCGGTACCGGCCAGGGTATAACGGTAGATGTTATCGATGAACAGCAGAACGTCGCGGCCTTCATCACGGAATTTTTCCGCCATGGTCAGACCGGTCAGTGCCACGCGCAGACGGTTACCCGGCGGCTCGTTCATCTGGCCATACACCAGGGCAACTTTGTCGATAACGTTGGAGTCGGTCATTTCGTGGTAGAAGTCGTTACCCTCACGAGTACGCTCACCCACACCGGCAAACACTGAGTAACCTGAGTGTTCAGCCGCGATGTTACGGATCAGTTCCATCATGTTGACGGTTTTACCTACACCCGCACCACCGAACAGACCCACTTTACCGCCCTTGGCGAACGGACACATCAGGTCGATAACCTTGATGCCGGTTTCCAGTAGTTCCTGCGAGTTAGACTGATCTTCATAAGAAGGTGCCGCGCGGTGAATAGAGGCGATCTCTACTGCGCTGCCATCTTCTTCTTTCAGCTCGCCTTTCATGTCGATTGGCTCGCCGAGAACGTTCATGATACGGCCCAGGGTCGCTTTACCGACCGGAACCTGAATCGGTTTCTGCAGGTCGTTGACGCTCAGACCACGCTTCAGGCCGTCAGACGTACCCATTGCAATGGTACGGACCACGCCGCCGCCCAGCTGCTGCTGAACTTCCAGCACCAGACGCGCATCACCATTCATAACCTCGAGGGCACTGTACACTTGCGGTACCGCGTCCTGAGGGAATTCGACGTCAACAACGGCGCCGATAATCTGGACAATCTTTCCAGTTGCCATCTTGAATCCTCTACCTAATTCCAAACCTGGTTAAACCGCGGAG
>Ga0308167_1000575_pt1 | contig 60795 bp, 55 predicted proteins | sample PhyCR1_2_FD_202138 | JGI IMG/M metagenome (GOLD analysis project Ga0308167, IMG submission 202138) | Phyllosphere microbial communities from UC Gill Tract Community Farm, Albany, California, United States - DLSLRC.R1 | ecosystem: Host-associated > Plants > Phyllosphere > Unclassified | place... | reverse complement strand
GTGAGGGCGATGAGCGCCACGTTCATCGTGCTGTAGAGCCCCTCGGACCGGGTGGCCTGCCGGACACGGCCGCGGAGCACCTCGTACCGGCCGTCGTGTTCCCGCACGAAGCCGATCACGCCGCTGGCGGGCGTCGACACCCGGTGGTAGCCGTCCTCCAGCGGGACGACCTCGGTGTTCATCGTTCGCTCCATCACGAACCCCTTCCCCATCGAACGGACGCCGCCAGCATACCCCGGTCCGGGGGACAAACCGCGCACAGCGCACGGACTGCACGAGGGTTCACCGGGAGACGGCCCGCGCGCTGCGTGCCATGGATAGACTCCGGGCGACGGCGCTCCCGAGCGCGGTTCCGGGGTACGTCCGAGCGGACGGCCCGCGACGGATGGAGGACGGATGCGAGCGGTCCACGACGGATCGGACACCCGACGGACCGACGTCGGCAGGGGGACAGGTCGATGGGCCGTGCGCGTCGTCACGGCGCTGCTCGCGGCCCTGGTCGTGCTCGCTCCGACCGCGGTGGCACACGCCACGGCACCCGTGCAGCTGGACGGTGCGTACGTCCTCGACGAAGCGGACGCGCTGACCTCGACCGAGCAGTCCCGGGTGGAGCAGGCGGTGCGCAGCCTCGCGTCCGACACGCAGACCCAGCTCTACGTCGTCTACGTCCCCGCGTTCTCCGACCCGACGGACGCGCAGGACTGGGGCCGGGCGGTCCTCGAGCAGAACCAGATCAACTCCCAGGGCCTCGTCCTGTCCATCGCGACGGACGACCGGCTCTACAGCATCGAGGGCACGAGCGACGTCGCGTTCTCCGACTCCGAGATCACGTCCGCCCAGGACGACGCCCTACTGCCGGCACTGCGACAGAGCGACTGGGCGGGTGCCGCCGTGGACTTCGCCGACAGCCTGGGCGAGTCACAGGAGCCCGCGGACCTCACCTGGCTCTGGGTCCTGCTGCTCCTCGTCGTGGTCGCCGGCATCGTCGCCGTGCTCGTCATCCGCGCCCGCAACAAGCGCCGCACCGCCGCCGACGAACGCGCCCGAGCCGCCTCGCTCGCCGACTTCGAACGGAAGGCCGGCGCGGCCCTCGTCACGATCGACGACGAGCTCCGGACCGCCGAACAAGAGGTCGGGTTCGCGACGGCCCAGTTCGGCCCCGACGCCGCGAAGCCCTTCGCGGACGCCGTCGACCGGGCACAGCGATCGGTGCGCCAGGCGTTCGCCCTGCAGCAGCAGCTCGACGACGAGATCCCGGACTCCCCCCAGCAGCGTGCGGAGTGGTCGAACCAGATCATCGCGATCTGCGAGCAGGCCCACGCGTCGATCGACGAGCAGACCGAGGCCTTCGACCAGCTGCGGTCGCTCGAGGACGGGGTCGAGGACGCTGCCGCCGCCCTGGCCGACGCGGTCGCTGCGGCCCCGGCGTCCGTGACCGAGGCGAGCGCCGCCCTCGAGCGCATCCGGAACGCCTACACGGGTCGCACGCTCGCGACCGTCGCGGACAGCGTCGAGCAGGCGGAACAGGTGCTCTCGTACGCCTCGGAGCGGTCCCGCGCCGCGACCACGGCGATCGCGAACGGCGACAAGGGTGAGGCCGTCGTCGCCGTCCGGGACGCCCAGCACGCACTCGCCCAGGTGCAGCAGCTGACCCGCAGCGCGTCGGCTGCCGAGAGCACCTTCGCCGAGGCCACCGCGCGTGCCGAGGCCATGCGGGTCGACATCGAGGGGGACGTGGCGGCTGCCCGGACGCTGACGGTCGGCGGACCGGAACTGACGGCCGCCGTCACGCGGGCCGAGACGGTCCTGCGGCAGGGTCTGGACCCACGTGACCCGATCGCCGCGGTCGACGCGCTCACCCGGGCGAACACCGACATCGACGCCGCGATCGCGACGGCACGCGGGGTCGAGGAGCAGAACCGTCGGGCCCAGCGAGCCCTGGACGACGCACTGCGGGACGCCCGCTCGCGGATCAGCCAGGCACGCGACTACATCTCCCTGCGCCGCGGCGCTGTCGGTCCGGCGGCACGGACCCGGCTCTCCGAGGCCGAACGGGCGTTGGACGACGCCGTGCACCTCGCCACGACGAACCCTCCGCAGGCGCTGCAGGCGGCCCGTGCTGCCGAGCAGTACGCCGCCGCGGCCATCGACGAGGCCGGCAACGACATGGGCGGCTGGCCCGGTGCCGGCGGCGGGCAGGGCGGCGGTGGCGCGCAGCTCGGCGGGCTCGTCACCGGACTCGTCCTCGGCGGACTCCTCGGCGGTCGCGGCGGCAGCTTCGGCGGCGGATCGTTCGGCGGCGGCGGCTTCGGCGGCGGCGGGTTCAGCGGCGGGGGCGGCTTCGGGGGCGGCGGGGGCGGCGGCGGGGGCTTCTCCGGCGGCGGGCGCTTCTGACCGGACCGTCCGACGCGGAGACACTCCCGTCGGACCCGTCCGACGACCAGACCGACAACACGACCAGCAGCACCACGAAAGGGAACAGCAATGGCAAAGCAGACGATCTTCGGTCGCATCTCCTCGCTCCTCCGGGCGAACATCAACCAGCTCATCGACAACGCCGAGGACCCGCAGCTGATGCTCGACCAGCTCGTGCGCGACTACTCGAACAACATCGCGGACGCCAAGACCGCCATCGCACAGACCATCGGCAACCTCCGACTCCTCGAGCAGGACCACGAAGAGGACAAGAAGGCCGCGGTCGAATGGGGTCAGAAGGCGGCGAACGCGTCCGCAGCGGCCGACAAGTACCGTGCCGAGGGCAAGACGGCCGACGCCGACAAGTTCGACAACCTCGCGAAGATCGCCATCGGCAAGCAGATCGCCGCCGAGCAGGAGGTCAAGGACAACGAGGGCCCGCTCGCCACGCAGAACGAGCAGGTCGAGAAGCTCAAGTCCGGGCTCGCGGGCATGGAGCAGAAGCTCGAGGAGCTCAAGTCGAAGCGTGACTCCCTCGTCGCGCGGCAGAAGACGGCCGAGGCCCAGTCGAAGGTCAACGACGCGATCGGCAACATCGACATCACCGACCCGACGAGCGACCTCAACCGCTTCGAGGAGAAGGTCCGCCGGGAAGAAGCGAAGGTCCTCGGGCAGCAGGAGCTGCAGTCGTCGAGCCTCGACGCGCAGTTCGAGAGCCTCGAGGACGTCGGCCGTGACGCCGAGGTCGAGGCACGTCTCGCGGCACTGAAGTCCGGGGGCACTTCCTCGCTCTGACCCCGCACCGCGCGGACTCCGGACGACGCCGGGCCCGGCTGACAGACTGGCACGATGCACTTCATCGTCGTCGGTCAGTGGCAGGGTTCGGCGTCGTCGCGTGCGATGCGCCTGGCGGACGGAGCAGCCGCGATCGCCGCGGACCTGCCCCGCGCCTCGACCACCGTCGTCGACGTCCCCGCGGGGGCCGGCGACCGGCTCGAGACCGCGATCGCCCGCTACACGTCCGTCCGGGCCGTCGCCGAGCGTGTGGCCGAGGAGACCAGCGTCGTCACCGAGCCCCCGCTCGTCGTCGGCGGCGACGGCGCGTCGTTCCTGGGGGCCACGGTCGGGCTCGGCGCCGACACGGCCGTCGTGCGGCTCGCGGGGTCCAGCGGTTTCCGCGCCCTGAACCGCGCCCAGCCGGTCGCCGCCGAGACCGCGGTGCTGCGGATCCTCGTCGACCGACCCGACGACCTGTTCCCGGACCTGCCCGTCGTCGACGCCGGGCGGGTCGTCGTCGCCGGGGTCCGTGGCGTCGAGGACGCCGAGGCCGCCGCACTCGACCGCGCCGGCGTGACGTACCTGGACGCGGACGCCGCGACCCCCGACGCGGTGGACGCGGCGGTGGCGGCGACGGGCGCCGGAGCGGTCTTCCTGCACGTCGACCTCGACGTGCTCGACCCGTCCGAGGTGGACGGCATCCTCGAGCCCGTCCCGTTCGGGCTGGACGGCGCGGGCCTCGTCGGACTCATCCAGGCAGCCACCGCCGGCCGCCGGCTCGTCGGCGCCGCGCTCACGGGCTTCGCACCGCGCGACCCGGCCCGAGCGGTCGACGACCTCGGGGTGATCCTCCGGGCCGTCGGCGCGCTGACGAGCGCATCGCGCCGGGGCTGAACACCCGCTGACCGGCGGGCGTACGGTACGGCGGGAACCCCGCCCGTCCGCGTACGCTCGATTCCATGACGGACTACGACCTCATCGTGATCGGAGCCGGCGCTGTCGGCGAGAACGTGGCGGACTCCGCCCGGAAGCGCGGCCTCTCGGTCGCGGTGGTGGAGGCCGAGCTCGTCGGCGGTGAGTGCTCCTACTGGGCGTGCATGCCGTCGAAGGCACTCCTCCGCAGCGGCCACGCACTCGCCGCGGCGAAGCGGCTGCAGGGTGCGGCCGCCGCCGTGACCGGCGAGCTCGACGCCGCGGGTGTCCTGGCCCGCCGCAACTCCTTCACGTCGAACTGGCAGGACGACGGTCAGGTCTCCTGGCTCGAGTCCGCGGACATCGACCTGATCCGCGGTCATGCGCGACTGACGGGTGAGCGGACGATCGACGTCGACGGCACCTCGTACACCGCGAACGCCGCGATCGCGGTGGTCACCGGCTCCGTGCACGCGCTCCCGGACGTGCCCGGGCTCGCCGAAGCGAAGCCGTGGGGCACGCGCGAGGCCACGAGCGCGCAGGAGGTGCCCGAGAGCCTCCTGGTCATCGGTGGCGGGGTGTCCGGCTCCGAGCTCGCGACGGCCTGGGCGTCCCTCGGCGCGAAGGTGACCCTCGTCGCGCGGCACGGCCTGCTCGGCGGCATGGAGCCCTTCGCGGGGGAACTCGTCGCGGACTCGCTGCGCGACCTCGGCGTCGACGTGCGTACCGGCGTCAACCCGACCCGCGTCGACCGGGACGAGCACGGGCTCGTCACGACGACCCTCGACGACGGGACGACCGTCGTCACGAGCGAGGTCCTGGCCGCGACCGGCCGCTCCGCCCACACCCGGGACCTCGGTCTCGAGACGGTCGGCCTCGAGCCGGGCGCGTGGCTGGACGTCGACGACACCATGCTCGTGACCGGGACGGACTGGCTCTACGCCGTCGGCGACGTCAACCACCGCGTGCTCCTGACCCACCAGGGCAAGTACCAGGCTCGCGCAGCCGGCGAGGTCATCGCCGCCCGCCACCTCGGCACGCCGCTGCACACCGAGCCGTGGGGTGCACACGTCGCGACCGCCGACCACGCAGCGGTCCCCCAGGTCACCTTCACCGACCCCGAGGTGGCGAGCGTCGGACTGACCGAGGCCGCCGCCCGCGAGCAGGGTCTGCACGTCCGAGCGGTGGAGTACGACCTGGGTGCCGTGGCCGGTTCCGCACTGCAGGCCGACGGCTACACCGGACGGGCCAAGATGGTCGTCGACGAGGACCGCCACGTCGTCGTCGGCGTCACGTTCGTCGGACAGGACGTCGCCGAGATGCTCCAGGCCGCCACGATCGCCGTCGTCGGTGAGGTCCCGATCGAGCGACTCTGGCACGCCGTCCCGGCCTACCCGACCATGAACGAGGTCTGGCTGCGTCTGCTCGAGACCTACGGCCGCCCGGCGTGAACCCCTTCGTCGACTCTCCGCTGTCGCGCGCCGGCTGGGCGTTCGCGACGGCGGTGGGTCTGGCGGTCGGTGTGCCGCTCTCGACCGGACGTGTCCGGGTCGTCGACGGCCTGGTGGTGTGCACGGGGCTCCCCCCGTGGGTGTTCCGCCGCGGCGGCACGTGCGTCGGCTCGGTCTACCTGACGCGGGACAACGACGGCGACCGGGTGCTCCGGCACGAGCGGGTGCACGTGGAGCAGTGGCGGCGGTACGGCATGCTGATGCCCGTGCTGTACGCGCTCGCCGGCCGGGACCCGCTCCGCAACCGCTTCGAGATCGAGGCCGGACTCGCCGACGGCGGCTACGTCCGCTGACCGACCACGGCGGACGGCCGTTCTGCCGTGTCGAGCGGGCGATCTCTGCCACGTTCGAGGGACTCGACCGGCGGGTTCCGCCCACTCGACGGACGCGGGCGGCGCGTCGTGCACGCTCGCACGTCCGGACGGGAGGCGCAGTGCCGGTCCGAACGCGCCTCCCGTTCGTCCGTCGGTCGCCGTCGGCATGATCCCGAGGGGGCAGGACACGCCGTTCCTGGGCAGCCGAGTGGGCAGGACACGCCGCACGGGCGCAACGATCGTGACGGATACTGCCCACTCGAGGCGGACGGGCCCCGCCCGCCCGCGGGCGGCGCGTCAGGCGGCGGGGCGCCGCGGGACGACCAGGGGGGTGCCGGTCTCCGGGTCCGGGACGACCACGCACGGCAGACCGAAGACGTCCTCCACCAGGGACGCCGTCAGCACGGACTCCGGCGCACCGGCCGCCACGATCTCCCCGTCCCGCATCGCGATGACGTGCGTCGCGTACCGCGCCGCCTGGTTGAGGTCGTGCAGCACCGCGACCACCGTGCGTCCGGCCGCGTGCAATGCCGAGGCGAGCTCGAGCACGTCGTACTGGTGCGCGATGTCGAGGAACGTCGTCGGCTCGTCCAGCAGGACGATGTCGGTCTCCTGCGCGAGCACCATCGCGATCCACACCCGCTGCCGCTGCCCGCCCGAGAGCTCGTCGACACCGCGGTCCGCGAGCCCGACGGTGTCCGTCTGCTCCAGTGCGGCCTGCACTGCGGCGCGGTCGGACCCCGACGACGGGTGCAGCAGGTCCTGGTGCGGGAAGCGTCCACGCGACACGAGGTCCCGCACCGTGATGCCGTCGGGAGCGACCGGGGTCTGCGGGAGCATCCCGACCCGACGTGCGACCGCCTTCGGACGGTACGACGTGATCGGCGCCCCGTCGAGGTACACGGTGCCGGCCGCGGGCCTGAGCGTCCGGGCGAAGGACTTGAGGAGCGTCGACTTCCCGCACGCGTTCGGCCCCACGATCACGGTCAGTTCACCGTCGGGGACGTCCACGTCGAGGTCGCGCACCACCACGCGGTCGTCGTAGGCGAGCGTCAGGCCGCGGGCACCCAGGGCGGTGCTCGGCGGCTCGACGACCGTCAATGCTCGGCCTTGCCGTGCCGCCAGTACCCCATGAAGGCGACCTGCTTGCGGTCGAGGCCGACCCCGCGGACCAGGTGCCGGCGGAGTTCCTTGACGCAGCCGGCCTCCCCCGCGATCCAGGCGTAGACCGGGCGCTCGTCGTCGGCGTCGGGCACGTCCCAGAGGACCTGCTCGTCGACGTCCACCTCGGCCAGCTCCGGGACGGTGTCGCACGCGGTGGACCCGGCCGTGACCGTCGACGCCCAGGCGTGCACCTGGTCCGTCATCCGGACGCCGTGCGTGGCGCCGTTGCGGGCGATCCACCGGACCTCGACACCGGCGGGGGCGCGGACCGGCAGTCGGTCGGCGTCGGTCGGGACCTCGATGAAGACGTGGCCGACGGTCGTGACGTCGAGCGCCTCGAGGATCGCGCAGATGGCGGGCGCGGCGGTCTCGTCGCCGGCGAGCAGGATGCGGTTCGCCGAACCGGGCGCGAACTCAGCGGCGCCGGTCGGGAGCTCGGCGGGGGACGACGGCACGGCGGGTCCGACGATGCGGAGTTCGTCACCGACACGGCACCGGGACACCCAGCGGGACGCGGGTCCGGCGTCGCCGTGCGCGACGAAGTCGATGTCGAGCTCCCGCGCATCGGGCCGGAAGGAGCGGACCGTGTACGTCCGGAGCGGGTTGCGCAGTTCGTCGGGCAGGGCACGCCAGGCCCCGTACCAGTCGTCGCCGTCCGGCAGGTCGGTGAACCCGTGGCCCTCGATCGGGAGCACGATCTTGATCCGCTGGTCGAGACCGACGGAGGAGAACTCGGCGAGGGCGTCGCCCGTCAGCGTCACCCGGACGAAGTGCGGGGTGAGGGACGTGACGGCGGCCACGCGGACGGAGAAGACACGGTACCGGGCTGCCACGAACAACGAGTATGGCATGCCTTACCTAACGTCTCCAGACCCCCGGACGGTGCGAGGATCGTCCCCGTGTCCGATCCCGACGACGAGTTCTCCGACCTGCCCGCCCTCGCCAGCGCGAGCGGCGTGGCGGACCCGCTCCGCGCCTCCAGGACGACCGTGACCACACCGGACGGCCACCGGGTCGCGGCGATCCGCTGGGACCGGGCGGACGGACGGGAGGCGCGGATCACCTACCTGCACGGGCTCGGCATCGACGCGCACAGCTTCGACCAGACCGCGATCGCGGTCGACGTCCCCGCGGTGGCCCTCGACCTGCCCGGGCACGGACGCTCGAGCTGGCGGGACGACGCCGACTACGGCGCGCCGGCCACGGCACCGACCGTCCTCGCTGCCCTCGACGCCCTCGACGTCCCGCCCGGCGTCGTCGTCGGTCACTCGCTCGGGGCGATCGCGGCGGCGCGGCTCGCCGCCACGGCTCCGGAGCGGGTGACCGGGCTGGTGCTCGTCGACATGTCACCGGACTTCGCCCAGCGCGCGGTGGACCGGATCGCACGGGCGCTCGAGGACGAGGCGCCGTTCGGCTCGCTGGACGAGGTCGTCGACCGGGCGGTGGAGGCACGGGTCGGCGACGACCGCCGCGTCCTGCTCCGTGAGGCGCGGCACACCACCCGGCTCGGCGCGGACGGGCGACTCGTGCGACGCCACCACTTCCCGCACCTGCCCGCCGGCCGGACGTCCTCGGTGGGCCGCTTCGCCGACGCGTGGCCGGACCTCGAGGCGCTGGACGTCCCGATCCTGCTCGTGCGGGGCGACCGCGGGTACGTCTCGCCGAAGCTGCACGCGGCGTTCACCGAGCGCCTGCCCGACGCCCGGGTCGTCACCGTGACCGCCCGCCACGCGGTCCAGAACCAGGCACCGCTCGAACTCGCCGCGGCGATCCGGGCATGGGGAACCGACCACGGATTGTTACACCCCGGCGAGAAACCGTCGTCGGACGACACCGCTCGCCAGTAGTCTCGTGCGAGCGCCACGCGACGACCGTCGCCACGAGCGCCCGGAAGGAACCCACAACCCATGAGTCCGCTCCTCCCCCGCGGCCCCCGCGCAGCGCGCGCGGCCCTCGCCGCCACCGCAGTCGCCGTCGTCTCCGCCCTCGCGCTGACCGGCTGCTCCGGCTCCTCGGACGACGACCGCGGCGGCGCCGACGCGACCGTGCGGGTCGGTCTGGTCCTCGAACCCACGAGCCTCGACATCCGCACCCAGTCCGGGGCCGCGCTCGACCAGGTGCTCATCGACAACGTGTACCAGGGCCTCGTCGGTCGTACCGAGGACGGTGGGATCCGCGACGTCCTGGCGTCCGAGCACGAGGTCTCGTCCGACGGGCTGACCTACACGTTCACCCTGCGGGACGGCACCACGTTCCAGGACGGCGAGCCCGTCACGGCCGACGACGTCGTCTGGTCGCTGCAGCAGGTCAAGTCGAACGACTCGTACGTCGACTCGGCGCAGCTCGCGAACGTCACGTCGATCGCGTCCTCGGGCGACGACACCGTCGTGCTGAAGCTCGCGAAGCCGGACTCCGACCTGCTCTGGAACCTGACCGGGCGCGCCGGGCTCGTGCTCGAGGAGTCCGCCGACAACGACCTCGCCGACTCGGCGAACGGCACGGGCCCGTACGAGGTGTCGAGCTGGAAGCAGGGTGACTCGCTCACCTTCGTCCGGAACGACGACTACTGGGGGACGAAGGCGAAGGTCGGCAAGGTCGTCTTCCGCTACATCACCGACGGCTCGACGGCCGTGAACGCGATGGCGTCGGGCGACCTCGACGTGCAGACGTCCGTCGACGGCACCCTGAAGAGCCAGCTCGAGGGCAGCCAGGACATCTCGCTGCACACGGGCAAGACGACGGACAAGTACACGCTCGCGTTCAACGACCGCAAGGCGCCCTTCACCGACGTGAAGGTGCGCAAGGCCATCCGGCAGGCGATCGACCCGAAGGCGATCATCAAGGCCATCGGCGGGACGGGCGTCGAGCAGGGCGGTCCCATCCCGGAGCTCGACCCCGGCTACGAGGACCTCACGGACGTCGACGCGTACGACCCGGACAACGCGGAGAAGCTGCTGGCCGAGGCCGGCGCGACCGACCTGTCGCTCACGCTCACCTACCCCAACATCTACTCGGCGACGATCGGCGACGTCCTGAAGTCGCAGCTCGCCGACGTCGGCATCACCCTCACGGTGCAGCGCGTCGACTTCGCCACGTGGCTCTCGCAGGTCTTCGAGAAGCACGACTTCGACCTGTCGATGGTGAACCACGTCGAGTCCCGTGACTTCGGCAACTGGGCGAACCCGGACTACTACTTCGGGTACGACAACAAGGAAGTCCAGGACCTGTACGCCGCCTCGCTCGCGACGACCGACGCCGACGAGAAGGCGGAGGACCTGCGGAAGGCCGCACGGATCGTCAGCGAGGACGCGGCCGGCGAGTGGCTGTACACCGCGACGTCGATCACCGCCGTGCGCGAGGGCGTCACCGGGTTCCCCTACGACGGGACGAACAACCGGCTCGACCTGTCGAAGCTCGCGGTCGACTGACACCGGTCCGAAGGAGCACCAGCACGTGACGCGGTTCCTCGTCGGACGACTGCTCCTGCTCGTCGTCGGTCTGCTCGTGGCGAGCGTCATCATCTTCGCCACCCTGCGGGTCCTGCCCGGCGACGTCGCACAGATCGTCGCCGGCACCCAGTCAACCCCGGCCCAGGTCGAGCAGCTCCGGCAGCAGCTCGGCCTGGACCGGCCGGTGGTCGTGCAGTACGCGGACTGGATCGGCGGCCTGCTCCGCGGCGACCTCGGGCGCTCCCTGGTCACCGACGGACGGGTCGCGCCGGAGATCGTCGAGAAGCTCGGCGTCACCCTGCCGCTGGCCGGCATGTCGCTCGTGGCCGCACTCGTCCTCGGCGTCCCGCTCGGCGTGCTCGCGGCGGTCCTGCGGCGTCGGCCCGGCGGCGCGGTCATCGCCTTCGCCGCGCAGGCCGTGGCGTCCGTCCCGATCGTCTGGGCCGGCATGCTCCTGGTGGCGCTGTTCGCCGTGACGCTCGGTTGGCTCCCCACACAGGGCTTCCCGCTCGACGGCTGGGACGAGCCGGGCCGCGCGTTCTCCTCCCTCGTGCTCCCCGCGCTGACCATCGGCGCGGTCGAGGGTGCCGTCATCCTGCGCTTCACACGGTCCGCGACCCTGACGGTGCTCGACGCCGACCACCTGCGGACCGCGGCCGCGATCGGGCTGACCCGGACACAGTCGCTGCTCCGCCACGGGCTGCCCTCGGTCGCCCTCACGGTGCTGGCCGTCCTCGGCGTGCAGATCGCCGGTCTCCTGGTCGGGGCCGTCGTCGTCGAGCAGCTCTTCTCGCTGCCCGGGGTCGGCCGCATGCTCGTCACCGACGTCGGCCGGCGGGACATCACGAAGGTGCAGTCGGAGCTGCTCGTGCTCACCGGGCTCGTCCTGCTGGTCGGGTTCGCCGTCGACGTCCTGCACCGGACGCTGGACCCCCGACAGCGCGAGGTGAGCGAGTGATGCACGTCCTCCGCCGGATCGTCGCCCGGCCGACCGGGGTCTTCGCCGCCGTCGTGCTCGGCCTGCTCGTGGTGCTCGCGGCGGTGTCGCTGGTGTGGACGCCGCAGGACCCGTTCCGCGCCGACCCGTTCCACCAGTGGGAGCCGCCGAGTCCGGCGCACTGGTTCGGGACCGACGCCTCGGGCCGCGACATCGCCAGCTACCTGCTCGCGGGCACCCGCACGACCGTCGTCGTCGCGGTGGGGTCCGGTGTGATCGCGAGCCTGGTCGGCATCGTGCTCACCGCCGTCGGCTCGCTCACCGCACGGTGGGTCCGCGAGGGCACCGCCGTCCTGCTCGACATCCTCGTCGCGTTCCCGACGCTCCTGACGGCGATGCTCCTCACCGCGGTCGCCGGCGGGTCGCTCGGCGTCGTCGTGGTGAGCGTGGGGTTGTCCTTCGGCGTCACGATCGCCCGCGTCGCCCGCGGGGAGATCCGTCGCATCGCCCGCAGCGACTACGTGACCGCGGCTCGCGCGTCCGGGGTCGGCGGTGCCGGGGTGCTGTTCCGCCACCTCGTCCCGAACGCCGCACCGCTGTTCACCGTGCAGCTGTCGCTCGCGATGGCGACGGCGGTGCTCGCCGAGGCCGGCTTGTCGTACCTGGGGTACGGCGCGGGGTCGGACACGGCGTCCTGGGGCACCATGCTCGCGGACCTGCAGAAGTACATCGGCGTCCACCCGTGGAGCGCGACCTGGCCCGGCGCCGCGATCGCCCTGGTCGTCGCCGCGCTGTCCCTGCTCGGCGACGCCGTCCGGGACGCGACCGACCCGCGGTTGACGACGAGCGACCGCGCGGTGGCCGACCGCGGAGCACCCCCTGCCGGCCCGTCCGCCACCGTGCCGGGCGGATCACCGGCGCCCGAGACGACACCGGGGGTGACCGCGTGACGGTCCCGACCACACCGCCGCCGCGGCCGACCGCACCCTTGTCGGATGCGGGCCTCGAGGTCCGCGGGCTGACGGTCCGCACCGCGGGGCGGACGCTCCTCGACGACGTGAGCCTCACCGTGCCTCCCGGCCGACGCGTGGGCGTGATCGGCGCGAGCGGGTCCGGCAAGTCCGTGACCGCGCTCGCGCTGATGGGCCTGGCCCCGGCCGGCGCCGAGGTGCGCGGCAGCGTCCGCCTCGACGGCACGGAGCTCGTCGGTCTGCCCGAACGCGAACGCGCCCGCCACCGGGGAGCCGGGATCGGGATGGTGTTCCAGGAGCCCGGCACGGCGCTCGACCCGCTCCGACGGGTCGGCGCGCAGATCGTCGAGCCGCTGCGCCTGCACCGGGGCCTGGACCGTGCGGCCGCGCGCGCCGCCGCCCGCGACCTCGCCGATGCCGTCGGCCTGCCCGACCCCGCGTCGCTCCTGCGCCAGTACCCGCACCAGCTCTCCGGCGGTCAGCGCCAGCGCATCTGCATCGCGATGGCCATGGCCGGCGAGCCCCGCTACCTGGTGGCCGACGAGCCGACGACGGCACTCGACGTGACGACCGAGGCCCGGATCCTCGAGCTCTTCGAGCGTCTGTCGGACGAGCGCGGGACGGGCATGCTGTTCGTCACGCACGACCTCGCGGTGCTCGCCCGCATCGCGGACACCGCCGTGGTCCTGGACGGCGGACGCGTGGTCGAGTCCGGCGCCGTGCGGCAGCTCCTGGACGCACCCCGACACCCGGCCACCGCGGCGCTCGTCGACGCCGCACGCGCGACCGCACGGAGGACGCCGTGACCGAGATCCTGACCGGCACCGGCCTGCACCGCACGTACCGGCTCCCCCGACGTGGTCCGTTCGAGCCCGGTCCGCTGCGCACCGCGGTCGACGGCGTCGACCTGTCGGTCCGCGCCGGGGCCCGCCTGGGCGTCGTCGGCGAGTCCGGCTCCGGCAAGTCGACCCTGGTCCGCCTGCTGGCCGGACTGGAGGCCCCTTCCGCCGGCACCGTGTCGGCCGGCGGCCGTCCGGTCCAGGCGTCGGCCTCCGCGCGCGCCATGCGCTGGTACCGGCGCGAGACCGGCGTCGTGTTCCAGGACCCGTACGCGTCGCTCGACCCCAGGATGCGCGTCGGCCGGATCGTCGCGGAACCCCTCCGCGCGCTCCGGGTCGAGGGCGACCACGACGCCCTCGTCGCCTCGGTCCTGGAACGCGTCGACCTGCCCGCCGACGCAGCCGAGCGCTACCCGCACGAGTTCTCGGGCGGGCAACGGCAGCGCATCGCGATCGCGCGCGCCGTCGTGCACGGTCCCCGGATCCTGTTCGGCGACGAGCCGATGAGCGCGCTCGACGTCGTCGTCCGCGCCCGGGTGATCGACCTGTTCCGCTCGTTGACGGACGACCTCGGGCTGACGCTCGTGCTCGTGTCGCACGACATCGGCGTCGTGCAACGCCTCTGCGACACCGTGGCGGTGCTGTCAGCGGGGCGGGTCGTCGAGCACGGCCCGGTGTCGCTGCTCGACGCCCCCGCTCACCCCGTGACCCGAGCGCTCGTCGACGCCGCGCCCACACTCCCCTGACGCCTGTGCGGTTCGTGTTCGACTGGGTGGCACGTGTTGCCCGCCCAGCGGGACGTCAGCACGATCGAGGTGCACAGCCCTGACCACAGGGAGACGCTTCTCGAAGGGGAGAACGCATGAGCAAGTCGAACGACATCACCAGGCGGACGGCGCTCGGGCTCGGCATCGTGGCGACCGCCGCCGCGACGAGCGGGGTGCTCGGGACGTCCACTGCCACGGCCGCACCCGGCCACCGCGGGATCGGCGTGGGCCACGGCAGCGGCAACCCGCGGCTCGCCGCCACCGTCTCGAAGCAGTTCGAGGCGGACACCACGACCGTCCTCCGGAACCCGCTCAACGGATGGGCCCTGTACGGCTCGTCGACGCCGCCGGCCGACTACTGGACGAAGTACGACGGGGTGGCGCTCCCCGACGGCACCACCGTCAAGGTCTCCGACTACGCCTCGGTCATGTACATGCGGGTGTCGTGGACGGTCCTCGAGCCGAGCGAGGGTGTGTACGGCTGGGAGACCGACGCCGCCTTCAAGGGGATCCTCGACGAGGCGCGGTCCCGCGGACTCCGCCTGGCGTTCCGGGTGGTCGTCGACAGCCGCGACAAGGCGACGAACTTCACCCCCGACTGGGTGCGTGCGGCGGGGGCGCAGGGGTACGAGACGAAGACGGGCTCGAAGACCGTCTGGAGCCCCTACCCGGACGACCCGGTGTTCCAGGCGAAGTACGCCGCCTTCGTCGAGGCGTTCGCCGCGGAGTACGACGACGCCGCGACGACCGACTTCATCGACGGCTACGGCCTCGGCAAGTGGGGCGAGGGGCACTCGATGGTCTACCTCGACGCCGCGAACCGCGAGCCCGTGTTCGACTGGATCATCGACCTGTACCTGGCGCACTTCACGCAGGTGCCCCTCGCGCTCAACTACCACCGGATGATCGGCGGCAACAAGGACTGGGGCAGCCCGGACCCCGAGAGCGAGCGCATGCTCGACGGCGCGTACGAGAAGGGGTACGTCCTGCGGCACGACGCGTTCGGCATGACGACGTACTACTCCGACTGGGAGAAGTCGATGGCGGCGAAGTGGCGCTACAAGCGACCCGTCATCATGGAGGGCGGGTGGGTGACCGCCCAGCACGACGTGACCCAGGACCCACGGGGGTACGAGACCGTGGCCGACGTCCGCCAGGGCGAGTTCGACGACTCGGTCGAGGCGCACGTGAACATGATGGACCTGCGCAACGGCGAGACGCTGTCGTGGTTCACCGCCGAGACCTACCCGCTCACGAAGCGGTTCGACGCCGAGGGCGGCTACCGGGTGTACCCGTCTTCCGTCTCGGTGCCGGGCGCGGTCGCGGTCGGTGGGACGGCCGCGGTCACGCACGAGTGGACGAACCTGGGGTGGGGGTACCTGCCGACGAACCTGCCCGTGTGGCACGGCAAGTACCGGGTCGCCGTCGCACTGCTGCGCGCGGACGACACGGTGGCGAAGGTGTTCGTGGACACGGCGTCCGAGCCGTCCGAGTGGCTGCGCGGGACGCCGACGTCGTACTCGTTCGAGCCGACCGTCAGCGGTGTCGCGAAGGGGTCGTACCGGTGGGGCATCGCGATCGTCGACACCTCGGCGGGGAACACGCCGGGCATCCAGCTCGCCGCGAAGGGCACGACGGCCGCCGGCTGGCTCGTCGTCGGGACGGTCGCGGTCGCCTGAGGCGCGGCGCGCGCGCCGGGCGCCGAACGCGGCGCGCGCGCCGGGCGCCGAACGCGGCGCGCGGCGCGAGCGCGCGGCGCGAGCGCCGACTCGGAACGACATCCCCGCTGTCGTACGACAGCGGGGATGTCGTTCGTTGCACGCGCAACAGACGGCGGGCGGTAGATGCGACAAGACCGACGTCGTACGACGTCGGCCTTGTCGTACCGGGTCCGCACGCCGCGCCGACCCGCGCCGCCCCGCCCGGCCGCGCGGCCGACCGCCGCACCCCACTGGCACCGCCGCACCGGACGGGAGGCACGGTGCCGGCCGGCACCGCGCCTCCCGTCCGCCGCGGGTCAGGCCGTCAGGAACGCGACCGCCTGCGCGAGCAGCCGGCGGTGCTCCGGCGACGCGAACGAAGCGGCTGCGTGCCCGAGCCCGTCGTAGACGGTCGTCCCGCCGCCGGGGCGCTCGTGCACCCAGACGAGCGGGTGCCGCACACCCTCGTAGTCGTGGTCGACGAGCACCCGCACCGACGGCGACACACGCTGGTACGAGTACCGCTCGTCGTCGAGCGTGAAGTCGGCGAGTCCCGCGGTCACCGGGTGGTCGGCGTCCACCACCGACACGGTGCACGGACCCGACGGCGGGTGCATGGTGGTCCCCCGGACCCACACGCCGCCGAGCGCGCGCTCCCAGTCCTCGTCGCCGGCGAACGACGTCGACGACACGTGGAGCGCCAGGAGCGGCACGGGACTCGCGAGCAACCGGCGGAGACCGGCGTCGGCGCGGGGCGTCAGCGGCACGGGCCGTCCGTCGCGCGGCAGACCGACGTTCACCACGGCCAGGGTCGGCAGCGGGCCGTCGGCGAGCTGCTCGAACGCCGCGTCGACGTCGTCGGGCCGCGCGACGTCCAGGCCCACCCGGTCGAGCACCCCCGCGAGCGCGTCCGTCGTCTCGGTGAACGGGTGCCACGGGTCCGTCCACCGTCCGGTCGCGCCGAGCAGGAGCGCCGTCATGCCCGGGTGATCCTCGCGACGTGGGTGCCCGTCGTCGCCGGGGTCCGTTCGACGAGCAGGATGCGGTGGACCGCCGGCCCCCAGGCGTCCAGGAGCTTCTCGTCGTCCAGGTCGCGCCGTTCGACGCGCACGTCGAAACGCTCCTCGTCGACCCGCAGGAGTGCGGCGCCGACGCGGAATCCGCCGTCGACGGGGAGCGGCTCGTCGCGCGTCAGGAACACGAGTGTCATCGTGCCCGGCTCGGCGAATCTCCAGGTGTCGCGGACCTCGACCGCCTCGGCCTCGCGGTCCAGTTCGGCGACGCGCTCGGCGCGGAGGAGGCCGGCGTCCGCCGGGTACGCGTCGGTCAGCTCGGTCGTGAGACGGACGGTGCCGCCGGCGTCGTGGAAGCTGGTGTTCGTGGCGGTGAACGAGCGGCCCTCGCGCTGCTCGACTCCGTTCGGCAGGGGGACGTTGTGCCACGACGACCGCATGGTCCAGATGCCGTACCGGGTGTCCGGCATGAACGTGTCCCGGCGGTACACCCCGACACCCGCGTCGATGAGGACGGGCTGGTCGTCGAGCGAGACGATCACCGAGCCGGCGTCGTTGTGGTTGTGGCTGACGTCGTTGTGGCCGCCCTTCGCGGACAGGAAGAACGCGTCCGAGCGCGCGACGGCGACCTCGGTGCCGGGCAGCCAGAGCGAGGGCGGCATCCCCGGCGCGGCCGGACCGTCGTCCTGCCAGCGCGGCGCGCGGAGCTCCGTCAGGGTGCGGCGGAAGAGCGGCGCGAGCTGTCCGTCGAAGCGCAGCGGGTGGAGTCGCCCCATCCAGCGGGCGTGCTGCACGACCTGGTCGTCGCCGACCCGGGCACCGAACCGTGCCAGGAGGTGCCAGTTGGCGTTCTCCGGCAGCACCGGCGACCCGTCGGAGTAGTTGACCTGGGACTCCGGGCCGATCTGCATGGCCATCGGGAAGCGCGCCATCGCGGCGACGGGTGGGACGGTGAACCCGTCGTGCCGGCCGTCCGTGATCTCGGCGAGCAGGTCGAGGGCCTCGAAGAGGGTCGCGCCGGCCCACCACCAGTACGTCGCGCCCTCGTCGCAGCTGCCGTCGGCGTCGTACCCGGCCCGGAACCGGTCCAGGATGACGAGCGCCCGGTCGACGGTGGCGGCGAGGCGGTCGGCGTCCGGCTCGACGACGGCGGCGCAGACGAGCACGTTCGAGACGATCCACGGAGCCCAGTTGTTCGGCGGGGCGTCGACGCCGTGCCAGAAGTACTCCTCCTGCTCCCACGGGTCGAGCACGCGTCGACGGATCTCGTGGTGCACGCGGGCGCGGATGCCGGGGAAGTCCTGCTCGAGCCGTTCGCCGGCGATGGTGTCGATCGCTGCGAGCATCCCGCCGAGCGAGGCGTCGTTGAGGTCGAGGACGTCGCGTCCGGGGATCGGCAGGAACGGCCGCGAGCCGTCCTCGGGCAGCGCGTAGTGCGAGGGCAGGCACCACGCGCTCAGCTCGCAGAGGTGCCAGACCGCGTCGCCGAGGGTGGCGGCCCACTGCGGGTCGTCGGTCACGCCGAGCGCCATCGCGGCCGAGGCCGCACACTCCATGAGGTTGTGCAACGACCGCTCGTACGGGCGACGGTTCCCGTCGCGGCTGTAGGTCGCCCACCGGGCGAGCGTCGGGTACTCGACCCGCGACTGGTCGCGGCGTTCCGCGGCGATCGCGAGCAGCGCCTCCCGGTCGGCGTCGGTGACGGTCGCCCAGGCGGCGCGGTCGGTGACGGGAGGCGCGGCTCGCCACGTGCGCGGACGGAGCGCCCGGCGGGCGTCCGGGGAGAAGGCGTCGGTGAACGAGGTGGGGGCGTCGACGGTGACGGTCATGGTCTCGTGCGTGCTCTCAGGCTTGGACGGCGAAGCCGTCGGGGACGATGGGGTCGGTGAAGGCGCCGGTGGTGGCGAAGGCGATGGTCTCGCGGACCGCGTTGCCGGCGAGCCGGCGGAGCTCGTTGCCGAGCGATCCGGCGATGTGCGGCGTGATGAACGTGTTCGGGGTGCCGCGGAGCCGTGCGTCGGCGGGCAGGTGCTCGGGCTCGGTGACGTCGAGCACGGCGGCGAGGTCGCCCCGGTCGAGGCGGTCGGCGAGGGCCTCCTGGTCGACGATGCCCCCGCGGGCGGTGTTGACGAGCGTCGCGCCGGGGCGGAATCGCTCGATGACGGTGCGGCCGATCATGCCGCGCGTGGACGGCAGCAGCGGGGCGTGCAGGGTGACGATGTCGCTGTGGGCGGCGAGGGTGTCCAGGTCCACACGGGTGACGCCGAGCACGGCGGCCTCGTGGTCGCTCAGGTAGGGGTCGCTGACGAGCACGCGGACGTCGTGACCGCGCAGGCGTTCGATGACGGCACGTCCGACCCGGGACGCCCCGACGACGCCGACCGTGAGCCCGTGCATCCCGATGACCGGCCAGGAGCCCTCGACGTCGACCGGGCCGCCGCGTGGATCGGCCGCCAGCGACGCCGCGGTGGCGAAGGCCCGCTTCGCGGCGAGTACGATCATCGCGACCGTGAACTCGGCCACCGGGACGGCGTTGGCGGCTGCGCTCGACGCGACCGCGATCCCCCGCGCCCAGACGTCGTCGTCGACGACGGGCTTCACGGACCCTGCGGAGTGCGCGACGGCGCGGAGCCGGGGCATGCGGTCGAGGCGCACGGCGTCCAGCTCGGGGCTCCCCCACCCGGTGACGAGCACCTCGACCGGGGCGAGCAGCGGTGCGTCCCGCGGGTCGTCGGGGTCCAGCGGGCGGTCGGCGACCAGTCGCACGCTGTCCGAGGCGTGCAGTGCGGCGAGGTCGCCCGGGTCGAACACCCGGGTGAACGTGGACTCGGGCATCACGAACGCCACCGGGACCGCGCCAGGTCGGGCGCGATCGGTGGGGACGGACGGGGCAGGGGGCATGGCCGGGCGTGACGACATCGTCGGTCGGCTCCTCTCCGCTGGGCAGCGACCCCATGCCAGCCGTCCGTCGTGTTCGGAGTCAAGGAACCGAGCGCAAACGATCAGGATTCGAACACGACGGCCGCGGTCGACTCGCGCACGCTGAGGGTCGGCGCGAGCGTCATGTGGCGTCGGGCGAACCCGGTCTGCGCGGTGGCGGAGATCCGCTCGAAGCACATCGTCGCCGCGAACCGGCCGACGTCGTTCTTGGGTGGGGCGACGGCGGTCAGGGGCACGTCGGCGAGCGCCGCGACCTCGTCGTCGTACGCGACCACCGACAGGTCCTCGGGGATGCGGAGCCCCATGTCCCCGAGGGTCTCGACGAACTCGACCGCGTAGTGGTCCGAGTGCACGAACACCGCGGTCGTGCCGTCGGCGACGCACCGTTCGATGAAGGCGCGGGTGGCGTCGCCGACGCCGCCGCGTTCGTCGATGACCTCGACCGGGGCGTCGGCGTCGAGCCCGAGCTGCCGGACGGTCCGGTCGTAGCCGGTGCGCAGTTGCGGTGTGGTCGGTGTGTCGAACACGGCCATGCCGATGCGGCGGTGGCCGAGGGAGGCGAGGTGTCGGACGGCGAGCGCGGCTCCGGCCTCGTGGTCGCTGCGGACGGATTCGAGTCCGGAGCCGACGGGTGCCTCGGCGACGGAGCGTTCGACGACGACGACGGGCATGGGGGCGGCGTCGAGGAGTCCGAGGGTGTCGAACGCGTCGGCGACGGTGGTGGTGACGAGGAGGCCGTCGACGCCGGCGGCGATGAGCCGTTCGACCTGCTGGCGTTCCCGTGCGGGGTCGTACCGGGACACGCCGAGCACGACGCGGCCGCCGAGGGCCTCGGTGCGTTCGGCGACGCCGGCGACGATCTTCGGGAAGTAGTAGCCGGGGTCCGGGACGACGAGTCCGAGGGTGAAGAGCGCTCCCCCGGGGTCGTCCGCGGTGTTCGCCGGGCGGGGCGCCGGGCGCGGGGTCGGCCGGTGCGGGGCGCCGGCGGTGGGCAGCGTCTCGACGGAGACGGCGCCGCCGTGCACGCGCCGGACGAGGCCGCGGTCGGCGAGTTCGGACAGGTCTCGGCGCACCGTCATCGCCGAGATCCCCTCTCGGGCGGCGAAGTCGGAGGCGGAGAGGCTGCCGTGGACGCGGAGTTCGGCGAGGATCCGTTCCTGCCGTCTGGTCGGGTGCATCGTCGCTCCCTGTGTTCGTTTCGTGTGCGGGTGAATACGCCCGCTTGACCGTCATCATACGGACGCCACAGGATGACGAAACCGCGGCTGGTGCACACCGTCCGCGCCAGCCCGAGTGAGCAAAGGAGCCACATGAGCGCGACGTTGGTGGATCCGACCACCGAGGCGAGGACCAGCAGGTCCGACGCCGTCCCGGGGGTCCGGAAGGTGCCGTTCATCGCCCGACTGCGGCGCGACTACCCGCTGCTGATCATGGTCGCGCCCGCGGTGGTCCTGCTGCTGCTGTTCGTGTACGTGCCGCTGCTCGGCAACGTGATCGCGTTCATGGACTACCAGCCGTACATCCCGATCTCGCAGAGTCCGTGGGTCGGGTTCCAGAACTTCCAGGTGATGTTCGCCGACCCGGACTTCTGGCGGGCGACCGTGAACACGCTGGAGATCACGTTCATCCAGCTGGTCCTGTTCTTCCCGGTGCCGATCGCGTTGGCGCTGCTCATCCACTCCCTGGTGTGGCCGTGGCTGCGTGCGACCGTGCAGTCGGTGCTGTACCTGCCGCACTTCCTGTCGTGGGTGATCGTCGTCGGGTTCTTCCAGCAGTCCCTCGGTTCCGGCGGGGTCCTCAACCACGCGCTGCGGCAGCTCGACATGGGCACCGTGAGCATCATGAGCGACCCCTCGACGTTCAAGCTGCTGCTGACGAGCCAGGTGATCTGGAAGGACGCCGGGTGGGGGACGATCATCTTCCTCGCCGCGCTGGCCGCGATCGACGACAACCTCTACGAGGCGGCTGCGATCGACGGCGCCGGGGCGTGGAGTCGGTTCTGGCACGTCACGCTGCCGGGCATCCGGCCCATCATCGTGCTGCTGCTCATCCTGCGCCTGGGCGAGGCCCTGTCCGTCGGGTTCGAGCAGATCATCCTGCAGCGCAACGCCGTGGGGGCCGATGCCGCCGAAGTGCTCGACACGTACGTCTATTACCACGGAGTCATCGACGGGAACTGGTCCACCGGCATCGCCGTCGGTCTGGTGAAGGGACTCGTCGGCTTCGTCCTCATCATGGCGGCGAACAAGGCCGCCCACATGCTCGGCGAGCAGGGAGTGTATTCGCGATCATGAGCACCATCGTCCGTCCGGTGTGGGCCGGCAAGCCCAAGCCCGTCGTCCTCGCGCTGAAGGCCATCGGCATCGTGCTGATCCTCGCCGTGGTCCTGTTCCCGTTCCTCATCGTCTTCTCGACGAGCGTCTCGAGCGAGGCGGACGTCACCGCCGCGGGCGGGTACGTGGTCTGGCCGCGGTCGTTCGACCTGTCCGCCTACGTGCAGATCCTGTCCGGGGGTGTCGTGACCCGCGCCGTCGTGGTCACGCTGCTCGTGACGCTCGTCGGGACCGCCATCAGCCTGGCCTCGACCGTCCTCGCCGCGTGGGCCCTCAGCCGCACGGGCTCGCTCTTCCAGCGGCCGCTGCTGACCTTCGTGCTCATCACGTTCCTGTTCGCGCCCGGGATGATCCCGCTCTACCTCATGGTCAAGCAGCTGGGGCTCCTGGACAACTACTGGGCGCTGATCCTGCCCGGCGCGTTCAGCGTGTTCAACATGGTGGTCGTCCGCGGCTTCATGATGAGCATCCCGCAGGAGCTGATCGACAGCGCCAAGATCGACGGCGCCGGTGAGTTCCGGGTCCTCTGGCAGATCGTCCTGCCGCTGTCCCGGGCCGTGATCGCGGTCGTCGGCCTGTTCTACGCGGTCGGGTACTGGAACGCGTTCTTCAACGCGCTGCTCTACCTGTCGGACTCGACGAAGTGGACGCTGCAGCTCGTCCTGCGCACCTACGTCCTGCAGGGCTCGAACCTCGTGTCCGGCGCCGGGGCGGACGCCACCATGGCCCCGCCCGCGCAGTCCATCCAGATGGCCGTCGTGATGATCGCGATCATCCCGATCCTCGCCGCGTACCCGCTCGTCCAGCGCCACCTCACCAAGGGCGTCCTGACGGGCGCCGTCAAGGGCTGACGACCGACGTCACCACCCACCGGCCGGGAGGCACGGTGCCGGCCCGCACCGCGCCTCCCGTCCGTCTCCTGCGCACCACCGACCGCTTCGAAGGAGAAGCAGCATGAACCAGTCGCCCACCGGCACCATCAGTCGCCGGACCCTCATCGGAGGCGCCGCCTTCGGTCTCGTCGCCGCCGGCAGCGTCGGTGGCCTCACCGGCTGCTCCACCGGGGGCAGTGCCAGCACCATCTCCGACAAGGTGGCGGCCCTGCCGACCTACGTGCCGATCACGAAGGGGCCGAAGCCGGACCTGCCCGGCAACGAGAACGTGCAGCCGGTGTACTACTCGTACCCGTCCGACAGCGAGCTCTTCACCTCCGTCACCGGCAAGGTCGCCGACGGCGTCACCACCACGGGCTTCGTCGTCACCTACGCGGCGCCGCCGCCCGCGAAGAACTCGTTCCTGGACTACATCGGCGAGTTGACGAACACCGAGTACGACCTGACGTTCGTGCCCGGAGACTCGTTCGACACGAAGTTCGCGACGATGACGGCCGGCAACGACATCCCCGACATCGTCGAGTTCCTCACGTTCGCGATGCCGCCGCGGTTCCCGCAGCTGCTCGAGGCGAAGTTCGCCGACCTGTCCGAGTACCTCTCCGGTGACGCGGTCAAGGAGTACCCGAACCTCGCGAACATCCCCACACCGTCGTGGCGCAGCGCCCGCATCAACGGGAAGATCTGGGGCGTGCCCGAGCACCGCCCGCCGTTCGGGTCGGTGATGATCTGCCGCCCCGACCTGATCGAGGAACTCACCGGTTCGGCCCCGGAGCCGAAGGACAAGGACGACTTCCTCGAGCTCTGCAAGGCGGTCACGGACCCGAAGGCCGGGCGGTACGCCATCGCCGGCGGTGGCGGGTCGTCCGGTGTCGACTGGTCGTACGACTTCATCGGCGCGACGTTCGGCGTGCCCAACCAGTGGCACATGTCCGAGGGCGGGAAGCTCACGCACAAGAACGAGACCGAGGCGTGGCTCGAGATGCTCGACTACATCAAGAAGCTCTGGAACGTCGGGGCCTTCCACCCGGACACCCCGAGCCTGGAGAGCGCCAAGGCGAAGACCTACATCAACAACGGCACCGTGCTCATGCACCTCGACGGCATCTCGGCGCTGCTCGACATCACCATGCCGAAGGACATCGTCACCGGCGGCATCGTGCCGTTCGGGGCGGACGGCGGCAAGGGCGCCAACTACCAGGGCAGCTCGAGCTTCTCGTTCGCCGCGCTCAAGAAGACGACCCCGGAGCGGATCCAGGCGCAGCTGCGACTGCTCGACTACCTGTCCGCACCGTTCGGGTCGAAGGAGGCGTTCACGCTGACGCACGGCAAGAAGGGCGTGCACTACACCGGGCCGTCGAACGACGCGGTGCTCACGAGCGCCGGCGAGCAGATGATCAACGCGAGCTCCCTCTACCGACTCGGAGCGGGGCCGCAGGTGCTCAACACCGCGGTGCGCATCGACGAGCAGCTGCGGCAGTCCCACAAGTGGCAGGTGGCGACGCAGGACATGCTGCTGAAGAACCCGGTCGACGGGTACTACTCCCCCTCGGCGTCCTCGACGCAGTCGGCCAGCCAGGCGTTCAACAGCGTGTGCAACGACTACGTGCTCGGACGGACGAACCTGGCGAAGGTGAAGGCCGGCGTGAAGACCTGGACCGCGGCGGCCGGCGACAAGATGCGCAAGGAGTACGCCGAGGCCATGGAGAAGCAGGGCTGAGGCGTGCCGTCGTGACGCGGTGCCGCGCGGGTGGCAGTCCCGCGTGGTGCCCGGTCGGTGCGCAGGAGGAGGGCGTGCCGGCCGACGGGAGGCGCGGTGCGGACCAGCACCGCGCCTCCCGCCCGTGCGGGGCCGGGCCGGTCCCGCGTCGCGTGGCGGGAGCTGTGGTGCGACAAGACCGGCGGCGCCGAGCGGCGGCAGCTGCGCCGCCGGCCGCGTCAGGCGGTCCAGGCCGGCGGGTGCCGCCGCTGCCACCGCAGCCGCCGCTCGAGCTGCGCACCGATCGCGAGCAACACCCGCTCCCCGCCCGGACGCCCGACGAGCTGCACGCCCATCGGCAGTCCCTCGCCGTCGGGGTGCCCCGCCCCCGTGACGCCGACCGGCAGTGAGATCGCCGGCAGCCCGGCCACGTTCGCCATCGAGGTCCACGGCGAGTACGCGCACTGCCGGCGGAAGTCCTCTTCCGGGTCGTCCCCGTACCACCCGAGCGGCCGCGGTGTCAGCGCCAACGTCGGGGTGAGCACCGCGTCGAACCGGTCGAACGCGGCGATGAGCGTGGCCTGGAACGTGTCGAGCGCGGTCATCGCGTCGAGCACCTGCGCCCCGGTGAGCCGCCGCCCCCGTTCCACGAGCCACGCCACGAGCGGGGTGAGCTGCGCGAGGTCGATCCCCGGCACCCGCGGCAACCCGGCGGCGCTCGACTCCCACGCCACACGGAACGCGTCGGCGTACGGCACGCGGGGCATCGCGACGTCCTCGACCCCGTGCCCGACCTCGCCGAGCACCCGGACGGCCGTCGCCACCGCGTCGCGCGCTGCCGGATCGACGACGACGTCGACGGTGTCGTCCCACGGCGACCCCTCGAGGACCCCGACCACGAACCGGCCCTCGCCACGCACCGCCGCGGCCGTGAACGGCCCCGAACCGACGTCGGGCGTCACCAGCGCGTAGGGCTGCGGCTCGGGCAGGCCCGTCGGGGCGACGAGGGCGTCGAGGAGCATGCCCGCGTCCGCGACCGTGCGGGTGAGCGGGCCGGCGACGGAGAGCCCACCGAGTCCCGAGCGCCCGGGCATCGAGGGCACGCGTCCCCGACCCGGCTTGAGCCCGACGAGCCCGGTGGCCGCGGCCGGGATCCGCACGGAGCCGCCCCCGTCGGTGCCGACCGCCGCCGGCAGGAGTCCCGCGGCGACCGCCACCGCGGCCCCGCTCGACGAGCCACCGGGAGCCCGCTCGGTGTCGTACGGGTTCCGCGTCGTGCCGAACCGCGTCTCCGACGACGACGACATCCCGAACTCGGGCGACGCGGTCTTGCCCAGGCTCACCGTGCCGGCAGCGTCCCCGGCCGCGACGAGCGGGTGGTCCCGCTCGGCATCGCGGACCGGCAGGCTCGTCGTCCCGTTGCGCGTGGGCACGCCGGCGCGGTCGTACAGGTCCTTGTCGCCGGCCGGGAGGCCCCACAGCGGTCGGGACGTCGGCACCAGTTCGCCGAGGTGGTCGGCCCGGGCACGGGCAGCGGCCGCGGTCACCGTCACGAACGCCCCGAGACCACCGTCGAGCCGGTCCACCCGGGCCAGGTAGTGGTCGGTCGCCTCGCGCGCGGTGACCTCGCCGCGGCGGATCCAGTCCCAGAGCTCCTGCGCGGACAGGTGGTGGAGTTCGAACACGGTGCCCCAGCCTAGGCCCGCCGGACCGACACCGATCGGTCAGTGTGTGCCGGGTTCCCCGAGCGGGATCGCGGGCTCGCGGACGGGCAGGCCGAGCTCCCGGGCAGCAGTGCGGTACGCCTCGTACTGCCGGGTGTACCGGGCTCGGGCGGCAGCAGCGCGGGCGACGTCCGCGGGTCGCTCGACGGACGTCTCGTACCCGATCACAGGACGTGCACCGTCCTCGTCCCCGAAGGCCACCGACCACCGCCACAGGTCCTCCGGCGACGCGGTCTGCGGCGCGTGGGCCAGCACCGTGTCCGGCACCCGCACCGTGCGGGGCTCCGCGGGCGGGTCGGACCGGCGGACGAGGCGATCCGCGAGGAGGTACCCCGCCGGCCACCCGACACCCGCGAGCACGAGGACCGCGAGCACGCCCGACGACGGCCAGAGCGCGTGCACGCCCCACGCAGCGGCACCGCCGACGACGACGTAGCCGGCGACGTGCGCCCCCGCAGCCGTCCACGTCCGGCGCGTCGCCCGACGGGCGAGGGTCCGTTCGTCGTGTTCCTCACGCCAGGTCCGCGCGGTGGCCTCCGACCGACCGGCGCGGTCGACGTACACCAGGCCGTCCGGGGCGGTGAAGGCCGGCGAGCCGGGCTGGTCGGGGTCGATCACGATGTCCCTTCCTACCGCACGCCCCGGCCAGCGGTAACGCGATCGGTAGCCTGGTCGGGTGATCCGCCTGCGCCCAGCCTCGTCCGCCGACCACGACGACCTGGTCCGCGTCTGGCGTCGGGCCGTCGAGGCGACGCACGACTTCCTCACGCCGGACGACGTCGATGCGCTGCAGCACGACGTCGCCCGGTACCTGCCCCGCACGCCACGGCTGCTGGTGGCCGAGCTCGACGGCCGGAGCGTCGGGTTCGTGGGCTCGGACGGGGACGCGGTCGAGATGCTCTTCGTCGACCCGGACGCCCACGGCCGCGGTGTCGGCACGGCACTGCTCGAGACCGCCCTGGCCGACCGGGGTGCCGCGCGCGTGGACGTGAACGAGCAGAACCCCGGCGCACACGCCTTCTACGCCGCTCGCGGCTTCACCCTCGTGGGCCGGTCGGCGCTCGACGCCGAGGGGCGACCGTTCCCGGTGCTCCACCTGGCGCGGTCCGCCGGGGCCGCACCGGGCCTCCTGTCCGACCCCGCGTGGGAGGCGGAGGTGGCCGCCCTGTGGGACGACGGCACGATCGACGACGGCCGGCGCGTCGAGGCGATGCGGGCGCTCGCCGACCGCGCGCCGCACCCGGCGCTGGGTGCCTTCGAGCTCGGCGGCGCCCACGACTCCGCCGGCCACGAGGCCGAGGCCGACGTCCAGTACCGCACCGCCACCGACGCGGGGCTCGCGACCGTCGACGGCGCCCGGGCGGCGCAGCTCGTCGTGCAGCACGCCTCGACGCTCCGGAACCTCGGCCGCATCGACGAGGCCGTCGCGATGCTCGGGTCGGCGTCGTGGCACCCGTCGACGGGCGACGCTCCCCGGGTGTTCCTGGCCCTCGCCCTGCACAGCGCCGGACGGACCGACGAGGCGCTCCGCGTCGCCGTCGAGGCACTCGAGCCCACGCTCCCCCGGTACCACCGGTCGGTGCGGGCGTACGCGGCCGCCCTCACCGACCGGTAGCGGTCAGGAGTCGGTGTCCTCGGACGCGTCGTCCTCTTCCGGGTTGAAGTGCGAGTCGTCGCCGACGTAGCCCGCGGCGACGCCCTCCTGGTGGTCGGGGACCGTGCCGTCCTCGCCGAGACCGTTCGGCTTGGGGGTGCCCTCGGGGTCGTGGGCGGTGCCGTCGGTGTCGCTCATGGTCGTCTCCTCGCGTCGTGCCCGCCCCGGTCCGGGACGGCGTCCCCACCACTCTGCCCGCGCCCGCTGGGGAAGCGGCGGGGACCGGACACCACCCTCCGACTGGGGGTGGTCCGACACGGATCCGGTCGACGAGGTGCACCGCGAGGCGGCATGCTGGAGGGGCATGCCTGACGACTCCAGCACCACCGCGCACTCCGATCGCCACGGCACCTCCGTGGACGAGGCCGTGGCGCTCTACGAAGCGGTCTACAGCAGTCAGGACATCAGCATCGGCCGCCCTGCCTCCGAGGGGTTCCGCTACCGGTACCGGACGGTCTCGGACGAGCGGGTGGCGGTCGCGACGTCGGCGGTGGAGGCCCGGCGCTGGGGCACGATCGACCCCGCCGGGCAGTACATCCTGGCCTGGTCGGACCGGCCGGGCATCGTGGTGGACACGGACTCCCGGCACCCGGTCGAGATGGCGGTCGGGGTCCCCGTGGTGTGGCCGGCCGGACGGCCCTTCGCGTTCGACGCACCCCCGGCCACGCAGCACCTCGTGCGGTTCGACGGCGGGTTCCTCGAGGGGATCGCCGCCGTGCAGCGGCAGGACGAGCCCGTACCACTCCGGCTCGACCGCGTGGCGACCCGCGAGCAGCTCGGCACGCTCCGCGCGGCGATCCGAGGAGCAGCCGCCGTCCTGTTCTCCCCGTCGGCGGCCCCCGCGGTGCGCGCCCTCCACGCCACCCGTGTGGCCGAGGCCGTCGTGGCGGCGTTCGACGCCACGCCGACGGCACGCACCGCCCTGCCGTCGGGCCCCCGGGTCCGGACGAGCGCCAGCACGGCACAGGAGTGGATCGTCGCCAACGCCCACCGTGCCGTGACCATGACGGACATCGCCCGGGCCACCGGACTGAGCGCCCGCGGGCTGCAGTCCGCCTTCCAGCGAGAGGTCGGCACGAGCCCGATGCGGTTCCTCCGTCGGGTCCGGCTCGAGCGGGTCCGACGGGAGCTGCTGCGCTCGGACGCGGGCGAACACAGCGTGGCCGAGGTGGCCGGTGCCTGGGGCTTCGGGCACCTCGGGCGGTTCTCCTCCTACTACGCCGAGCTCTTCGGCGAGTACCCGTCTGCGACGCTGCGGGCCGCGCGACCCGACCGGACACCCGCCGGCTGATCCGGGCCGAGGGCTCCCTCCACCCTTCGATGCAAGCTGCGCGGGTGCGTCCCTCCGCCGGTCGTGGCCGACACCCCTGCGTTCCTAGCGTCGAGGTCATGACCACGACAGCAGCACCACATCGCCCCACCGGGGCACCGCCCGTACACCACGGGGTCCGCGCCTTCGTCGCCCGGCACCCGCTCGCCACCTTCTTCACCCTCGCGCTCGGCCTGAGCTGGATCGCCTGGGTCCCGTACATCCTCTCCCCGCACGGTCTCGGCGTCTGGGACCTGCACTTCCCCGAGTTCCTCGGGACGGCGCAGTTCACGGGCGTGCTGCCGGGCGCCCTCCTCGGCCCGCTCGGCAGTGCCTTCCTGGTGACCGCGCTCGCGGACGGCCGCGCCGGACTCCGACGGTGGGTCGGTCGGCTCTGGCGCTGGCGGGTCGCGTGGTGGTGGTACGCCCTGGCCCTGGTGGGGGTGCCCGCGCTCATCGTCGTGTCGGGTCTCCCCTTCGCCGGTGGGGCCGTCCAGCCGCCGTCGACGACGGCACTGCTCGCGCTCGTCCCCGGTCTCGTCGTCCAGCTGTTCACCACGGGCCTGTCCGAGGAGCCCGGCTGGCGGGACTTCGCCCTGCCGCGGCTGCAGGCCCGGTTCGGTCCGCTCGGCAGCGCCGCGGTGCTCGGACCGGTGTGGGCGCTCTGGCACATGCCGCTCTACCTGAGTGACTGGGGCGGCTGGCCCGACGCGCACTGGACGGAGCCGCTCGTGTTCGCGCTCTTCACGATCACGTTCAACGTCGTGATGACGTGGGTGTTCAACCGCACCGGCGAGAGCCTGCCCCTCGCCCTGCTGCTCCACGTCGGCGTCAACAACACCATCTCGACGCTCTGGGCGGACATGTACCCGGGGATGACCGCCGGCACGATGATGCTCGGGCTCACCATCTGCTCGACCGTGGCGGCCGTCGTGCTCGTCGTCGCCACCCGCGGACGCCTCGGCCACCCGGGAGCAACCACCCCGTGGACGTTCACCCGCGGGACCGGGACCTCGACCGCGACCGCGACCGTAGGATCGCACGATGGCACCCGCTGACGTGCGCGCGCGACGCACCGACGTGTTCGTCGCCCTCGCGACGGCCGTCCTCGCCCTCGGCCTCCTCGTCGGCCTGCCGCCGCTCGACACGGCCGATCCCGACGGCACCGGAGCGGTCTACCCCAGGATCGCCTCGCTGCCGTGGACCCTGACCGCGGTCGTCCTCGTCGTGCAGTCGGCCGTGCTGCTGGCGGCCCGACGGACGCCCCGGTCGGTCCTGCTCGTGTCCGCGGCACTCCCGCTGGTCGTGGCCCCGGTCGCCCCCGCGCTGCACGGCGTCACGGTGCTGCCCGTCGTCGTCGCGGTCGTGCTCGCGTCGCTGCGACTCCCGCTCGCCCGGCTCTGGGCCGCCCTCGTCGGCGCCGCGGTGCTCGTCGCGGTGAGCACCGGGATCGCCGGAGCGATCCTGTACGGAGCGTTCCGGGCCGGGGTCGCGCAGGGCGTCGCCGACGCTGCCGGACGCGGTGCCCTGCAGGCCCTCGGAGCGGTCGCGCTCCCCCTGCTCGTCGTGCTCGTGGTCCGGTCCCGCCGCGAGGTCCGGGCGGCGCGCTCGGCGGAGGCCTCCGCCGTCGGCCGCGAGCAGGACGCCCGCGTCGAGGCCGCTGTCTCGCGGGAACGCGCCGCGATGGCCCGGGAGCTCCACGACATCGCCGCGCACCACCTGTCCGGCATCGCCCTGATGGCCGCCGTGATCGACCGGCAGATCGACGACGACCCGGAGCGTGCCCACGAGGGCGTCCGTCAGGTCCGGGAGCAGAGCACCGCGGTGCTCGAGGACCTCCGCCGCCTCGTCGGCCTGCTCCGCGAGGACGTCCCCGCCGAACGGGCGGTCGAGACCGTGGCGGGCATCGTCGACCTCGTCGAGCGCGCACGGACCCGCTCCGCCGTCACGCTCGACGTCCGGCCCGGGCTCGACCCCCTCGGCCACGGCATCGGTCCACTCGCCCAGCTCGCCGCGTACCGCACCGTCCAGGAGGCGCTGGCCAACGCCGCCATGCACGCCCCGGGCGCGACGTGCACGGTGACGCTCGACGACCGCACCGACGACCACCTCACCGTGCGCGTCGAGAACGGCCCGTCGACGGTGCCGGCGACCGGCGGCCCGGCCGCCGGTGGGAACGGGCTACGCGGCATGCGCGAGCGGGCGGACCTGGTCGGGGCGCGCCTCCAGACCGGTCCGACCGACGACGGCGGTTGGTCGGTCAGCCTCACCGTCGGACGGGAGGCGCGGCCCGCGTCCGACGGGTCGACCGACGCCGGTACGGTGGCCCGGTGAGCGAGGTGATCCGCGTCCTGGTGGCCGACGACCAACCACTCGTCCGGGCCGGGGTGTCCGCACTCCTGTCCGCCGAACCCGACATCGAGGTGGTGGCCGTCGCAGCGGACGGCGGCGAGGCCCTCGAACTCGCTCGACGCACGCGGCCCGACGTGGCCTGCCTGGACATCCGGATGCCGGTGCGCAACGGGATCGAGGTGGCTGGCGAGCTCTGCGCACCCGACGCCGACCCCGCGGTCCCCGTGCTCGTGCTGACGACGTTCGACCTGGACGACCTGGTCTTCGGAGCGCTCGAGGCGGGCGCCTCCGGGTTCCTGCTCAAGGACGCCGAGCCGGACGTCATCGTGGGAGCGGTCCGGCAGGTCGCGGCCGGCAACGGGACCCTCGACCAGTCCCTGACGCGGCGCGTGCTGCGCGAGTTCGTGTCGCGCCGGAGCCTGCAACCCGTCACCGGGGACCGGGTCGACGGCCTCCTGACCGCCCGCGAGCAGGACGTGCTGTTCCTCCTCGCACAGGGCATGTCGAACGAGGAGATCGCGGCCGAGCTGGTCGTCGAGGTGTCCACCGTGAAGTCCCACCTGGCCCGGATGCTCCCGAAGCTCGGGGTGCGGTCGCGGCTGCAGGCGGTGGTCTGGGCCTACCAGAACCGCGTCGTGACGGTGCCCGGCTCCGACTGACCGGCGCCCGGCGCCGACGTGATCAGCTCGGCGGCCTCGTCGACGGCCGTGGGTCGCCCGGCGAGGTACCAGCGGCGACCGCCGTGCTCGACGACCCGCCAGGCCCCGCCGACGCCCTCGACGAGCGCCCGGCCGGGCAGCCAGTCCCAGTCCGCGCAGTCGACCTGCAGCCAGAGACCGAGCCGGCCGGCGGCGACGTCCGCGAGGTCGCACGAACCGGACCCGCTCAGTCGGACGGTCGCGGCGGCGGCGACCACCCGCGCGAACACGGCCGTGGTCGCCGGGTCACGGAGGTCCCCCGTGCCGAGGAAGGTCGCCACGCCCGACGCCGCGAGCGGCGCGTCGTCGAGCGGCGCCACGACGGTGCCGTCGCGGGTGGTGCCGTCCGGGCCGGCCGCCCAGGTCTCACCGGTCTCGGGGCGGTGCACCGCGCTGGCGAGGACCGCCCCGTCCTGCTCCAGGGCGACGGCGCTGCACCACGCGGTCAGACCGGACACGAAGTTGAAGGTGCCGTCGACCGGGTCGACGAACCACCGGCGAGCGGCGCCCGTGGCCACGTCGGCGCCCTCCTCGCCCACGACGTCGTCGTCCGGGCGCTCCCGTCGCAGCGTGGCGAGGACCGCGGCCTCGGCGGCGCGGTCGGCGGCGGTGACGACGTCGGCGACCGAGGACTTGTGCTCGGTGCGGAGCCCGTCGTCCCGCATGCGGGCGGCGAGCCGTGCGGCGTCGGTCACGAGCGCGGTGGCCAGGGCCGTGTCGTCCCGGCGCAGGGTGTCGCCGGTCGTCGTGGTGTCCATCGGGCCACGGTACCGGTCCGCGGCGCGTCGGACGGATGGGACGATGGGCGCATGACCGCAACCCTCGTCGCCAAGGACCTCGCCGGCGGGTACGCCGCCCGGACACTGTTCGAGGGTGTCGACCTCACCGTCGCCCCCGGCGACGTGATCGGGGTCGTCGGCGCGAACGGAGCCGGCAAATCGACGCTCCTGCGGCTGCTGGCCGGCGTCGACGAGCCGCTCGCCGGGACGGTCACGACGTCCCCGCGCGACGCCTTCGTCGGGTGGCTGCCCCAGGAGCACGAACGGACGCCGGGCGAGTCCGTCGCGGCGTACGTCGCGCGGCGGACCGGCTGCGCGGCGGCGACCGTCGCGATGGACGACGCCGCCGCGGCGCTCGGCGACCCGGACGGCGGTGACGAAGCCGCCGACCGGTACTCGGCGGCGCTCGAACGGTGGCTCGCGGCGGGTGCTGCAGACCTCGAGGAGCGCCTGCCCGTGGTGCTCGGCGAGCTCGGCCTGGCGCTCGACGCGGACGCACTCATGACGTCGCTGTCGGGTGGTCAGGCGGCCCGGGTCGGGCTCGCGGCGCTCCTGCTGTCCCGGTTCGACGTCGTGCTGCTCGACGAGCCGACGAACGACCTCGACCTGGACGGGCTCGAACGCCTGGAGCGCTTCGTCACGGGCCTGCGCGGCGGTGCGGTGCTCGTCAGTCACGACCGCGAGTTCCTCGCCCGGTCCGTCACGGCGGTCCTCGAACTCGACCTGGCGCAGTCGTCGAACCAGCTGTACGGAGGCGGGTACGACGCCTACCTCGAGGAGCGCGCGGTCGCCCGGCAGCACCGACGTGACGCCTACGACGAGTACGCCGCGACGAAGGCGGACCTCGTCGCACGGGCGCGGACGCAACGGGAGTGGTCGAGCCAGGGCGTGCGCAACGCGATGCGGAAGAACCCCGACAACGACAAGGTCCGCCGTCGGGCGGCGAGCGAGTCGAGCGAGAAGCAGGCGCAGAAGGTGCGGCAGATGGAGTCGCGGATCGCCCGGCTGGAGGTGGTCGAGGAGCCGCGGAAGGAGTGGCAGCTGGCGTTCACGATCGGGCAGGCACCCCGCTCGTCGGCGGTCGTCGCCACCCTGTCCGACGCCGTGTTCGAGCAGGGCGGGTTCCGGCTCGGTCCGGTGTCGCTCCAGGTCGACGGCGGGGACCGGATCGGGATCACGGGGCCGAACGGTGCCGGCAAGTCCACGCTGCTCCGCGCGGTCCTCGGACGGCAGGCGCCCGTGTCCGGCTCGGCGTCGCTCGGCAGCAGCGTCGCCGTCGGCGAGGTCGACCAGGCCCGCGGCGCGTTCACCGGCCCGGAGCCGCTCGCCGCGGCGTTCGAGGCGCTCGTGCCCGAGTACACGACCGCCGACGTCCGGACGCTCCTGGCGAAGTTCGGGCTGCGGGCCGACCACGTCGGCCGCCCTGCCGGAGACCTGTCCCCCGGCGAGCGGACCCGGGCGGGGCTGGCGCTGCTGCAGGCCCGCGGCGTCAACGTGCTCGTGCTCGACGAGCCGACGAACCACCTCGACCTGCCGGCCATCGAGCAGCTCGAACAGGCGCTCGACTCCTACGACGGCACCCTGCTGCTCGTCACGCACGACCGGCGGATGCTCGACACCGTCCGGCTCGACCGGCAGTGGCGGGTCGAGGACGGACGGGTCACCGAAGGCTGACCGGGGTCAGTGGAACGGGCAACGACCGCCGGTCGCGCGCACCCGTCCGCCCGAGCGCGGCTTGGTCGGCAGGCGACGACGATCCACCTCGAGCCCGTCGTCGAGCACGGTCACCCGCGGGTCGCTCAGGGCCGACACCGCGGTCGCGAGCGCGGTGATCGCGAGCTTCTCCCCCGGACACCGGTGCCCCGTGGCGACGTCGGCGCCGCCGTGCGGGACGAAGGCGCGGATCGCCTCGTAGTCCTCCACCCCGGTGAAGCGCTCGGGGTCGAACCGCTCGGCGTCCGCCCACGACCGGTCGTCGGTGTCGGTGCCCAGGACGTCGAGCACCACCCGGCCGCCTGCGGGCAGCCGCTCCCCGTCCAGCTCGACGTCACGCGTCGCCCACCCGGGCAGCATCGGGACGAACGGTGCCGTCCGCCGGACCTCCTGGGCGAAGGCGACCGCGAGCGGACCGTCGACGAGCGTGCCCCGCGCAGCGGTCTCGAGCGCGATCCGGTCGCGCCAGTGCGGCCGGTCGTGCAGCTCCTTCGCCGCGAACGCCACGAACCGGGCGACGGCGACCATGGGGCGGAAACTGTTCTGCAACTCGATGCCGGCGAGCCGGGGCGGCAGGAGTCCGCCGTCCGGGTCACGGTGCCACGCCCACTCGTGCAGTGCCGTCCCGGGGGCCGGGGTCAGCCGTCCCCCGCGCACCGCCTCGACCAGTCGCGCCGCGTGACGGTCCGACCAGTGTCGGTTCAGGACCGCGAGCAGGTACTCGGGCGAGTACGGCACACCGAAGCCGTCCACGATCTGCGCGAGCCGGCGAGCCCACCGGGTCTTCGCGTCGGCGGTGCCGGGCAGGCCCGCCCACCGGAGCACGGCGCGACCGATCGCCCCGACCGCGGCGTCGTACGCGGAGCGACGCCCGCCGGCGGCCCACGCGTCGAGCTCGGCCGACCACTCCGCCTCGAGCAGCGGCGCGATCCGCCGGACCTGCTCGTCCTCGTACGCCACGTCGACGAAGGTCGCCTTGCGGTGTCGGTGCTCCGCGCCGTCGAGGCTGTGCACCGAGCCGACGCCGAACAGGGTGCGCTGCACGATCGCGGGCATCGCACCGTGCCGCGCGATCGCCTCGTCGTCGTAGAACAGGTCGACGCCCTCGGCCCCGCGGACGAGCAGCGCGGGGCGGCCGAGCAGGCGGAACGGAACGGCTCGGGCGCCCGCTCGGGTCCGGCGCCAGATGTGCGCGCCGAACCCGTAGCCGCGGGTGAGGAGCGAGAGGGAGTCGTCGATCGCCATGGGCCCATGGTGCCGACGACCGCCCGATCAGCCTCTCGGGATCGGGGGCGCCGCGTGCGGCACGGTCATCCCCGCGGGCCCGGGTGCAACCCGAGCAGGTCGAGCGCCTCGGCGCACTCCTCCTCGGGCGTGCGGTCGGCGCGGACGGTGACGTGCGCCTCGTCCGCACCGGGCAGCTCGAGTGTGGCGAGCTGGGACGCGAGGAGCGACGTCGGCATGAAGTGACCGGACCGCGCCGCCATCCGCTCGCCCACCAGGTCGGCCGTCCCCGCCACGTGCACGAACACCACGCCGGGCGCCCGGAGGACGTCCCGGTACGAGCGCTTGAGCGCGGAGCACGTGACGACGCCCGGGTTCCCGGCATCGAGGTGCTCGTCGATCCACGTGCGGATCGTGTCGAGCCACGGCCAGCGGTCGTCGTCGGTCAAGGGCGTGCCCGCGTGCATCTTGTCGACGTTCGCCTGCGGGTGCATCGCGTCGCCCTCGGCGAAGTCCCACCCCAGGCGTTCGGCGAGCAGCGCCGCGACGGTTGACTTCCCCGACCCGGAGACGCCCATCACCACCAGGACCCTCGGCTCGCTCATCGGATGAAGATCCCCGCGGCCAGGACCCCGAGCAGCCCGAACACCGAGATGAGGCACTCCAGGACCGTCCAGGTCTTGAACGTCTGCCCCACCGTGGTGTTGAGGTACCCCTTGACCAGCCAGAACCCGGCGTCGTTGACGTGCGACAGGAACACCGAGCCGGCACCGATCGCGAGCACGAGGAGCGACGTCATCGGCGAGGACAGGTCGGCGGCGATCGGCGCCATGATGCCCGCGGCGGTGACCGTCGCCACGGTGGCCGACCCGGTCGCGACGCGCACGAGGGCCGACACGACCCAGGCGACGAGCAGCACGGAGATGCCCGAGTCCTTCACGGCGTCGGCGATCACGCCGCCGATGCCCGTGTCGATGAGCACCTGCTTGAACCCACCACCGGCGCCGACGATGAGCAGCACCCCGGCGACCGGCGGCAGGGCGCTCTCGAGGGACTTCGACACGGCGGAACGGTCCATGCCGCCACCGATCGCGAAGAACACCATCGCGTAGACCGCGGCGATGCCGATGGCGATCATCGGGCTGCCGAGGAAGTCGAGCAGGTGCACCCACCCGCCGTCGGCGTCGGGCAAGGTCGCCTCGCGGATCGCCTGCGCGAGCATGAGGACGACCGGCAGCAGGATGCCGACGAGCGCGGTCGTGAACGACGGGCTGCGCGGTTCGCTGATGACGCGGGTGAAGTCGCTCTTGCCGCCCGGCAGCGACGCCGTGTCCTGCGTGGCGGGGCCGCGCCGTGCCTCCCGACCGGACGAGGCGGGGTCGTCGGAACGCGAGCCGAACATGTCGGGGGCGGGGATGTCGACCCAGCGCGCGGCGAAGCGCGCGAAGAGCGGGCCGGACAGGATGATGACGGGGATCGCCAACACGATCCCGAACGCGAGGGTGGTGCCGAGGTTCGCGCCGACCGTGCTGACCGCGACGAGCGGACCGGGGTGCGGTGGGACGAACGCGTGCATGGTCGAGAGGCCGACGAGGGCGGGGACCGCGATCTTCATGATCGGCACGTCGCTGCGCTTGGCGACGAGGACGATGATCGGGATGAGCAGCACGAGGCCGACCTCGAAGAACATCGGCAGACCGATGAGCGCACCGATGAGGGCCATCGTCCACGGCAGCGCGGCCGTGGACGAACGACGGACCAGGGTGTCGACGACGCGGTCCGCCGCGCCGGAGTCGACCAGGAGCTTGCCGAACATCGACCCGAGCCCGACGAGGATGCCGACGCTCGTCATGGTGGCGCCGAAGCCGTTCCCGAAGCTCGTCACCGTGGCGTCCGGCGCGAGCCCGGCGCCGATGCCGACGCCGAGCGCCCCGATCGTGAGCGCGATGAACGGGTGGACCTTGAGCCACGTGATGAGCAGGATGATCACCACGATGCCGATGAGCGCAGCCAGGACGAGCTGCGCGACCGGTCCGGACGGGTCGACCGTCTCCGTGCCGGCTGCGAGCACCCTGGTGGTGTCCGCGCCTGCCGTGAGCGTGTGAGGCATCTGCGCCCCTTCCCGGGACCGCTGCGGTGCGGTTCCCTCGCCGTGTCGATGGTCGGGGTCGCGTGCTGAGCGACCTCCGAATAATCTGATTTATCAGATTGTACGTCGTGCTCCCGCGTGCCGAACACCACTCGGGGCAGTCTGCCGGTGCAATGGACGGGACGTGCGCCGGACGGTGCCGTCGTACTGCACGGAGGAACGATGCCGACGGAACGCGGACTGCACGCGCGGGTGCTCGACACCCTCGGGCAGCGGATCGTCGACGGGGTGCTCGTCCCCGGCGCGGTGATCCGGCCGGACACGGTGGCCGACGAGTTCGGCGTGTCGCGCTCCGTCGTCCGTGAGGCGGTCCGGGTCCTGCAGTCACTCGGACTCGTCGAGCCGCGGCAGCGGGTGGGGACCCAGGTGCTCGGCATCGGCTCCTGGGAGCTCCTCGCGCCGACGGTCATCCGGTGGCGGGGTGCGTCACCGGCCTACTTCGTGCAGCAGCGGGAGCTGCTCGAGCTGCGGCTCGGGGTCGAACCCGTCGCGGCGTCGCTCGCGGCGGCGGGTGGCGGCGCGGCCGGCGGCACGGGCGGCGGCGGCACGGCCGGCGGCGGCGCGGGCGGTGGCGGCACGGGCGGCGGCGGCGCGGGCGGCGGCGGCGCGGGCGGTGCGCTCGTGCAGGACGTCCTGGACGCGGCGAGGGAGATGCTCGACGCATGCGCGCGGGACGACAGCCGCGCCTACCTGGACGCCGACGTGCGGTTCCACCGTGCCCTGCTCACGGCCTCGGGCAACGCCGTCTTCGCACACTTCGCCGGGACCGTCGAGGCCCTCTTGCGCACCCGGACCTCGGAGTCCCGGAACACCATCACGCGGTGGACGCACGACGCGGCTGCCCGGCACGAGGCGGTCGCGCGGGCGGTGGCGGAGGGGGATCCTCGGACGGCGGCGGCCGCGATGACGGAGCTCGTGGGCGTCACGCGCGACGAGTTCATCGCCGAGGCACCGTCGGCCTGACCCGCGGGCGCGCTGCGCGGCAGGCCGGCGGTGCGCCGCGCCGGCGGCGCGGCGAGCGGGCACGACACGCCGCATGCGTTCCACCGAGCGGGCACGAACCCCCACCTCGATCGCTCGAACGTGACAGAAAAGGCCCACTCGGCGGGAGCGGCAAGCGGCCGCACTCAGCGGCCGCGTGCGAACAGCCGGGGCCCGCGCAGCCGCAGGCGCATCGTCACGGTGCCGAGCCACCGGTCGTACTTGAAGCCGACCTTGCCCATGCGCCCGACCTCCTCGAACCCGAGCCGCTCGTGCAACCGGATCGACGCCTCGGCCTGCCGGTCCGCGATGACCGCCACCACCTCACGCACCCCGGCAGCCCGGCACTCGTCGAGCAGTGCCTCCATGAGCGCCCGTCCGAGTCCCTTCCCACCGGACGCCGCACCGAGGTAGATCGAGTCCTCCACCACCCGGTTCGACCGGTCCCGCGGGTTCCACGGGTCGACGAGCGCGTACCCGAGGATCTGCCCGGACGGGTTCTCCGCCACCAGGAACGGCAGTCCCCGCCGCCGGATGTCGTCGTAGCGCTTCTTCCAGGCGGCGAACGTGAACGCCGACGGGTCGAACGTGACCGACGAGTTCCGCACGTAGTGCGTGTGGATCTCGCGCACGTCGGGGAGGTCACGCACCTCCGCGGCGCGGATCGTGTAGGCGAACGCGGACTCCTGCGGCACGGGCGCACGCAGGTGCCGCGGCAGGACCCGCCGTCGCTGGTATTCCTCCTCGAGCACGGTCCGAGCCTACGGGCCGGACGCCCCGTGCGCGTGCCGTCAGGCGGGAAGGGACCAGTCGACGGGCTCCGACCCCTGCGCCACGAGCAGGTCGTCCACCTGCGAGAACGGACGGCTGCCGAAGAACCCGCGCGACGCGCTGAGCGGTGACGGGTGCGCCGACGCCACGACCGGCGTGTCCCCCAGCAGCGGTCGGACCGTGGCAGCCTGCGCTCCCCAGAGCACCGCGACGAGCGGCCCGCCGCGTGCGACGAGCGCCCGGACCGCCTGGTCGGTGACCGTTTCCCAGCCCTTGCCACGGTGGCTGCCCGCCGCACCGGCGCGGACCGTCAGCACCCGGTTGAGCAGGAGGACGCCCCGCGCGGACCAGGCCCGCAGGTCGCCGTGGTCGGGGGGTTCGACCCCGAGGTCGTCGCGGAGCTCGCGGTACACGTTCGCCAGGCTCCGCGGGACCGGTCGTACGTCCGGGTCGACGGCGAACGACAGGCCGATCGGGTGTCCCGGGGTCGGGTACGGGTCCTGCCCGAGCACGAGCACGCGGACGTCCTCGAACGGGTCACGGAACGCGCGGAGCACGTCGGAGCCGGCGGGCAGGTACGGCCGGCCCGCCGCGATCTCGTCACGGAGCCACGCGCCCATGCGGTGGACGTCGTCCTCGACGGGCGCGAGTGCGGTGGCCCAACCGGGGTCCACGAGCTCGGCGAGCGGTCGGGGCTGCACGTCGGTCAGGCGCCCATCGTGGCGACGGACACCGACTCCTCGCCGGCGACGACGCGCCAGACACTGCCGGTGCCGCGGACCTCGAGCGCGCCCTCGCCGACGACGAGCGTGGTGTCCTCGTCGATGGCGAGACCAGCGGTGACGAAGTCGGCCTCGGCCGCGGCGACCAGTCGGGTGAGGGTGCCGGCCTGCACGGCGTGCACGTCGATCGTCAGGTCGACGAGCCCGAGGCCCTCTCGGAGCTCGACCTCGTCCAGGCCCTCCGATGCGTCCTCGGGGCAGATCTCGACGCCGCCGATGCGCCACCCGCCGACGAGCGCCCGGTCCGCTGCGATCATCGCCCCGGCGGAGTAGCCCAGGTACGGCAGGCCGTCGGACACGAGCAGCCGGAGCTGGTCGACGACGGGCGACACGGCGTGCAGGTAGTCCGGGGTGACGCCGCCACCGACGACGAGCGCGTCGACGTCGCTGAGGACGGTGGTGTCGAACACGGCGCCGGCGGCGACCTCGGTCACCAGGACCTCGGCCGCGCGGGCGCCACCGAGGGTCTCGGCGATGTCCGCCGTCGACGACGGCGAAGCGCCCGAGGGGCCGGCGACCGACAGGAGTCCGATGCGGGGGACGGTCCGCCCGACAGCCGCGGCACGCGCGGTGGCCTCGGCGAGGAACGGCGCAGCGACGTCCGCGGCGACGAGGAGACCGCCGCCGACCAGGTGGATGCTCACGACTCGGCCGTCACCGGAGCGAGCGCGCTCCACGGGAACGTGATCCAGCCGTCGACCCGACGCCACACGTGGTCGGGCTCGAGCACCGTGCCCGGCTTCGAGTAGAGGCAGGCGCTCCGCACGTCGGCGCCGGCGTTCCGCACGATGTCGACGACGAGGCGGAGGGTGCGGCCGGAGTCGGAGACGTCGTCCACGACGAGCACCTTCTTGCCGGCGAGGCTCGGCGCGTCGAGTGCGGGCGACAGGATGACGGGCTCCTCGAGGCGCTGCTCGACGTCGGTGTAGAACTCGACGTTGATCGAGCCGCACTCCTTCGTGCCGAGGGCGTAGGCCACGGCACCGGCGATGATCAGCCCACCGCGGGCGACCGCCACGACGACCTCGGGCTCGAAACCGGACGAGAGCACGTCCTTCGCCAGGAGCCGGGCGGCGTCACCGAACTCGAGCCATCCGAGCACCTCGGGCCCGCTCGTGACGGTCACGGTCGAGGGAGCCGACACGGTGGGCTCGGGTTCGCTGCTGATCGGCATCCGACCACGGTACCGGCAGGGGCGCCGCGCCCGCGACCCGCAACCTGCGCCCGGGCGCGTGCGACGGGTCCACCAGGGGCGCGGAACGCCCGATCAGCGGATCAGCCGACCAGCCCACCAACGGACCAACCGACCAACGGACCAACGGACCAACGGACCAACGGACCAACGGCGCAGCCGATCAGCCCCGCGGCGTGAGCGGGCCCCGCGCGAGCTTGTGCTGCGCGGACTGCGCGACGGGACGCACCGTCACGAGGTCCAGGTTCACGTGCCCGGGCAGCTCGACGGCGTGCACGATCGCCTCGGCGACGTCCTCGGCCACGAGCGGCTCCGGGACGTCGGCGTACACAGCGGCTGCCTTCTCGGCGTCCCCACGGAACCGCGTCAGGGCGAACTCGTCGGTCTTCACCAGGCCGGGGGCGATCTCGACGACGCGGATCGGTTCCCCGTTGAGCTCCAGCCGGAGCGCACCGACGAGGGCGTGCTCGGCGAACTTCGCGGCGTTGTACCCGCCGCCGTTCTCGTAGGCGACGAACCCGGCGGTCGAGGTCACGGTGACGATGTCGGCGTTCCCCGCGGCACCGGCACGACGACGCAGTGCGGGCAGGAGCGCCGCGACGACGCGCTTGGTGCCGATCACGTTCACCTCGAACATGGCGCGCCAGTCGTCGACGTCGGACTCCTCGACGCTCGCCGAGCCGAACGCGCCGCCGGCGTTGTTCACGAGCACGTCGGCACCGCCGAGTTCGTCGACCCGGGCGGCGAGCGCCGCGACGGCGCCGCCGTCCGTGATGTCCGCCACGAGGTACGACGCTCCGGTCGACTCGGCGAGCGCCTGCAGCTTCGACTCCCGCCGGGCGACGGCGAGCACGTCCCACCCGCGGTCGCGGAAGAGCCGGACGGTGGCCGCCCCGATGCCCGAGCTCGCTCCGGTGACGACTGCGCGACGTGCCATGTGCTTCCTCCAGTGGTGGGGTGCGGGATGTCCCGTCAACCGTACCGATCACGGCAGGTCACGATCCGGTAACGTGACGGGCCATGACGACGGACGCCGCTCCCCCAGCGCCCTCGACCCCGCGGGCGCCGCTCGAGCCGGGTCGGGCGCCGCGACGCATCCCGATGTGGGACACCGCGCGGTTCCTGGCGGTCACGCTCGTCGTGATCGGGCACGCCATCCAGCGGCAGACGTCGGGCAGCGAGCACGCGCTGGCGCTCTACACGTTCATCTACGCGTTCCACATGCCGGCCTTCGGCGTGATCAGCGGCTACTTCTCGTCGGCGGACACCCCGACCGCGAAGCGGATGCAGCGCACGATCACGGACATCGTCGTGCCGTACATCATCATGCAGACGATCTGGACCGTGGTGCAGGCGATCGTGGAGGGCGGGAAGACCTTCAACCCGACGCAGCCGACGTGGACGCTGTGGTTCCTGCTCGCCCTCGGGATCTTCCGGCTGATCTTGCCGTACCTGGCGCAGCTGCGGTGGCCGCTGTTCTGGGCGGTCGTGTTCAGCATCGGGGTGGGCTACTTCGACAACGTCGACTCGACGCTGTCACTGTCCCGTGCGATCAGCCTGCTGCCCTTCTTCCTGGTCGGCTGGCAGGTGAAGCAGTGGGGTGTGTTCGACCGCTGGTACGAGGCCCCGCGTCGCGTCGTCGTCCGCGTGCGACTGGTCGCGGCGGCGGTGTTCCTGGCGTGGGCCGCGGCGTGTGCGATCTGGATCCCGCAGTTCAAGGAGTTCGACCTGCACCACTGGTTCTTCTACGACGACTCGTACTCGGGGCTCGGCGAGGACGCGTGGTGGGCGGGTGCGGTCCGACTCGGTCTGATGCTCCTGGCCGGCGTGCTCACGGCGTCGTTCCTGGTGCTCGTGCCGCGTCGGACGGTGTGGATCACCCGGTTCGGTGCCGCGACGATGTACGTCTACCTGCTGCACACGTTCGTGCTCTACCCCATCCGCGAGTCGGGCATCCTGGCGGGCGAGCACTCGGCCTGGCCGTACGTGTTGCTCATGGTGGCGCTGGCCTGCGCCGTGAGCCTGTTCCTCGCGCAGCCGTTCGTCCGGCGCGGGATGCGCTGGCTGCTCGAGCCGAAGGTCGGCTGGCTGTTCCGCAAGGACCCGGCCTAGCCGGCTCGGTCGGCCGGGAGGCACGGCTCGGCTCCGCGGTCTGCGTTACGTCGCGTGGCGGGGCCGTTGGTACCGGCCCGGCCACCTGCGTACCGTGGGTCGCGACGCACTGCCGCGCCGTTCCTCCCGTCCGGCGTCCCGACCTCCACGACAGGAGCACCCGATGAGCACGAACGACGCCGCCTCCTGGCGGTTCGAGACCACGCAGGTCCACGCCGGCGCCCAGCCGGACCCGACGACCGGTGCGCGTGCGACGCCGATCTACAAGACGACCTCGTACGTGTTCGAGAACTCGGACCACGCCCGTGACCTGTTCGCGCTGGCGCAGCCGGGCAACATCTACTCGCGGATCATGAACCCGACGAACGACGTCGTCGAGCAGCGCATCGCGGCGCTCGAGGGCGGCACCGGCGCGCTCCTGGTGTCGAGCGGCCAGGCCGCCGAGACCTACGCGGTGCTCAACATCGCCGGTGCGGGCGACCACATCGTCTCGTCGTCGTCGATCTACGGCGGCACGTACAACCTGTTCAAGTACACGCTCGCGAAGCTCGGCATCGAGACGACCTTCGTGGAGGACCAGGACGACCCCGAGGAGTGGCGTCGCGCCGTCCGGCCGAACACCAAGCTGTTCTTCGCCGAGACGATCGGCAACCCGAAGATCAACGTGCTCGACATCGAGACGGTGTCCGGCATCGCGCACGAGGCGGGCGTCCCGCTGATCGTCGACAACACGATCGCGACGCCGTACCTCATCCGTCCGTTCGAGCACGGCGCGGACATCGTCGTGCACTCGGCGACGAAGTTCCTCGGCGGGCACGGCACCGTGATCGGCGGCGTCATCGTCGACAGCGGGAAGTTCGCCTGGTCGGACCACGCCGAGCGGTTCCCCGAGTTCAACACGCCCGACCCGTCGTACCACGGTGCGGTGTTCGCGCAGGCCGTCGGCAACGAGCTCGCGTACATCATCAAGGCGCGCGTGCAGCTGCTCCGCGACCTGGGGGCGTCGAACTCCCCGGACACGGCGTTCGCGCTGCTGCAGGGCATCGAGACCCTGTCGCTCCGCATCGAGCGGCACGTGCAGAACGCGCAGGAGATCGCGGAGTGGCTGGACCGTCACCCGGACGTCGCCTCGGTGTCCTACGCGGGCCTGCCGACGTCGCCCTGGTACGCGGCCGCGAACAAGTACGCGCCGAAGGGTGTCGGCGCGGTGCTGTCGTTCGAGCTGAAGGGCGGCGTGGACGCGGGCAAGGCGTTCGTCGACAACCTGCGGCTCTTCTCCCACCTGGCGAACATCGGCGACGTGCGCTCGCTCGTGATCCACCCGGCGTCGACGACGCACTCGCAGCTCACGCCCGAGCAGCAGTTGACGACGGGGGTCACGCCGGGGCTGGTGCGCCTCTCCGTGGGGATCGAGAACGTCGAGGACCTGCGCGCCGACCTCGAGGCGGGGCTGGCCGCGGCCCGGGCGGTCTCGGACAGCCTGCGCGCGTAGCGCCCGCTGCCGCCCGGCCCGCGACCAGCGCGGACGCGACCACGTCGGACGCGGTCACGGCGCGGCGGCGAACTCCGACGCGAAACGACAAGCCCGCTGTCCTCCGACAGCGGGCTTGTCGTTCGTTGCACGCGCAACGATCGCGCCCGAGTCGAAACGACATCCCCGCTGTCGTACGACATCGACACTGTCGCTTGACGTCGACGCTGTCGATCCCCGCACACCCCCGCCCTGGCCCACGGGCGCGCGCACGTCACACCCGCAGCGCGAACCGGCGCACGCACGTCACACCCGCAGCGCGAACCGGCGGACGCGCGAACCCGAGGACGCGCCCGAGGTGACGTAACACGGCGGCGACGAGCCGCGCCTCCCGGCAGACTGGACCGACCATGGACTGGCAGACGATCCCCGAGGACTCCGTGCCGTCCACCCTCGTCCCCGGGACCGAACTCGGCACCCTCGGCAAACCGCCCGTCACGGGCGCCTGGCGCCCCGGCGACCACCCCGGGTCGCGACACTTCGAGCGGCTCGGCGAGCAGTGGGTCCGCGGAGGACGCCTGCCGGCCGTGCGCGTCGCCTACGAGACCTGGGGGACGCTCTCCCCCGAGCACGACAACGCCGTGCTGGTGTTCCACGCCCTGACCGGTGACTCGCACGTCGCCGGGTCCGCCGGGCCCGGCCACCGCACGGCCGGGTGGTGGAACGACGTGGTCGGGCCGGGCCTGGCGATCGACACGGACCGTTGGTTCGTCGTGGCACCGAACATGCTCGGGGGCTGCCAGGGCACGACGGGTCCGTCCTCGGTCGCTCCCGACGGGGTCGAGTGGGGGTCCCGGTTCCCGTTCGTGACCGTGCGCGACCAGGTGGACGTGCAGGCACAGCTCGCCGACCGCCTCGGCATCGAGCGCTTCGCCGCGGTCGTCGGTGGCTCGATGGGCGGCATGCACGCGCTCGAGTTCGCGATCGCACACCCCGACCGCGTCGAGCGGTTGGCGGTGCTCGCGTCCACGGCGCAGACGACCGCGGACCAGATCGCCGCGAACTCGCTGCAGCGTGCCGCGATCCAGATGGACGCCGCGTACGCGGACGGTGACTACTACGAGGCGGACGCGGGCGAGGGGCCACACCGCGGCCTGGCGCTCGCCCGCCGCATGGCGCTCATGACCTACCGCGCACCCGACGAGCTCAACGGCCGCTTCGCCCGGTCGTGGCAGAGCGACGTCTCGCCGCTCGGTGACGACGGCCGGTTCTCGGTCGAGAGCTACCTCGACTTCCACGGCAACAAGTTCACGCGCCGGTTCGACGCGTCCACGTACGTCACCCTGACCCACGCGATGGACTCGCACGACGTCGGCGCCGGACGGGGTGGGGTCGCGGCGGCCCTCGCCGGGGTCCGCTCACGGACCCTCGTGGTCGGCATCTCGAGCGACCGGCTGTTCCCCGTCGAGGACCAGCACCGCATCGCGGCGGGTGTGCCGGACACCCTCGACGGCGACCGGGCCGCGGTGATCGAGAGCGAGTTCGGCCACGACGGGTTCCTCATCGAGCACGAGGCGGTCGGCGCGCACCTGCGCCGCCTGCTGGACTGACCACGAGCCGGGCCACCGTCGGCCTGGAGGCGCGGTGCGGCCCCGCCCCGCACCCGACGTCCCACGCGCGGCACGGTCCCGCCCCGCACCCGACGTCCCACGCGCTCCGCCGCCATCCGACACGCGCACGCTCGGCGCGCCTCCCGAGCAGCGCTGCGCACGCACCGGACGCGCCCTGCCGGACCGAGCCGAGCGGCGTGCCGAACACCCCCCAACGAGTGTCGTGGAATGATGGCGTGGAGCCACGGTCTGACCGTCGCTCGTTTCCCAGCAGCAGCACGCACACCCGCCGCGCAGCACCAGCGCGAGCACACCAGGACACCGACCGATGGAACTGATCGCACAGGAACGGGACCGACTCCTCCGGTCCACCACCCGTGTCGTCGGCATCCTGTGCGCCCTGGTCAGCGTCGTCGGGATCGTCTGTTCCCTCGCCGTCCCGACGGCCCCGCTCGTCGGAGCGCTGCTCTGCATCGCGGTCATGATCGGCGCCCTCGTGCTCTTCGGCCGCAGCGGCGCCGTGTGGTGGACCGCCCTCGTGCTCGCCGCCGGGCTGGGCGCGCTCGCGCTGCTCCTGTTCGGCGTGGACGACACGGTGCGGCCGGTGGTCGCGAGTGCGGTGGTCCCGCTCGCCGCGGGCGGGCTCGCGTCGCCGCTCATGGCGCAGCGCGGTCACCCGATCGGCCTCGCGCTGACGATCGCCGCGGGGGTGGTCACCATCGTCACCGTCGCATGGGCGGGTGGCGGGCCGCTCACGACGCCGGTCAGCGGCGTGGTGCTCGTGTGGGTCCTCATCGCCGTCGTGGCGGTCTGGATCTCCCGCAGCATCCCCCGCGTCGCGCGCCGGATCTACAGCATCGGCAACGCCCACCGGGCGGAACGCCAGGCGAGCGAGACCGAGGCGCAGCGACGTCAGGGTGCCCGTCTGCTGCACGACACGGTGCTCGCCACCCTCACCCTCCTCGCACACTCGGGTGTCGGGGTCTCGGAGCAGGCGATGCGCGAGCAGGCGGCCGAGGACGCCCGGCTGCTCCGCCACCTCCGCCTCGGGGCCACGCCGCAGCCGCAGCAGTCGGGCGACTACTCGCTCACCCGACAAGAGGAATCGCCGCTCGGTCAGACCCTCGAATCGGTCAAGCAGCGCTTCGGGCGGATGGGACTCGAGGTCAGCTGGCACGGCACCGGCCAGGTCCTGCTGCCCTCCAACGTCCTCGACGCGTTCCTGCTCGCGCTCGGCGAGTGCCTCGAGAACGTCCGCCGGCACGCCGGCGTCGGCGAGGCGCACGTCACGATCGTCCACGACGACGAGACCGTCCGCGCGATGGTCACCGACTCCGGTGTCGGTTTCGAGATCGGCGAGGTGAGCGCCGAGCGACTCGGCTTCAAGGAGAGCGTCGTCAACCGCCTGCGCGAGGTCGGTGGCGACGCCAAGCTCTTCTCCGCGCCGGGCTCCGGCACGACCGTCGTCCTGGAGGCACCACGATGAGCCGCGTCCCCGAGGACACGATCAGCCGGGGGCTGCCCGGCGACACCGTGCAGCCCGCCCCGCGGACCCGCCGGGAGGCGCGGGAACGGTACCGGGGCAGCGAACGTCGGCAGGCGCGCGGCCTGCCCTCGACGTCGACCGGTGCACGGTCGCTGCGGCAGGCGGCGAAGCCCGGCGCTTCCCTCGGCGCGGGGTACCTCGGGCTCGGCGCCGCCGTGCTCACAGCCATCGAAGCCGTCGCGGGCATCGCCTTCTTCTTGATCCGCTGGGACACGCTCTCCCAGCCGTGGTTCCCCGCCGCAGCGTGGGGCCTGTACCTCGTCGCCGCGGTGGCGGTCGGGATCAGCGTCCTGACCTACGGTGAACGACTGACCGGCCCCGCGTTCGCGCTCATCTGCGTCGTGCTCGCCTGCGTCGTGTGCCTCGATTTCATCGGGATCTGGCCGGAGCACGACATCGTCCACACGGCGACGGCGTCGATCGCCGCCGGGTACGCGCTGTTGCCGATCGCGACCCTCCGCCCGGCCCGCGAGGTCGCGCCCGCCATCGCGGTGCTCGGCGTCGCGTTCATCGTCATGGCGGTCACGTCCACCCCGGTGACCACCGACACACTGCCCGGCATGGTGACGCTGCTCGCACTCGTCGTGGTCCCACCGTCGGTCGCGCTGTTCGTGGTGCACCGGTTCCGCCAGCTCGTCCAGCGTGAGCTCGACCGCGTGCTCGTCCAGAGCAACGTGCAGGCACCCCAGTTCGCGGTCGGGATGCTCGCCTCGGACGAACTCGCCCGCCTTGACCTGGCCGCCGAGAAGCTCCTCGACGCCGTGGCGAACGGCACCGACCCGTTGCCGCTGTCCGACGCGTCGGCATCGGTCGCGGCGTCGCTCGCCACCGAGCTGCGTCTGCACCTCATCGAGGGACGGCGTGAGACCTGGCTGTACCACGCCATCACCGAGTCCGACCACCTCGGTCGCTCGGTCAGCGTCGCGGACCCCGGGTCGTTGGCGGGCCACCTGTCCCCGGCACAGCGCGACGGTCTCCTGCAGGCGCTGTGGCAGATGGTCGGCGACGGACGCGTCTCGCAGCCCGGTGTCCCGGTCGTCTCCGTGACCCTGGGGCCGGTGGGCTCCGCCGGGCACCCCGTGACGGACGAGACGATGGACGTCCCGATCGTCTTCGAGTCCCGGGGGGTGCCGCGTCGCAGTCTCGGTCCGACGGCGTGGAGCGCGCTCGAGCGCATCGGTCCGTACACGCACAGCGTCAGGGACGGCGTGCTCCACGTCGTGGCGCACTGCGTCGTGAGCCGGCACCCGACCATGTGATCCGCCGCACGAACCGGCTGGGCCCGAACTGCCGGACACCCTGACCAGCCTGCCCGTGCCCCGTGACCGCTCCACCTAGGATCGGCCACAGCCCCCGAGAAAGGACGCCACCATGGCGACTCCAGAGGAACCGATCCGACTCGCCCTCGTCGACGACCACAAGATGCTCCTCGGCGCGCTCACGGAGTGGATCCGCAGCGCCGCGGACGACATCACCCTCGTCGCAGCGGTCACGACCTGGCCCGAGCTCCTGACGAGCCCGGCGTTCCCGGTCGACGTGGTCCTCCTCGACCTCGACCTGAAGGACTCGATCCCGGTCTCGCTCAAGATCTCCACGCTCAAGACCGCCGGTGTGAAGACCGTCGTGATGAGCACGTACTCGGAGCCGAACGTCGTCCGCGAAGCGCTCGGCGCCGGGGCGCTCGGGTACCTCGTGAAGAGCGAGGACGCGGACATGATCGTCGAGGCGATCCGCTCCGCCCACCGTGGCGAGCAGTACATCTCGGCCGAGCTCGACCTCGCGATCAACTCCGGCGACGTCGGCGGCGTTCCGAAGCTCAGCGCCCAGGAGCGCCGCGTGATGGCGCTGTACGGCGGTGGCGAACCGGTGAAGAGCGTCGCGTACCAGCTCGGCATCTCCGAGGAGACCGCGAAGAGCTACCTCAAGCGCATCCGTGAGAAGTACCGCGTCGCTGGCTTCGACGTCGGCACGAAGGTGGCGCTCCGGAAGCGTGCGATCACCGACGGGATCATCGTGCAGGACGGCAGCCCCGTCGGCCTCTGAGGCGTCGGGCGCGCCGGGACGGCCCGTCGACCTCACGCGCCCAACGACACCTCACGCCCACACGCACGCGTGAGATGTCGCCCAGCGCGTGAACACGCACACCAGCCCCCACGCAGGCGCGCCGCGCACGACCGCGCCGACCTCACGCGCCCAGCGACACCTCACGCACACACGCAGGCGTGAGATGTCGCCCAGCGCGTGAACACGCACGCGAGCCACTCGCACGCGGCCGCACCCGACGGCGCCGGGTCTCGCCGGTCAGACGGTGGGGACCGGCGCCGTGATCGGACCCGTACCCGGCTGCGACGACCGGAGCGCCCGGCGCCGGTTCGAGCGGCGCTCGACCCCGTAGCTGATCGCCGTGACCACGACACCCAGCAGCGCGAGCACGATGCCCAGCCAGCCCGGCGCCAAGAACCCGAAGCCCGCGGCGATGACCGCGCCACCGAGTGCTGCGCCGAGCGAGTTCCCGATGTTGAACGCCGAGTGGTTGAGGGCTGCGGCGATCGTGCGGGCGTCGCCGGCGACGTCCATCAGACGGGACTGCACCGCCGGCGGGATCGCTGACGAGGTCGCGCCGAGCAGGAACGCGCTGACGAACGCACCGACCGCCCACTGCGCGGTCAGGACGGTCAGCAGCAGCGCACCGACCAGCGCGAAGAGGCCGACGTAGATGGTGCGCTTGACGCTGTGGTCGGACAGGTGCCCGCCCACGACGCCTCCGACGACCATGCCGAGCCCGACGACCACGAGGACGAGCGGCACCGCCGACTCCGCCAGGCCGGTCACGTTCTGCACGAGCGGCGAGATGTACGAGTAGACCGCGAAGAAGCCGCCGAAGCCGATCGCACCGAGGCCCATGACGATCCAGACCTGCGGCACGCGGAACGCCCGGAGCTCCCGCCCGATCGTCGCGTGCTCGTCCCGCGGCGACCGGGGGACGGACACCGCGACGGCCAGGAACGTCAGGGCGAAGAGTGCGGCGACCACGCCGTAGGCGATGCGCCAGCCTGCGACCTGACCGATCCAAGTGATCGCGGGGACCCCGACGACGTTCGCGACCGAGAGCCCGAGGAGCACCATCGCGATGCCCTTGCCCCGCTTGCCGGGGCCCATCATGTCGCCCGCCACGATCGACGCGATGCCGAAGTACGCGCCGTGCGGGAGCCCCGCGACGAACCGGGCGGCGAGCACCAGCCCGAACGACGGCAGCAGCGCGCTCGCGACGGTCGCGAGCACGAACCCGACGAGCAGGACGAGGATCAGGCCCTTGCGCGGGAACTTCGCGCTCATCGCCGCGATCGTGGGCGCACCGACGACCACGCCGAGCGCGTAGGCGCTGACGAGCCACCCCGCGTGGGCGACCCCGGCGTCGGGGTCGACGGCGTACTGGTGCGGCAGGAGCGCTTCGGCGATGTTCGGCAGGAGACCCATCGCGACGAACTCGGTCGAGCCGATGGCGAACCCGCCGAGGGCGAGGGCGATGAGCGCGAAGGTGCGACGCGCCGGCGTGAGGTGGGTCATGGTGCCTGTTCTCGGACGGGAGGAGCGGGGTCGGGTCCCCCGGTGGCCGGAGCGGTGCGCTGCCGGCTCGGGGATCGGTCGTCCGGGTCGTCCGGCGCGCGGTGTCGCGCCGCACCCCACGGGCTCGGCCGGACACGTCCGATCGCGTCCGACACCGGTCAGGTGGGGCGTGGTCCCGGTTCGACGACGAACGCAGCCGGTCGGTCTGCTCCGTCCGGCTCCGTCAGTGTAGACCGCTCCAACCCGTCGCGGAAGTCCGGGATCGAATCGATTCGCCTCCGCGACTCGATCAGGCGGCGCGGCGCTCCGGAGCCGCGACGGCGACCACGACGGGCTCGGGCAGGTCGTCGCGGTGCACCCAGCCGCTGCCGCACTCGGTGCAGGTCGCCCAGGCGTGCTCACCCTGCTCGTCGGCATCGATGACGACCGTCCGCAGGTCGCAGTCGGGGCACCAACCGTCGTGCATCATGAGCGTCTCCTCGTCGTCGTCGGGTGGGCGCCGGTGCGCCCGTCACCGACAGGAGACACCCGACCACCGACATCCGCGGGACGTGCTCGGCGTGTCGCGGAGCTCGGGACGTGCTTGCGCGGCCGCCGCCGCCGCTGATCGCGAGCGGACGCCACCGGTCAGTCGCCGAGCGCCGCCTCGAGTCGCTCGATCTTGCCGTCGAGCTCACCCGTGCGACCCGGCCGGATGTCCGCCTTGAGCACGAGCGAGACCCGGGTGCCGAAGGGTGCGACGGCCTCGGTGGCACGCTTGACGACGTCCATCACCTCGTCCCACTCCCCCTCGAGCTCGGTGAACATCGACGACGTGCGGTTGGGCAGCCCGGACTCGCGGACGACCCGGACGGCCGCGGCGACGGCGTCGTGCACGGACCCGTCCGAGGACGCTGCGGAGCCACCGGAGGGAGCGACGGAGAAGGCGACGATCATGGCTCCATCCTGCCCCGCCCGACGCCGTCGCGCCCCTCGACGACGCTGCCCACATCAGCGCCGTCGCTCGCCGAGGCCCCGCGGCCGTGCAGCGAAGCCCCACGCCCACGACCGAGCAACGAAGCCCCGTGCCCACAACCGAGTCGGACGAGCGCCACGACGCTCCACACCAGCAGGACGACCTCGAGCACGTTGCGGAGCGTGAGGACGACGAGGATCCAGGGCTGCACGGTGAGCACCTGGTCGTAGTACGCCGGGTAGACCAGCTGCGTGAGGAACGCGGTCACGACCGCCAGCACGGCCACCGGCAGGAACCGCCTGGCGCTCGGCCGCCCGGCGACGAGCCCCCACACGACCGGCACGGCGTACCAGCCGATGTACTGGGGTGAACCGACCTTGTTCACGGCGACGAGTGCGCCGACGAACAGCAGGGCCAGGAGCGGCGCGGCCTCTGCCCGGCGCGCACCGCGGTGCACGGCCCACAGGGCGACGACGACCCCGCCGGCGACCACCAGGGCCATCAGGGGGGTCGACAGTGCGGCAGCGAACCCGGTCCCCGGCCCGGAGACCTGGAACGTCAGGATCTCCTGGTCGTAGTAGACCGCCGCACCCGGCACTCCCGACGCGGCCGCCCACAGGAAGGGTGTGGCGAGGGGCGCCTCGATCTGCAGCGCCCGCCCGGTCTGCTGCCCGACGAACGAGAGCAGGTGCGCGGCACCCCCGTAGAGCACGTCGACGAGCACGACGAGGGCGGTGACGACGAGCGCCCCGGCGAACACCCCGCGCCGGTGCCCACGGCGCAGCAGGAGGAGCACGCCGACCAGCGCCGCCGGCCAGACCTTCGTCCAGGCGCCGGCGGTCAACAGCGCGGAGGCGACCGCCGGCCGGGTCGCGACGAACGCCACCCCCACCAGGGCGAGCGCGGTCGCGACGGTGTCGATGCGGCCGAGCGCGATGGGCCCGAGCGCGAGCAGGAACACGAGCCACCACCAGACCACCCGGACGCCGAGCGCGCGGAAGCGCCAGAGGAAGGCACAGGCGACGGCGTCGAGCACGACCATGAGCACGAGCCACCCGGTGCCGATCCAGGCGGTCCCGGCGAGCGCCGCGGCGGCCATCGGCACGATCGCCAGGACGGGGTAGACCCAGTCGGCGTCGACGCCCACCCAGAACCCTGCCTGCTGCCCGGTCTCGATCCACCGGCGGTAGGTGATCGTGACGTCGCCGAGCGGCAGGTTCGCGGACACGTCGGTCAGGAACCACAGCACCGCGTGGACGGCGAGGAACGCGACGACGAAGCCGGCGAGCTCGATCCAGCGGCGCGTGGTCACGGATCGGTTCAGCACCGGACGAGCGTACCGGGCCGGTGCGGACAGGACGGGGGACGGCCGGTTCCGCCGCGTCCGGCACCCGTGGGGCGGATGCACAGCAACTCCTTACAGTGACGTGTCACCGTTTGCGGCGTGACCTCCGAGACCCCGCGCCGTCGCCGCAAGGCCCTCATCTGGATCGTCGTCCTCGCCGTCGTCGTCGTGCTCGCCGTCGTCGCGGCCGTGATCGCGACGAACGTGTACACGAGCAACGAGAACGCGAAGGCCTCGGCGACACCGACCGTCGCCGCGAGCCGGGCACCGTCGACGCTCGACACCGACGACCTGAGCGGCGAGTGGACGGTCGGCGGCGACTCCGAAGCCGGCTACCGCGTGCACGAGGTCCTCAACGGGTCGGACGTCACCGTCACCGGTCGCACGGACAGCGTGTCGGGCACCGCGACGGTGGACGGCACGAACATCACCGCCGCCGAGATCACCGTGCAGGTCGCCGACATCGCCACCGACTCGGACCAGCGCGACTCGTACTTCCGTGACTCCGCGATGGACGTGTCGGCGTTCCCCACCGCGACCTTCGAGCTCACCTCGCCGATCGCCGACGCCGTGCCCTCGGGCGACGGCACGCAGCGTGTCGAGGCGAACGGCGCGCTGACACTGCACGGCGTGACGAAGGACGTCACGGCGACGCTCGAGGTGGGCCTGAACGGCGACGGCGTCGACATCTCGGGCACGGTCCCGATCACCTTCTCGGACTACGACGTGCAGGCGCCGAACCTCGGCTTCGTGCAGGTCGACGACGCCGGCGCGGTCGAGTTCCTGGTGCACGCCACCCCGGCCGGCTGACGGCGGTCGCGACCGAGCGGCGGACGGGAGGCGCGGTGCGGGCCCGCACCGCGCCTCCCGTCCGCCGTCAGTGCGCGTCGCCGTCGACGACGAGGTCCCGGACCACGCCGGGGAGCTGCGCGACGAGCGCGGTCATCGGGAAGGGGCCGCCCGCGGACGCGCGGCGCGCGGCCAGGCCGTGCACGACGGCGGCGGACGCAGCGAGGTGTGCCAGGTCCGGCGGAGTGAGCTGCCCTCCCTCGGCCTCTGCTCGGCCCTGACGCGTCGCGACGAGCGCTCCGAGCACCCCGCCCAACACGTCGCCGGCACCGGCCGCGGCGAGCCAGGGGGTCGCCGACGACGCGACGAGCCGCACGGCACCGTCCGGGGTCACGACGTGGGTGTGCTCTCCCTTGAGCAGCACGACGCTGCCGGTCTTCGCCGCCCCGCGGAGCGCCGCCGCCGCCGGGTCGGACTCGACCTCGTCACGGTCGACGTCGAGCAGCGCCGCGAGCTCACCGGCGTGCGGGGTGAGAACCGCGGTCGGACCGAGGTGCACGAGCGGCAGCGCGCCGGCGTCGACGACCACGGGGACCCCCTGCTCGGAGGCGTGCCGGAAGGCCTCGGCGGTCGGCGGGGCGAGCTCGTCGAGGGAGTCGGCCGAGATGCCCGAACCGACGAGCCACGCCTGCACGCGTCCGCTGCCCGTCACGACCTCGGGCCGCCGGGTGAGCACGTGGTCCGACGCGCGGTCCGGGCCGACGTACCGCACCATGCCGACACCGGTGTGCACCGCGGCGTCGACACCGAGGACGGCGGCACCGGGGTACCGGTCCGAACCGGTGGCGACACCGAGGACGCCGCGACGGTACTTGGTCGACTCGCCGTGCGGGGCGGTGACCCAGGCAGCGGCGTCGGACGGGACGAAGGGCACGGAGTCGTTCACGACCGCCACGTTACGGTGGGGCGCATGAGCCTGTTCCTGCCCGGTCGTGTGGTGGTCTTCGACTACGGCGAGGTGATCAGCCGCACGCCGCACGCCGCACGGGACGCGCTCGTCGCGGCGACCGGCCTGTCGGCGGACGAGCTGTTCCCCGTGTACCAGGAGCTCCGGCACGACCTGGACCGCGGTGACCTCTCGGTCGTCGACTACTGGCGGGCCATCGCGGCGCGCACGGGCCGGCAGTGGACCATCGTCGACATCCACCGCTTCTGGACGATCGACTTCACCAGCTGGTTCGAGGTGGAGCCCGAGACGCTCCGGATCGTCGAGGACCTGCACGACGCGGGCACCCGGCTCGCGCTGCTGTCCAACGCCGGGTTCGACTTCGGGGACCCGTACCGTCGGTCCCCGATGGGCAGCCTGTTCGAGACCGTCGTGGTGAGCGCGGAGGAACACGTCCTCAAGCCGGCTTCGTCCATCTACCGCGACACGTGCGACCGGCTGGGAATCGAGCCGTCGCAGATGGTGTTCGTCGACAACAGGGCCGAGAACGTCACGGGCGCGGAAGCGGTCGGGGCGGTCGGCCACCACTACACGTCGCCCGCCGGGCTGCGGGCCTTCCTGCAGGACCTGGCGCGGGCTGTCCCCGAAGGAGCCACCGCGTGACCCACGCCCTGTTCGAGCCGATCACCGTCCGCGACCTCACGGTCCGCAACCGCATCTGGGTCTCCCCCATGTGCCAGTACTCGGTCGAGCAGCAGGACGGCGTCCCCACGCCGTGGCACCTGGTCCACCTGGGCGGCTTCGCGAAGGGCGGCGCCGGTGCCGTCGTGGTCGAGGCGACCGGCGTCCTCCCCGAGGGCCGGATCAGCCCGCAGGACCTCGGCCTGTGGAACGACACCCAACGCGACGCGTTCCGGCCGATCGTGGACTTCATGCACTCGCAGGGGGCGGCCGCGGGCGTCCAGCTGGCACACGCGGGCCGCAAGGCCTCCACGTTCCGACCGTGGGAGCCGACGCAGGGCAGCGTGCCCGAGGCCGCCGGTGGCTGGCAGACCGTCGCGCCGTCGGCCGTGGCGTTCGACGGGTACGACGAGCCGCGCGAGCTGGCGACCGAGGACATCCGGGTGGTCGCGCTCGCGTTCGCGGCCGCGGCCCGGCGGGCGGTCGAGGCCGGGTTCGACCTGGTCGAGCTCCACGCCGCGCACGGGTACCTGCTGCACCAGTTCCTGTCGCCGCTGTCGAACCACCGCACCGACGGGTACGGCGGATCGCTCGAGAACCGCGCGCGGGCGCTCCTCGAGGTGCTCGACGCCGTCCGCGCCGAGGTCGGCGAGGGCTTCCCGGTGATCGTGCGGTTCTCCGCCACGGACTGGGTCGACGGCGGCCTGACGCTCGAGGACACGGTGCAGGTCGCGCGGTGGGCGGCGGAGCACGGTGCCGACCTCGCGGACGTCTCGACGGGCGGCAACGTCGCGTCGGCGCCGATCCCGGTCGGCCCCGGGTACCAGGTCCCGTTCGCCGCGGGCATCAGGCAGGGCGCCGGCATCCCGACCATCGCGGTCGGCATGATCTCCGACGCGTTCCAGGCCGAGCAGATCGTCGCCACCGGTCAGGCGGACGTCGTCATGATCGGCCGCGAGCTCCTGCGCGACCCGGGCTTCCCGCTCCGGGCCGCCGTCGAGCTCGGGGTCTCGGTGGACTACGAGCCGCAGCAGTACCACCGCGCCCGCGTGACGGCGTCGGCGGGACCGCGTGACGGGCGCCGCGCCTCCTGAGCGTTCTCTCGGACTGGAACCCGCGCAGGCAGTACCATCGGAGCACTGTGGACGATCCCCCGAATAGCTCTTCGCCCTCCCACTCATCCGGCGCTCACTCGGTGAGCTGCCCCTCCCCGCGCGTGTCCGGGGGTGGAGAATGAGTCCGATCGACGTCGTCATGCTCGTCGGCGGCATCCTGTTGACCCTCGGCACCGGTGTGTTCGTCGCGTCCGAGTTCGCGCTCGTCAACCTCGACCGCGCCGAGGTCGAAGCCCGTCGCGACCGCGGCGAGTCCGGCCTCGCTCCGGTGATCGGCGCGCTCAAGGTGACCTCGACGCACCTGTCGAGCGCGCAGCTCGGCATCACGCTGACGACGCTGCTCACCGGCTACCTGCTCGAACCCTCGATCGCGACCCTGCTCGAGGCGCCCTTCCTCGCGCTCGACCTGCCCGAGGCGGTCGTCGAACCCGTCGGGTCGATCGTCGCGCTCGTCATCGCCACGCTGCTGTCGATGATCCTCGGCGAGCTCGTGCCGAAGAACTTCGCGCTCGCGCTCCCCCTGCAGACCGCGAAGCTCGTGGTCCCGCTGCAGGTCGCCTTCACGACCGTGTTCAAGCCCGCCGTCGCCGTGCTCAACGGCACCGCGAACGCCGTCCTGCGGGCCATGGGCATCGAGCCGCAGGAGGAACTCTCCGGCGCGCGCAGCGCCGAGGAGCTCACGTCGCTCCTGCGCCGTTCGGCGTCCGAGGGGTCGCTCGAGCAGGACACCGCGACGCTGCTGGAACGGACGATCTCCTTCTCCGAGCTCAGCGCCAGCGACGTGATGACGCCCAGGCCGCGCCTGACCACGATCCGGGTGTCCGAGTCGGCGGAGGACGTCGTCACCCTCGCACGGAAGACCGGCTTCAGCCGGTTCCCCGTGATCGAGGAGGACGCCGACGACGTGGTGGGCATCGTGCACGTCAAGCAGGCCGTGTCGGTCCCGCGCGAGAAGCGTCCCGAGGTCCCGGTCGGGGCGCTCATGACGGACGCCGAGCGCGTGCCGGAGACCATGCCGGGCGACACGCTGCTCGCCGAGGTCCGCAGCCGCGGCTACCAGATGGTGATCGTCGTCGACGAGTACGGCGGGACAGCGGGAGTCGTCACCCTCGAGGACCTCGTCGAGGAGATCGTCGGCGAGGTGTCCGACGAACACGACCGGGCGCGCATCGACGTGGTCCGGTCGCGCAACTGGCTGACCTTCCCGGGTCTGCTGCGCCCCGACGAGCTCGAGGACCGCGCGGGCGTCAAGGTCCCCGAGGACGGCCCCTACGAGACCGTCGGCGGCTTCCTCATGTCCGTGCTCGGCCGGCTGCCGGTCGTCGGCGACGAGGTCCCCATCGACGGCGGGGTCTTCCGCGTCGAGCGCCTCGACGGCCGACGGATCGACCGGATCCGCTGGACGCCGACGCCGCCCGAGACCCCGGCGACGGGCATCATCATCCCCGCGAGCTCCACGAAGGACTCGCACGCCGCGAAGGAGCACAGCCGATGAGCGCCGCATCCGTGCACGCCGGTGCCGTGCTGGCCGCCGGCGAGTCCTCGTCGACCGGGTCCGACTGGTGGGGCATCTTCTGGCTCGTCGTGCTGCTGCTCGGCAACGCCTACTTCGTCGCCGCCGAGTTCGCCGTCATCTCCGCCCGCCGCTCCCAGATCGAACCGCGGGCCGAGGCCGGGTCGAAGGCCGCGCAGATGACGCTGTGGGCGATGGAGCACGCCACCCGGATGCTCGCGACCACGCAGCTCGGCATCACGGTCTGCTCGCTGCTCATCCTCAACGTGTCCGAGCCGGCGATCCACCACCTGCTCGAGGTCCCGCTCGGGCTGACCGGGTGGAGCGTCGAGGTGATCGGCACGGTGGCGTTCGTGTTCACGCTGCTGCTCGTGTCGTTCCTGCACGTGGTGTTCGGCGAGATGGTCCCGAAGAACATCTCGTTCTCGATGCCGGACCGCGCCGCGCTGCTGCTCGTCCCGACGCTCTGGTACATCGGTCACGGGCTGCACTGGGTGATCGTCGGGCTCAACGAGGCCGCGAACGGCGTGTTGCGGCTGTTCAAGGTCGAGCCGAAGGACGAGGCCGTCAGTGCGTTCACCGTGGAAGAGGTCCAGACGATCGTCGAGCAGTCCCGCCGCGAGGGCACGCTGACCGACGACGGCAAGCTCGCCCTGGCGTTCGAGTTCACCGAGAAGAAGGTCAAGGACGTCGCGGTGCCGATGGCCGAGCTCGTCACGCTGCCGGAGGACGCCACCCCCGGGGACGTCGAGCGCGCCGTCGCGCAGCGCGGGTTCTCGCGCTACGTGCTGGTCGGTGAGGACGGCTCCCCCACGGGCTACGTGCACGTGAAGGACGTCATCGACCTCCGACCGGACGAGTTCGACGACCCCGTGCCACCGAAGCGGATCCGGCAGCTCATCTCGCTCTACACGGAGATGGACCTCGAGGACGCCCTCGCGACCATGCGGGGCGCCGGTCGCCACGTGGCGCGGGCGTTCGACTCCGAGGGCCGCACCCTCGGCGTGCTCTTCCTCGAGGACATCCTCGAGGAGCTCGTCGGCGAGGTCGAGGACGCCACCCGACGCCGCTGACGCGAGCGGCGGACGGACGGACGGGAGCGCGCCCCGCTCAGCGGCGACGCGAAGCGTTGCGCGGGGCGCGCCGACCGAGCCTGCGAGGGAGGAGTGCCAGCTGGCACCGCGCC
>Ga0308167_1000574_pt1 | contig 60812 bp, 49 predicted proteins | sample PhyCR1_2_FD_202138 | JGI IMG/M metagenome (GOLD analysis project Ga0308167, IMG submission 202138) | Phyllosphere microbial communities from UC Gill Tract Community Farm, Albany, California, United States - DLSLRC.R1 | ecosystem: Host-associated > Plants > Phyllosphere > Unclassified | place... | reverse complement strand
GTAGATTTATAGCCTATTCATAAGTAATGAGTAATAGGTAATGAGCAATCATGCTTATCATAACTTAGCTTAAGTATTTATAAGTGCGCTACTGGTTTTGCCTTTGTGATGAAATTTACCGATAAAAAGCAGTATGCTTTACGCTGTAAGCCTCAAGCTTATAGCCTACTGCCTACAGCTATATACAACCTTTAGGGTGGTTTTAGCGGTGGGGCTCACCTGTTCCCATTCCGAACACAGAAGTTAAGCCCACCAGCGCCGATGGTACTGCGACAAGCGGGAGAGTAGGTCGCCGCCAGTTTTTTTATAAACCTCATACAGCAATGTGTGAGGTTTTTTTGTGCCCTAAAGTCAGAGAAGAGACAAGAATCAAGAATCAAGAGCCAGGAACCAAGAGGCAAGACATCAGACACCAGATATCAGACATTAGATATCGGATCAAAGACAAAGCAATAAAGTACCTGGAGACCGAGCCAACAGAACAGCAAATGAATAGAGAATAGAACAATAGAGGATAGAGGATAGACGGATAGAGTCGATGTTTTCAGATTCAGTTTAAATTCTTCAGATGTTATTTTGCAGCGCTTGTGCAAACCGCTTCGGTATACCTTGATATTCCATTCGCCGGGCCTGAAATACGTGAAATCAAAATTTTCTCCTAGCATACTACTTTTCTATATACCTGCTCACCATTTGATGTTTCTAGTATAATGCTGCCTGTCTTCTTTTTATTTGTATCCTTAGATCGTACCTGGGTAATGCTGACCTGGTGTTCTTTAATAACAATTTCAGCACAGATGCCTGCCGCAGATATAAGGTCTAAGCTGAACATATGTTCTTTATTAATGAGATGAAGCGATACTGATACCAGGAATCATGTAACCCTGCTGTAACACTTAAATAGATAAAAAATAACTTCCAGGAGCTATCTTCCTGAATAAGTAGTGATAAAATAAGTAGGATAATAAGAAAGAAAACAGATGCCTTCTTTCCTGGTAATTTATGGCCTTTTACGGAACTGAAATCATATACGTAACAGCAGCAAAGATTTGATAGGTAAGGAAACGAAAAATCTCACACGCTGAGTGCATGATTTAGGAAATATGTTGTACATGATATTACTGCCAATGAGGGTCCGAAACCGATGGTTTTCCGGTTTCTAGGCGTCCCGCAAAATGCCAGACGGTATTTCCGGAACTGATCCTCAGATCATACCATCCTTTGGTTTTATGAAGGCTAAATGCGATGTTATTTTCATCTTTCTGTAGAGAAACAATGCGACTGCTTTTTTCATAAAGATCGTCTATAACAATCTCCCGAACATCTTTATCTACTTTGTTTATGATGAACTGCACTTTATTTTCAGAAGGATGATAAATCAGTGAGGCTTTAATCTCCGGTCTGCTTTCCCCTTTAAACAGCCGGTAGAAACCATTAGGACCAAAGACTTCATAATCATATTTTCCAGCATCAACGGAATGTATTAATTCCTGTTCGGAATACAGTGCATAGGAAAAGTAAAAATCATCAGCTTCAAAGCGCTTTCTGTCGTAAATGATTAGGGGAACTGCCCGTTCTTTTAAATTGGTCATTTTGATAGCTCCGTCCTCCAGATTGACAAGATAATTATAGGGAAGGGCATGGGAAGGCTTCATGCCTCGCTCCTGAATGTCCAGCAGGGAATTGTTTAATTCGTGCTCGTGATACCATTTCAGATCCGGGACAGGTTTATTGCGGGCAGAATTGATGGTTTGGGCATAGGCTTTCTGATCCAGGTATTGTATTGGAGGAACCTTTATATCAGAAGGACTGAATGCAGAAGTTAGATCCCCGCATATAGCCCGCCTCCAGTCACTGATATGATCTACACTTACGTTTTTATTGAATTTTTTCTGGATAAAGGTCTCCAGGAACTGAAGTACGGAAGTATGATCAGAAACTTCAGAATTTACAAATCCGCCCTTCGTCCAGGGTGAGGCAATGATCATCGGAACCCTGTAGCCTAATCCGACTGTACCATCTATCTTTTCATGATCTTTTAAATTGGATGTTGATCTGTATTCCTGTATCACGTTAACATATTCCACACCTTCCGGGCCGTTCATGTCAACAGGCTGGCTGGGATTTACCGGAGGTGCAAAAGGCAATACATGATCAAAATACCCGTCATTCTCATCATAATTGATCAAGAAGATCGTTTTTTTCCAGGTTTCAGGATCTTGAGTCAGGATGTTCAGCACTTCAGAAATATACCAGGCTCCGTACCAGGGAGAACCGGGATGGTCAGAAAAATGCTCAGGCGCAATAAGCCATGAAACCAGAGGAAGCTTTTTGTTTTCAACATCCTTCCGGAACTGATACAGTTCATCTCCTTTAGGAACAACCAGCGGGTTTCCATCCTTATCCTTTCCTTTTTCCAGATTCCAGTAATCCGGATCACCGGAATTAATAGTAAAAGCCTTTTCATGAAGATTTCTTTCAGCCTGTGAAAGTCTGGTATAACGGTCCGGATGGTACTTGATTTTATCTTCTTCCAGTTCTCTGATCATTGCATTAAACTTTTCCTGCTGTTCAGGATTGTTCTCAGCCTCTTTCTTCAGGGAAGCGATGATAATCGGAATATTCTGGTAATATCCTTTGGAAAACTTTACGTTGAACCGGGAAAACCATTCAAGGGGATTATCCGTAAAATTGCTCAGCCAGGCTTCCTGTTCACCGGACATCCCTTTCGGAAGGCTGATCTCATTCTGGTAAATTTTCCACGGAATCTCCTGTTCCTCTAAAATTTCGGGAAAAGTTTTCCATTTGGCCTGATGATCTTTATCGTAATCAATATTTTCATTGTATACATTAGGTTTTACTTTACCGTTCCTCTGTTCACGTAATGTTCCGGACCAGTGGAAAAGCCGGTTCGGCGTAGTGCCTGTCAGAGAAGAGCAGAAATACTGGTCAAAGATCGTAAAGGCATCTGCCAGCTGGTAATAGAACGGAAGGTCTTCACGGTTATAGTATCCTAATGTTAACGGAATATTCTGGTATTCTTGATTTCCTGATGCTTTTGCCTGAAGCCACTGATCGTATTTCCCCTTGTTAAAAGCTTGCTGCTGATTATTCCAGGAATGAGGAAGCGAGCTCATCCAGGTAGATTTTGTATCCCTTAAATTCAGACGGGCAGGAGCAGCGTACTTTCCGGTATCGGCTCTCTGAAAGAAAACGGAATGTCCGTCCTGTTTTTTAAATGCTCTCCGGTCAAGAAATCCCCGTACCCCTTTCAGGGTGCCGAAAGCGTGGTCAAAAGAACGGTTTTACTGCATAAGGATCACAATATGTTCTGCATCATAGAATGTTGACCGGGCGGCAGGCTCAATGGTGAGTGCCTTCAGTATGGCAGGGTGTAAGACTCCCGAACTTCCCAGTCCGGCCATTAAAATGCCTGATTTTTCTAAAAATTCTCTTCTGTTCATTCCTCAGTATTCAGTCGAAAGAAATTGCAAGTTAACAGGTTTTCCGCTTTTTTATTTTATCCTAATGTTAAAAATTAATCTGATCTGTACTTCGGTGTTGCTGGTACAGAAGATATATTTTACATAAACGTAATGAAGCAATCTAAAACCGGCTCAATATTCCCCAGTGAATTTTGATGTCATTGAATTTAAAAGGATTTCCGAATTCATTACCGTTGGAAAGCTGAAAGCTCATCAGCCCGATCGGGATAAAGAAATTGAATCCCAGCCCTACGCTGTAAAGCTTAGGCTTCAGGTTCAGGGATTTATTATTAAGCTGCCCGTATTGGCCAAAAAAGTCAAAAAATGCCTGATTGCCTATCAGGTACCGGTATTCCAGTCCGCCGTAATAATAGAAATCGGCTGCAAGGGAATTCTCATTAAAGCCCCGCATGGAATTCCAGCCTCCGAAACGGTACAATTCATTGGTGGAGAATTCTATCTTGGAATCCATCATGGCGCCTTCCGCTTTTATATTCAGGTAATGGTTTCCGGAAATATGGTAATTATGCTCGCCGAAAAAATAGAACTGATTCTGGTGGGCATTGATATTGTCTTTGGTATAGGTAGTGGTCAGATAGTCATATCCGCCGTTCAGCCGTGTTTTATACAGGAAAAGGTCTACATCGGATGGTTCGGTCATCTCAAACCAGATCCCAAGCCCTCTTTTGTTATAATCTTTTCCCTGGACGTATAGCGTATCGATAATACTGGATGTCTCAAAAGTCCCTCTGAGCCCGATCCTGTTGCGGTTGTTGATGTGGTAGTACAATGCTGGCAACGCTTTTACATTGGCAAATGTGGAATCCTGCCTGAAAATATTCACCTTCATATTCAGCCCTACATTTGATTTGAATAGATAAGGAATATCCGTCTGCAGATCAAAAGTCTGCCCTTTATCCGGGTTTCGCTGCCAATATAGGTTAATGGTTTCAAAGCCGTTAAACATATTCCTGAAATTTACGTTCAGCGTACCGTTCAGCGTAAATTTTTCAGTTTTATCATTCCCGAACCCGATTACCCCGTCAAAGGTATTGGTTTTCTTTTTTTCCATAAAGAGGTAAATCTGTGTGGAATCTTTTGTAAATAAGGTCTGCGGAGGCCTTTCCAGCGAAACAAAAGGATGGTTCTGGAAATTTTTATTGATAGAGACCAGGTTTCTATCATCGTAAGTCTTTCCTTTGAAATCCTTTTCAAGATTTTTAATGAACCTTTTCGGTACCCTTTCGTAGCCTTTCACGACAAAACCGTCAATCGTCCTTTTATTGTTCTTGCTGATATCCAGTTCTATCAGGGGATAGCCGTTTCTCTGGCCTTTGTATTTGGATTTTATCCTGCTGAACGCAAATCCGTCATCAATATATTTTTTATTGAGGCTCTTTTTGGTAGAATCCAGGTTTTTGGTGAAAAACTCTTTGGTCGAGGAAAACCTCTGAACGATTGAATCCGAAAGGGTTACATAGGTTTCATTAAAATTTTTCCCTTTATCATAAATGATCTCTGTACTATCACCCTTTATTTTTACTTCTTTCAGCTGCGTAAAAAAATAGCTGTTCTGGGAAAGTGAATCCAGGAATTTCACTGCTGATACAGAATCCTTTACCTTCTTTTTTACATGGGTCTCACTGTCCGTAAGCCAGTACTGTTTCTTCTGCGCCTGTACAAAGACGCATAGAATGATACACAATATGTTCAGGAAAAATTTCAAGCCTTGGTGGACAACATTATGGGTTAAAGATCTTAAAGCGGATTCTGATTAGCTGTGTGCTGATGGTTAAGACTGATGTAATAACTGAAACTAATCCAGTTTATTATATTTCTTCATCAGATTTTCGTAAGTCCCCTGCGGAAGGATCCATTTCAGCGGGACCCCGATCTTCTGTCCGAACTTTCCGAAGTAATAGTGGGCTTTCCATTTGTCCTTGTTCAAAAGCCTGTCGATGTATTCTGCAACTTCATGCGGCTCTGTGCCGTCGCCGACATGGGAGTTCATTAAAGCATACACCTTATCAAAAACAGATTGGTAAGGTTCGGATACTTGGGTCCGCACACGGTTTTCTGCAATATTGGTTTTGATGTCTCCCAGATGCAGCGAACAAACATGGATGTTCCATGGATATACCTCATAACGCATAGCCTCCGTAACTTTGTCCAGAGCCGATTTTGAAGCTGAATAGAATCCACGGAACGGCAGTCCCATTTCACTTCCGATACTGGAAACATTGATGATCTTTCCGGATTTGTGCGCCCTCATATTCGGCATCACTGCACTCATCATCTGTACTGCCCCTACTAAGTTGAGGTTGAATAGCTTCAAAATATCTTCTTTGGCAGAATCTTCCACGGAGCCTACCATTCCCATGCCTGCATTGTTGATCAGAACATCGATCCTCGTTTCGGTTTTCAGAACCTCCGCAATGGCGTTTTGCACCGCATCAGGATCTGTCACATCCGTCGGGATAGAGCTGAAATAATTGCTTTCAGTATGCTTTCTGCTCAGGCCATAAACTTTATGGCCTTTTTTACCGAAATATTCTGCTAAAGCGAAACCGATCCCTGAAGAGGTTCCTGTAATGATGATGGTCATGGAATAGTTGGAATTTTTATTTTTTTCTGTTTTTTTCCGGACAGATTCATACTGCTGTATTCCCCGGAAAATGATTTTAGCAAATGTAAAAAAAGAAAATGAACTCTCTCATGTATTCATTCTGAAAAAACGGTCAGTGAAAATTAGATTATTTTCCCTGTCTTAATTTAGACTGTTTTCCAGGTCAGATAATAAATTTAAAACAAATTTAAACTTAAAAACAGATCAGGTATAGACAGAATACTTATCTTGATATCTACCTTGCTGATGCAAAGCATCTTAATTCTTTAACCCATACAATACTATTTTTATAGAGATAAAATTTCTTAACAAAAGCACAACAAAACCGTAATGATCCGGTTGGCAAGGCTGGTCTAATTTTGCATCAAGTTAAATCAAGGATTTTATGAATGTATTTAAGATCCCGGTCTCAGTAGGTTATCTTACGGGACGGGTATTGCTCATTGGTGCTCTGTCGGCTTCACCGTTATTCCTCGCTCAGAAAAAAGACAGCTTAAAAGAAAAGTCTCTGGACGAGGTGGTTGTTGTAGGATACGGAACCCAGAAAAAGACAAAGGTTTCAGGAGCCGTAACTGAAGCTTCACTGGATAAAATTACTTCCAGGTCGTTATCCGGAGTGGGCGAAGCCCTGCAGGGAAAAGCTGCCGGTGTTACCGTGGTGAATGAAGGAGGTGACCCCAACGGGACCCCTAAGGTAAATATCCGGGGTTTGGGAGGAATTAACGGAGAAACCCCGTTGTATGTAGTGGACGGTGTCGTCTTTAACGGTACGCCATCCATTAACCCGAACGATATCCAGGATATATCAGTCCTTAAAGATGCTTCTGCAGCCATTTACGGCGCAAGATCATCGGGAGGAGTCATCCTCATCACCACCAAGAAAGGCAGGAAAGGTAACCTTACGGTAGATTTTGATGTTAAATACGGCCTGAATCAGGCCTGGAAAATAAAAGAAACCCTTAATGCAGCCGAATTCCAGGATGTGATGTACAAGGCGTATGAAAATGCCGGCAAGCTGAACAATCTCCCCATAGCTTTTAATCCAAACCTGTATCCGGACGGAAGAATTACCCGGACCGACTGGATGAAGGAAATCTTCCGGACAGGAGCCATCCAGGAGTACAATATGAATGTAAACGGAGGCAATGAAAAGTCGAGGTATTTCGTTGGGATGAATTACCGGAACCTGGAAGGGATCTTATTGAATACACAGTCCAAAAGATACAACTTCAGGGTCAATTCCGAGCACAAAGTGAAAGACTGGCTGACCATCGGGGAAAACATGTACTACAATTATTCCGACGGAAATACAGCCGATACCAGGAACGGATATACCGGAGCCATTGTAGCGGCCATGTATTATCCTCCGAATGTTCCTGTATATACCTCTTCAGGAGCCTTTTCGGGATTGCCGGTTGATGTGGCCGGAGGTTATGGAGATGTCATTAACCCGGTTGCCTACCTTAAAAGGATCAGTATCAGGAATCCTACCCACGAAATCCTGATCAATCCTTATGCAGAAATCACTCTGGCAAAGGATTTAAAGTACCGGTCCAACTTCTCGCAGACTTTTAAGATCGGAGATATGAAGACTTTTACAGCCAGGGTTCCGGAAGTAGGGAAGATATTTGATATGAACAGCCTGGAATACCAGTCCAACAATTCTTCTACGTCACTGGCTGAGCAGCTCTTGACTTATAAGTTTTCTCCGGGAAGGCATAATTTCGATTTCCTGGCTGGATTTACCTTCCAGAAAACTGTTGATGACGGCTTCATAGCCAAATCGTATGACTTCAGAAGTGAAGCAGAAACATTCCAGTACCTACAGAATGCTGCTGATACCAACAGGGAGGTATCAAGCTATAGATTCAGACAGGCATTGGTATCCTATCTGGCAAGGGTCAACTATGATTATGCCGGTAAGTATATAGTCAGCGTATTAGGAAGAAGGGACGGTTCTTCCCTGGTAGCACCACAAAACAGGTTTGCCAATTATTATGCAGTTTCAGGAGCATGGGTGCCTTCTAAAGAAAACTTTATGAAAGGTATAGCCTGGCTTTCCAACCTGAAGTTCAGGGGAAGTTATGGTATTTTAGGTAACTTAGGGGGAATTTCTTCCCAAGCGGTCAATCCGCTGATGACAAGGTACAACAATGTGATTTTCGGACAGGACCCTTCCCAGAATATCGCTTATTACGCTACAACACGTCCCAATCCGGACCTGAAATGGGGGAAGTCTGAGCAGACCGACTTCGGGATGGATGCGTCATTTTTCCATAACAGTCTTTCCTTGCAGTTCGATTACTTCATTAAAAATTCCAAAGACCAGATCTTTAATGTAAGCCTACCAAGTACGGCTACGTACAGCAATCAATACATTAATGCCGGACTTTTCCAGGATAAAGGATACGAACTGGGAATCAATTATGACAGTAAAAAAACCGGTGATTTCACCTATTCCATTGGAGTTGTATTCAGCCAACTAAAAAATACGGTGAAGCAACTGGCGGGAGTGGATGAGATTTTCATTAATGATAATGGCGTGAGGGGTGTGCTGAAACCAACGCGTGTAAAAGTTGGTGATCCTTTGTATTCGTTTTATGGTTATAGAACGGGCGGGATTTTCCAGTCTCAGGAGGAGATCAATAATTACAAAGATGCAAACGGGAACCTCATCCAGCCCAATGCCAAACCGGGGGATATCAAATTCCTTAAGAAAGAAGGGAATACGGGAACGCTGAACAACAGTGATTTCGTAAATCTCGGAAGTCCGTACCCGAAATTCTCTTACGGATTGTCATACAATATGACCTGGAAGAATTTTGACCTCAACCTTTTTGTACAGGGTGTGTATGGAAATAAAATCTTCAACGGGCTTAAATTTATTTCCCTGAATCCGGGCGGTACAGGACAGAATTATAATATGGACAGGGATATCCTGAATGCATGGACCCCGCAGAACACCGATACCAATATCCCAAGGCTGGTACAGGGAGACCCGAGCGGCAACTATTCCAAAGTGTCTGATTTCTATGTAGAAGACGGATCGTATCTGAGGCTGAAAAACCTCACCATCGGGTATTCATTGCCGACAGAGCTGTACCGTAAGCTGGATGTCAGTAAGCTAAGGATTTATGTGACTACAAACAACCTGCTGACCATTACCAAATATACAGGCTTTGACCCTGAAGTGGGCATGAATTCTTACGGAGTGGATACCGGCAGATACCCGCAGGCACGTGCCTTCATCTTCGGACTGGAGGTCGGATTATAATTTTAATCATTAAAAATCAAAAACAATGAAACTTTTCAACAAAATATGTTTAGTGTCCGGAATCTCTGTCATGCTGTTGTCATGTACGGGAGAACTGGATGTTCAGCCGGAGGGAACGCCTACCGAAGCCAGTTTCTGGAAAACTGAGAATGACCTGATAACGGGAGCCAATGCCATGTACAGGCCGCTTGCCGACAGCGAATTTTACGGAAGAGGGCTTTTCTGGTTCATCAATGCCAGCGATGATATGGTAACGGGAAGAGCAAAAAGCGAACCGGATAATGCCAAAAACTTCAGCAGCAATTACATAGCTGCCGGTGACCTGGAAACCCAGTGGAATAAAAGGTATACCGTAATTGGTGTGGCCAACCGCGTCATCAGGAATGTGGATAACATCCAGGCATCAGCAGCAGTAAAAAATAAATACCTTGGTGAAGCACTGTTCATGAGCAGCCGGATGTATTTTGAACTGGCCTACAATTACGGGAATGACAAAGCTGGTGTACCCATTATAGACCGGACCAAAGACCCGGATCCTAATTCGATCCCAAGAGCTGCCAATGTAATGGAAAATTACAACTACATTGTTCAGGACCTGAAAAAAGCTGCAGAGCTTTTACCTTTTCAGGAGCAGCTTCCTGCGAAGGATTACGGAAGGCCGCATAAAGTGGCCGCATGGGCGTTGCTGGCGAAGGTTTATCTGTTTATGAAAGACTGGCAGAATGCAACGTATTGGGCCAATGAGGTCATTACCAAAGGGAACAGGAATCTCCTTACGAATTATACCGACGTTTTCAAAGCAGAAAACAATTACAGCTCAGAATACATATGGTCTGTACCGAGTACGCCTAAATTCAATTCCATAGGAAGTATCCTTCCCGGTGTTATGCTTGAAAACAAAGGTTGGGGACAATACAATGGATGGGGATATTTTCAGCCTACCAAAGAGTTGTATGACGAATATGAAACGGGAGATTTGAGAAGAAGCGCTACCATCCTGAAAATCGGGGACAAGTTTACATTTAACGGGACTGAAAGGACTTATGCTTCCAGCAACTCCCTTACCGGTTACCAGTTCAACAAATATATGGATGCCTTTAAATATCCTTTGAACAGCGGCCACGTAAGTGCCAACGGTGATTATCCGTGCACGGACCTTGCCGTTCCGATCATGCGATATGCTGAGGTAGTCCTGATTAAAGCGGAAGCTATGCTGATGATGGGCCAGAATGCCGATCAGGAGATCAACAGGATCAGGGTACGTGCAGGTTTAACACCGAAAACAGGATGCACATTAGCTGACCTGAAACATGAAAGGCGCTGTGAGCTTGCCGGAGAGTGGGCAGACCGTCACAGGGACCTGGTGCGTTGGGGAGATGCACAGGCCAATTATGCAAAACCTTTGCATGGCATCAATGGACAGGTTGTATGGGCAGCCAGGAATTTCAACCCTTCAGTACATAATGTATGGGCGGTTCCACAGGTGGAAATCGTCAACAGCAAGGGCGTGATCAAACAAAATGAAGGTTGGTAAATAATAGTAGTATAATCCACATCATCACAGGATTCTGCGATGATGTGTTCTTTTTAAAGAGGTATAATGAAAATATTGAAAATTTGGGCAGCAGTAGCTGTCGCATTCTGCGCTCAGGCTCAGGCACAGGATTATTTAAACTATAGCGTAGCCAATGCGCATTCACACAATGATTATATGCAGGATGTCCCGTTCTGGGAAGCTTATTATGCCCATTTCGGTTCCATAGAAGCTGATGTTTTCCTGGTAAAAAACCAGTTGTGGGTGGCCAATACAGAAAAAGACCTTAGTCCGGACAGGACCCTGGAAAAGCTTTATCTGGATAATATTTCAAAGCAGATCAAGCTGAACAAAGGAAATATTTGTCCGGACGGACAGAAAAAGCTTCAGCTCCTGATTGATATCAAACAGGATTATGAGGCAAGCCTTGCAGCACTGGTCAGCATATTAAAAAAATATCCGGAAATTACCGGGAATCCTGAAATTAAAATAGTCATTACAGGGGACCGGCCAAAGTCGGAGTACTTTAAAAACTACCCGGAATACCTTTATTTTGATGGAGACCTCAATCAGGCCTATACTTCAGACCAGCTGAAAAGGGTGGGGATGTTCAGTGCTTCATTTACAGATCTGGTGAAATGGAGCGGTAAAGGCATTCCGAGGGATGAAGAAAAAGAGCGGATTACAAAAGCGGTTGAAAAAGCACATGCTTCACAAAAGCCGGTCCGTTTTTACGGAGCTCCCGATTTTACCAATGCATGGGTAAACCTGATCGATATGGGTGTGGACTATATCAATACGGACCATATCCCTGACCTTAAGAAATTCATGAATTCAATTCCGAAAAATTTCTACAAAAACACAAAAGACTATATACCGTACACCCCTACATATGCCACAGACGGAATCCGGAAGAAAGTAAAGAATGTTATCCTCCTGATCCCGGACGGTACTTCTTTACCTCAGTACTACGCCGCCTTTACGGCTAATAAAGGAAAGCTCAATGTCTTCAATATGAAGGCCACCGGACTGTCCAAAACCAATTCCTATAATGCATATATCACGGATTCGGCTCCCGGTTCCACAGCATTTGCAACCGGAATAAAGACAAAAAATACATTTGTAGGGGTGGATGCTTCAGGAAAAGCATTAGTCCAGATCCCGGATATTATTGCCGGTCACGGAATGGTTTCGGGATTAATTTCTACCGGTGACGTGACTGATGCCACCCCGGCAGATTTCTACGCTCATTCCGATAACAGGAACAGTTCAGCATCCATCCTGAAAGATTTTATTGCTTCCAAAACAAAAATCCTGATCGGGGGACCGACCAGCGGACTGACACCGGAAACAGAACAGAAATTCAAAGAAGCGAAGATTGATGTGTACCGCGACCTGAAATCAGCGGGAAAAATCAGCAACCGTACCGTCGTTATAGATCCGATGGCGTCCCAGAGGATAACCAACGGAAGAGGAAACTGGCTGTCGGATGCTTTTGACCTTACTTTAAACAATCTGAAATCCAATGATAAAGGTTTTTTTATGATGGTGGAAGCTTCCCAGACTGATGGAGGCGGCCACAGCAACAATATAGAACAGCTGGTTACTGAGCTGCTGGACTTTGATGCCGTAGTTGGGAAAGCCATGAAATTTGCGGATGAGAATAAGGAAACCCTGGTGATTGTCCTGGGAGATCATGAAACAGGCGGACTTACCCTGCTGGACGGAAGCCTGCAAGAAGGCTGGGTGCTCGGGAACTTCAGCACGAATGACCACACCGCAATTCCTGCAAGCGTATTTGCCTATGGACCGAATTCAGGCGAATTTACTGGACTCTTTGAAAACGCGGAGATCTTTCACAAGATACTGTCCGCATACGGAATTCAGAAATAAATAATTATACGTATTAATTCTAATGCCAAAGGCTACCGGATAAGGGTAGCCTTTGTATTATTTAGCTTATACATAACAGATCATTCCATCAGAAGGCTGTTGAGATCATTCCAGAATGCCGGGTATGATTTTTCCACAACTTCTTCGTCTTCGATGTTCAATTCCTGCACCAGGCAGAAAGGGGCAAAGCTCATGGCCATCCTGTGATCCTGGTACGTCCTGATGGAAATATCTTCCTGAGGCTCATTGAAACTCAGGGATGCAATGGTAGCGTCTGTAATTTCAGTTTTGGCGCCCAGTTTTTCCAGTTCATTATACAGTGCTGAAAGGCGGTCGGTTTCCTTGACCCTCAGTGTTCCAAGTCCTGAGATCTCAAACGGGATTTGCAGTGCTGCTGCGGTCACACAAAGCGTCTGTGCGATGTCCGGACAATTGTTCATATCCAGAACGATTTTTTCCGGGAAAGTGAATTCCTGTACAGGCCCGAGGGTAATCTTATGTTCCTCTTCCGTGAACGTGGTGTTGATTCCGAAGAATTCCTTATAAATTGCTGCAATTGCTGAGTCACCCTGGGTAGATTCCCGGTAAAAACTTTTAAGTTGAATGGTTTTTCTTCCTAAAGCGGCAAAGGAATAGAAATAAGAGGCAGAGCTCCAGTCGCTTTCCACTTCATAGGCTGTTGGTGCTGACTGATCCCCGGTAAATGGCTCTACTTTAATCGTGTTTCCGGTAAAGCTGTTTTGAATGCCTGCCTTCGTCAGGATATCCAGGGTCATTTCAATGTATGACCTTGAGGTTATCTCACCTGTAAGGTGTATTTCCAGTCCGTTGTCCAGTTTTCCTGCGATCAGCAGGAGAGACGTAATGAACTGGCTTGAAATGTGGGCAGGAACCTCCACGGATGTTTTAACGATCTTTTTCCCGGTAATTTTTAAAGGCGGGAAACCTTCGTTTTCAAGGTATTCGATTTCAGCACCGAGATCCCTTAGTGCATTCACCAGGTATCCGATGGGCCGTTCCTTCATGCGTTTTGATCCGGTAAGCACGGTTGTTTTCCCATCCATAATCGAATAATACGATGTCAGGAAGCGCATGGCGGTCCCCGCGTGATGGATGTCTACTGTTTCTGTGTTTTCAGATAATGCTTTTTTGAGCAATTGGGTGTCTTGGGAATTGGAGAGGTTTCCAATCCGGATGTTGCTGAACAGGCTTTCCAGAATCAACAAACGATTCGAAATACTTTTCGAACCGCTGATCTGTATAACCGTATTTTCTTTCAGTTCTGATTTTCCTAACTTCATTGTTGTTTTTTTTAAAAGACTCATAGATGGCAGATATCAGATGTCAGACGTCAGACGTCTTCGTAAACTTTAAGTGATTAACCACCATCTATTATCTATTATCTGATGTCTGATATCTAATGTCTAACATCTGATATCTATCTCAACTTCTCATTATTCTGATGCCGATCCTTGTCGCGATCGGTTTTTACCTTCATTTTTCTGTCGAATGCTTCCTGAAGATTGACGCCGGTTTGGTTAGCCAGGCAGAGCGTCACAAACAGGACATCGGCCAGTTCTTCGCCCAGGTCTTTGTTTTTATCACTTTCCTTTTCGCTCTGTTCGCCGTATCTCCGGGCAATAATCCGGGCTACTTCGCCTACCTCTTCAGTAAGCATGGCCATATTGGTCAGTTCATTAAAATAGCGTACACCAATGGTATTGATCCATTCGTCTACTTGCTGCTGAAGATGGGTAATTTCCATTATTGATAGGCGCCTAATGTAGGGTTTGAAGTTCTGGATGCATTGACAATATCAAGAGGGACGGTTGCGGCTACCGAAGCATTTCCTTTCCCGCGCGCAGGCGAATTCTGCCGTACCCGAAGATTCTGGTGGGCGATAAAATAGTTCACGAACAGCGGATCCTGGTTTTTAAGGCTTTGTACAACATTCGGATTGGTGTCAAACGTAAAGCCGGCTTCCGATGTACCCGAATATTTCAGGAGGGAATTCTGGATCAGAAAGTTGAACTGCTGTCCCATGGTCGGTTCGAAATTCACGGCATTATCACGATCGGAATAGACGATGCAGTTCCTGATATTCAATTGCTGCAAAGCGCCCTGTTCCGTTTGTCCGGCATCATTTTTCCACTCATTGCCGGCAAAAATGCCGTTCCTGTTGCGTGAACCCATGGTTCCGGAATAATTGGCAATAGTGGCGTGGGTATAATTGTGATTTCCGCCCTTGAAGATACCGATGCAGGATTCTCCGCAGTTGTTCATCACCAGGTTTCTCGCATTTACGGTAGAGGCAACAGCATACAACCCGTAATCCTGGAAAGTATGGATAAAGGAATTGCTGATGTTGGCATTTGCCTGTCTCATATCAATACCGTTGGTTCCTCCGAAAAGCCTTGCGAAATTCATGTTGAGGTTGGAGTTGGCCTGCATCCGGATCGAATTCCAGTTTTTAGGGATGGTATCATAATAGGTATCATTGCGGTCGCCGCGGAGGATTACCTCGTTGTTCAGGGCACCGTTAATGTTCAATGTAGCCCCTGAAGAGACTTTCATCCCGCTGTTTTTATGGAAATATACTTTGGTTCCGGCCTGGATATCTAATGTTACGTTTGGACCTATGGTCAGGTCACCGTAAATAATTTTCGCTTTATTATTGGTCCAGGTTGTATTTCCGCTGATGGTATTGGAATTGTTTGGCGTCTGGATGAAAAATTCTGCATCCTGGACTACCGAGAATAATGTTATATGCTGTTGTCCGCCGGGGCTGTCAAATAAGATCCTGTCATCAGCAATTGCCTGCGGGCCGGAAGCTTCGGGAGCAATTTCAACAAAAATGTACAGACTGTCCTTTTTTCTTAACGGAACGTTTTTGAAATCATATCCGGATTTTCCGTCCACATTGATCTTATAAAGAGAAGTAGCTCCTTTTTCCAGGTTGATTCTCGGGATCAGCACATCTTTGTCTTCGTTATTATAGACTTTTACGGCATATGTTTCAGAACGTACCTGGTGATAAACCGTATCGCAGAATACCGTATCCCTGGAAAATCTGAGCGCCTGAGAGGGAGTATCAAAATTAATGTCATCCTTATTACAGGATACCGCCATAACAAGCATCCAGAAAGAAAAAGCCAGTAATAGTTTGAATTTCATTGAAATTATGTTTAAACAGATTTCAAATGTAACGAAAATACTTTGAATTTCTTATTAAGAAAAAATTATTGAATAGTCCGTTTGGATATTTAAAAAAATGTTGTACTTTTGCAACCTAAAATTAGCAGAGAAATATCCATTACTATTTCGAAAGCAAAATTTAATTTTTTCAAAGATTTTAAAAATTGTATTATGAAAAACGGAATTCACCCAGAAAATTATAGACTTGTTGTTTTCAAAGATATGAGTAACGACGAGGTGTTTCTTTGCAAATCTACTGCAGAAACAAAAGATACCATTGAATATGAAGGACAGGAGTACCCATTGATCAAAATGGAAATCTCTTCTACTTCTCACCCATTCTACACAGGAAAAGTGAAGTTGGTAGATACCGCAGGTAGAGTAGACAAGTTCATGAACAAATACAAAAAATTCGCTAAGTAATTTTTTGATGTTACCATATAAAAAGTCTTCCGGATTCCGGGAGACTTTTTTTGTTTCCGGATAATTGGCCATCTGGCAGGAAATTAACGACAGGATTCGTATTTTTGCTTCAGTCGTGAAGAAGGAAGGACAGCAGCCGGCAATGCTAGTCAGAGCTCATCTTCCTTATGGCTTAAACATGTATTATCAACTTCTAATTTCAATAATATGCAATTGGTATTTTCAGATGCTCAATACTGGGAAGACTTTCTTCCGCTGACTTTCACCCGTCCGGTAGCGGCCATGCGCTGCGGGATCCTCACGTTTGCCGAAAGGTGGCAGAAAATCCTTGGTAACGCAGAGGCCTCTTATTTTACGGAGGCTTACCTTCAGAAGAAATTTCCGGAGCCGGAGAAAAAGGAAAGCCTTTTCCTGGTCACCAATTTTTTGCCGACGGAAACAGTGATCCGCCAGATTAAAGACCTGAAGCAGGGAGAAGCTCTGGTATACGAAGATGAACTGATTGCCGCAAGAATCAATATGGAAGGTTTTTCACTGCATCAGATTGAAAAGATGACGGATATTAAAGAGGACCTCATCTTTTTCAAAAAACCTTCGGACCTTTTCACCTACAACAAACAGGCGATTGATTTTGATTTCGAGCTGCTGACCAACGGCAGGACTTCACAGGAACTGTCACCAACCAATGGATTTTTAGGGGATAAGAAAGACCTGTTTATTGAAGAAGGTGCGGAAATCGAATTTTCAACCCTGAATACGAAAACCGGAAAAATCTATATCGGGAAAAATGCAGAAGTCATGGAAGGCTGCCATCTCCGCGGTCCGATTTCCCTGGGTGAAGGATCCAAGTTCAACCTGGGAGCTAAGATTTATGGCGCCACAACCATTGGTCCGCATTGCAAAGTAGGCGGTGAAGTGAGTAACATCATTATTTTCGGATATACCAGCAAAGGCCACGACGGATTCATCGGGAATTCCGTGATCGGGGAGTGGTGCAACTTCGGCGCCGATACCAATTCCTCCAACCTGAAAAATAACTACAGCCACGTAAGGCTCTGGAATTACCGTACCAAAGCATTTGAAGATACAGGACTGCAGTTTGCCGGCCTGATCATGGGCGACCATTCCAAAACGGCCATCAATACCCAGCTGAATACCGGAACCGTAGTTGGGGTAGCCTCCAATATCTTCCGGGAAGGCTTCCCGCCGAACATGGTAGAGAATTTTTCCTGGGGCGGAAGGAAGGAAGACGAACGCTTCAAGCTGGATAAAGCCTACGAAGTGGCGGAACGTGCCATGGCCAGGAGAAAGGTTGCTTTAACAGAAGAAGACAAAGCGATTTTTAAGCATATTTTTGATGCATACTAACAAATAAACCTCAGGATTGCTGAGGTTTTATCTTTTATTTTGAATAGAGTAAGTACAGTTGATCTATAAACCCGTCCTGTGAAATAATGTCGGCCGCTTTTCCTTCAAATACAAAATACGGATATTCGGGGTGCTGTTTGTGCAGCTGTTCAAATCTTGGAAAATGGGTAATACTAGTTGAGATACTATGATCCTTGATCTACAAAATAGACTCTTGAAAAAGAAAATAAGATTGTATATATAATACTAATGGATCCTGAGCTTGGTAGCGCATGTCAATGATATTCAACAATCCGGCCCCGTTTATCAATAATATAGCTTTTCTCCGTGTTTTTACCTGAAAAATCCTTATTGGTCGTTTCCACCGTTAGTACAGATTCTTTGCTGATGCTGAAGCGGGTAATTTCTGGATTGCCCGTACTTTCAGGTTCATACAGTTCTCCTTCCACATAAACATTTGAAACCACCTGATGGTTAACAACAGACAGCAGGTAATAGCGGTAAGGGGCATCGCCGCAATCCATAGGGACCAGGATGAGTTCTGCGTTTTTTGTTTTTTCGAGAGGAATATAGCGCACTTCAGGTTCTCCGCATGAAAATTCTGAAAGCCCGGAAGTCCCTTTTACAGGGAACAGGCGGTATTGTGCATTTTTGTAATCGGTCTTCTTTTGGTACGGCAGGGGTAATCCGGAAAAGGTAATCCGGTCCGGATCTCCGGCAGTCTTTTCTGGATTGCGGTCAGATATAAAGGCATGGTAGCCGTCTTTGTAAAAGAACAAATACCCGTCTGTAATAAATACATCATTGAACGGAAACTGACATCCCTTTTTTGCAATATCCCCGTCCGCATTCAGGATGACCAGAAGGTTGTCCGTTCCTGCAATGGAAAAGTCTTTTTTCAGCTGCGCTCTGATCTGTTTACCTGTTGCCGCACTTTTAAAATACCCGGCATAGGTGTTTTTTTTCTGTACAATTTCTCCGGAACAGACTTCGGTATCACCATTAAAAACCTTAATGGAATCCTCGCTTACATATAACGTGTATTCCTGATAATCCCGGCTTTCATTATTCGGTGCATATTTCCATCTTGCATAGTGCTCAAGGTTATTATCCTTCCGGGCACTGTCGCTTTTTTCAGTTCCGGAAACCCTGTTAACTGCTTCCGGTTCTTTTTTTCTGCAGTTCAGGCCTACGAAAGAAACCGCTGTAACAATCAAAAATAACTTAATGTGTCGAATCATAATTTCCGTTGATAAACATTTCATAGTTCTGTTTTCTCCTGGTTTCATTTTCTATATCCAGGAACTCTTTGGCCGCCTCTTCATATTTTTCATCCAGCAGGTTTTTATACAGCTTAGGCGCTTTATTAGCACTTAGGAAATAAGCGCCGCAATTGAATAACAGGTCAACCAGTGCATCAAATTCCCGCTGATACAGTTTAACCGTCACATCTCTCTGAACAGCCTTTTCAAATTCCACCAGGTCCTCTTTGAATAATTTGGTGGCTTCCTCCTCTGTGATCCCGTTTTTAAACTCGGCGGGAATGACAATGTCTTCACACTTCATCTTTTTGATCAGGTGGCCGTACCCGATCGTGCAATAATCATGCTTGTCATTATAAGGATTTTTCATCAGCTTTTCCCAGTCTTTGATAAAGGCAACCAGCTGGTCACTGGCTTTAAGCGTTTTAGGATCCACACGTTCCGTATTCCCTTCAGAATTCTTATTCGGAGCAGGGGTGGCAAACTGGCCGCTGCAGCTGCAGGTATCTTTAAAGCCCAGTTCATCTGCAAGCTGTACGATACTTTTGCCGTTAAGCTCCTCATTGCTTTTTACGAAATAATTTTTAGTCAGGTAGGCCTGGGAAAACTCCCTAACATCAAAATGCACCCATGTGGTGGCAAAAGATTCCAGGTAAAAAATATCTTTGCCGGCATTCCAGTCCTGCTTAGCCCCGGTATATTTCATAAAGATCTCTTTCCGTATTTTATTCATATCCGCATTGCTCCTGGTTCTCTCTCCCGAGCTCAGCAGGTTGTAATGAATGTCTATGGCTTTTCCGCAGTGATTGGTCGTCCTGTCCCTGATGTAGATCGGGTGGTCATGGCACCGGTAACCGGATTCGATCCATTTTGTTTTGAATCCCAGCCCTTTATCTTTTTCTACATAGAACAGGGAGGCCCTGTATGCGCAGATCAGACTTCTGTGGATTCCCGGGTATTCATATTTCCTGTGTTTTTCCTGGATGGTTGTTTTCTGGTACTCATCACTGCTTCTTTCTTTTCCGAATCCTGAGCAGGAACCGCATTTGCATTTGATCTCCTCAAAATTTATCGGGTATTTCTGCTGGAATTCATCAATGGCTTTTAAAACATTGCCACAGACTTTTCCGGTTTCCGGCACTTTCATATAGTCCCGCTGGAACTGCTTGACCATTTTCTCTGTTCGGTCCGTAAATTCATCCGTCGGCACATTACCGCCGAATCCGGCCAGGCGGATATTGATTTCCCGAATCAGCTCACTTTTAGGACTTCCTTTTTTAATACAGAACTTCCCTTCGCAGTTTAAAATGTTGCTCAGCCGTTCCCTGCCTACTTTCACCGCTCCTTTGTTCTCCACCATATCAGGAAGCTTGGCGGTAGCATAGAGGATCGCAAGGTCCGTTTTCTCCATATAAGCGGCTATTTCCTTAGCTTCTTTTCCTTCGCCTTCTGTCGTTTTGACAACGGCAGCGATCTTGAAATAGTTTTTAGGCTTCCCGAGTTTCGACGGGTCTACCTTTACAATCAGTTCTCCTTTCTTATTGATGGTACCTTCCGCTTTATGGAAGAAATTCTCCTTTGAAAACTTTTCCTTCACATCCTTCCAGTCTTTCCACGTTTTGGCACTCCATGCAAACCCGAAATACGGATCAGACTGTGTCATAAAATGGACTTCCACCTTTTTATCCACCATATTAATGGCATAGACTTTAAAGTATAAAGGCTTGTCAATAGGGGAGTTGTATAGTTTTTCCGTGTCTCCGGCATCACAGAAATAGCCTTCAACAATCTTTGGAATACCGGAAACGGTTAAATATTCCCCTAAAGGCTTATCTCCATTGAGGATTTGCAGGCCCGGATCTTTCGGAACCAGAATGAAATGCAGTTTGCCGTCTTTTGTAATTCCTTTGGCTTCAATCTTAAGCCTGATATTGTTATCCAGCGTTAAAGGCCAGAACGTACCGTTGCTGCCTTCCGGCAGCTTTCCATTGGCAGAATGCACCAGGTTGACCCCGTTGCTGTCATTATCATAAATCTGCAGGGTCATATCTTCACCCTGCAGCCCCTCGAATTTTACGAAAGCACTGATTTCCTGCCCGTACCCCGCTTCTTTGATCATGTTCCCGCTGCTTCCGTCATTATCAATCCATTTGGAGGTTTCCACTAAAATCTTCGGTTGGGTTACTTTAAGTTTCAGCGGTGCGGCAGAAGCCCGTCCGCCCATCAGGCAATCAATGGTGTATTCACCAGGCAGCCTGAAGGTATAATTGAATTTTTGCCCGCTTCCCGTTCCGGAAGCCGGACCTGTAATTTTCCATACGATAGGTCCGTCTTTGGCGGGATCGTAACCGTTAAGCAGCGTTTTACCGATCTCAAAAGGGATTTCCGATCCGGTCCTTGCTTTTTTGCCTGCTTTGATTTCGGTGACCACATTCTGTTTCACTTCAAAACGCCAGTCATCATCTTCTTTTTTGCTCCCTGCATTGGCTGTAATGCTGTAGGCTTCCACAACATATTTTCCCGGAGCCATCAGTCTGGATCCGGGTATTGTTATATTTTTCCCGGTTCCCAGAAGTACGCCGTTCAGGTTCCATTTAACTTCAGCAGATTCATCAGCGGTAAGTCCATAAGGGGAATGGTCCTCCCCGAATTTATATTTCATTTTTGAAACACTGAAAGACATGTCTGTTCCCGGCCTGACGATCTCGGCGCCGTGGCTGATTCCCAGTACGGCATTGCTTTCTGTCTCTCCGGATATCTTTTTCTCGATGACATCACCCTGTTCATTGGTGTACCTTGCGAGGACGGTATATTTTGCTTTGCTGTTCTGAGGCGTAAAGGTCAAGCTTTCCCCGTTGGTTTGCACTCCTTCTGTAATTGTATTTTCTGTTGCGTCCAGTACGGATAAACTGAGCCTGGATTTCTCTTCTTCCGTAAGATCCGGGATGAAGAACTTGGCTTTGAAAACCGATGGGACGCCTTTCCTGAACTTCCTGTTTTTAGAAGCGTCGATACGTGTCGTGAAATCTGCGGAGGTACATTCCAGTTCAAGAAGGGTGTTCTCAACAACCTCAACGTCGATGGAACATGTCGGATCACATTTGTCATATTTTCCCTGTTCAAATTCCGGAGTTTTGGGTTTTCCATATCCTTCAATCCTGAATTTCCCCAGCCCTTCAAAGCTTTGCGAAAATTCAGTGCCGATATGTTCTTTAAGCAGTATCCTGTTTTCCTTTTTACCCTGATGGTCGCTGTATACCATCCATGAAGTGAATTGCCGGTTGCCGCTTTTCAGATTGGCTTTAAAGGAGGCTTCTTCATCTTTGCGGAGGTATATCGCGCCGGATTTGCTTTTTGAATCTATTGGCTTGAAATCGGTCCTGTTTTCTATAGCGGTTAACGTGATGGATGTTACGGAAGGGTAGTCTTCTTTTCTCTTCGGCTGGTCTACAGCAGGGTTCACCATGGCAAGTTCTGCCGGATTGGTATTGTCTGCATGGGCATTGCTTACCGAATCGGTCTGGCCGTGGTTGAAAATGGTGATTTTACCTCCCGTCATACACGGTAATTCAGATATCTCGGTCAGCGTATTCTTTCCCATTACCTGCGTGCTTTCATAGGTTTTATTCCATTTTGGGGCAGGAGCTACAGTACAGGGAAGGTATCCGCCGGCTGAAGGTTTCAGGGTGCATTTTCCAAAAGTGGCAGCGGCAGGGATAAATGTTTTATCCTCATCGGTGGCGGCCAGTTTCCCTTGTTCATCATTAAGCACAATGATCGAATGGGTCGTTACCTGGAGGTTGGCGGTCTGTTTAGGGTTTTCAGCTTTATCACAGACACATTTTGCATTGTGCACAACAAAATATTTTCCGTCATGCTCACTTTTGGCAGCCTGTTCGCTCTTCTTTTTTTCCTCCTCTTTTTTCTTTTCCTCTTCCTGTTTCTGCTGCGCCGATTTTTGTTCCTGTGCCGGATCCGGAGGAGGTGTTTCACCGTTGAGCTGGTACACTTCATCAGGAGCGGGGGTCATTAAAGAAAACCCTGTATACGGAGTGTTGCCCACCTTAGTTCCGGAATGGGCATTATGATAATCCTTAAGCTTTGTCCAGTCTTTGATACCCAGCTTCTTGGCAATGTCCTGCAGCGTCTCTCCGCTCTGGACAGTATATGGGATTGGTGCTGACATATTCTTATTTTGTTTCGATGATGATGGTGTGTTGATAATAAAATTTTTCCCCGGCTTCTATACAGACCCTGTTTTCTGCTTTTCTGATCCTGCCTGTTTCCCCGGTATACTGGATATTGTTCTGGAAATCTGCATACAGCGGGAGTGTTTCTTCATCAAAGCTGACGTTATACTCATGTCTGTGGATATATCGGATGATATCATCCATAATGTCCTGGGCATTGTTGATTTTCGGTTCAAAAGACAATATATTATGGTCTTTTCTGTATCTGATCTCGCCTTTCCATTCAGTGGTTCCTACAGGGATGACTTGCCATAAAGTTCCATAGGTGGTTTCAGGGTTGAATTTCTGCAGGCTGTATTCCAGCACCCTCATACAATGAAGCTGACTGATGAACTGAATCAGCTTTTCATCTGTCTGGATGGCCGCAAAAAACTGGGTCTGGATGTGGTCTATCCCTTCCCCGCTGTACAGGTCGTGAATATCCATATCTGTCTTTTGGATCCGTTTTCTGATTTCATCCGTATTCTGAATGACTAACCTGTATTTTTCTATGATACAGACCAACGGGAACAGGGCTTCCATATATTGGTTGGCTACGCTGAGGAATTTGGTGTCTATGTCCTGATTATTGACCTTTATATTGGTCCTGTCGATAACGATTTCCTCAGGATTTTTCTCTCCCTGCTTTACATAAAGGGTGTATGAGAGATTTCCATCATGCTGCTCTGCGCCGATTTTTACCGTGCACTGATCCTTAACCAGGTAAGTAGACGTAGGGAATATGTCAGAAGCTGATGAGGTCATATCTGTTTAGCTTATATATTACTGAAAGTGATCAGGTGTTCTTTTTTAAAATTTTTCTGGAGATAAAAAAAATGACAACAGAAAACAAAAAACTGAAAAATACAGATTTTAAAATATTGCTTGTCGGCATGTACCGATGCCCGTCAACAGTTACCGGTGGTGAAACATAACTGACAATCTGGTAGATTAAAACAGCCAGCAATACCATTGAAATAATGCTTATCAATAAAGATATTAAGTTTATTTTCATATTATTTAGCTTTTACAAATCCGTAGTAATTGGTTCTGAACACATCATAACTGACGTTATATGTTTTAAGGGCCGGATTTCTTCCCCAAGTATACACATTAAATTTTACAAAGCCTGCTTCTCCATGCTGTATCGATTCCAGCACAATCCAATGCTCAGCAGTTGAAAACATAGAGTCAGAAGCTTTACTGTAAAGTAAATTGATGCTGACCAGCAGAAATACTTCATAACCTTCATTTTTTGCTGTTATGAGCTCTGCCACATCTTCCAGTGTGGCTCCCCACATCCATCCTGTTTTATTAAAATAAAGATTGGTGTTGTTAACAACATCGGTATAGCCCAGCAGGGATTTGGCCAACTTTTCCAGACGGGACGGAAGGGTAATAGCGGAAAAATCCTCCTTGGTATCTCCTTCATAATCAAAAACGGTATTTTCCTGATCTGTAATGCATATGTTTGGAATCCAGTCACAATAGGCCATATTAACGGGGAAATTGGTCTTTGTTTTTGGATTGGTATCTGCAATGTCTTTTAAATCTCCATCACTACTGATGTCAATTTTATAGTCATTAAATTGGGCATAACCTTTTCCATGAAGATCCGATATGAATTTAGCATAATTTTCACTGTCCTTTTTAGCAAAGGAGTACATGATGGCGCTGGGACCACAGGTATTCGTACTGTCCTGATTGATAAGCCAGGGTTCTGTTTTCCTTTTATTTAATTCATCCAATAAAACAACACGGTCAAAATACCTGAACCTGTAATGCTTGAAAAGAGTCAGTTTTCCTTCATGTTCTGCATCATTGATATAGGCGATGATATTTAAATCATTACCGCAGCCATTGTGATCGTTAAATGTAATGCTGATTTCATCTCCTGTAAACTCATCTTTCAGCACATTCTTATAAAATACCCCTGTTTCTTTATCCGTATAGCTTACTGCCCATTTAATCAGGTTTACATCCTTGGGCTCTTCATTGGTATAAGATTCTACCTTAAAGGTATAGGTCTTCCCGAAAACAAGCCCGCTTTTTTCCTTTATGGTCCTTTTTCCATCATTGGCTGCACCGTCATCCAGATCGGAGATAAGCTTGATGCTTTTCACCTGCGTAGGCTCTATTCCGTTTCTCTGAATAGGTGTTTTCCTGTCGAATATGACGCCCGGTCCTCCCATTGTTCTTTATTTTTACTGATCGAATTCAAACCGCTCTTCCTTACCGGAAAGCATGTCATAAATAACATTTCCTTTTTCGGTAATGTAAAAAATATCCATTGTACCCTGGTTATATCTGATATAAGCGATAAGGTCATTATTGTGGCCGTCCAGTCCTGCTTTCCCGCCTGTGTACTTCCGGTTGACCACATCCGTTTCTTTGTAAATATAAACGGAATACAGCTGATAGCTTTTCAGATCTACAGACGCTGTTTTTTCATTGATTTTCTGTTTGAGCTTTTCATAATCCGATGGGGTATATGAAAAATGACCTTCTGCATAAAAATAGTCAATCCTGTTTTTATGCTCTCCGGCTTTAAACTCGTATGTGACGGGATTTAAAGCTGCTAACCTGAAGTCTTCCGACTTGTTCTGAATACATGCCACGAATAATGTAAATAAAATGATTAGATTTTTCATAAGTTAGTCGTTGTCAGAATTACCGCCAATAACCACGCTTCTTTCCATTTCGGTGATAAATGGCTTTGCCGATCTGTAATGCTGCAAAATATACCACGCTTTAAAGAAATCCCCGGTATGGTATTGAGGAATCCTGTCTTCTCCGTGTTTTACGATATCATCCCAGTCCAGACCGAAATGGTCATAAAAGGTATATTTTAGCTTTCCGTTCCAGACCTTAGTGCATCTGTTATAGGAATAATCAATGATTTCTGCTTTGGCGCTCCATACCTGGTGTACGGTAATCCCAAGTCCTGAAACCTTATCCCAGAAAGAAGAAAAATTCAACAGGCTCATCGAAATCATACTCATTTTAGCCGGGTCGTAATTATTTTTCTTCAGCTCTTTCTTCAGTTCCGCCAGAAATTTATTATGGTAGGTAACAAATGCAGCGTTATTGGCTATTTCTTTATTAAGGACTTCACTTTTATAAGTTCCTCCTGTACCCTTCTTAAAGCGGTCAGCCATTTCCAGTGCAACTGTTTCCATGCTTCCGATAGATAATGATCTCATCAGCTGGTCCAGATAGGCTTCTAACGTGGCATCATTCTTCTTAAAAACGGGGTCATTTTTAATGGATGCGGATGAGGCCGGGCTGTCTGCAAAGTACATATCCTCTGCTTTTGTCCCGTCAAAATTGAATCCTGGATCCCTTTTGGCCTTGCCAATCAGCTTCTTGCTTACTTTAACTACGCCTTCACTACAGCCTTCCTCTCCCTTTCCGTCTTTTCCGAATCCCTGCAGTATCGCCCTTTTCTGGCTGGAAAGCTCCAGGTTCTGTTTTGTGGCTTCAATAATTACCGATCCCGATTCTTCATGGGAGACTTTGCTCAAAGAAGTGTAATTATTGGCAACCTGTATATTGATATTACTTGCTTTTTTCAGAATGGCCATATGGGTAATTTTTAATGACTACTGCTTAATCTTTTTATAATGTTCATCCTGTTAATGAGAATTTCCCTGTTCCCCGCTTTGGGATTTTACAGTTTTTTCACTTTGCAGGATCATATTCTCTTTTGTGCTTACCACCGTTACTTTTTCAGCATAGGAATCACTCTTCTTAGCCTGGATGTTCCGCTCGTTTTCGGAAATTTCGCTTCTCATGTCGGAGGATTCGTGGATATTTCCTGTCGCAGTCTGCATAAGGTCTCTTCCTGCTGTATCGATCATATTCACGCCTGCATTCGATACGATATTGACGTTGGCAGTGGCAAACATGCTGTTTCCTGCAATAGATGTGATGTCTTTCCCGGCTGTCATCATGATGTTGTTTCCTGCGGTAAAAGTCATGTTGTTAGGGGCATTGACGGAAATATTTCCTTTGCCGTCCATAAAATAGGTGTTGCCGCTGGGATCCTCAATATAGATGCTGCCTTGCTCGTCATTAAAAATAATTTTATTCCCGCTGCGGGTCTGGATAGATTTGATATGGTTATTGACTCCTCCGCCCAGCGCTACCTGCCCATGGAACATTCCTCCCATAGCAAAAGGGAAATCCGGATGGTGATATTCAAAACCTACCATGACCTGATCGCCCACTTCAGGAACAGCCACAAAACCCCTGTTCTGGGTAACTGCATCGGTTCCGCCGGCATCAGGGCTCATCATCCGTATAAAATGGGTGGTATCATTCAGCTGCCAGTCAAACTGCACCTGAATTCTTCCCTGGTTAAGAGGGTCTGTATTGGATATTACCGTCGCAATCTGAGGCTCTGCACTGGGATATTCAAACTCAGGCGCCGGGATATATCCGGTGCCTTCTGCAATCGCCTTAAATGATCCGGTGTAATATCCCCGGGTATTGACTTCATGCTCCACTTCCGTGATCATCACCTTGGTAAAATAAGAGGTCTGATTGGTGTTCGGTTTTCTCATCGCAATATCTGCAATACAGCCGGGGTAAAGGAAAGGTACTGTTGTATTTGCCGAAACCGTAAACACCTCTACTGCCGCACTTCCTGCGGCACTTTTCTGTGCATCGTCAATATTTAAAGACATATTTGCATTGACAGGCGATGGCGTCAGGGATCTGGCGGTATAAATATTGTCGTTCAGGTCGTATGCTTTAGCAGCCAGTTGCCCCAGATGCTTGATGCTGGCTGTGGTACTCACTGATTTTTCATGCTTACTGCTGTTGTACCCGAAAAATTCCGGTTTGGTATGCACAGCGTTCAGCTCTACGGAAATATCGCTCACATTGCTGCCGTAAATAAGCTTTATAGGCTGCTCGCCCGGAGGCAGCTGTCCGAAGTGAAGGATCTCGCCATCATAGTAAAACTGTTCTCCGTAGGTTTCAGCCAGCCTTGCAAGATAATTATAGTGTGTTTCCTTGTATTGCGCACTGTAATTGATGTAGCTTTTATTCTTTGTGTCGATTTTATAATCGTATTTGCCGGATCCGAGAGTTTCCTTTATAATATGGTCGGCAATAGTAGATGTATTAACGGGCTGCTTACCACCGAAACTCTGGGTATGGCGGGCTGCATCCATAAGTATAGTTGGACTGTTCCCCTTCAGGATAATGCTTCCCAGGCTTGCTTTTTCCTGGCTGAAGGCAACCTGGGTGATACAGCCGACAAAAGTTCTTTCCGGGCCGTCACGTTCAACATCCTTATATTTAAAAACTACGGTTAAACGCTTCCCTAAGAACTGCTGTGCATTTTCAAGATTATGGTCCTGGCCGCTGCCCAGGGTATCGTGATCTAAGGTCAGTTCGAAATGGTGATGCCTTCTGATGCTTTGCTGCAGCCGGAAATGCCTGAAGTTTCTGATAACTTTCCCCTCAATGATGATCTCAAGATTAACAATGCGCTGAATGCCTGCAAAGTGGTTTTCTGCGATCCTGTCTGCATTGGTTTTGCTTTTTTTCATTGGTTTCTGGTTTTATTTTAACTTTCTTTAAGCACGGAGCTAAAAAGAACCACACTTTTGATATTTTTAAATCTGAATATTGTTTTGTCCCTGAATTCAGTTTCCGGTTTATGCTTGATCAATCATAGCCCAGAAAATTTTCCGCAGAAACAAAACTGTTCATAAGCCGGATTAAACATTTTATTTAATTTTGACGATCTCTCTCTTCATCCTGATCTGCAGTTCAGAAAAAATATGAAATTAAAAATAATTCAATTCAATGAGATGCAATAAAAATTGTCCCGGAATTTTAAAAATTGTAGTAGAAGTACGACTATGATCCTCATAAAACAAAGGCATCACAGAGCCGGAGAAAGATTTTAAAAAAAAGTGATCATTCGGTGTAATATATAACGGATTCCAATTGTCTTACCTATAGAAGCAAAACTCATGACCCAGGAAATTTTCAAGACTACGGTATTTATTCTCAAAAACGACATGTATCGTTTTGCGAAAAGATTCGTCATGAGCAGCGATGAGGCAGAAGATGTGGTACAGGACCTCATGATTAAATTCTGGCAGAAAAAGGATGAGCTGGGACAGTTCGGGAACCTGAAATCCTACGCTCTTAAAGCTGTCCGCAACGAATGCCTGAACCGGCTGAAACACCATGAAGTAAGGCAGGGCTTTGCAGACCTCCAACTGCACCGGTCAGAACTGTACAGTATGGATGTGAATAACCTGAAGGAACAGATCATAGGGTATATCAACCAGCTTCCGGAAAAGCAGAAAATGGTGATCCACCTGAAGGATGTAGAGGAATACGAGGTTTCTGAGATTTCTGAAATCCTCGATATGGAAGAAAATGCTGTAAGAGTAAATCTCATGCGGGCAAGACAAAAAGTAAAAGAACAAATCTCACAACTGATGAGCTATGAGCAAAGACCAATTTCAAGATAAATACGATGAAATCTTCCAAAGCATCAAGGAAGAAAAAATGGACTGGGATTTCAATGATTTCCTGGAGAAAGCGGAAGGAATGCCTAAGGATGACAAGAAGGATGCTCCGGTGATTCCAATCGGTACCAAAATGAAACCTTCGTTTCCGAAATGGTTCTGGATGGCAGCGGCAGTAGTCTTGCTGGCGGGAACCGGGTTTGTGATCAACTATCTTCAGCAGGCGGATATTGAGGACCGGGCAAAACTGGTGGAACACCAGATCAAACAGCAGAAAAATGCATTCATCGAAGAAAACAATGAACATCAGGAACAGGTAGCGGTAAATGCAATCACCGATTCCGTTTCAGGATCTAAAAAAGACTCTGTATTTCAGGAAAACACTATTGCGGAGAATGATGTAATGGATGAGATCCTTTCCAAAAGGGGCAGGCTTAAAAAAGAAAAGAAGCCGAAATTCGTACATAATGCCACTTATACTCCGGCAAAAGATTCTACAGGCTATAAAGACAATTACGTCATTGTTAACGGCAAGCGCATTGAAAATGTGGAAGAAGCCATTAACGTAACCAAATATTCATTCCAGGTATTTGCTAACCACGTCAGTGAAAAACTGGTGCAGCCGAAGGTCGTGGATGATAATTACTAAACTTAAATAAATTAAGATGATGCAACCTGATCAGGGCATACTTACTCATAAATAAAATTGACTCATGAAAAAATTACTGATAATATTCGCATTAGCCTTTTCACACTTTTTCAACGTGTATGGGCAGGAAGATAAATTTGACAAACTTTTTGATAAATATCAGGAAGTGGAAGGGGTAACCACGATTAAAATCGCGAAACCTATGTTTGGCATGTTGAGCAGCCTCAATATCGATGATTCACAGCTGGACCAGATCAAACCGCTGCTCTCCAAAATCAACGGACTGAAAATCCTGATCACGGAAGGTGCCGGAGACGGAAAAGGCAAAAATAACCTGGCAAACTTATCTCAGCTGAACAAGGATATAGCTTCATACCTGACTAACCTGAAGTATGATGAAATCATGGCGGTGAAAAGTTCCGGAAGCAAAATTAAATTCCTTTCTTCAGAAGCTAAAAATGGCATTATGGATGACCTTCTTTTAAGCATTGACAGCGGAGGAGGAGAAAACATCCTGATCAAGCTGGATGGAAAACTGTCTATGGATGATATCAATAAGATCATCAATTCCAGTGAAACCAATACCGCTACGAAAACCAGTACAAAAACCAGCTCTTCTTCCGGTGATACAACTTCTTACCTTAATGGTGAGGTCAGGAATGTACAGCAGTTCAGCGGGATTCAGGTGAGCACGGGAGTGAATGTAGTGTTTAAGCAGGACGAACAGACCAGCGTAAAGGTAATCGCAGATGCAGATAAGCTTCAGTATATCATTACGAAGGTTGAGGGCAGTATCCTTAAAGTTTATATCGATAATAAAGGCGTGAAGAACCTGAAGTTTAAGAATATCAGCGTTAATGTATCCTCTCCAAGGCTGAATGACATTAAAGCCTCCTCAGGAGCCAGCTTTGCCACTCTGAATACGATTGAAGAAAATACTCTTTCTCTTGACAGCTCTTCAGGATCTCTGATCAAAGGAAACTTCAATATTTCAGGTACAGCCCGGGTGGAAACGTCTTCCGGTTCAGACATCAAGGCTGACATTAAAGCAGGAACCATCACGGTAAAAGGTTCCAGTGGCTCCAGTACTTCTTTGAGTGGAGAGGCGCGTTCAGGAAGCCTTGATATCAGCAGCGGTGCAGTATGTAAAGCTGAAGGGCTCAGAATAGAAGATGTGGAAGCGGAATCTACCTCGGGAGCCAGCCTCGGTGTCTTTGCCACCCGTAGCCTTAAGGTAAAAGCATCTTCGGGAGGGTCAATACGATATAAAGGAAATCCTGAGATCCGGTCTGATATCAGCAAAATGTCCGGCGGAAGTTTAAAATCAATCGACTAATACCCAGCTTATGAATATTTTTAAAAATACAGTTCTGGCCATACTTGCTCTCTGGATGCTTCAGTCCTGCATGATTTCGGAAAAACCCAATATGGCATTCTTTAATGATTCCGGTTACGATTTCAAAGAAGCTAAGTTTGTTAGCATTAATGTTCCGATGTTCCTGGCCAAGCCCTACATTAAAAAAGCATTGAAGGAAGACGGTGATGACGAAGAACTGTGGCGGATGGTGAAGAAAATATCAAAAATAAGAGTAATGACTGTGGAAAACGGAGACCGGAGAATGCTGAAGGATTTCGCAGGTTACCTGAACAACAATCATTATGAAGATTGGGCAACGATCAAACATGACGGCGATAATGTCAACATCAGGGTGAAGCAGAAAGGCGATGCTATAAAGAATATGCTGATTACCGTCAATTCAGATAAAGATCTTGTATTTGTTGATGTTAGAGGGAATTTTACAGCCAATGATATTTCAAGAATGATCAATTCGGTTTCTGACAAATAATCTTACATTTAACCAAAATTATATGGTTATGGAAAGATTACTTAAAGAAGTACGCATGCTGAAAATATACTCTGCGGTACTTACGATATTGTGCACCATATTCATTTTTCTGGCTTTCAGGGATAAATCCGGACAGCATTTTAAAGAAATTGATGTTGAAAGAATCAATATTGTGGAAAAGGACGGAACGCTGAAAATGGTCATCAGCAATAAGGAAAGACAGCATCCCGGAATGGTTAACCATAAGATGATGAAGCCTAGGGAAAGAGAAGCAGGTATGATTTTCTTCAATTCCAAAGGGGACGAATGCGGCGGACTGGTGTATGATGGTGATGCAAAAGGATCCGGAATGGTGTATTCTGTAGACCAGAGGAATACGGATCAGATCATGCAACTGCAGTATTCCGAAGCGGCAGGGAAGGAAAAGGGAAGGGTTTATGGATTGAAACTCTGGGACCGGCCGGATGATTTCACTTTGGAAAGGCTTATAAAAGTTGATGACTCATTGAAGAAGCTTAATGATCCGGTACTGTATAAAAAGGCGTTTGCTCAATTGAATAAAGACGGAAAATTGGGGCGTGAGCGTTTTTTTGCCGGTAAAACCTCTGATGGGGAAGTGGGACTTTTTCTCCGGGACAGTAATGGAAAAGTACGCCTCAGGATTTATGTTGATAAAAATAATGCTACCCATATAGAGTCACTGGACGCGAAGGGAAACATTGTAAAAAGCGATTTGTAACTCGCAAGCCCTATTTTAAGCATATAATTATTTGTTGAAACCATTCTTTACGGATGGTTTTTTGATTTAAATGATTGATTATTAAGTTTTATTTAAACTATCAAATTGCATTTTCGTATGTCGGCAAAATACCTTAATTTTGCAAGAAAGTAAAGATGTCTATTCATAACAAAATTGTAGAGACAGCCATCACTTTCGATGACGTTCTTCTAGTCCCTGCTTATTCAGAAGTTTTACCTAATCAGGTTTCATTAAAATCAAGACTTACCGACAAAATCACCCTCAATGTTCCGATTGTTTCCGCTGCCATGGACACCGTAACGGAAGCTGAGCTGGCCATTGCTCTGGCAAGAGTGGGAGGATTGGGTTTCATCCATAAAAATATGACCATCGCTGAACAGGCAGCACAGGTAAACCGGGTAAAGCGTTCCGAAAACGGAATGATCTCAGATCCTGTTACGCTTTCCAAAGATCATACTCTGGGAGAAGCCAGAGAACTGATGGCAAAATATAAAATTTCCGGATTACCGGTAGTGGATCCAGACAATATCCTGATCGGTATTATTACCAACAGGGATGTAAAATACCAGGAAAACCTTGACATGAAGGTAGAAGACATCATGACTAAGGATAACCTGATCACTTCCGATAAAAATACCAACCTGGAGAAAGCAAAGGAAATCCTTCTTAAGAACAGAGTGGAAAAACTTCCGATTGTGGATGCTTCCAATAAATTAGTGGGATTGATTACCATTAAAGATATCGACAATCAGCTTGAATACCCGAATGCCAATAAAGACCAGAACGGACGCCTTATTGTAGGAGCCGGTGTTGGAGTAGGTGAAGATACCCTTGAAAGAATCGAAGCTTTGGTGAAAGCCGGAGTGGACATCATCGGGATTGATTCTGCACACGGGCATTCAAAAGGTGTACTGGATAAAATTTCTGAAATCAGGAAAGCATATCCGGACCTGGATATCGTAGGAGGAAATATCGTGACGGCTGAAGCTGCTGAAGACCTGATTAAGGCCGGAGCCAATGTCCTTAAAGTAGGGGTGGGACCTGGTTCTATCTGTACGACAAGGGTGGTTGCCGGAGTTGGTGTACCTCAGCTGTCTGCCATTTACAATGTATACGAATACGCACGGTCTAAAAATGTAACGGTAATTGCCGATGGTGGAATCAAACTTTCAGGAGATATCGTAAAAGCAATTGCAAGCGGTGCAGGAGCAGTAATGCTGGGATCACTTTTAGCAGGTACAGATGAAGCACCTGGTGAAGAAATCATTTTCCAGGGCAGGAAATTCAAAACCTACCAGGGTATGGGAAGCCTTTCAGCCATGAAAAGAGGCGGAAAAGAAAGGTATTTCCAGAGTGAAGCCAAGAAATTCGTTCCGGAAGGCATTGAAGGTCGTGTACCGAGCAAAGGAAAACTGGAAGACGTTATTTTCCAGCTGACAGGCGGACTCAGAGCCGGAATGGGGTATTGCGGAGCCAAAGATGTTGAAGCATTGCAGAAAGATACCAAAATGGTGATGATTACAGGAAGCGGACTGAAAGAGTCGCATCCGCATGATGTCATCATTACTCAGGAAGCCCCGAATTATTCCTTGTAATACGTAAAGCAAATAATATATCAAGCTGTATGGTTATACCATACAGCTTTTTTACTTTCTGACTATTGCCAAAATATTTGATGCTTTAAATTTTTCACTTCTGGATTTAAGAAGTTATACATATTAAGTTGTTTTTCAAAAAAAATATTTTTTTGTAACCATTATTGAACTTTTGCTGTCTTTAGTTATAGAAATAAAATTTATTTGAATTTTATCATCGGAACCAAGGGTGCAGATCTGGCAGAAAAAAGAACAGGTCACCAAAGTTCAAGAGTCATAAGATGGATATGATAAATTTAATAGCAGTTGATTGACTTTGACTGCCGGCTAAGGACCCCAAAAACAGAAAAATATTAATATAAATATTGTCATGAAAAAATACTTACTTACTGCAGCCTCTTTAATGGCTATCATAGTCAACGCACAGGACAGAAATGAGATCCTCAAAAAAGATTTTGCAAAACAATACCAAGAGAACATTAGGAAATACGACTCCTATACTACCAAAAAGTACGGAAGCAATATATCTCCCGAGCTGATAAAATCTTTGGAAGAAAAAAGAAGTAACCTGGCAGGCTTTATGCCCGATGGAAGGCCTTTCTTTTATAAAACCCAAGATCTTCGCCAGGTAAAAAATGCCAATGCAGACCTGATCAATACGGCTGGAGGCGTAACCGGACTTACCAATGCGTATAATGGTGAGGGTATAAAATATACCGTTTTTGATGGCGGAAGAGTCTATGCGGCTCATCCTGCATTTAACAATATCGCAGGAAGAATTACTAATAAAGAAGCTTCTACACAGATCTACAGCTCACACTCCACCAGTGTAGCCGGGTTTATCGGAGCCAAGAGCTTAACAATAAACGGTACTATAGGTGGAACACCTGTTTCAGGGGATATCAAAGGTGTTGCTTCCTCATCTACCATGGATTCTTATATGTTTGCTACCACAATGTTACCTGGGAATTCTACTCCCAGTACCGTATTTGATAAAATCTTAACCGCGCAGCCTGCCATTTCCAACCACTCTTACGGAAGCAATTTAGGATGGGATATAGGCATGGTCAATGGAACTCCTGCCTGGATATGGATGGGAGACTTCAGCAGTCCGGCAACATCCTATGATCTTCAAGGGACTTATCTTACAAATGATGAAAATTATGATAATATTGTCTATCAGAACCCTTCTTATATTATTGTAAAATCTGCCGGAAACTCTTATGGCATGGGACCGGATTATCCCAACACCGGTTCACTTCCTAAATACTATGAAGATGAAAATGGGAATGCTGCGCAGTTTGCATCCACCGATGTGCTGCCACAGTCCAATTGTGCGCAAGGATTTGACTGTATCGGACCCGGCTCGCTGGCTAAAAACATTATTGTTGTAGGAGCTACCGATGTGATTGCTTCTAACAATTTCCGCTATACGTCTGCCGCAGATGTAGTACATTCCGATTACAGCAGTGCAGGACCCAGGGATGACGGTGCTATAAAACCGGATATCGCCACTACCGGCACTAACGTATTTGCAGCGGCTACAGCGGAAAACACAACTGGAAGCGTTACTTATGATTACGGCAGCGGAACTTCCTATTCGGCACCGGTAGTTACGGGTGTTATCGGGCTGTGGATGCAGATCAGCAAAGACCTCTTCTCCGGCCAGTCGCTTAATGCCGCCAGTGCCAAAACCCTGATGGTCCACTCTGCTTCCGAAGCAGGCAACGTAGGCCCTGATCCCTGGTTCGGATGGGGATACATCAATGCTAAAAAAGGGGCTGAACTTTTGGTAGGAAAGGCCAACAACACCGTTATCTTTAAAGATGAAACCTTAACCAGTGGCACTGTTAATGCTAAGAATGTTATTGCATCCGGCAGCGAACCGATCAAAGCCACCATCTCATGGATTGATCCTGAATATGTCATATCTCCCGATTTAGACTGGCAGACTGCTCATAATGATAGAAGCTCCAGGCTGATCAACGATCTTGATCTCAGGATTATTGACACGACAACCAATACTGTATATTACCCATGGAAGCTGGATGCCAATAATCCGATGACCCCTGCAACCAAAGCAGATAATAAAGTGGACAATGTAGAGCAGGTGGTTATCGATAACCCGGTAGCCGGAAGAAAATACAGGATAGAGATCACCAATAAAGGTACTTTAGTGAACAATTTGGGAACAAGTGCACCACAGAACTATTCTGTCATCGTAACAGGATTCAGCCAGGTATTGGGTACCACAGAAATCGGTGCTGTCAATGACGGTATAACTGTAGCTCCTTCTCTCACCCGTGATATTGTTAAAATCATCAAAGCCCCTCAGAAATCCGTATTTGCCGTCTATGATACATCGGGTAAAAAGCTTCAGAGCGGAAGCATCAGCAACAGCCAGCAGCCTGTTGATCTGTCTTCTTATCCTAAGGGGATCTACATCATTGAAATTAAAACAGAACAGGGTATTGTTTCAAAGAAAGTAATCAAAGAATAGGCATATAGTATGTGAGATTAAAATATTCGATAACAATCAGAAATATTATAGAGGGTCCGGTAATATGCCGGACCTTTGTTTTCTTATACATGAATTGAAAATTTTGATAATTATTAACTAAATAGAATACATTATTGTAATAGCTTAATAAAAAGATAAAAATTACTATTTTTTATAATAAAGATGTAAATTTGGAAACTATAAAATTTTATCAATGAAAAGAACAATTATTTATGGAGCACTTTTATTCTCTCTGTCATTAACGGCTCAGCAACAGCAGAGGCTGTGCGGTTTCGATCAGAGATTAGAAGAACTCGACAAAAATGATCCCGGATTGAGACAAACTTTTGACGACATCATAAGAAAGGTTCAGGCTCAAAAGAAGGGTGCTTCATCTTTACAGACCGGAAAAGTAGTAAATGGTATATACGAAATCCCAGTGGTTGTTCATGTTATTTATCCTACCGGAGCAGCTATAGGATCAACATATAATAAATCTGATGCTCAGATTCAGGCATGGCTGGACCGTGCAAACCAGATGTATGCAGGGACTTATGCATGGCCATCACAGCCTTCTGATTTTGGTACTTCAGCTACATTTCCTATCAAACTTGTATTGGCCAAAAGAGATCCGAACTGTAATGCTACTACCGGAATTGTAAGGTACAATGGTGGAGCTATTTCCGGATACAATGCAAATGGTGTAAAACAGCAAACTAATAGTGGGGTAACAACCAATCAGATCAAAACTTTGGCTCCTCACTGGCCTGAGGATGCTTACTTTAATATTTACGTTGTTAGTATGTTTGATGCTGACACTTCTCCCAATTCAGGGCTTATGGGGTGGGCAGCATTTCCTACCAGTCCGAATTCAGCATATGAATCATTTATGAAATCAGGCGTGGTGAGCAATGCGCACGATACTACTCTGGCTCATGAATTTGGTCACGCTATGGGATTATACCATACTTTTCAGGGAGGCGATTATACGGCAATGAGTGGGGCAATAGATTACTGCCCTCCTGCCGGAACGGGAGATTGTACAAAAGATAATGATTTGGTATGTGATACAGAAGTATCTGGTGCAGCATACTATCAGTTTCCTACACCAACAAATGCTGCGATTAACCCATGCACAAATATCAATTATCAAGGGGTACAGTATAATATTATGAATTATACGAATTCTCCAGCCCAAAAATTCACTGCCGGACAAGGTGACCGGATTCAGGATTTATTTATGCTGGTGAGAGGAAGCCTAGTGACTTCAAAAGGAGCTACAGCATTACCTGCGGTAAACACTTCTGTAGTTCCTCTGGCGGCAGCATGTACACCTTCAGGGATTAACAATGTTATTGATAATTATTTAACGGGTCCTACTTCAGTTAAATTAGCACAGATCAACAATGAATCTGCCGGAATGTGGGCTAATGCATACAATTATTATGTAGACTATACCTCTAGAAATTGTCAGATGAACATACATACTACGCTAACAGTGAATCAGTCTCAAAATATTCAGGTAGGATTTTACGGAAATGACCAGTCTGTAAGAGTATGGATCGATTATAATAACAATGGTACATTTGAGAATTCGGAACTTATAGCCAGTGGCAATGATGTACCAGTGAATACAACAACAGGTCAGGGTATGTTTACTGCAAACTTTACGCCGCCTGCCAGTGCTGTAATGAATACACCTTTAAGGATGAGGGTGCTTGTTGATTATACTGATGCTACATCAATATCTGCTTGTGGAGCATTGAATTATGGTCAGGTAGAAGATTACTCAGTAACCTTAGTCTCTAACCTTGCAACTAACGATGTGAAAGCAGATACAGACAATTGGGTGATCTATCCTAATCCAAGCACAGCCGGAGAGAAACTGTACATTAAGACTAAAAATGCTAAAAATCTTATGGTTACCGTATCTGATATGTCAGGAAGGTTAATTGAAAAACCATCTTTGTCTAAAGAAGGAACCGGAACGCTGAGAATTAACCACCATCTTGAAAAAGGAGTATATATGCTTCAGATTTCAGACGGCAAAGAAAGCAAGAGTTCCAAACTAATCATTAAATAAATTAAGCACGCTTAATTATATAACAAAGGCCTCCTGAAAGGGAGGCTTTTGCTGTTTGTAAACTTTTTTAAATTGATCTTCCGGTTAAAGAAAGATCATTTATTCAGTTGATCCTTAAAATCATCAATCCGGTAATCCGTAAGCGCATTGCCTTTTTCAATTTTCTCCTTAGCGTAGAGGCGGAAATCGTTCTCGGTTTTTTCCAGCAGGTAATCATAGGGTCCTATATGGGAAATAAGCTTAACCAGAACGGGAGATATTTCCAGGCATATGAAAAGCCCCATAATAAAAGTGGCGGCGAGTCCTATGATGGCAGAGTTCTTTCCCAGTTCATCCAAAGCCTGCAGCCTTGCGGCAAATCCGTTGAACTTATCTTCAAAAGTTTCTGTAGATTTTCTTTCTGTTTCCAGGTTAGTATACACTTTTGAGATTTCCTTATCCAGGTAGGCCATTCGGGGGGCTGCCTGTTTCTGGTAATTTTCAAGGTCCTGACGTCGCTGTTCTTTCAGCTCCTGTTTCCTTTTGGCATTGGGTCCGAAACCTTCTTTACCGCTGGTCAATCCAGACTGCTTTCCTAAAATTTCCTTTTCAAGTTCCACAGAAGCAGAATCGTATGATTTCTGGTATTGGGCAATCTTATCCGAAATCTGCTTTTTCTCGGTCTCGAAAGGTCCGCTCTGCTGAAGGATCCTTCCGTTCATTTCTCCCTGAAGCTGTTTCTTGTTTCGCTGAATAATGGTATTTAATTGTTTATTAACCTCTTTCTCAAAAATTTTAAGTTCCAAAGGTTTGGAAATAATGATTCCTAAAAAAGTAGCCAGGATTAACCTCGGTATAGCCATAAGGATCTGGTTCCACCAGGTTCCTGTTTTTTTGATGGAAGAAACGATATAACGGTCCAGGTTAAAGATCATCAGTCCCCATAAGACACCGAAACCAACGGCAGCCCAGATATTGTCGAAAACAGTATACATGGCATAGCCTGCAGAGAGGGTTGCGAATACTGCGGTAAACAGGACAATGCCGCCGATACCGGCAAATTTATTCCATTCACTGGGGGTTTTCCGCAGGATATGGATGTTTCCTCCTGAGCAGATCATCAGGAACTTCTGAAACCAGTTAATAGAATGACTGGGTTGATTTATAGTTTGTTGGCTGTTTTTCATAACTGAAATTTACAGCAAAGGTAATACAAAAAATAATACCAATGCAAAAGATAGTATTATGTTTTACCAAGTATGGGATAGCTCTAATCAATCATAGCAGAAACAGGCTGATGACAGCATTAAAAACCCCGGAATTCTAAAGAGGGTGAATTTTTTTAAGATTTATTTTATACGTCAAGTTTTGTCGTTGTGCGCCCTGATATTTGCTTCAGAAAAATACAGACAATGAAGCTCGACATCAAAATATAAGATGGATATCTTCGCCGGAAACCACCTAAAAAAATAAGGCTAAAACCTGAATGGGCTTGCTGAAAAAGCCTTTCAAATCTTAACCTCAAAATTATCAAAACAAATTTACACAATGTCAGCAAATAATACAACATATACAGCATTTACTGTAGGGGAGTCTGTTATTGGGAAAGGCATTATCAACACATCAAACAATAGTATGGAACCAGTAAACAACGCGTCGCAGACGCTTTTCAGATTTGTCAGCTTAAGAAATCCACAGCTGACCGAGACAAAAAAAAGAAACCTTGGATTTATTCACAGGCCCAAGGGAGCAACAGGTGATTTCGATACGGCTGTAAGTGCCAGAGGTGCCAGGACCTTAAAACTAAGTGCCATGCAGCGGACTGCCGCCAGCTTCAGCACAGCTGGATTCGAAACAGAAAAGGTGATTGAAGAAGGTGTTTTCGGACAGCTTCTCATTGCGGGACGCAAAATATCGAAACAGGAAGCTTTGAGCGACAATGATTGGATGTATATCAAGAATTATTACACCAATCTCATCGATTCCAATAAAGAGCTCACTGCTGACGGAATTAAAATTTTCAAAACGCTTTGGGATAATTATATTTTCCAGATTGTTACCCAGCGTGATTTCTATGTGAAAGAAGCCATCAGCCATATTTTAATGGCGCTTCATCTTGCCTTTGCCAACACTCTTGATATTTCTTCTGATGAAATGATTAAAATCAATGGTGAAAAGCCAATGGAAAAAGCGAAAGAAGCTAAGATCGTCCTTCCTCAGTCGCTTTTTGTAGAGGATGAGGGAGTTACAGGATCCGGCAGTACTTCCAGAGGCTCAGGAGAGATTGATGGCTTTGTTCCGGACGCATTACCGGCTTTGTCTACAAGAACCATTCAGAGGCTTGAATCGGAAGCCAGAGCCAGCGGAGTGGTTAGCAAGGCTGTTCAGAGAAAAGCTGCTTTAGAAAAGCTGAATTCAGAACTCGGAAAAGCTCAGAAAAAATATTATAAATCCAGCCATCAGGCTTATCAGGAGGCATATGCCGCTTATATGGCAGAAAACGGAGCCCGTTTGGAAGAATACAAAAAGAGGCTGCAGGAAGTAGAAGATCAGATCAGGCCTGAAATGACCGAAGAAGAAAAGGATAAATTGTATGAAGGCATTCTAAGATATGTAGTAGAACCGTTTCAATTTACGGATAAGAAAGAAATTAATCTGTCGGATTTACAAAGGCTCCTTACACCGGAATCATATGACCTTTTCCTGGAACTTTTCGCCGAATCTGACGGGGAATTGGTTTTTGAATCGGCAGAAATATCAAAGGCCCAGATCGTTTCTGACGATACAATGAGAATCGGCGCCCAAAGCCTGGTCCTGGATAGTGATGTAGCGACCTACGCAGATGCCATGAATGCGGTGCATACTCATATTTCCGATTCAATACAAACAGCACTGGATAACTCTGTCTTACCTGAGCAGCAGTATGTCAACGTAGGAGGCGCTTCTGTCCCTGTCAATAATGCAAGAGCAAGAACACCGATGGCCTACAGTTTTTGGGCACATAACAATGCCAGTCTTTTCGGAAGCAGGGGATTTGTGGATTTCTCTTTTGAAGTGGAGGATGTTTCATGGAATGTGACCAGTGTTAAAGTTATTGCTACGACGGATACTGCAGGATCATTTGTGGAATATTATAATGATATCCCGGTCGTTGATAACAAGATTACTATACCCGCAAGCGTAATCAACAAATTCAGGAGCAGCCTGGCTTTCAGGATAGAAATTATCTTTGAAAACGGAAGAGAAGCGTATGCAGATCTCGGCCAGATGTATCCTAAAGAAGATATCCTGCGTACCGGAATGCTGACGTTAAAACCGGCGGCAAATAATACTGAACCGGTTACCATTCAAAAGCGTAAAAATTTCGGGATCAAGAGACTTGGAGTGGCAGATTACCTGAAAGTGGTGCAGAGTGTCCATGCGTATGTTCCCGGGGAAGTTTCCAATGTGGAAAACGTTATGGCCAGCGAGCTGAGGCATAAATCTTCCGTATCAAGAGAGTACTCCGAAATTACGGATACTACATCGAAATCTCAGGAAACCGAGAAAGTTTCCGATACCACCAAAACTTCCAGAACGGACATGCAGACGGAAGTTGCCAAAGAAATTGATAAACAGCAAAGTATTACAGCGTATACAAGATTCAGCTATGGTAATGATAAGGCCGTAAAGTTTGAGATTGGAGCTGATTATGCCAATAATACCGCACAGCATGACAGTACCAGACAGGCGATGATGAAATCTCAGGAAATTACGGAAAGGGCTATGGAAAGGGTCCTGACTAAAATTTCAGAGGAAAGAGTGCAGAAAATCATCAAAGAATACACCGAGACCAATGTACATGAATATGATAACAGAGGGAAGATAACTGCTACTACGGATTCTTTAAATGCAGCCCCAAAACACATTACCGGAGTGTACCGATGGATCGACATCAAGTATAAAAACCAGATCTATAACTATGGCATGCGGACCATGTTTGAATTTATGGTTCCTGAACCTTCCAGGTTACACCGTCTGGCACTTACGGTTGCGAAAGCCCAGGTGCTTACGGCACCGGTAGATCCGCGGAGAGCACCGGAACCGTGGACAATGGCTGATCCGAAGTCTGCTACAGTAACACAAATCCAGCATTGGGCAGGCATCTATGGAGTACAACTGGAAGCATTCTTACCTGCAACCAAACAAATCATTCATAATGCGGCGAGCGTTCCTCAAACCAATGATGATTTCGGAGTAGATTATACAAGTTTCGTGATCCCGGATAATTATGCCGCAAAAAATGCGAGCTTCCGTTGTGATTCAAGCCGAAACAGAGGTGGTGGTTGGTCAGGAGCCCGTTATTCCGAAGTAACCTGTTCTGATCTGAAAGGAGGTTTTACAGGAGACAGTTATTATGGTGATATTGTCTTTGACCGTTCATCATCCGGACTGAATCTTACAGGAACAGTTTCTTTCCAGGTTAAAGGGCATAACGTAAGGCATTATAATGTAAAAGCAACTGTTAACTGTGAGCTGAGTGAAGACTACATCAATAAATGGAAGACAGAGAGCTTTAATGCCATTATCAAAGCATATGAAGATGCTTATGCTAAATTCCAGGAAGAACAGGCCAAGCTGGATGCTGAACAAAAAGAAAAAGAAGCAGCAGCAAAGGAAAGACAGGGGAATTTCTACCGCTACATGGAACACGATACGCTGAAGCATAACTGTATTGCGTACCTGTTACAAAATTACCTGGATTCAAACACATTAGGCAGGGAAACCACCAATGCAACAGCCGATACGACCAGAATGGACAATTTCCAGGTGTACCTGGGTGAAGAGCTGGACAAATATACGGCACTGGCGAAATTCATGGAACAGGCTTTTGAATGGGAGATCATGGACTATACGTTCTATCCTTACTACTGGGCCAATCGTAAGAGCTGGCAGGAATTCTACCTGACGGAAAGTATGGACCCATTGTTCAGAAGTTTCTTGCAGGCAGGAATGGCCAGGATTATTGTAACTGTGAAGCCAGGTTTTGAAGCTGCTGTACAGTTGTTCATGGAAACCGGACTGATCTGGAACGGAGGAGAGGTTCCGGTGATCGGAGACCCGATGTACATGAGTATCGTGGACGAGATGAGAAAACCTACCGGAGAACCTCAAGGGAAATACTGGATCACCAGAATGCCAACTACGTTGACCATCCTTCAGGAATCTTCTACAGGTTTACCGGTAAAGCAACCGCTTCCGATCTTCCCTGAAGACGATCCGAAGAACTGTGAGAACCCGAAAGAACTGGAATTCGAAACAAGTTTCACTTTGGATAAGATTGCGCAGTTGTCGCATAGTACCGCCGCTACAACATTACCAAGCACCATTATAAAACCTATTTAATAAGTAAGGTTTTCGAAAGTGGTGGCTCAGCCACCACTTTCTTTTTAATCATTAATTACAATTTACAAATATGAAAACAGGAAATATAGGAATTAGAAATCTTGCAGATATTGGAGTTTCGGATATTGATGTGTATGGGACAGACCAAAAAAAATATGCAGCTTTTGGAAACACTGAAAAAGTAAAGCTGCGAATTGGGGTATTCTTTGATGGAACGGGAAATAACAGGTTTAATTCAGATGATGTTTATTATAATCCTAAATATAATCCTAATTATAAACCTAAACCTTATAATCATCCATTACAAGAAGATCAAATACCTGATATTAAGGACTTTAAAAGTTTTATTATAGAATCCGGAAGCAGTTATTGGAATTCTTATTCTAATGTAGCTTTGCTTCATGATTTATATGAAGAGACTCAAACTGATAAAACAGAAAAAGATCCTTTTTATTATATACAACAAAAATATTATATAGAAGGTATTGGTACTTTACAACATAAAGAAGATACCACAATAATGGGATATATTGGTTCGGGAATAGGTGAGGGTGAGAGAGGTGTAATTAGAAGAGTAAATGAAGCATGTAAGAAAATTTCAGATGGTATAGATGCTGCGCTAAACGATATCAAGAATAAGAAAAATAATAAACCTTTAGAAATTATTTCTATCCAATTTGATGTGTTTGGTTTCAGCAGGGGAGCTGCTGCTGCAAGACATTTTTGTAATGAAGTATTAAAAACAGGAAGAGAAGAATTAAAAGACCGTTTTGGAGCTCTAAATGATAGATCAGTAAGTAGACAAAGTAATAAAAAAAGTGTTAGCGTCGATACTTATAAGGCTGAAATGAGTCAATACAAGGCAGATGCTACAAAAAAAGTAAAAGACAATGTGGAAGTTCATAAACAATATGCAGTACTCCCGATCGATACAATTTTTACAGGAGGTGTTTTAGGAGAGTTATTAAAACAAAAAAAAATCAGATTTCCTAAACATCATGTGAGTATTGAGTTTTTAGGAATATTTGATACTGTGATCTCACAAATGCTGGAAAGAAAAGGAATAATAGATAAAGCAAGAAATCCTATTACAGCAATTAAAAATGCAGCATTCAATCCTATTTTAGGAATATTGACAAATGAGGTCGGATTAATAAAAAAAGTGAATCCTAATCTTTCAAATCCTAATATTAGAAGAGTATTGCACCTAACAGCTCAAACAGAATGGAGAGATAATTTCCCTGTAACACCAGTGGGAGAATTTCATGGTATATGCTCCAGAGAGATTTCTGTGCTGGGTGCACATTCTGATATAGGAGGAGCATATTGGCAGACAGAAGCAGAAATTCATACCTTACATTTTTTTAACTTGGGAGTAGATGCCCCCGCAGCAGAAAAGCAAAAGCTGGAACAACAAAAAGATGTATTACGTAACTGGTATATTTCTCAAAAACTATGTGATGCAAAACAGCTGAAGTGGGAAGTAATGCATGAGGTACATGCCTTTGAAGGATTGGGAGGAGATGGGGATGCAGAAAAAGACGAATTGTTACCTGAAAGTTTTATGGGGAATGCTACGCAAAAGACAGTAGGAAACTGGACATATCTGCTAAAAGGTTCTCATCATAAACTGCTCTCCACCCGCCCACTGAATAATAAATTGTCTCTGGTATATATGAATGTGATGAAATACATTGCCCTTACTTATGCTGATGTACCGTTTAAATTTCCTATAAATGATACACCACATCCTGAAGAATATAAATATCCAGAACATTATGATATTAAAGATGATAAAGTATATAAACTGAACAATGAAAACGCTCCCAATCCCCAGCATCAGACGACTACAAACCTAGAAAAATACCAAAACCTTATTATAAAAATTGCGGAACATGGATGGGTAAATAAAGAAGGAAAGGAGATCACCTATCCTGACTTAATTAATGAGAACAATAAGTATCCCATTAATTCGGATATGTATGAATATATTATGAATAAATTTGTACATTTATCTGCGAATTTTGATTCGCCTCTGCTGGAAATGTTAGAGGATTATAATTTCGCCTATGCAAACGTGCCTCACTTTAAAGATGAAAAAGAATTTAAAGATCCGCCTTATGAAAGACAATCGTATAGCCCTAAATTGGCTGTCTTTGATACTCATCCTTAGTGTATTATCTTCATGTCAGAAAACAAAATATCAATGGGAGCCGGGGATTTCGGCTCCCAAGTATTATCCTGTTGGAGATGTTAAGGTAAATTTTGGAAATGCAGGACATGGAACTCTTACTAATTTTGAAAATGGTTGGGGTAAGGAATATGGTGGGGTCGTTTCAGGAGATAAATATAAAGAAATCCCAAAAGATGTTTTTATACATTATAGCAGTGCTGTAGAGAACTATACTTATGGAGGTAAAGTAAATCTTCCGCAGAAGAAAATTCTCGATTTGTTCAGAAAATATAAGATTAATGATGTCAATTTTGCTCATTTAGTGGTTGGGATGGCTCCGGGAGGGTGGGTGAAAATCTGGTTTACTACAGTTGATAAACAAATTGAGGTAGCAAAAGCAAAATTAAAAGGGCATTATGATACTACTTTAGGAGATGGTTTTAAAAACAAAAATTCTCAATATTGGCAAAAATATAAAATCTACTGGCAGCATCATGGTATTCCTTATGAAGCATGGGCTAACAACGAAAAGGAATATTATTATGATATAAAATTTGTTACACAAAATAAGGATGCAAAATTAGACAGAAGTTACGTTGTTTCAGCAGATGGATGGTATTCTTCATTTTACACAGAAAAGCTATCAGAAGATATTAATGATGTTAGTAATAATGGCTCCAAAGGTAAGATTCCGGTACATTTATCGGTTTCATGGCAGGATAAATCCACTGGAACGTATTATGATACCAACATAGTAATGCCTAAAACATTAAAAAGATTATTTGATGAAACTTATCAGGCGAATGAGAAACTAGCGTATAGTAATTTCATTATCGAGTTAGAAAATGACAAACAGCATGCTGTTGTTTATTTAAAAACAAAAGATAAAGTCATCAAGCTTTTAAGATTCAAAGGAGAAATCTCATCTAAAGAGAATCAGGATTTTGGTGACTATGCTTATGCGAGAGAAATAGAATATTTTATTCCTTAATTAATAAATAGCGGTCTTACAGTCCGGATATTATAGATTTGATTTATTTTAGCATATTATATTCTCCTGTCAGAAGCAATGGATAAAAATTTAAAATTAAATCTTATTTCAGGTAATGCCATCTTTTTTTTCTTATTGAAAATATGGATTCTCACAAATAGCATATCAGCATTTCTTTTTCTTATGGTCAATGATTATGGTATCAATGGTATTGTAAATAATGGGACAATTTTATTTAAAGAAGAATTTTGGCAGGCTGTCCTTTTTATCACTTGCATGGGTTTAGTATATTCAATCCCGGCAATGTTGATTTTAGGTTTACTCATTAAATTGTGGACAAGAAATAAAGTAATATTGGCTTTTATTTCTGTATTCTTAGTTGTGGGTACTTTTTACTGTACAGGTTCTATGGCTTTAAAGAATCCTGAAATGTATATCCCTAGTCCTCCTATTATATATGCTGGCATTATTTCAATATTAATTTTGATTGTAAAATTAGATAGGAAGCATACTGGCTAATTGTTATACTTCTGCTCCATTTCCATCCGCAGAATTTTTCTTATCTTTAGTCATCAATCCACAAAAATCAGCGTATGAAAAATTTAATCCGGGTTTCGGCAGCCTGCCTGGTGTTGGCCTTAACCTCTTGTACCAAGGAAAAAGCCATTGATGATGAACTGAAAGAAGCGGCGGCCAATATGAACAAGCTTACACCCCAGGTGCTGAGTGACGGAATCCGTTTCGACAGTGTTACAACGGGAAGTAAGACACTGAAATACAATTACACGCTTACCGAAGATACCAAAGAACAGGTAACGCCTGAGGAGATCGGGGGTTTCAAGCAGGAAGCTAAAACCAGTGCTTTGAACAGCTTGAAAACTTCTGCCGATATGCAGGACCTGAAAGACTATGGGGTAACCTTCAAATACTCTTACTACGATAAAAACGGCAAGCCTCTAACTGATTTTACGGTCAGTCCGGAGGAGTATAAAGGTAAGGAAAAATAAATCCTGAATCCGGACGGCTATTTAAGGCGGTCCGGATTCTGTTTTAAGAAACTTTCCCATCCTGTATAGGATTTCGTATCTGCAATGGTTCCGGAGTTAAAATGATGGCACACGGCTACGGCCAGTCCGTCAGAGGCATCCAGGTATTTGGTTGGGAATTCTTTTAGCTTCAGAAGATTCTGAAGCATGCCTGCCACCTGTTCCTTGCTGGCATTTCCATTACCCGTAATAGCCATTTTGATTTTCTTCGGGGAATATTCCGTAATCGGGATGTTTCGGTATAAACTTGCGGCCATAGCGACTCCCTGGGCACGCCCAAGTTTCAGCATGCTCTGGACATTCTTTCCGAAGAACGGAGCTTCCAGTGCTACTTCATCCGGATGGAATTCATCAATAAGGGCCAGGGTTTTATCAAAAATATATTTCAGTTTCGTTTCGTGGTTAGGGTATTTTTTCAGCAACAGTTCATGAATGGATACCATTTCCATCACGCCTTTTTTTACTGAAATCAGTCCGAAACCCATCACTGTGGTTCCCGGGTCAATTCCTAAGATTATTTTTTCTGCAATCACTGTTCAAAGATAGCATATCTGATTTTGTGCTGAAAGCATTCTTTATTATATCCTTCTATCTTGCTTATAATGAGCTGCTAAATAATAATTTAAGAAATATCAAAATTAAATTAAATGCATTGGAAAATTATGCATAGATTTGTAAGGTATTAACGGATATGAAAAAGAATAGCCTTTACAAAGGAACACTTCAGAACATTATTTTAAAACTCCTTTCCAGAGAAGTTAAAATGTATGGCTACCAGATTACACAAAGGGCAAAAGAACTTACGGAAGGCGAGCTTCAAATGACAGAAGGGGCATTATACCCTTTGCTTCATAAACTAGAAAGTGAAGGTCTGATCATGTCTGAAGTAAAAGAAATCAATGGCAGAAGCAGGAAATACTATTTGCTGACTGATAAAGGTAAAATACAACAGGCGGAGCAGGAAACGGAAATGAAGAACTACCTATTGAACTTAGGAAACATTTTTAATATTCAATAATTTAAACAACTATGCACCAAGAAGAAATTCTTCAAATCGAACAGTATTTGAAAAAGAGAAAACTGAGTTCCCAGCTGTACGATGAAGTGCTGGACCACTTTATGATCCAGATCTCAGAGAATATGGACTGTAAGGGCATAGGTTTTCAAGAAGCTTTTTATCAGGTACAACTGGCTTGGGCATATGAGCTTGAAATGATAAAGGCAGATTTTTTTTCTTTCAGGAAAATTACCCGTCTGGAAAAGAATACCTTACAGCTGAGATTCAGGAATATCCTCATTTCTTCTTTGCTGATATCAATATTGGCTGAATGGATGTCTGCCAGCCTTCCTGATGCACAATTCTATGTTCAGATAGCTTTGCTATTGACTTTAGCTGGTTTTTTAATCTTCAATTTCGTATTTAGGAAAATGAAGTTTTCAGATTATGTACAGCTGAGTTTTCATCCTCTTCTTATACGGAATATCGTTCTGGTGTTTCTTTGTATGGGGGCAAAATTTTTTATACTGCCTTATCTGGGAATTTCAGGGAGGCTATTGGGTACTATGCCTATGGTTTTTGGACTGACTGTTCAAATACAGCTGTTATATCTTAATTCAAAAAAGATCAATGTCTTGATATAGAAAAGCTGTAAAAAGTGCATCGGAAAGAAGGCGTTTTATGCTCATGATTACATAAGCTTTTTAATACCAGACATGAAAGTAAATAGCGAACTATTATTCAATCATCCAGCAGAATATATTACATTTTATTTTTCTCATGGTTGCTCATTTCCGAAATTGCATTTTCTACAGCGTCTGTAATGTTCTTAATTTCTACATGAGGCCTGAACGTAAATCCTTTCCCCTTTCCTTCATCTGCAATGTTTGACAGGATGATGACGGAAGTTTTTGTCCCGGGATAAAAAATGTTTAAAGAAGGGGATCCTTTGACATAACCGCTGTGAAAGTAAGCAACGGGTTTATCGGGATTGGTCATAATTCCGTACCCATAACCCATCTTCCCGAAAATAGCATGGTGCCTTTCTGCACTTTGAGCCACGAACATTTTCAGAGTTTCGGGACGGAGGATTTTCCCGCTATATAAAGCATTATTCCAACGATGGAGATCATCAGCAGTAGACAGGACGCCACCCGCAGGAATACCGATCTCTCTGCTGCCCAACCGTTCCGGCATAGGATGTATTTTTTCAACGACCTTTCCGTTACCCAGATAGGCGCCGGCAAAGTTTCCGTCCAGATCTTTATATGAACTTCCGGTAGAAGAATGGCTCATGCCTGCTTTTTGAAACAGTCCGGAAATATTTTCGTCATATGAGTTTCCGGTTACCTTTTCCACCACTTTTCCCAGGGCATTAAATCCGTCATTGGAGTACAGGAATCCGGCGCCGCTTTTGAAATGAAGTTTCCCGCCCATGGTATTCAGGCCGGACGTATGGTTTAAAAGCTGATGAATGGTGATGTTTTCATATTCTTTATTCTGAAAAGCGGTTAAATATTTTGAAACCTTATCCTCGACATTAAGTTTGCCCTGCTCTGCCTGAAGCAGGATCAAGACAGCCGTAAACTGCTTGCTGACCGATCCTATGGCAAAAATGGTCTCGTCATCGATCTTTATTTTATGTTTGAAATCCGAAAAGCCCTGATTCTTCCGGTAAAGCTCAACGGAATCTTTAAAAATGGCAACACTTCCGTTAAACTGATGCTTCTTAAAAACAGAATCGATCTGGTTTTTCAGGAGTTTTTTTTCAAAGGCCGTAACCGTACTGTCGATTAAGAGCTTTCTATCAGCATCATAAGTGTTGACAGCTTTCGTTTCCTGTTGGCAACCTGTAAAAATGCTCAGCAGAATAATACATGCGGTAAAGAAGGATAACCTTTTATTCATTGTTGTGTTTTCGATCTTTCAGCAAGATGCATGCCTTAAAGACATGGTTAATGACTTTTATAACATTTTATCCAGCTGCTTTTCTCATCATTTAGATTTCAGATCAGCTAAACTATCCGGATCACTTTGTATCAGATCACAGAACCAGAAAACATATTCACCGGCTTCTTCGTCTTCATGAGATTTTGGTTTAGGATAGGTTTTTCTGACATTTTCTCCGATATCAAATGCAACAGGATTCTTAAAAATGGGGCCGTCAAAAGTAAAGGTGTGGAATTCTCCGTTTTCTCCGCATGGATCAACATGGTCAGGGAGGTCTTTCAGGAAATCCTGATCAATGATCCTTCCTGCAAAACCCGGATCCAGATAGGTTTCGTTGACACAGGTCACAATGGTTTTAAAGCCTAACGCAAGAAATTCCTGGATCAGACTGGTTGTGTCCTGTTTCCAGAGTGGAAAAACAGCCTGCATTCCTACAGCCTGCAGCTGGTTTTCCCGGTATTTCCTGAGGTCTTCCAGGAAAATATCCCCGAATACCGAATGGGTGACTCCCATATTCCGTATTTCATTCATGGTGGTATCCATGATCTCCCGGTATTCCTCCATAGATGGCTCTTTAGGAAGCTCCATTTTAATGAGGGGAAAGCCTAAGCTTTCAGCCTGCCGTTCCAGCAGGGAGACCGGAAGTCCGTGCATGGAAACCCGCCCGAATTCTTTGTTGATGCTGGTGAGCAGGGCAGAGATTTCCAACCGGTCTTCCTGTAGTGTTTTATATAAAGCGAGGGCAGAATCTTTTCCGCTGCTCCAGTTGAAAACGGCTTTGGGTTGCATGTGAACTTTTTTTCAAACTTATGGCTGGGGAGCAGTCCTTTTATTACTGACTTCTTTGAGCGGTATGAAACCTCCGTTCATATAGTCCAGTTTCTGTTCGAACAGGGTTGAAGAAGGGCCTGAAGCAATCAAACCGCCGATAATTCCGAAAAATGCGGATGCCAGTACCACATCTCCTGTCTTCGCTGTAGATTTTATTTTTCCGGTAAAGTAAAAATCTCCGTCCTTTTTTTCTGCGGGCGTAAAGGCATCTTCTATGGAAAGATGCAGATAAGGATTGCCTTTGTATACGATCGCATAAATATTATTTTTCCTGATTTCTTTTTCCTTTCCTTCTTCTGCCTCGTAGATTTTGATGATCTTAGGCGATTTGCCGTAAAATTTTACATTGGTAAGTTGCTTCGTTGGCTTCTGATCTCTGAAAGAAGCATAATCAGGGTAGATCCCGTCCTGAAGTTCAGAAGCGCTGTACAGATTCAATTTCTGTTTTTCTATGTTATCGAAATTTTTGAGATCAGCAAAAGAATACTGATCCGTTGATGCTGCTTTCTTTGAAATATTGCGGCTGATAAAGTTGCTTACCATATCGCTGCCCTTTTTCATGGTGGCTTTGGTGACATCCATAGAGGAATGATCGATAACAGAATCTATTTTATCCAGGTATGAATAAGTGCCGTCGTCATTTTTTGCAAACAGGTAGGCCTGAAAATAACAGTAACCATGCTCGCTGAATGCTCCGGTAAGTTCTGCGAAATACAGCTGTTTTAAATACATGACAGCTGTTCCGTCTTCGGCGGTTCCGTTGTCCAGATGATTCAGTAAATTCTGGAACTGTCCGGAAAGCGGTGTTGCGGGAACTACTTTTGCTTTGGTATTAAATGCCCCTTTCTGAACAATTCCCAATGAAGTGGTATCGGTCCGGGCATCAATCAGCCGAAGGGTTTTGTAATAACTTTTTTCAGGTTTCTGGTCAGGAAGGCTGATGGAAAAATCCTCGGTTTTTTTCTGGGCATTAAAAAAAGTTGTGGTGATCATACTGCAGAAAAGCAGGATGTTTTTTAAGGAATAGTTCATATGCACTGAGTCTGATGATGAGAAGTTTTTATATTACACAAAAGTAGGATTTATATTTTGTGTATGTTATCTGCTGTAAGCAATATAAAGGTTTTTTTTTGTTTTTTTCTCCAGCAGTATTTCTGCTAATTCCGGAGGTAACAAAAAATAGAGGAAGTTTTCCTGATCTATTTTTACCGTTTCCGAAAATTCTTCGTAATCCACTTCTTCGCCATCAATATAATAAAGATTTTCAGATGAATTCTTTTTAGGAAATTTGGTTTTTACGATATGAGTATCGTTGAGGTAATAGTCAATATGTTGGTCAAACAATTCTTTTCTTATAATCTTATATCTGTAATTTTCATACCCTAAAACTGGTATCAATACAATATTTCTTTCTTTTACTAAATATTCATCAATTGAAAAATCAATTTCACCATAGCTGTTTATGATTCCTTCAGTCACAGAGCTCTGATTTAATTTCAGAAGTACACTATTATTAATAGATTTTTCGCCGGTTTTAAAGCCTCCTGTCAATTTTCTTTTAGGAATGCTGTAGTCATCATCGCTGCTATCTTCGTACTTCATACTTACCAAAGCAAGACCTTCTATTTCCTGTGTTCTTAGAGTATCATTATATTTTCTCTGAGAAAATGCATTAGTAATAAATGCAAATATGGCAAAACCTGTTAGTATCTTTCTGAAAAATCCTTCTTGTGAATTCTGTACCTCCGAAACTCTGTCAGCCTGAATTCTTCCGCAAATACTTTTCTGTCCTTTAGCAAGACTATAGATTTCCTGATCCGAAAGACCTCTCAGATCATATACATTTTTACTGCATAGTTCGCAGAATCTTTTCCCATCTTTAAAATCGGGATGGTCAGAAGTTTGAAGTGGGCATTTGTATCCTATCTTAACGATATATTTTTCTTTCAAAATATGGATGTCTTTTTATGGTTTATAGATACTGTTCTACAAGTGTAAGGAAAGTAGGTGTATCATAAAACCTAGGTAATATAAACCCTTCAAGATTTTCAAAACCTTGAAGGGTTTGTTTTTAAATTATCTGTCCGGCTATTACATATTCCTCCTGTACTTACCACCCACTTCAAACAGCGCATTGGTAATCTGACCTAATGAACAGTATTTTACAGCATCCATCATCACTTCGAACAGGTTCTGCTGATTGATGGCGGCATACTGAAGGCTTTTCAGTGCCTCTTCAGATTTTCCGGAATTGGCATTCTGGAAGTTGTGAAGCGATTCGATCTGTGCCTGCTTCTCTTCTTCAGTCGAACGGATCACTTCTCCCGGTCGGACGGTAGGCGAACCGTCTTTTCCTAAGAACGTATTCACCCCGATGATCGGATATTCTCCGGTATGCTTCAGCCATTCGTAATGCATGGATTCTTCCTGGATCTTGGAACGCTGGTACATGGTTTCCATGGCACCCAAAACGCCGCCCCTTTCCGTAATACGGTCGAATTCGGCATATACGGCTTCTTCAACAAGGTCTGTTAATTCTTCAATAATGAATGATCCCTGAAGCGGGTTTTCATTTTTGGCCAGCCCCAGTTCTTTATTGATGATCAGCTGGATGGCCATGGCTCTTCTCACAGACTGTTCCGTAGGTGTCGTGATAGCTTCGTCATAGGCATTCGTATGCAGGGAATTACAGTTGTCGTAGATCGCATATAAAGCCTGCAAAGTAGTCCTGATATCGTTGAAATCAATTTCCTGGGCGTGAAGCGAACGTCCCGAAGTCTGGATGTGGTATTTAAGCATCTGGCTTCTTTCATCGGCACCATACTTCAGCTTCATGGCTTTGGCCCAGATCCTTCTGGCTACACGTCCGATGACGGAGTATTCAGGATCGATTCCGTTAGAGAAGAAGAAAGATAGGTTAGGAGCAAAATCATTGATGTCCATTCCTCTGGATAAGTAGTATTCCACATAGGTAAACCCGTTGGCGAGGGTAAATGCCAGCTGGGAAACCGGATTAGCGCCCGCTTCTGCAATATGGTATCCGGAAATGGACACGGAGTAGAAGTTCCGTACTTTTTCTTTGATGAAATATTCCTGAACGTCACCCATCAGTCTCAGGGCAAATTCAGTGGAGAAAATACAGGTATTCTGAGCCTGGTCTTCCTTTAAAATATCTGCCTGAACGGTACCGCGGACCGTAGCAATGGTTTTGGCTTTGATTTCAGCATATGCTTCTGCCGGGATGATCTCATCTCCGGTGATTCCTAAAAGTTGTAACCCCAAACCGTTATTGGAAGGAGGAAGCTCCCCGTTGTATTTCGGCCTTGCTAATCCTTTATCGTCGAATTTCGCTCTTAAAACATCTTCAACTTTGGACTCGAGTCCGTTTTCTGCAATATATTTTTCTACGTTCTGATCGATGGCTGCGTTCATGAAAAACGCTAGCAACATTGGGGCAGGTCCGTTAATGGTCATTGAAACCGAAGTCAGGGCATTGACCAGGTCGAAGCCGGAATACAGCTTTTTCGCATCATCCAATGTAGCAATGGAAACTCCCGCATTTCCGATTTTACCGTAAATATCCGGCGGAAGGGCAGGGTCCTGCCCATATAAAGTTACCGAATCGAATGCTGTGGAAAGACGTTTGGCCGGCATTTCAGCAGAAACATAATGGAATCTCCTGTTGGTTCTTTCAGGACCGCCTTCCCCGGCAAACATCCGCGTCGGGTCTTCTCCTGTTCTTTTGAACGGATAAATTCCTGCCGTGTACGGAAATCCTCCCGGAAGGTTTTCCTGACCTTTCCATTTGATCAGATCGCCCCAGTCATTGTATTTCGGCAAGGCAATTTTAGGGATCCTAAGATGTGACAGGGATTCTGTTGAGGTTTCCACTTTAATTTCTTTTCCTCTTACATAATAAGAGTAAAATTCCTCATGAAAAGCTTTTTTCGTATCATCCCAGGTCTTCAGGAAATCGATGTTCTCCTGCTGGAGCTCCTTTTCAGCCTTCTGGTATTCAGCATCTAAAGCCTCATTGGATATGATTTTCTTTACTCCTTCAATATGGCACATGGTTCTGGCCAGTTCCGCCTGCTTTTCAACGCCGGCATCATATTGCCTGTTGTTTTCTACAATTTCAGAAAGATAACGGACTCTTTTCGGAGGGATGATTGTTACTTCTTCCGTGATTTCCTGCTCTGCAAAAGCTTTCAGGTTTAAGTCATTGAATTTATCATTGATTTTGGAAACCAGCCTGTTATACAGTTCCGTTGTTCCATGGTCATTGAACTGGGAAGCTTTGGTCGCATAGACCGGCATTTCATCCAATGGCTGTTCCCAAAGCAGGTGGTTCCTCTGGAACTGCTTTCTTACGGCCTGAAGGGCATCCAAAGCGCCTCTTTTGTCGGATTTATTCAAAGCGACCAGATCTGCGTAATCCAGCATGTCGATTTTTTCCAGCTGGGTAGAAGCTCCGTATTCAGGGGTCATGACATACATGGAAACATCTGCAAAATCAGACACTTCCGAACCTGATTGCCCGATACCCGAAGTTTCCAGGATGATGACATCCGGATGGGCCAGTTTCAGGACATTTAAAGCAGACTGAATGAATGGAGAAACGGAAACGTTGTTTTCCCTGGTGGCCATAGAACGCATATAGACTCTCGGATCGTTGATGGCATTCATACGGATCCGGTCTCCTAAGAGCGCACCTCCTGTTTTCTTTTTGGAAGGGTCTATGGAAATAATGGCAATTTTTTTATCGGTATTGGAGCGTAGGAAACGTCGTACCAGTTCATCCGTCAAAGAGGACTTTCCGGCACCTCCGGTACCGGTAATCCCGATGATCGGGATATTCAGGTCTTTTGATTGCTCATCGATGGCTTTAACCAGTTCCGGTTTTTCGTCAGAGAAGTTCTCTACAGCTGAAATAATTTTAGCAATGCTCGTTGGATTTTCAAAGCTGATGGAATTCAGGTCTTCTGCTGTCACTTCTTTACCGGTGGCAAAATCTGACCTGTTGACCAAATCGTCGATCATTCCCTGCAGGCCCAGCTCACGGCCGTCATCCGGGGAATAAATCCTGTCGATGCCGTAATCCATCAGTTCTTTTATCTCTTCAGGAAGGATCACTCCGCCACCGCCGCCGAAAATCTTGATCTGCGGTGAATTCTTCTCTCTTAAAAGGTCGTAGATGTATTTGAAATATTCATTGTGCCCTCCCTGATAGGACGTCAGGGCAATCGCATTGGCATCTTCCTGTATGGCGGTGTTCACTACTTCCTCAGCAGATTTATCGTGCCCAAGGTGAATCACTTCGCAGCCTGTTCCCTGGATCACGCGGCGCATAATATTAATCGCGGCATCATGGCCGTCGAATAACGAGGCAGCCGTTACAATTCTTACTTTATTGTTTGGAGTATATTTTTGGGTTTCCATAAAAAATCTAGAAATTTTCTGAATTCTCAAATATAACAATAAAATAACAACCCCGGTTTTGGATTTAACAGATTGTTTTATAATGGGTTGATTAAATAATAGGTTAGGGTAGATCACCCATTAACAAACACTTGTTAGAAACAGAAACCTGAAATACACCATAGATGAAATCCGTTTTAATATCATGGTCCATCTGTTCCAGGTATCTGTTCTCGGATTAATTTATCTATTTTTGCATCCTATTCAATAGGTATGAAAAAGGCGTTATTGTATTTTGCTATAGGAACTGTGATCAGTTTTTTAATCAATTATTTCTTTTACAGTTCAGAGGATATTAAGCTGGATATTTTTTATGCACTGTCCTTTGGCTTTGCCTGGGGAATCGCTTATTATCTCGATACCCCTGCTTTTACCCTTCCCCAGAAACTCGGACTATCTTTCGCAGCTATGGCCGTCCTGGTACTCATCGGCACACTTATCTTCAGTCTTGAGCTGGCCATTCCTTCCATCCTGAAATTTTCTACCGTATTCGTGGCCTATTATCTTATCGCCAGTTTCAGGGGCAACAAATCGCTTAGAAACTAATGCTTAACTATTGTATGTTAATGAAGCACAACGATAAGATCAAAGAGACAATTTCTTGTGAATGGCATACTACTTAACTGCAGACTTACATTTCCTGAAGACTGCCGAAATATCATCTTATCTCAGCCAACAGATAAAATAAGTTTTTTGGTTACAAAAATAATTCATACCTTTGCACACCCTTTTAGGGGGAAATTATGTTTAATCTTTAACTAAAACGTGTGAATACATTAAGTTACAAAACTGTTTCAGCGAACAAAGCTACTGCGAATAAAGAATGGGTTGTGGTAGACGCTGAAGGACAGCCGTTAGGAAGACTAGCTTCTACGGTTGCAAAGATTTTGAGAGGTAAGCACAAAACAAACTTTACACCTCACGTAGATTGTGGTGATAACGTTATCGTTTTGAACGCTGGGAAAGTTACCCTTTCCGGAAATAAGTGGGACGACAAGACTTACATCTGGCATACAGGATATCCTGGAGGACAGAAGTCTATGACTGCGGCTGAACTTCAAAAGAAAGATTCTTTAAAAGTACTTGAAAAATCTGTAAAAGGTATGTTGCCTAAAAACAGATTAGGAGCTGCTTTACTGAAGAACCTTTACTTATATGAAGGGACTGAGCACAAACATGAAGCTCAACAGCCTAAAACCATTAATGTTAACGAATTTAAATAATTAATATGTCTACAGTTCACAAAATCGGAAGAAGAAAAACTTCTGTAGCAAGAGTTTACGTAAAGCCAGGAACTGGTAACATTACGGTAAACGGTAAAGATGCTAAAGAATACTTCTCTACAGATGTAATGGTTTACAAATTAAACCAACCATTTATCCTTTCTGAAACTGTTGGTCAGTATGACGTTACCGTAAATGTATTCGGTGGTGGAAATACAGGACAGGCAGAAGCAATCAGATTAGGGATTTCAAGAGCTTTATGCGAAATCAACGCTGAGTTCAGATTAGCATTGAAGCCAGCTGGTTTACTTACAAGAGACGCTAGAATGGTGGAAAGAAAGAAGCCAGGTCAGAAAAAAGCGAGAAAGAGATTCCAATTCTCAAAACGTTAAGAATTGCGATAAGCTTAAAGCAATATGCAATAAGCTTTTTGAAAAACTTATTAAAATTTTTAATTCGCTCAAAGCCTACGGCTTAATGCCTGAAGCTTAAAGCAACAATTGCCCGTTACGTTTAGCATCCAAACGCTTCTCCCATCTAAAGAAGTTGTTGATTGTTTAAAAGACGGAAAGTAAACTAACAAAAAACAAAGACATGGCAAAAGCAAATGTAAAAGACCTTTTAGAGGCTGGTGTACACTTTGGTCACATGACCAGAAAGTGGAACCCAAATATGGCTCCATACATTTTCATGGAGAAAAATGGTATTCACATCGTAGATTTACATAAAACAGCTGTTAAATTGGATGAAGCTTGCAGCGCTTTAGAAAAATTAACTTCTGCAGGTAAAAAAGTTCTTTTCGTAGCTACTAAAAAGCAGGCGAAAGAAGTGGTGGCAAAACACGCTTCCGAACTTAATATGCCTTATATTACAGAAAGATGGCCAGGTGGTATGTTAACGAACTTCGTTACCATCAGAAAGGCTGTTAAAAAGATGAACTCTATCGACAAAATGAAAAAAGACGGTACGTTCGAAACTTTATCTAAAAAAGAAAGATTACAGGTAGACAGACAAAGAGCTAACCTAGAGAAGAACTTAGGTTCTATCGCTGATATGGTGAGACTTCCTTCTGCCATCTTTGTAGTAGATATCATGAGAGAACATATCGCTGTAACAGAAGCTAAGAAATTAGGGATTCCTGTTTTCGGTATTGTTGATACAAACTCTGACCCAAGAAAAGTTGATTTCGTTATCCCAGGAAACGATGATGCTTCAAAATCTATCGATATGATCTTAAACATTGTTTCAGATTCTATCAAAGAAGGTCAGTCTCAGAGAAAAGCTGATAAAGAAAAATCTAAAGAAGAAGGAGAAGTAGTATCTGCTGATAAAGATGCTGACTTTGATGCTGAATAAGTAAAGATTTTCTTTAAAATATTAAAACCGCTGAATGAAAATTCAGCGGTTTTTTATATTCATTCTGTCCTGTCCTGAAATAGCGATACACAAATTTTATCGTTATGGAAAACAATGAAGAAAACCGTTATGTAAAGCGCACTCAAAAAGACTATTCCATGTCTTTAAAGCTTCAAATAGTCC
>Ga0308167_1000573_pt1 | contig 60914 bp, 51 predicted proteins | sample PhyCR1_2_FD_202138 | JGI IMG/M metagenome (GOLD analysis project Ga0308167, IMG submission 202138) | Phyllosphere microbial communities from UC Gill Tract Community Farm, Albany, California, United States - DLSLRC.R1 | ecosystem: Host-associated > Plants > Phyllosphere > Unclassified | place... | reverse complement strand
GCGCTCCGAATGCGCTGTGGACGTCATGAGCGCCCGGATCGTCGCAGCAGAGCGTCGGTCCTCTCCGGAAGAGAGGTCTCACCATGACCAGCAACGCAGTCAGCAACCGCGTCGGGTACGGATCGACGTGGACCCAGAAGGGCGCCTTCGTCTTCGGCGTCGTCTTCCTCCTGGTCGGCATCGCCGGCTTCATCCCCGGCCTGACGATGGACATGGGCACCATGTCCGTGGCGGGTCACGGCTCGATGGCGATGCTCGTGGGCCTGTTCCAGGTGTCCGTGCTCCACAACATCGTGCACCTGCTCTTCGGTGTCGTCGGGCTCCTGGCGGCCCGCAGCGCTCGCGGCGCACGGCTCTACCTCGTCGTCGGTGGCATCGTCTACGCAGTCCTGTTCGTCTACGGCCTCTTCACCGCGGGGATGGCCGACCCGGCGAACTTCGTGCCGCTCAACAGCGCCGACAACGTGCTGCACCTGGTCCTCGCCGTCGCGATGATCGTGCTCGGCCTGCTGCTGCCGCGCGTCGGGGCCCGCCGGGCCTGATCCGGCCGCGATCCGTCGCACGACCGAAGTCGCCTCGCACCACGGGATTCCGTGGTGGGAGGCGATTTCCGTTGCGCGAGTGCCAACGACACCGCTTCCCGCTCCGTACGATGGCCCGCCCGCCCGCGCCGCGCGGTACCGTCGGAGCGTGGACTCCAGCCGCCGCCCGGTCATCGCCATCGCGGGCCTCGCCATCGAGACCTCGACGTTCACCCCGACGCGGACCCTCGCCCCGGCGTTCCACCCGGACCGCGGCGACGAGGTCATGGCGCGGTACCCGTTCCTGTCCACGATGGCCGCCGATTTCCGCGGGGCGCTCATCGGCCACTCCCTGCCCGGCGGGATCGTGGCGCGGGAGGCCTACGAGGAGCTCGCCGACGAGATCGTGACCCGGCTGCGGGCCATCGTCGACGCCGAGCACGTCGACGGCCTCTGGTACGACATCCACGGCGCGATGGTCGTCGAGGGGCTGGACGACGCCGAGACCGACCTGCTCGGACGGATCCGCGCGGTGATCGGCCCCGACGTCATCGTGTCGGCGTCGATGGACCTGCACGGCAACGTCACGCGCGAGCTGGCCCACCAGGTCGACCTCGTCACCTGCTACCGGATGGCCCCGCACGAAGACGCCATGGAGACCAAGGAGCGCGCCGTCCGGAACCTGGTCGACGTGCTCACCACCCGTCCGGTTGGGGCGCAGCGTCCCGTGAAGGCGTGGATCCCGATCCCGGTGCTCCTGCCCGGCGAGCAGACCTCGACGCGCATCGAACCCGCGGCCTCGCTGTACGCGCAGGTGGCGCAGGTCGAAGCCGGTGAGGGCGTCCTCGACGCCGCGATCTGGGTCGGGTACGCCTGGGCGGACCAACTGCGCGACCGTGCGGTCACGGTCGTCACCGGGTGGGACCGGGCCGCCGTGGCCGCCGGCGCCGAGCGGCTGGCGCAGGCGTTCTGGGACGTCCGCGAGGACTTCGCGTTCGTGGCGCCGACGGGCTCCTTCGACGAGTGCCTCGCCGCCGCGCTCGCGCCGGGCGCCGCGCGGCCGTTCTTCGTCTCCGACTCGGGCGACAACCCGACCGCCGGCGGTTCCGGTGACATGACCTGGGGGCTGACCCAGGTGCTCGCCCACCCGTCCTTCGCCGCAGCGGACGGCCCGACCGTGATCTACGCCAGCGTGCCCGGTGCCGAAGCCGTCGCCGCAGCCGTGGAGGCCGGCGTCGGTGCGACCGTCACCGTCACCGCCGGGGCGTCGGTCGACGCGGTGCACGCCGGACCGATCACGATGACCGGCCGGGTGCACGCGATCAAGCACGGCGACCGCGACGCCGAGACCGAGGTCGTCCTGCAGGTCGGCAGCGTGTTCGCGATCCTGACGAAGCTCCGGAAGCCGTACCACCACGAGCACGACTTCACCGACCTCGATCTCTCGCCGCGCGACGCGGACGTCGTCATCGTGAAGATCGGGTACCTCGAGCCGGAGCTGTTCGACATGGCCGCCGACTGGATGCTCGCGTTGACCCCGGGTGGCGTCGACCAGGACCTCGAGCGGCTCGGGCACCACAGGATCGAACGTCCCCTGTTCCCCTACGATCGAGTGTTCCCCGAGGCACCGGACCTGACCGCCAGGATCATCCCGGCCTCGGACCAGCCCCTCGGAGACCCTGCATGACCACGACCGTCGCACTCGAGATCGCCGTCACCTCCCCCCCGGGCGCGATCGTCGCACGCGACGGCGGCGCTGACCGGGTCGAGCTCTGCGTCGGCCTCGAACTCGGCGGTCTCACCCCGTCGCAGGCGCTCGTCGAGACGACGCACGAGACGGGCATTCCCGCGCACGCGCTCGTCCGCTGCCGGCCCGGCGGCTTCGTGTACGACGACGACGAGATCGACCTCATGGTGCGTGAGGCCCGGACGGTCCTCCGTTCCGGCGCGGCCGGTGTCGTCGTCGGTGCCCTGCGACCGGACGGTTCGCTCGACCTCGACGTGCTCGCCCGGTTCGTGGACGCAGCACGGTCCGTCAGCGCTGTCGCCGAGGTCACGCTGCACCGCGCGATCGACCACGCGGCGGACCCCGTCGCCGCCGTCGCGACGCTCGAGGCCCTCGGGTTCACCCGGGTCCTGACCTCCGGCGCAGCCCCCACCGCGGTCGCCGGTGCCGACACGATCACGCGGATGGTCGCCGCGGCCGGCTCGGTGCAGGTGATGGCCGGTGCCGGCGTCACCCCGGCCGACGTCCCCGCACTCGTCGCCACCGGTGCCGCCGCTGTGCACCTCTCGGCCAAGCGGCCGGCGCCGGGCAGCGCCCACGCCGGCGTCCCGATGGGCGGTGCCGACGACGGTTCCGCGCACTTCGTGACCGACCTCGACGTCGTCCGGGCCGCCCGCGCGGCGCTCGGCGGTGTCTCGGCCCCGTAGCGGCGTCTCGCCGACGCACGCACGGACGGACTGGAGGCACGGTGCCAGCTGGCACCGTGCCTCCAGTCCGTCAAGCAGTCGCGTCGACGACCGCAGCCGACTCAGTCAGCCGCGTCCAGGACCGCCTGCGCCTTCTTCTCCGCGTTGGCGAGCGCGTCCTCCGGGCTCTCCTTCAGGAGCATCGCCTTCTCGAGCTCCTTCGACAGCGCCTCGCTGACCTCGCCGTAGGCGACGATCGACGGCCGCGACTTCGCGTAGGCGAGTTCGTCCGCGAACGCCTTGATCCGCGGGTTGTCGGCGAGGTGCTTCTTCCACGTGGCGTCGTCGTTCGTCGCCGTGTTCGCGGGGAGCAGGCCCGTCGCGATGTCCCACTTCGCCTCGACCTCGGGGCTCAGCCACCACTGCATGAAGTCCCACGACGCGTCCTTCTCGGCCTTGGAGCCGTCGAGCAGGTACGAGTTGTTCGTGCCGAGGTTCGCCGCGTTCTGCTCGATGCCGGGCAGGGCGAAGACGCCGACGTTCTCCTTGCCGAGCGCCTCGTCGAGCGTCCCGAGGTCGTACGCACCGGTGATCGCCATCGCCGCCTTCTTCGCGGTGAGCGCGGGCGTGCCACCGTTCGACGTCGACGTCATGAGCGACTGCGGGTAGGCGCTGCCGTCCTCGAGCATCGTGGTCCAGGCCTTCAGGGCCTTCACGCCGGCGTCGCTGTTGAACTCGACCTTGGTGTTGTCCTCGTTCATGAACTCCCCGCCGGCGCTCCAGAGCATCGACTGGTAGGTGAACACGGGCCACTCGCCGGTGCCGATCGGCAGGTAAATGCCGTACTGCGTGGTGCCCTTGGTGAGCTTCTTCGCGTCCGCCTGCAGTTCGGCCCAGGTGGTCGGGGTGTCCGTGATCCCGGCCTCCTTGAACATCTGCTTGTTGTAGACGACGGCGTAGTCGCCGATGTCCGTGGGGAGCGTGTAGGTCTTGCCCTCGAACTTGCCGGTGGCGAGCATGCCCTCGGTGAAGCTCTTCGTGGTGATCGACGAGTCGGAGTCGGACAGGTAGCTGTCGAGCGGGACGACCTTGCCGGTCTCGACGACCTGGCCGATCTTCTGCGGCGTGCTGTCGCCGAGCACCATGTTCGGGCCGGTGTCGTTCTTCAGCGCGTTGATGAGCTTCGCGTCGAACTGGTCGCTCTGCGCCGCGTACTGGGCGGTGACGTCGACCTTGTCCTGGGAGTCGTTGTACTCCTGGATGAGCTTCTTGACCTCGGTGGCCTGGTCACCGGTGTAGTTGTGCCAGACGGTGATCTGGGTCTTGCCGCCGGAGTCACCGCTGTTGCCGGTGACGGAGCCGCCGGAGCAGGCGGACAGGGTGACGGCGACGCCGATGGCGAGTGCTGCCACGCCGAGCATTCGTGATCGCATGGGTTGTCCTTTCCGGACCTGGGTGAGGGTGGAGCGCTGGGTTCTCAGCGCAGACCGCCGGCCATGGCCGACACGATCTGCTTCTGGAAGATCAGGAACACGATGAACACCGGCAGGATCGCCAGCGTCGAGCCGGCCATGAGCAGGTTGAAGCTCTCGGCGGCGTTCGCGGACTGCAACTGGGTGAGGCCGACCGAGACCGTGAAGAACTCGGTCTTCGTGGCGACCAGGAACTGGAAGAAGAAGTTGTTCCAGTTGTAGACGAACGACAGGACCGCGAACGATCCGATCATCGGCGTCGCCATGGGTGCGACGACGGACCACATCCGCCGCCAGACCCCGGCGCCGTCGACCCGGCTCGCGTCCTCGATCTCGGCCGGGAACGACGTGAAGAACTGCCGGAACAGGAACACGCCGAGGATCGACGGGATGTTCGGGACGATGAGGCCCTGGTAGCTGTCGAGCCAGCCGAGCGACGAGAGCAGGCTGACGAGGGGCGTGAAGACGACCTCGAACGGCACGAGCAACGCGGCGAGCAGGATGACGAACACGACGTTCTTGCCCGGGAAGTGCAGGCGGGAGAACGCGAAGCCCGCGGCGAGGCTGGTGATGATCTGCCCGGCCGTGGTGAGCACCGCGACGATCGTCGAGTTGAGGTAGTAGATGCCGAACGGTGCGACGTCGAACACCTTCGTGTAGTTGTCGAACCGCCACTCGCGCGGCAGGAAGCTCGGCGGGAACGCGAGCGCTTCGGCGGAGGACTTGAAGCTCGTCAGCACCATCCAGAGGAACGGCCCGAAGAACAGCACCACCGCGACGATGAGGATCACGTGGCGGAGGACCGCCGGGCTGGTCTTCCGCCAGCGAGCGCGGAACGGTCGCTTCCGACGGGGGACGGCCACCGTTCCGGTGGCGAGCTGCCTGGAGGCCCGTGGTGCGCCCGCGAAGGGCGCGTCGGCTTCGAAGTGGGTCACGTCGGTCTCCTAGGTGAGCTCGATCGGGTCGCGGCGGTTGATGAACCGCAGCTGGATGACGGCGACGATGATGCCGACGAGGAGGAGGACGACGGCCGCTGCACTCGCGGAGCCGCCGTGGAAGAAGACGAAGCCCTGCTGGTAGATGTAGTAGAGGATCGTCTCGGTCGACCCGAGCGGGCCGCCCTGGGTGAGGACGTAGACCTGGGTGAATACCTGCAGGGCACTGATCACGCCGGTGACGGCCAGGAACCCTGTGGTCGGTGCGACGAGTGGCAACGAGATCGTGAAGAACCGGCGGATCGGCCCGGCGCCGTCGAGCGTCGCGGCCTCCATGTAGCTGGCCGGGATGTTCGTCAGCGCGGCGGAGTAGATGATCATCGCGTACCCGACGCCCTGCCAGACCGAGAACACCATGACGCTCACGAGCGCCCAGGGTTCCGAGTTGAGGAAGCCGATCGGCGGACCGCCGAGCGACGTGATGACGCCGTTCACCAGGCCACCGAGGGGCGACAGGATGAAGCTGAAGATGAGCGCGCTGCCGACGATCGGGGCGATGTACGGCACGAACAGCAGGGCGCGGTAGACCCCGCGTCCGCGGAACGGCTGGGCGAGGAGCGCGGCGAAGAACAGCCCGAGGACCATCGTCACCGGGACGACGATCACCACGTACAGCGCGGTGTTGCCGGCGGCCTGCAGGAACTCGTCGTCCTGCAGGAGCCCGGCGAAGTTGGCGAGCCCGACGAAGTCCCCCGCGGCGCCGGTCGCGGGGTTCCAGTTCGTGAACGAGTACCCGACGGTCTGCACCAGTGGGTACAGGTAGAACAACGCCAGCAGGATGCTCGTCGGGGCGATCAGGGCGTAGCCCGCTCGGCCCTCCTTGCGCTCGAGTGACGAGCGGGGTGGTGCTGCCACAGCACTCGGCATGGTGCCTCCTTCGTTCTTCGTTGAACGCTAGGAATCATGTGTTTCCGGAAGATTACTCGTCGATGACGAAAAGTAAATAGTCATTTCTCGTTCGACTTTGTTCGACCATCGATGCAAGAGCGGGTTAGCATGACGCCATGAACCACCGCCTCTACCAGGACGTCGAGCCCGTTCCCGGGTCCGTCGGGGACGTCCTGCGCCTGATCCGCGGCGGCGACTCGTCCTCGCGGTCGGTACTCGCCCGCACCACGGGGCTCGCGCCGTCCACCGTCGGACTGCGCGTCGACGCGCTCGTCGAACTCGGCCTGGTGCACGAGGTCGGTGCGGAGGGCTCCCGGGGTGGCCGGCGTGCCCGACGACTCGAACTCGACGGCACCGCGGGCTTCGTCGCCGCGGCCGACCTCGGGGCGAACCACACGCGCATCGTGCTGAGCGACCTCGCCGGCCGGACGCTCGCCGACTCCGACGACACCCGGTCCTCAGCACCGCTCCCCCGCGACGACGGACCCGCCGGTGCCGTCGCCGAACTGTGGCGGCGCTTCGAGGCCCTCGCCGCGGGGTGTGGGCTGTCCATGGACGACTTCCAGGGCGCCGCCATCGGGGTCCCGGCACCGATCGCGTACCCGAGCGGGCGCATCGTCACCCCGAGCTTCGAACCGACCTGGCACGACGTCGCGCTCGGCTCCCTGTTCGCCTCGCACACCGACGCCCCCGTGCTCGTCGAGAACGACGCCAACCTCATCGCCCTCGCCGAACGGTCCGACACCGAACCGCCCGAGCGATCGAACCTCGTCGCGGTGAAGCTCGGCACCCGCATCGGCGGTGGCGTCATCGCTGGCGGACGGCTCCACCGCGGTGTCGGCGGTGCCGCGGGCGAGGTCTCGCACACCTCGGTGGACGGCACGTCCGTCATCGGGTGCACCTGCGGCGTGCCGAACTGCCTGGAGTCGGTGGCCTCGGCCGGTGCGATCATCGCCCGGCTCCGCGCTGCCGGGCACGACGTCTCCACCACCGCGGACCTGCTCCGGCTCGGGGCCCAGGGCGACGCCGCCGTCGTCGAGGAACTCCGCACCGCCGGGGCCCTGATCGGCCGGGTCCTCGCCGGCATCGCGAACTTCTTCAACCCGCGCGAGGTCGTGCTCGCCGGTGCCATGTCGGCGTCGCCCCCGCTCGTCGCCGCGATCCGGAGCGAGCTGTACCGGATGTGCCTGCCCCTCGTGGCCGACGACCTCGACGTCCGGGCCAGCCGGGCACCCCGCGACGCCGGTGTGCACGGCGGCGTGGTGCTCGCACTCGACGAGGTCCTCGCCCCGACCCGGATCGACGAACTCGTCCGGCGGGCCGCGGCGTCCGACGACCTCGCGGTGCGGAGCGCCTGATGGCCGTCGTCGCGGTGGACATCGGCGGCACCACCGTCAAGGGCGCCCTGTTCGACGCGGACGGCACGGTCCTCGACCGGGCCACCGTCCCGACCTTCCCCGTGGGCGCGACCGACCCGGGGCTGCCCGGCGGGGTCGCCCTCGCCGCCGTCACCGCCCTGGTCGACCAGCTCGCGGCGAGCGCCACCGACTCGGGCCGGTCACTCTCCGGCATCGGGCTCTGCTCCCCCGGACTCGTCGACGCCGAGCGCGGTCGAGTGGCCCTGGCCGTGAACCTCGGCTGGTCGGACGTGCCCGTCGCGGATCTCCTGGCCGACCGGTTCGGCGTCCCCGTCGCGCTCGACCACGACGCCCGTGCGGCCGCCCGCGCCGAACGAGCGGCCCGTGGTGCCGCGGGACGGTCGGTCGACGAGTTCGTCTTCATCCCGATCGGTACCGGCATCGCGGCGACGATCGTCACCGGCGGCGCGATCGTGCACGGTGCCACGGGCGGCGCGGGTGAGTTCGGGCACGTCCCGGTCGTCCCCGGCGGCGAGCTCTGCACGTGCGGGCAGCGCGGCTGCGTCGAGGTGTACGCGTCCGCCGGCAACGTCCTGCGGCGCTACCGGGAGGCCGGCGGGTCCCTCGCCGCGAACACCCGCGAGGTCACCGAACTCGTCGGCACCGACCCCGTCGCCGACCGCGTGTGGCACGACGCCGTCGACGCCCTCGCGACCGGCGTGGTTATGCTCACGGCCGTCCTCGACCCGGACGCGATCGTCATCGGCGGCGGCCTCGGCGAGGCCGGCGAACGGCTCCTCGCCCCGCTGCGCACGGCCGTCGCCGAACGGCTGCAGTGGCGGGCCGTCCCCGCGATCGAGCAGTCGCTCGTCGGTGCCGGTGCCGGACTCGCCGGTGCCGCCCTCCTCGTCAACTCCCCCGTCCACCACCCACCCGTGAAGGAACCCTGATGTCCGACACCTCCCCCCGGATCGGCCTCGTCGGCGCCGGCGGCATCGCCTACGCCCACATGCCCGGCCTGCTGCGGCTCGGCTCCGTCGTCGTGTACGCGCAGGACGGCGCCCCGGAACTCGCCGCGGCGTTCGCCCCCGCCGCCTCGGCCGCCGGGACCTCGATCACCGTCGTCGACTCGCTCGACGACCTGCTCGCCGCCGTCGACCTGGTGGACGTCGTCACCCCGACGTTCACGCACGCCGAGGTCGTCCGTGCCGCGCTCGCGGCGGGCAAGGACGTCGTGTCGGAGAAGCCGCTCGCCCGGACCGACGCCGATGCGGCGGACCTGGTCGAGCGCGCTCGCGAGGCGGGCCGACAGCTCTACCCGGCCCACGTGGTGCGCTTCTTCCCCGCGTACGTGCGCCTCAAGGAGGCCGTCACCACGGGCCTCCTGGGCGACCTGGCGGTCCTGCGGTTCGTGCGCTCCGGGGCGTTCCCGACGCGCACGCCGTGGTTCGCGGACCGCGCGCTGTCCGGCGGCATCGTGATGGACCAGATGATCCACGACATCGACATCGCCCGCTGGGTCGCCGGCGAGGTCGTCCGGGTCTCCGCCGTCAGCGTGCGCGGCGGCACCGACGCCGAACCGGTCGAGGCGGCGCACGTGCTGCTCACCCACGCGTCCGGCGCGATCAGCCACGTCGCGGGCATCTGGGGGCCGCAGCACCTCGGGTTCTCGACCGAGTACTCGGTGACGGGGACGCTCGGCAGCCTCTCGCACTCGTCGCGCGCGGAGCAGGACTACGTCGCCGACCTCGCAGCACCGGAGGCCCTGGACGGCTTCCTGCCGCAGGTCGACCCCGCCGACGACCCGTACGGCACGGAACTCGCGGAGTTCGTCGCGGCCTTCGCCGGCGGGACCGCACCACGGGTGACCGCCCAGGACGGTGTCGCAGCCGTCCGGATCGCGAACGCGGCGCTCGAGTCCCTCGAGACCGGCCAGCCCGTCGACCTGGCCCCGACCACCACGGAGGTGCTCGCATGACCGACCTGAAGATCGCCGTGATGTCCTTCGCCCACACGCACGCCATCGGGTACCTCGCCGCCCTGGCCGCGATGCCGGGCGTCGAGGTCCGCGGCTCCGACCCGGACGGTGTCAGCACCGGGTCCTCGATCGTCGAGCTCCGCGGCGCCGACCTGGCGTCCGCGCTCGGGGTGGCGTACGTGGACACGTACGAGGAGCTCCTCGCGTGGGGCCCCGACGCGGTCGTCGTGACGAGCGAGAACGCCCGGCACCGCGAGCTCGTCGAGGCCGCTGCCGCCGCCGGTGCGCACGTCCTCTGCGAGAAACCCCTCGCCACCACCTGGGAGGACGGCATCGCGATGCGCGACGCCGTCGAGGCCGCTGGGGTCATGCTCATGGTCGCGTTCCCGGTCCGCTTCGCCTCGGCGTTCGGCAAGCTGCGGGCCGCACACGAGTCCGGCGCCCTCGGGCAGCTGTTCGCGGTCCGCGGGGCGAACAACGGCATGCTCCCGCTGACCCGCTCGTGGTTCACCGAGCCCGAGCTCTCCGGTGGCGGCGCGCTCGTCGACCACGTGGTGCACATCGCGGACCTGCTCGAAGGCCTGATGGGCTCGGCTCCCGTGTCGGTCACGGCGGTCGCGAACCGGACCCTGCACGCCGGCCGGGCCAACGCCGAGACCGCGGGACTCGTGACCATCACCTACGAGAACGGCGTGGTCGCGGGCATCGACTGCTCGTGGAGCAAGCCGGACACGTCACCGGTGTGGGGCGGTCTGACGCTCGACGTCGCCGGGACCGGCGGCACCGTGTCGCTGGACTTCTTCGGGCCGGCCGCGCACGGGCTCGCCGCCGAGACCGGTCTGCCGATCGAGTCCCGCTACGGTGCCGACCTCGACGAGGCCATGCTCCGCACCTTCCTCGACGCCGTCCGCACGGGCGAGCAGCCGCAGCCCGACGTGCACGTGGGGCTCCGGACGCTGTCGATCGTGCTCGCCGCGCAGGAGTCGGTCGCCACAGGGAAGACGGTCGCCGTCGTCGGGGAGCACGCACCGGTCGGCGCCTGACGGGAATGGACCACCCCGGCGCCTGCTTGACGTCCGCATGACCTCGTCAGCATCGCGCCGTGGGTGGCTCAGCGTCGTGTCCGTCGCACTCGGATCGTTCGTCCTCGTCCTGTCCGAGTTCCTCCCGATCGGACTCCTCCCCGCGATCGCCCGCGACCTCGACGTCGGCATCGGCACCGCCGGGCTGATGGTCGTCGCGACCGGGCTCGTCGGTGCCGTCGCGGCCCCGGTCGTCACGGTCCTCACCTCCCGTCTCGACCGTCGTGTGGTGCTCGTCGCACTCACCGTCCTGCTCGTGGTCGCCGACGGGCTGGCCGCGATCGCGCCGACCTTCACGGTGCTGCTCGTCGCCCGCATGCTGCTCGGCGTCGGCATCGGCGGCTTCTGGGCGATCGGCGCCGGGATCGCCGGCCGGCTCGTCCGCCCCGAGGCCACCATCCGTGCCACGTCGCTCATCACCGCTGGAGTCTCGGTCGCGACCGTGGTGAGCCTGCCGCTCGGCGCACTCGTCTCGTCGCTCGCGACCTGGCGGCTCGCGTTCGTGATCGGCGGGGCGCTCGGCCTCGTCGCCCTCGTGCTGCAGCTCGCGATGCTGCCGCGGATCCCGGCGCTCCAGCGGGTCCGGTTCGCCACGCTCGGGTCGTTGCTCCGGGTCCCCCGTGCCCGGGTCGGGCTGATCGCCGCGGCGTTCCTGTTCGCCGCGCAGTTCGCCGCGTACACCTACGTGGCGCCGTACCTGCAGGACCTCGTCGGGGTCGGCCCGGACACGGTGACGCTCGCCCTCCTGGTGTTCGGCGTCGCGGGCATCGTCGGGAACTTCGCCGCCGGGTTCACGCTCGGCCGCACCGTGCTCGGGACCATCGGTGTTGCGAAGGTCGTCCTCGCCGTGTCGGTCGTGCTGCTGCCGCTGCTGGCGCACTCGGTCGTCGGGGTGTTCGTGCTGCTCGTGGTGTGGGGACTGGTCTGGGGTGCGTTGCCCCTCGGGATGCAGACCTGGATGTCCACGGCATCTCCGGCCGGGTCCGAGACCGGCCTCGCGCTGTTCGTCACGACGATCCAGCTCGCGATCGCGGCCGGCTCGGTGCTCGGCGGTGCGGCGGTGTCCTCGTTCGGGCTCGCCGCGGACTTCTGGCTCGCCGGAGCGGTCGCCGTGGTCGGCGCGGTGGTGCTCGTCTCGATGGGCCTGCGGCGGTCGAACGCCGTGCCGGTCCCTGCAGAGTCGGTCGAGCCGGCGCGCACCCCGACGGGTTCGGTCGCGGTCGTCTGCCCGTAGGCCCCGGCCGGCACGTCGTCACCCCAGCGTGACGACCCGGTCGGCGGCGGCGATGCCCACCGTGTCGTGGGCGGCGTGCACGACGACCACGCCGGCGGCGGCCTCGTGGGCGAGCGCCGACACCACCAGCGCTGACGATCCGGCGTCGACCCCCGCCGTCGGTTCGTCGACGAGCAGCACGCCGGCGCGCTGGGCGAGCCCGAGCGCCACGAGCGTGCGCTGCCGCTGTCCGCCGGACAGCTCGTCGAAGGGCCGGTCCGCCAGGTCCGTGATGGCCATCCGCTCGAGTTGCGCGTCGACGACCGTCCGGTCCGCGCGGGTGAGCGGTCGCCACCACCGATGGTGCGGCCACCGCCCCATCGAGACGGTCGCCCGCACGGTCAGCGGGAGCGCGGTCGGCGGCACGGACTGGGTCACGTAGGCGAGACCGCGGTCGGCCTGGAGGCGCGACACCCGTCCGGCACTCGGCTCCACCACCCCGGCGAGCGCGTCGAGCAGCGTCGACTTGCCGGACCCGTTGGGTCCGGTCACCGCGGTGACCGCCCCCGCGGGGAACGTGGCGTCGAGGTCGGCGAGCACGACCCCGGTGCCGCGGCGGACGACGAGTCCGACGACGTCGAGGGCGGGTGCGGTCGCAACGGGGAGCACCTGAGGACACTATCAGTATCGATAGTCGTTTTCATGTAGCGTCTCGGACCGTGACCTGGCTGACCGACCCCTTCTCCGTCGACTTCATGCTCCGCGCCCTCGTCGGCGGCGGGCTCGCGGCGGTCCTCTGTGCCGTCGTCGGGACGTGGGTGCTGGTACGCGGCATGGCGTTCCTCGGCGAGGCGCTCTCGCACGGCATGCTCCCCGGCGTCGCGGTGGCCACCCTGACCGGGATCCCGGCGGTGGTCGGCGCCGCGGTCAGCGCCGGCGTGATGGTGTTCGGCGTGGGCGCGCTCCGCCGTCGCGCCCGGCTGTCGTACGACACCTCGATCGGCCTGCTGTTCGTCGGCATGCTCGCCCTCGGCGTCATCATCGTGTCCGGCTCCCGGTCCTTCGCCACCGACGTCACCGCGATCCTCTTCGGGGACGTGCTCGCCGTCACCCGTGCGGACCTGGTCGGCCTCGGCGTCGCCGTGCTCGTCGGGCTCGGCCTGGCCGTCGCGTTCCACCGCGCGTTCACCGCCGTGGCGTTCGACGTGCGGAAGGCCGCGACGCTCGGCCTGCGACCGCGTCTGGCCGAGGTCGTCCTGATCGGCCTCGTCACCCTCGCGGTCGTGGCGTCGTACCGCGCGGTCGGCACGCTGCTCGTCGTCGGGCTGCTGCTCGCCCCCGCCGCGGCCGCCCGCGCCTGGACCCGGCACGTGACCACGACGATGCTCCTCGGCGCAGGTATCGGCACCGCCGCCGTCCTCGTCGGCCTGCTGGTGTCGTGGCACGCCGGTACCGCAGCCGGCGCGAGCATCGCCGCCGTCGCGGTCGCCGCCGTGCTCGTGTCACGGTGCGCCGCCGCCCTCGTCACCCGGACCGTCCGACCGCACGCACCACGAGAGGCAACATGAACCCGACCACCAGCCGCGCAGCCGCGCGCATCCCCACGACCATCGGCCTCGCCGCGGGCATCGCGCTCGCGGTGACCGCCTGCTCGTCCGCCCCCGCGACCGAGGACCCGACGGCGTCTGCGGCACCCCACGGGTACGTGGCGGGCGCGACCGAGTCCCAGGAACCGCAGCTGCGCCTCCTGTCCGTCTCGGCGACCGGCGCGACGGCCGTGCACGACCTGCTCACCGGCGACGACACGGACCTGGACAGCGTCGACGCGCCGGAGCACAGCGCGACCGACGGGCGGTTCCTCGTGACGAGCGATGCCGACCGCACGACCATCGTCGACAGCGGCGCCTGGACCGTCGACCACGGCGACCACACGCACTACTACGCGGCCGAGCCCCGCGTCGTCGGTACCCTCGACGGCGGCGGACGGGTCGAGGTGCACTCGTCCGAGACCCTGACCACCGTCACCTGGCCGGACCGGTCCGCGGGCGTGGTGCTCGACCGGGCCGCCCTCGGCCAGGGCGAGGTCGAGGTCACGGCACGCGTCGAGGCGGCCGTCCTGCTGCCGATGGGCGACCGACTCGTCGCGGCGTCCGACGACGGCGTCCGCGTGCTCGACGGCGACGGCGGCACGCGCGGCAACGGGGAGGCGCAACCCTGCGTGGACCCGGCGGGCGGCATCGTCACCCGCGCCGGAGCCGTCGTGGGCTGCGCGGCCGGCGCGGTGGTCGTCGACGAGGGCGGCGAGGCGGCGTTGGTCGCACTGCCCGACGCCGACCCCGGGGCCGGACGTCCCACGACGTTCGCCGCACGCGCCGGACGACCGACGGTGGCGGGCCTCGCGGGCGACACCGGCTTCTGGCTGCTGGACGCCCGCGAACGGAGCTGGCAGCACGTCCCCACCGAGCGACCGCTGCGGACGGTGGTCGCCGTGGACGACGACGACGAGCACGTCGTGGGCGTCGACGACCAGGGCCGCGTCGTCGTGCACACGCTCGCGACCGGCAGTGTGGCGACGACCGCACCCCTGGTCGATCCGGCCACCACGCCGCTCCTGCAGCTCGACGCCCAACGCGCGTACTTGGCGACCCCGGACGGCCGCACGGTGCACGAGGTCGACTTCGCGGACGGCGCCCGCGTGGCCCGGACGATCGAGCTGCCCCTGGCACCGACGGCGTTCGCCGAGGTCGGGCTGTGAGCCGCCTCGCGCGGTGCATCGGCGCCGCCGTCGTGGCGCTCGTGGTCAGTGCGACCGCGAGCGCGTGCAGCACGTCCGGGTCCGACCGGCCGCTCGTCGCCGTGACGACGAACATCCTCGGCGATGTCGTCACCGAGGTCGTCGGCGACGCGGCGGAGGTCATGGTGCTCATGCCGGCCGGTGCCGATCCGCACTCGTTCGAGGTGTCCGCGAAGGAGGCCGCCCGACTCCGGTCCGCCGACCTCGTCGTCGAGAACGGACTGGGACTCGAGGAGGGCGTCGCCCGGCACGTCGAGGCCGCGGCCGCCGACGGGGTCCCGGTGTTCACGGCGGGTGACGCGGTCGACGCGCTGGAGTGGTCGTCCGACGACGGGAGCGGGCCCGACCCGCACCTCTGGACGGACCCGGCACGCATGGTGGACGTCGTCGAGGCGCTGGACGAGGAACTCCGCACGATCGGCGTCGACGCCACCGGCACCAGCGCCTACCTGGACGAGCTCACCACCCTGGACGCGGAGATGTCGGCAGCGTTCGACACCCTCGCACCGGACGACCGGACGCTCGTCACGAACCACCACGTGTTCGGGTACCTCGCCGACCGCTTCGACTTTCGTGTCGTCGGAGCGGTCATCCCGAGCGGCACCACCCTGGCGTCGCCGAGTGCGGCGGACCTGCGCGACCTCGCCGAGGCGATCGAGGACGCCGGCGTGCCGACGATCTTCGCGGACGCCTCGCAGCCCGCCCGCCTGGCGGAGGTCCTCGCCGCCGAGGTCGACGTCCGTGTCCGGATCGTGCCCCTCGCGACGGAGTCCCTCACCGCGGACGGGGCCGCCTCGACGTACCTCGGGATGATGCGGTCGAACACCGCGGCGATCGTCGACGGCCTGTCGTCTTCCAGTTGAGAATGAGAATCAGTACAGTTTGACCATGCACATGAAGAAGATCCTGCCCGTGGGGCTCGTCGGCGCCGTCGCGATGGCCCTGGCCGGGTGCTCGACGAGCCCCGCCGACGCCGAGGCCACCCGGACGGCCACCCCGTCCGCCGACGGCACCCGCATCACCCTGACCTACGACGGCGGCCTGCTCGTCCTCGACGAGGACCTGCGGGTCCTGTCCGACGACCCGATCGACGGCTTCACCCGCGTGAACCCGGCCGGCGACGGGCGCCACGTGCTGGTCACCGTCCCGTCGGGCTTCCGCGTGCTCGACACCGCGGCAGACCCCGCACTGACCGACGCGGTGTTCCCGGCCGAGACCGGTGGACACGCGGTCGTGCACGGCGACCGGACCGCCCTGTTCGCCGACGGCACCGGCGACGTCACCACGTTCGACAACACCGACCTCGACGGCGACGAGCTGCCCGAGACCACCACCACGAAGTCCGAGGCGGCGCACCACGGCGTCGCGATCGAACTGCAGGACGGCACGCTCCTCACCACCCTCGGCACCGAGGAGTCGCGCAGCGGCGTCCGCGCGCTGGACGCCGACGGCCACGAGATCGCCCGGTCCGAGGAGTGCCCGAACGTCCACGGCGAAGGCGCGGTCGAGGGCGAGGTCGCGGTGTTCGGCTGCACCGACGGCGCACTCGTCTACCAGGACGGCTCGTTCGAGAAGATCGACGCCCCCACCGACTACGGCCGCACCGGCAACCTCTTCACGACCGAGACGTCCTCCGTCGCCGTCGGGGACTACAACGACGACGAGGACAGCGAGGGCTACCTGCTCGACCAGATCGCCCTCATCGACGCGGCTGCCGGGGAGTACACCGTCGCCGACATGCCCGAGGACGTCGGCTTCACGTTCCGCGACCTCGCCCGCGGCCCCGGCGACGAGGCGGTCGTCCTCGGCTCCGACGGCTCCCTGCACACCTTCGACGTGACCACCGGCGACCAGCTCGACTCCTTCCCCGTGATCGACGCGTGGGAGGGCCCGACCGAGTGGCAGGACGCCCACCCCGCGCTGAAGGTCGCCGGGGACGTCGCGTACGTCACCGACCCGGCCGAGCGGCGGGTCCACGCGGTCGACCTGACCACCGGGAAGGTCCTCGCCTCGAGCGACGAGCTGCCGGGCGTCCCGAACGAGATCGCCGTCGCGTAGCACCCCGACATCCGGACAGTGCGCCGAACCACCCCGGCGTACTGTCCGGGTCATGCCCGCTCTCATCGACACGTTCACCCTGTCCAACGGCCTGCACATCCCGAAGATCGGCTTCGGCACGTGGCAGATCCCGTCCGGCGACGACGCCTACGACGCCACGAAGACCGCCCTCGACCTCGGCTACCGCCACATCGACACCGCACTCGCCTACGGCAACGAGGCGAGTGTCGGCCAGGCGGTCCGTGACAGCGGCGTCCCGCGCGACGAGGTGTTCATCACCACGAAGCTCCCCGCCGAGGTCAAGACCGCGGCCGGGGCACGCGAGGCCTTCGAGACCTCGAGCACGAACCTCGACCTCGGCGTGATCGACCTGTACCTCATCCACGCGCCGTGGCCGTGGGGCGACATCGGCTCCGACCACCGCGACGGCAACGTCGAGGTCTGGAAGGTCTTCGAGGAGCTGTACGACGCCGGCCGGACGCGCTCGATCGGTGTCTCCAACTTCGAGGTCGCCGACCTCGAGGACCTGCTCGGTCGCACCGACGTCGTCCCGCACGCCAACCAGATCCGCTGGTTCATCGGCAACACGCAGGACGAGACGACCGCGTTCGACCGCGAGCACGACATCCTCACCGAGGGCTACTCGCCGCTCGCCACCGGTGGCCTGCTCGACAACGAGCAGATCGCCGAGATCGCGACGAAGTACGGCAAGTCCGTCGCCCAGGTCGCGATCCGCTACCTGCTCGAGAAGGACGTCCTGCCGCTGCCGAAGTCCACGACGCCGGAGCGCATCGCCGCGAACGCCGACGTCGACTTCGTCCTGTCCGCCGAGGACGTCGCCGCCCTCGACGCGCTGCAGGACACGACCCACTGACGCCACCGGGAACACGACACCCCCGTCGCCGGTTGCACCCCGTGGTGCCACAGCCAGCGGCACGACCCCAAGGAGGCCAGCATGACCACCACCGAAACCGCCATCCTCGCCGGCGGGTGCTTCTGGGGAGCGCAGCAGCTCCTCCGTCGCCGTCCCGGCGTCATCAGCACCCGCGTCGGCTACTCGGGCGGCGACACCCCGAACGCCACGTACCGCAACCACGGTGACCACGCCGAAGCCGTCGAGATCGTCTTCGACCCGTCCGTGATCTCGTACCGGGACCTGCTGGAGTTCTTCTTCCAGATCCACGACCCGTCGACGAAGGACCGGCAGGGCAACGACGTCGGCCGCAGCTACCGTTCGGCGATCTTCTTCACCTCCGACGAGCAGCGCCAGGTCGCCCTGGACACCATCGCGGACGTCGACGCCTCGGGCATCTGGCCCGGCAAGGTCGTCACCGAGGTCGAGCCCGCCGGCGACTTCTGGGAGGCCGAGGAGGAGCACCAGGACTACCTCGAGAAGTACCCTGCCGGGTACACGTGCCACTTCGTGCGCCCGGGGTGGAAGCTCCCGCACCGCGACGAGGCGACCGCAGCGGTCTGATGGTGACCCAGTAGCGGACTGGAGGCGGGGGGGCCGCCGGCACCCCGCCTCCCGTCCGTCATGGAGTCACCTCCACCGCGTCACCCGGCTCAGCCGCGCGGCACCAGCGCGTCGACGGCCGCGAGCTCCTCGTCGGTGAGCGGCGCACCGTCGAGCGAGTCGAGCGTGCCGTCCAGCTGCCGGACGCTCGAGGCGCCGACCAGCGCTGACGTGACCGCCTGCTGCCGGAGGACCCACGTGATCGCGAGCTGCGCGAGCGTCTGCCCGCGCGCCACGGCAAGGTCGTTGAGGGCACGCGCCGTCGCCAGGTACTCGTCGTCGATCCGGTCCGCGCCGAACCAGCGGCCCTCGGCCGCACGCGACCCGACCGGCACCGAGCCGTCGAGGTAACGGTCCGTCAGCAGCCCGCCGGCCAGCGGCGAGAACACGATCGCACCGGTCCCGAGGCGGAGCAGCTCGTCGAAGAGCCCGTCCTCGGGGACCCGGTCGAACATGTTGTAGCGCGGCTGGTGGATGAGCAGGTGGATGTTCTCGGCGGCGAGTGCCTCGGCGGCAGCGGCCGTCTGCGCCGGGTCGTAGTTCGAGATGCCAGCGTAGAGCGCCTTGCCCGAGCGGACGGCGGTCACGAGGGCGCTGACCGTCTCCTCGATGGGGGTCTCGGGGTCGGGGCGGTGCGAGTAGAACACGTCGACGTAGTCGAGGCCGAGGCGAGTGAGCGACTGGTCGAGCGAGGCGAGCATGTACTTGCGCGATCCCCAGTTGCCGTACGGTCCGGGCCACATGTCGTAGCCGGCCTTCGTCGACACCACGATCTCGTCACGGAAGGGGCGGAGGTCCGACTCGAGGATGCGCCCGAACTGCTCCTCGGCGGCTCCGGGCGGCGGACCGTAGTTGTTCGCGAGGTCGAAGTGGGTGATCCCGCGGTCGAACGCGTGCAGCACGATGTCGCGCTGCGTGGTCAGGGCCCGGTCGGCACCGAAGTTGTTCCACAGCCCGAGCGAGATGCGCGGCAGCAGCAGGCCACTCCTCCCCACGCGCTGGTACGGGAGTCGCTCGTAGCGGTCGTCGGCGGGGCGGTGGACGTCAGGCATCCTCGGACCATACCTGGCCGACGACGACGAAGGGGTGGTCGGCCGGGAACGACACCGGTCCCGTGACCCGCGAGCTCAGCGGCGCAACAGGCGTTCGAGTCGGATCGAGGTCAAGAGCAGGCCAGCCACGCTCAACCCGGCGAGGTAGACGACGTGCCACACGGTCGAGGAGTCCACCGATCCGACGGTCAGTGCTCGGAGCAGCTCCACCCCGTGGTAGAGCGGGAGGGCCTGGATGACGGGTTGCACGGCGTCCGGGTACGTCGCCACCGGCGAGAACGCGCCGGAGAAGAGGAACATGGGGAGCAGCGCCGCCTGCACCCAGTCGAGGTGCTGGAACGACGAGATGAACGTCGTCATCGCCATCCCGACCGAAGCGAATGCCAACGCGATCAGCGCCACGGCGGGCAACGCGAGCACGGCCCACCACGACCACACCAAGCCGGATGCCGACATGACGATCAGGAACCCCGCACCGTAGAGCGCACCGCGGATGAGCGACCAGACGATCTCGCCGGTCGCGACCTGCCAGACCGACAAGGAGGTCGACAGCATCCCGTCGTACAGCCGTTGGAAGCGCATCTTGAAGAAGACGTTGAACGTCGCGTCGTAGACGGCGCCGTTCATCGCCGAGACGGCGAGGAGGCCTGGCGCGAGGAACACCACGTACGGAACGGTCTCGGTCCCGACCTCGATCGACGAGATCGCCCGCCCCACTCCCAGACCGAACGCGGCGAGGTAGAAGAGCGGCTCGAAGAACCCGGACAGGATCGCCGCCCAGTTCCGGAGCGCGAGTGTGATCGACCGCTCGACGACGACGGAGGTCTGACGGATCGCCGTCCGCACCGGCACCACGCGGAGCAGCATCAACGGCGCTGCGGGGATGTTCCTCGGCGTCACAGCACCAACCTCCGTCTGAACAGTCGGCGCGCACACAGCAGACCGCCCAGGGCGAGTGCACAGAGGAAGGCCATGTGCAGGGACGTCCACGGGCCGGGCACCGCCTGTCCCGCGATCAGGCGCCCGATCTCGTTGGCGTGCCACAGGGGAGAGAACCAGACCACCCAGCGGATGGCCTCCGGGAAGGTCGTCACTGGGAAGAACGACCCGGAGAAGAGCGTCAGCGGGAGCACGATGAACCGGAAGAGGACGTTGAAACCCTCGCCGTCACCGCGGTCGACCAGGAAGGCGGTGAAGGCCAACGACCATCCCCCGCACCCAGCGCCGAGCAGCGCTGCCAGCGGGACGAGCAGGACACTGGACGGAGCGTGGACGGCACCGAACGCGAGCAGGACCACCCAGTACGCGGCACCGGCCAACGCCGTCCGGAGCGCGACGAAGAGCACGTGGGCATCGGCGATCGCTCGGCTGTCCACCGGGGTGGCGGTGATGGCCGAGAACTGCCGATCCCACTTGAAACGCGCGAACACCGGGTAGCTCGCCTCGGTCGTGGCGATCTGCACAGCGGCCGCGAGGAGGAGCGCCGGGCCGATGTACGCCATGTACGACCCGCCGCCGCCGATGCGGTCCGAGAGCTGGCCGATGCCGTAGCCGAGACCGAGGAGGTAGAGCACCGGGGCGATGAACGATTCGATGAGGCTCGACCAGAAGGTCCGCTTCCAGACGACGAGCAAGTAGCGCACCACGGCCCAACGTGGGCGGATCTTCCTCGAGTCCGCGACGGGGACAGACGTCACTCCGAGATCCCGCGGCCGGTGATCTGCAGGTAGACGTCCTCCAACGTGGCTCGCCGGACGAACACGGAATCGGCACCGACACCCGCTCGTCGGACGCTCGCGACCAGCGCGTCGCCATCGCTCGCGTAGGCGAGCGTCCGGTCGTGGAGCACCTGGACGCGGTGACCGAGGTCCTGCAGCACGGTCTCGCCACGGCCGCGTGCGCCGGCGGAGAACCGGAACTCGACCACCTCGGGCGTCACGTGCTCGTCGATGAGGTCCCGGGGGTTCCCGCGCGCGACGACCCGGCCCGCGTGCATGATGACGAGCTCGTCGCAGAGCTGCTCCGCCTCGTCCATGTAGTGCGTGGTGAGCAGGAGTCCGACCCCTCGTCCGCGGAGTTCGCCGAGCTTGTCCCAGAGCGCGTGCCGGGACTGCGGGTCGAGACCGGTCGTCGGTTCGTCGAGCAGGACGAGTTCGGGGTCGTTGACGAGCGCTCTCGCTATCGTCAAGCGGCGCTGCATGCCACCGGAGAGCGTGTCGACCCTGGCGTGGGCCTTCGAGCGCAGGTCGGCGAAGTCGAGGAGTTCGTCCGCCTTGTCTCGTGCCGCTCGCTTCCGGATGCCGAAGTAGCGGGCGTAGATCACGAGGTTCTCGAAGACCGTCAGCTCGAGGTCGAGGTTGTCCTGCTGTGGCACCACTCCCAGCCTCGCCCGGATCGCTGCTCCGTCGGTCCGCGGATCGAGCCCGAGCACCGAGAGCGTGCCGTCCGTCCGGGGGGACGCGCACGCGATCATGCGCATCGTCGACGACTTGCCGGCTCCGTTCGATCCGAGGATGCCGTACGTGCAACCCCTCGGGATGTCGAGGTCGATGCCACGGACTGCCAGAACGGCGTCCGATGAGCCGCGGGTCGACGGGTACGCCTTGGTCAGGCCGACCGCCGACACCGACCCGGATCCGAGATCGCGGGACGCGCGTTGTACCCCCTGCATAGGAAGCACGCTAGCATCCGCGGTCCCCGCCACCGGTCCTGCTAGGTTGAGGCCGATGACTGCGGAACCGCTTGAACGGCTGCTCGTGATCGGCAGTGGCGCATCGGAGGAGTACCGGGGCTACGCCCTCCGGTCACTGGCCGGCCGGTACGCGATCACCCTCCTCGACCCGCACGCCGCAACGTGGCAGCTGCCGCTCGTCGAGGCGGCGTTCACACCCGGAGAGCTGGGTGCCGCTTCGTTCGTGGAGGCGGCCACGACACTCGTCGCCCGAGGTCGCTTCGACGGCGTCCTGACGTGGGACGAGCGGCTCCTGACCGCGACCGCCGAGATCGCCGACCAACACGGGATGCCTCACGCGACCCCGGAGGCGATCGCCAACTGCCGCGACAAGTGGCGCACGCGTGAGCTCCTCCGTGAGCACGGGGTGCCGTCCGCTCGATCCGTCAAGGTCGAACACCAGGAGGACGCCGAGCGCGCGGCCGCCGACATCGGTTTCCCGGTGGTCCTCAAGCCCCGAGCGCTCGCGGGGAGCATCGGGGTCGTCCTCGTCCGTGACCTCGCCGAGCTCGCGGACCGCTGGCCCGATGTCAGCGGGGCCACGTTGGACGGCGTCACGGCCTCGAAGGAGGTCCTCGTCGAGGAGTACCTGGACGGCGACGAGATCAGCGTCGAGAGCGTTTCGTTCCGCGGCGAGACTCGTGTCGTTGCCCTGACCGAGAAGCGCGTCGGCCTCCATCCCTTCTTCGAGGAGCTCGGACACGTCGTCTCCTCGTCGCGTACTGAAGCCCCGGACGCCGACAACGTGCACGACGTGGTCGTTCGCGCACTCGCAGCGGTCGGCTTCACCGACGGGGTCTCACACATCGAGCTCAAGCTCACGCGACGCGGGCCACGGATCATCGAGATCAACGGCCGCCTCGGCGGTGACCTGATCCCGCAGCTGGTGCACCTCGCCACCGGAGTGGACCTCGTCGCAGCGGCAGCGGCGGTTGCAGTGGCGCGGGAACCCGACCTCGCTCCCACTCGCGAGCGGAGTGCGGCCGTCCGCTTCTTCTACCCCGAACACTCCGGAGTCGTCACGGCCGTGACCGCGCCGAGTCGTGGACACCGTCCACCCGGCGTGGAGGAGATCGCGCTGATGGTCGAGCCGGGCGAGCACGTCGCCCTACCGCCCACCGCGTTCCTCTCGCGGCTCGGTTTCGTGACCGTCACCGGGCAGACCGCGGCGGAGTGCGCACGCGCACTCGACGACGTCGCGGGATCGGTGCGGGTCGACGTGGCCGCTGGATGACGGCGATCCCGGTGGAATCGCCGACGGGGTGACCTCACGTCCGGACGAGGAGCGACTCGAACAGGCCGGCGACGCCGTCCTCCGTGTTCGGTCCGCACAGGATCCGAGCGGCGCGTCGAGCCGACGCCCCCGAGTCGGACGGCGCCACCGACGTCCCCGCCCAGAGCAGCAGCCCGAGGTCGTTGGTGCCGTCGCCGACGGCGAGCGTGTCCTCCCGGCGGACGCCGAGCCGCCGGGCGACGTACGCCGCTGCATGCCGTTTGTCGGCGCCCCGGTCCACGAGTTCGAGCGTCCCGGGCGTCTGTGACCGGACAACGCGCGCGGCGGTCCCGAGCACGTCCTGGAGCGGGCGGCGCAGCACCTCCGTGTCCGTCGCGGACCGGACCATGATCTTCACGACCGGTCGCGTTCCCATCGAGCTCACCGGCGCCGATGCGAAGTCGGCGTCCCCCCACCGATCGGGTGTCGACGCATCGACCCGACCGCACTCCTCCGAGGCGCCGGCCCACTCCCACGCGAACGACGCACTCGGGTCGAGACCGCGGACCCGCCGCACGATCTGCGCCGGCGCCCGCGATGGGAACGACCAGTGCGCGAGCACACGCAGATCACGAGGATCGTGCACGGTGGCGCCGTTGAGACAGATGACCGCTGCATCACCGAGCAGCGCTGCCACCGGGTCCAGCCACCAGGCCGGTCTGCCCGTGGCGAAGACCACCGGCACGCCTGCCGCACGCAGCTGCAGGACGGCCTCCGCGGACCGCTCCGACAGGGAACCGTCCACGCCGAGGACGGTCCCGTCCAGGTCGCAGAACACGAGTCGAGGACGGGGAAGGGTCACGCCCGCGCCTGCTTCCACGTGATCGCGACGCGCAGGGATCGGTACCCGTGGACGATGGCGGAGCGGAGGAGTACCGGCGGTTCGGCCAGCTCGACGGACTCGACCCGCAACGCCAACTCGCGGAGGAGCTCGGCGATCTCCATCCGAGCGACGGCGGCACCGAGACAGTGGTGCATCCCGGTCCCGAAGCCGAGGTGCTTCGGTCCAGCGCGTCCGGGCACGACCCGATCGGGGTGCTCGTAGACGTTGGGATCCCGGTTCGCCGAGGGCAGCCACACGACGACGGCGTCCCCGGCGTTGATCCGTTGGATGCCGATCGTGGTGTCCGAGGTGGCCACACGGAGGACGTGGGCCGCCGGTGAGGTCCACCGGACCAGTTCGTCGACGACCGAGTCGATGTCGTCGGGATCTCGTCGGACGTGCTCGAGGATGGTCGGATCGAGTGCGATCGCGTGGAACACGCCGGTCAATGCGTGTCTGGTCGTCTCATTGCCGCCGATGAGGACGTTGTCGCAGTTCCGGACCACCTCGTCGTGTCCGAGGCTCCCGTCACCCACCAGGGCGCTGACGAGGTCTTCCCGCGGCTCCCGAGCACGCTGCGCTGCGAGTTCGCCGAAGAAGTCGAGCATCTCCACGTGGGCCTCGAGCGGCGTCATCTCGGCGAAGTCCGGGTCGTCACCGCCGAACGCATGGTTGGTGAGCGCGATCATCCGTTCCCGCGAACGGAGCGGAACGCCGAGGATGCCGCAGACCGCAGCAGCAGGGACCCTCGGTCCGAGAGTCCTCGCGACGTCCGTGACGGCAGCCTTCCGAGCTGCGCGAAGCGCATCACGTACTTCACGGCGGACCCCGGCCAGCAACTGCGGCTCCCGGAGACGAGACATGAACGGACCGATCAGCTTCCGGAGCTTCGCGTGCTCCGCGCCGTCAGTCACCACGAGCATGGATCCGCCGGCGGCGTCGGGGTGCCCCTGGTCGAAGCCGATCATCATGCCGTACTCGGACGTGAACGGTGCTTTCGGGGCGAGGACGGCCCGGGCGTCCTCGTGCGAGAACACGGACCAGAACCCGCTCGGCGAAGAACCTGGGCGGCTCCAGACACACGCACCGGCTGCGGCCAGCCGGGACCATTCGGCCAACCGCTTCTCCGGGGGGTGCAGGTCGAGGTCACCGTGGTCGTCGCCGGCTGCCGCCGAGTCCACCAAGCCGAGTGCGGGCCCTGCCCACGCCCGTTCGATCTCCCGTGCGCACTCGTCCCGATCACCGACGAACGCGGTCGGGGTCCATCCGTTCGGAAGGTCCCGGCCGAGCCGCCACGTGGACATCGCCCCGTCCTCGTTCCGCACGACCTGCATCCGCTCGGCCATTCAGCGCGCCTCGGCAGGCTGGAGGAACTCGACGATCTGCGTGGCGCACTCGATCGATTCCGACCGGGCGGTGTCCACCTCGATGTCGTACCGCACCCCGTCGTGGACCACGAGCGCCTGCTTCGCGGCCATCCCGAGGACGCGATCACCACGCGCGATCTCCCTCCCGACCGCGACATCAGGCGCGCAGCGCACCCCTACCCACGTGACATCCAGACCGGAGAGGGCCGCTGACAGTCTCGCCTGCGACTCGGCCCCGCCCAGGAAGACCTCATCGACGATGACGTTCGCACCGCTCCGCACCATCGTGGCCAGACCGGCGTTCCACGCCGCCTCGACGGCGCGGAAGCCGTCGCCGAGGCTGACGGAACCGTCATCCGCGATGTCCACCCCGTCTCCCGTCGTGAGTCGGGCTGGGAGCGCATCGACGAGTGTGTCGACACCGAAGGTCAACCAGACGTCAGGCAACAGGTGTTGCAGGGAGCGCGCGAGGCCGGACTTCCCCGAGCTCGAACCACCGTTGAGGACCAGGACCTTGCCGCTCATACTCGTACTCCATCTTCCTGGTGGCGCGTCGGTACCGTGACCACCACCTGCCGCATCGTCTGCACGAGGTCACGTTCGACCTCAGCAGCGGTCTCGCCGCGCAGCAGCACCATCGCCGCTGCGTTCCACACGTCCTCGGAGGGAGTGACCGCGCTCCCGTCCTCCGGCAGGCCGTCACGGACGACGGAGTCGGGCAGCCCGCCCGTGGCGATCCGCTGCTCCGAGGCCGCTTCCCGGCCCGCGGCCGGGACCATGACCCACCCAGTGACGACGGACGACGGCCCGGCGCCGGTCGATGCTGGCAGGTCGAGGCCGATCGTGATCGCCTCGACGAGCAGATCGACACCGGTGCGCATGCGGAGCGCCGCTCGGATGGGACCGCCACCGACGCGGTTGGCGACCTCGAGGAAGACGAACTCCTCTCCGACCAGGAACGCTTCGAGGTGGAAGACGCCGTCTTCGAGCCCGACGGCCTCGAGCACGGCTCCTGCGAACACACGTGCTCGGTCACGTTCGGCTTCGTCATCGAGCGAGATCGAAGCGAGCGGTCGCGCGCGGAGCTGGTACTCGAGCGGTGTTCCGAGGTACTTCGAAGGCTCGCACAGCACCAGCTGACCGCCGCGGACGACGCCGTCGATGTGACAGACGTCCGCGTCGACGAACTCCTCGAGCTCGTACCCGACGGGGATCCGTCCGTCCGGGTGTGCCGCCAGGAAGTCCGGGAGACCGGAGAAGGTGCTCACCCCGAGCGCCGCGGCGCCACTCCGGGGCTTCAGCACCAACGCGCACCCCGTCCCGAACGCTCGTTGGACGACGGAGACGTCGGAAGCCGCAGCGTCGAGGAACCTCGGCGTCCGCACCCCGGCACGGCTCACCGCCCGCTTCATCGCGATCTTGTCCCGACACCGCTCAGCGACAGCGATCCGAGCCGGATCCGCACCTGCGACCGCGCCGAGCCGAGCGGCCGGCAGGATCGTGTGCTCGTGCAAGCCCAGAACGGCTTCCGGCGGACCGTGCGTGTCGATGAGACGAACCAGGTGCTCGATCATCTGGGGCACGGCGCGGTCGTACGCGTCGATGTCGGATCCGTCGACGTCGAAGCACTCGACCGCGATCACCTCGGATCCGAGGCCGTCCACACGGTGTTCGCTCCCACGCCGAGCCAGGACGGCGACGTCGAGGCCCAGTGCCGAGATGAGGCGGACCTCCTCGATGTCGGCCGCTCCGACCAGGACCGCCCACCCCCGGTCGTCGCCGCGACGGTCAGCGACCATCGCGTGCGATGACGTACTGGAAGACCGCTCCGTCGAAGTGTCCGCTGACCTGCTCGACCACCAGTCCGGCGGCTTCGAGATCGGTTGTGTCGAGCAGGACCGGGCTGTGCCCGAACATCACGAAGAGCCCACCTGGTCGGAGACAGGAGACGAGGCTCGGCAGGATGGTCCGAGCTTGGTCGACGGTGACCACCTCTGAGTTGAGGAACCGGGAGAAGAGCACGTCGACAGATCCCGGCTCGACAGCCGGGGAACGCGCATCGCCGTGGTGCACCTCGTCGAGCACCTTCGCGGCGTAGCCCACCATCGCTTCACTGAGGTCCTGTCCGATCGTCCGGACGGGCACGGGCGCGTGCTCGGCGAACTCGCTCAGGAACCGACCGGTCGAACAGGCCGGGTCGAAGGCCGTGAGCTGGCGACCCTCCGGCAGGCGCGATGCCAGCCGCTGATGCGTGTAGGCGCGGAGGTGGTCCTCCCCCATGGCGAGGAACTGCGCGCGCTCCTCACTCACTCGCCACCCGTCGGCAGCGCTCCGCTTCTCGGTACCGGGAGCCGAGTACTTGGGGAAGGGGTAGGTGATCTCGGTCGTCGCGGAGATCCTCGAGAACGCGGATCTGCGTTCCTCGTCGTCGACCGTCCGTGTCACGACACGGGCATCGCCTTCGGACACGCGGAAGTTGACCACTGGCCCGAGCAGGTTGTGTGCGTACACGCGACTGCAGAACACTCCGGGCATGTCGTGCTCGACCACGTAGTCGGACACGGTCTTGTAACCACCCCAGAGGACCCCGTCGATGACGACCGTGAACAGGCGCTCCGGCAGGCCGACGAGCGGCTCACGGACCTCCAGGAGCGAATCCCCGACCCGGAACTCCTCGTAGTCACCGGCCATCAAGCGTCGTCGCCGACGCTCCTCATCGGCGAACCCGGACTGGTCCAGGTCCTCGACACGTTCCCATGGGGCTTCAACAGACACGAACCGGAGCTCCGATCAAGGTAGTGGACAGACGGGTGAAGTGGTCTGAGGGTCCGCCATCGACCGTGCGGTCCCAGCCCCCCACTTCGCCGAGCAGAGCACGGACGGCTGGGAGGACGCGTTCGTCGAGGTCTGCTCGCGCCACCGCTTCGTCCATCCAGTCCTGCGGATCGAGCTCCACGGGGGCCCGGAGACCGAACGCGCGGAAGACCTCGGCGAGCGTGTACGTGCGATCGATGACCTGCTGGTGGAGCGCATCGCCTGACACGACCGCGTCCACGACGGATTCGACATCGACGACGGGGATCGTCCCGGTGAGCCGCGGCACAGCGTCCAACCTCTGACTCGCGACGAGCAGAGAAGCGAACGTGTCGAGTTCGAGCGACTCCCGCTCCGCCTCGGAGTGGCCGTACACGAGTCCCAACCGGAGCACCCGGCCAGCGCCCGACCGGGGCCGGAACGCTTCGACGACGCGCTCGGCGACGGCCTTCGAGCGGGAGTACCCGTCCGGGATCCGGGTGAGTGTCTCCCGACTCAGCGGTGCGAAGACGTCGCCGACGCTCGACGACGATGCGAAGACGAAGGACGACGCGCCGTGCTCGAGGGCGAGCCGCACGAGGTCCTTCGTCCAGGTGACGCTGCCGAGCATGTGGGAGCGGAGCGGGAGCAGGTGGTTGACGTCGTAGCCGCAGTGCAGGACCGCGTCCCAGCGTTCCGGGGAATCCGCGAGCTCGGCCGTGTCGAGGACGACGACGTCCTCGTAGTCCTCGCGGGGACGCCCGAACCTCCGTCCGTGCCGTTCGAGGAGATCGGCGGTCGGGCTGGTCGTGGCGACGATGACGCGGCGCCCTGCCGAGAGGAGGCGGTTGAGGACGCGTCCGCCGATGAAGCCGGAAGCTCCGGTGAGCACGGTCGGCGCCGACGCGTCGTCTGCGTCCTCTTCCCGTCCCCGCAGGCTCGCCTCCGACGGTCCCCGCCGGCTCGCCTCGTCCACTTCGTCCAGGAACCGGTCGAGGTCGCTCAACGCCGCGCCGATCTCATCGACTGGTTCGGCGATGGCGCCGTTGTGGGCGCTGACGAAGCGCCGGACCGAGAAGTCGTACGCGATGCGTGCCATCGTCGAACGGACGGCATCCTGGCCGAAGTCCCGCGCGAGGGCCGACTGCAACCGGACCAGCGTCATCGAGGTGCCACCCGCGTCGAAGAGCGCCGTGTCGACGTCGAGCGGTCGGCCGAGGACCTCCGCGGCGATGCGGGCGACAGCGCTCTCCGTGACCGGCCGATCCGTGGCGTGCGCCCCACCGTCGCCGTGGCCGGACGGTGCGTTCCCGACGCCTCGACCCGCAGGGAGGGACAGCCGAGCGCGGTCGAGCTTCCCGTTCACCGTGACGGGGATCGGTCCGTCGAGCACCCGCACGACGTCGGGCAGTTCCCAGCTCGCGAAAGAAGTCCGGAGGCGCGTGAGCACCGTCGCTTGGTCGGTGGCCGCGCCCCCTGAGCCCTCCAGGACGAGGACGAGTGCACCATCGGACGCGACCAGGACAGATCTCCGTTCCAGGACCGCTGCGATCCGGCTCTCCAACTGCACGAGGTCCAGACGGTGGCCGAGGCGTTTGACCTGCGCGTCGGTGCGCCCCACGTAGTCGATCTCGCCATCCACCACGGTGACGATGTCTCCGGTGCGGTACGCAGGTTCACCGTCGATCGTCGAGAACCTGGCGTTCTCCGGGTGGCCTCCGGCGTAGCCGAGGGCGACCCCCGATCCCACGATGAGCAGCTCCCCCCGGCCCGAAGTCCGGAGAGCCCCGTCGACGTCGACGAGCGCTCGGTACCCGGGAATGGCACGGCCGATCGAGAAGCTGAAGTCCGCCATCTCAGCGATCGAGAAACAGACGGTGCCCTCTGACGGGCCGTAGGCGTTCAGCACTCGACTGTGCTGCGCGGCCGTCCGCCAGACGTCTTCGGAGAGAGCTTCACCGGCGAACACGACGGTTCGGATCGCGGCTCGCGCGGTCTCGTCGAGCGCGGAGTAGACCGACGCGGGCAGGGTCGCGACGTCGATGCGCTCCGCGTGGAGGTGGGCGACGACGCTGCCGAGCCAGGATTCGGCGGTCCAAGCGGGAACGACGAGCTCCGCCCCAGCGACCAGGCTGACGAGTACCTCCGCCACCGATGCGTCGAACGCGAGCGCAGCGAACTGCAGGACAGAGTCCCCGCGACGGACCGGGAACCGTTCGATCTGCGCCCGACACAGTGCCTCGATGCCCCGGTGACCAACGTCGACGAGCTTCGCCTGACCGGTCGACCCGGACGTGAAGATCGAGTACGCGACCTCGTCGGAGGCCCAGGGGCCTCCGTCGTCCTCCACGACCGCCTCATCGAGGAGATCGTCTGCGCTGATCACAACAGCGCCGAGCTCGTCACGGAGCGCATCAGCCAGATCCGGGTCGAGGACGATCACGAGATCCGGCTCGGCGAGTTCGATGGCGACCAACACCTCGTCGCGGGTGAACCCGCTGTTCAGCGGCGTGTAGATGAGCCCCGACCGCATCACGGACAGTGCCCACAGCACGGCCTCGGCACGGTGTTCGCCGACCAGCACGACCCGACGTCCGCCCACTGCGGAATCCCGGACGACGGAGGCCCTCACCCGCGTGATCCTGTCGAGGTCCTGGAAGGACCACGTTCGCTGTCCTTCGCGGAGCGCGGTGCCGTCGTGGGCTCCGCAGGCGTCGGCGACCAGTTGTCCCAGCAGCATTGCTCCCCCTCATGAGCGAGACGCGAGCCTCCACGTTTTGCGGGAGACCGGACTCGTGGTTCACGATACAACAGAGCCGAGGATGCTTCGGCCGCTAGGGTTCGAGGTCCGGGGGTGACGATGAGGATCGATGTCTGGTGGGCATCAGCCGAGGTGGACGACGAGTCGCACCCGCTCCTCAGCCCCCGTGAGCGGACCAGGGTGGCGAGCATCGCATCGCTGCCCGCGCGGACCGAGTCGATGAGCGCGGCAGTGCTGCTCCGATCGGCTGTCGCCGAGCGGGTCCGACTTCCGCCTGGCGAGATCCGGGTCGAGCGGAGCTGCCCTCACTGCAGTCGCTGGCACGGCCGTCCCGGGTTGCCCGACTTCCCCGGTCTCGACGTCTCGGTGACGCACGCGGGCGGAGTGGTGGGAGTCGCGGTCGCAGACTCCGGCATCCGTGTCGGCATCGACCTCGAGCGCGTAGCCGACGCGCCCGAGCAGTTGGACCCGTCCTTGCTCGACCTCGTCGCACACCGGAACGAGCGCGCCGAGCTCCTGGCTCCGGGAGACAGCCGACGCCGCTTCTCGACCATGTGGGTCCGCAAGGAAGCGGCGACGAAGCTCCTCGGGTCTGGCGTCCGCGCGACGTTCTCCGAGATCGATGCCCGCAGGTCTCCCGTCCTGCACGAACCGAAGATCTGGGTGCGAGCGCTCCTGCCGGACGACGACCGCTTCGTCGCAGCACTCGCGACCGACTCCGACGTCGATGCCGCCGCGGTGTCGGAACACCCATGGAAGCTCGCACCGTACGGGCGCACCGAGAGGACCTGAACATGCCGTCTTCCCCCAACACGCTGCACGGCCGCGTGTTCGACGCCGCGACGGAGCGTGCCGGTGCTGTGGCCCTGACCGACGGGCAGCGGCAGATCTCGTACGCACAGCTGGCCCACCAGGCAGCGAACGTCGCCGCCGCACTCGCGCGGCACGGAGTCGCACCGGGGTCGGCGGTGGCCGTCATGACGGCGAAGACGTTGGACACGCCTGCGGTGCTCCTCGGCATCCTCGCTGCGGGGTGCACCTACGTCGCGATCGACCCGGCGTCGCCTCCTCGACGGCGGAGCGAGACGTTGCGCGCCGTCCGGGCTGCCCTGGTCGTGACGGACCACTCCGACTCCGCGGACACGGGCGAGGTACGCACGGTCGAGCAACGCCGTCTCCTCCAAATGGAGTCGAGCGGCGACCCGTCGGCGGTCCCGGAGGTCTCGCCCGGGGACATCGCGTACGTCATGTTCACGTCCGGATCGACGGGACGGCCGAAGGGCGTCCTCACGGAACACGGCAGCGTCGTCCGCTTCGTCGACGCGATCACCGAGGTGCTCCACATCGACCACCGGAGTCGTTTCCTGCAGTTCTACCCGATGACCTTCGACTCGTCGATCGTCGACCTCTGGGCGGTGCTGGTCGCCGGCGGTTGCGCCGTCATGGCGCCGGCGGCAACGCGGAGCGGCGGTCAGTCGCTGGTCGCCTTCCTCGCCGATCAACGGGTGAACGGCGCGATGCTGCCCCCCGCGCTCCTCACGGAGCTGGAGGAACGACCAGCCGTCCCGGCGCTGCAGACGCTGGCGTACATCGGTGAATCGATGCCCGACGCCGTCGCCGAGCGGTGGGGGCGCGGCCGACGCCTGGTCAACGCCTACGGACCGACAGAGGTGACCGTCGCTGCCACCGCGTCCGCCGAGCACTCGCCCACCGGGGCTCCTCCGATCGGCCGAGCGCTCGCGGGCTACGAGGTGCACGTGCTCGACGAGGACCTGCGACCGGTTCCGCCAGGAGCAGTCGGCGAACTGTACGTCGGTGGGCAGAACCTCGCCCGCGGGTACCTCGGACAGCCCGGGATGACAGCCGACCGCTTCCTCCCGGATCCGTTCTCCGGGCGACCGGGCGCTCGGATCTACAAGACCGGAGACCGCGCGGCGCGACGGACGGACGGCCAGCTCGAGTTCCGCGGCCGGACGGATCACCAGGTGAACGTCCGGGGTCACCGGATCGAACTCGGCGAGGTCGAGAACGTCCTCCTGGAGGTGGACGGTGTGCGTGCCTCGTTGGCGATGGTGACCGGTGCAGGGTCCGGGGCGTCCTTGGTGGCGTTCGCGGCATCGGACCGATCCGGCCAGGAGCTCCTCGCAGACCTCGCCGAACGACTGCCGCCGCACGTTCTGCCGTCCCGCCTGGTCTCCCTCGCCTCCCTCCCGGTGAACCGCCATGGCAAGGTCGATCGACCACGTCTCGTCGAGCTGTTGGGCGAGGCGGACCGAGAAGAGGTGGCCTTGCAGGGCAGCGCCGAGGTCGCTCTCGGTGCCGTGTGGAGCGAAGTCCTCGGCCGTCCGGTGGGTGCTCGGACTTCGTTCCTCAGTCTGGGAGGGACGTCCCTGCAGGCCGTCCGGGTGGCTGCCGCGATCCGCAGGGAACTCGGCGACGTCGTCAGCGTGTCCGACTTGCTGAGCAACGCGACGATCCGGGACCTGGCGGAGCGCACCGCGTCGTCAGGTCGTGCACCCGCCGCGGGACTGCCTGAGCTGACGCACCGCAGCAGCGCGCCGAGCCGCCCGGCGTCGCCGAACGAGGAGAGCATCTGGCTCCAGGCCGCGATCGATCCTCGCGCTTCGGTCGCGTACAACGAGACGATCGCCGCCCGTGTCGGGGCCCAAGCGGACCTCGTCAGGCTGCAGTCAGCGCTGGATGTCATCGTCTCCGAGCACGAAGCGTTCCGCTCGTCGTTCCACCTCCGGAACGACGAGCTCGTGGTCGACATCGCACCCGTTCGCCGCCTACGGATCGAGGAGCACGACGTCTCGTCCGACGCCGACCCCGAGCGCGCGGCGCTGGACGTGCTGCAGGAACGGGCTGCAGCACCGTTCGACCTGGAGACCGCCCCGCTGCTGCGAGCGACCGTCATTCACACCGGTGACCGCGAGCACGTCGTCGCCTGGACCGCGCACCACCTGGTCATCGATGCCCTCGGCTTCGACGAGTTCGACCGTGTGCTGGCAGAGGCCTTCGATCGGACTCGCCGATCGACGTCGGCGGAGGAACGTCGCGCACAGCTGGAGCCGTCGATCTCCCCGTCGGACCTCGCCGTGTGGCGGAGACGGCTCGAGACCGATGCGTCCTCGGACCACCAGGCGCAGGAGATCGCGCGGATGCTCGAGGGTGTGTCCACGGTGCTCCCCCCGCTCCGGGCAGCCGCGACGTCCGACTACACCTACCGAGGTTCGTTCGTCAGCATGCGCGTGCCGGCAGCTGTCCGCGCTCGGCTCGACGAGCGCGCACGTGCCGTCGGCGTCACGCAGTTCGTCGTGATCGCCGCGGCAGCCGGCATGGCGGTCGCCACGGCGACGGGTACGACCGACATCGCACTCGCGGCGCCGCTGGCGGGGCGCCCGACGCTCGGTGCTGAGCGTTCGGTGGGCTACTTCGCGAACACCGCTCTGCTTCGCCTTCGTTTCTCGGAGCGTGACGAGATCATCGATGTCCTCCGGTCATTCGCGGGTGGTGTCTCGGCCGCCATCGAGCGCCAGTACGTTCCGCTCCGCGCCGTACTCGACCGGGTCGAGGGCAGCCGGGCGCTGGCGGGTCGTCCCGTCGCCCAACTCGTCGTCGCGGACCAGGGGCCGCGACGCCCGAATGCCGCACTCGGTTCCGCCCCGATCGAACCCCTTCCGTTCTCCAACGGAACCAGCCGCACCGACCTGTCCTTCGAAGTGCACCAAGAGGACGACGGGATCGTCATCGACCTCATCTGGTCCGAAGACACGGTCGGGGAGCGGCTGGCCGAGCAGATCCTCGCAGCGATGCACGACGTCCTGCACCGGGTGACCTCGCTCCCGCTCTCCGTGACGGTCGCCGAGGCGACCGCTGGCGTCGACGTCCGGTGGACTGCTCCGCGCGAGTGGACGACGGTTTCGGCGTGACACGGATGAGCGGGCACCTGATCGAGCGTGCAACGGCCGCAGGACACGAAGAGCACTGTCGGCAGCTCCGCGGGGACGGCCCGGCTCACCAGCAGGCCGTTCCCACCGGTTCCGCGTCCTCGATCGCGAGGCCGACGTCGCAGAGAAGCTGCACCGCGACGGCGGACCGGAACGGCACGCGTTGAGCTGGGCGGTCCTCGGCAGCGATCGGGGCCCCAGCCCGCCCAGACCACAGACCGGTGGATCGCCAGCACTCGCTTCCACCGCGCAGCGCTGCACCGGAGCCCCATCGGCGGTCGGAAACCAGTCGGCTGACGCGCACCCCGACCGCGAAGATGGCATCGGTGTCGGCACCGTGTGACGCCCCCGGTCGATTACAACGTTGACGTGACGTTTCCAGCGCTGTAAACATGACCAGGCGCGAGGGAGCGCACGAGGGAGCAGCAATGGTCGGCAGCAGGACAGGGTCCATCGGGACGACACTCGGACGGCGGGGGTTCCTCGCCGGGGCAGCGGGCGGGATCGCCCTCGGGACGTTGGCGTTGGCAGGGTGCGCGACCCCTGGCCAGGCCGCAGCGGGCGGCACCACGCTCCGCTTCTACGAGCAGAAGCAGGAGGTGATCGCCTACTTCGACGAGCTCCTCCGCCGCTTCGAACGCGAGCACGCCGGCGTCTCCGTGGTCCACGACAGCACGACCGCGATCGCACCGCAGTTCGTCCGCGGCCAGCCGGCCGACGTCGGGTGCTTCAACGACAACCTCGAGCTCGCCCGGTACGTCGAGCGCGGCGTGCTCCGCGACCTCAGCGACCTGCCGTCCGCGGACCGCATCCGGCCGAGCATCGCCGAGCTCGGCGACCAGTACGCGAAGTACCCCGGACGTGTCAGCGTGCTGCCGTACTCACTGGCCGCCGCCGGCGTCATCTACAACAAGAAGATCTTCGCCGACCACGGCCTGCCGGTCCCGACGACGTGGCACGAGTTCGTGGACGTGTGCACCGAGCTGCAGAAGGCCGGGATCACGCCGGTCTACGCCACCGACCGCGACACGTGGACGCTCTGGCAGGGGCTGTTCGACTACTCGGTGGGCAGCCTGGTCGACACCGGGGAGTTCTTCCGGAAGATGAAGGCGATCGGGCCCAACGTCGGTCCGGACTCCGAGGTGTCGTTCGAGCAGACGTTCGCGGTGCCGATGGAGCGCGCGAAGACCATCTCGTCGTTCTTCAACCCCGACCACGCCACCCGCTCCTACGCCGACGGCAACCTGGCGTTCGGACAGGGCAAGGCGGCGATGTACCTGCAGGGACCGTGGGCACTCGGACAGATCGCGCTCATCGACGACAAGCTCGAGGTCGGCACCTTCGCACTCCCCGTCTCGAACGACCCCGCCGACCGGAAGGCTCGGGTGAACGTCGACCTCGGCCTCTGGATCCCGGAGGCCAGCGCGCACGTCGACGACGCCCGGGACCTCGTCGAGTTCCTCATGCAGGACGAGGTCATCGACTCGTACAACAGCGACAACCTGGCGTACTCCACCCGGAAGGGTGCACCGGCGCAGACGGACGAGCGGCTCGCCGGCCTGCAGCAGTACGTCGACGACGCCGCGTTCTACCAGGGCGCCGGCACCTTCATCCCGACCTCGATCCCGCTCGGGAACTACCTGCAGTCCGCGATCCGGAGCGGTGACTTCACCTCGATGCTGCGGCGACTCGACGCGGACTGGCGGCGGCTCGCCGGCCGGTCGGCGACGGTCTGAGCCCGGCGACCAGGACCCCAGGAGCGATCATGACCATGCAGACCCCACTCGCCCGCGAGACCGACCAGCCAGCACCCGGCCCGGCAACGGCGGCCACCCGCGTGCACCGTCGCGTCGGCTCGCTGCACCGCACGGAGCCGATGTACTACTTCTTCGTGGTGCCGGCCCTCGTGCTCTTCACCGCGTTCGTCGTCGCGCCCGCGTGTGTCGGCATCTTCTACAGCTTCACCGACTACCTCGGCTTCGGCGCGTGGCACTTCCTCGGACTCGAGAACTACAAGGCGCTCGTGTCCGACCCGTCGATCCTCGCCTCGTACGGGTTCACGCTCGGCTTCGCGCTCGTCACCGTCGTCGCCACGCAGGTCATCGCGCTCGCGCTGGCGATCGGTCTGACGAAGAAGGTCAAGTTCGCCGCCGGGCTCCGCTCGGTGTTCGTCATCCCGATGGTGGTCTCCGGCATCATCGTCGCGTACGTCTTCAACTACCTCTTCTCGAACACGCTTCCCGCGCTCGCGACCTCGGTCGGCTTCGGCCCGCTCGAGCAGAGCATCCTCGGCGACCCGAACCTCGCCTGGTTGTCGATCGTGATCGTGTCCGCCTGGCAGACCGTGCCCGGGGCGCTCCTGGTCTACACCGCGGGGCTCACGTCGATCCCGAACGACCTGTACGAGGCGAGTGCGCTCGACGGTGCCGGTGCGTGGAAACAGCTGCGCTCGATCACGCTCCCCCTCATCAGCGGGTTCATCGTGATCAACACGGTGCTCGGTGTGAAGGGCTACCTCGGCGCCTACGACGTGATCGTCGGCCTCACCGGCGGTGGCCCGGGCACCGCGACGAGCAGCGTCGCGATGACGATCTTCGGTGGGTTCACCGGCGGCGACTACGCCTACCAGATGGCCAACGCGACCGTCTTCTTCATCATCACCGTCCTCATCTCCGTGCTGCAGCTCGCGGCGACCCGTGGAAGGAACCTGCGACTCGCATGACCGCCGTCGACACCCGCACCCCAGTCCCCCGCACCACACCGACCGACCCCGGCAAGCCGCCCCGCCGCCGTGGACGCTTCGGCCGGATCAACTGGCCGCTGACGATCCTGCTCGCGGTCGCGTCCCTGACCGTCCTCGTGCCGCTCTACGTCACCGTGGCGATGGCGTTCAAGACGAGCGCGCAGTCGGTGGACGGCAACGCCCTGTCCCTGCCCGCGCCGTTCAACCCGGCGAGCTTCGTCGAGGCGTGGCAGCTGACGCGCTTCCCCGTCTCGTTCTCAGTCTCCGTCGGCGTCGCCGCGCTCACCGTCGTCGCGACCCTGCTGCTCAGCTCCTTCGCGTCGTACGCGATCGTGCGGAACTGGCACAAGCGGTTCTTCCGGTGGTCCTTCGTCTACCTGCTCGCGGCGATGTTCCTGCCGTTCCCGGTCATCGCACTCCCGCAGATCAAGCTCACGGCGCAGCTCGGCCTCGACAACCCGATCGGCGTCGGGATCCTGCACGCCATGTTCCAGCTGTCGTTCAGCGTGCTCCTCTACTCGGCGTACCTCCGGTCCATCCCGGTCGAGCTCGAGGAGAGCGCCCGCATCGACGGGGCGAGCACGTGGCAGATCTTCTGGCAGATCATCCTGCCGCTGCTCGCGCCGATGAACGCCACGGTCGGCATCTTCGCCTTTCTCGCCTCGTGGAACGACTTCATGCTGCCGTCGCTCATCACGGCCGACCCGACGATGCAGACGCTGCCGGTCGTGCAGAACATCTTCCAGAGCAAGTTCGGCACGAACTACAACGTGGCGTTCGCGTCCTACCTGATGGCGATGGCGCCGACGATCATCGTGTACCTGTTCGCCCAGCGCTGGGTGATCTCGGGTGTGACCCAGGGAGCGGTGAAGAACTGATGGCATCGACTGAGACCCAGGCCACCGCGGACGTGATCCGCCCCTTCCCCGGCGCAGCACCCCGCGCCGACCCGGCCGCCACGATCACGGGCGACCACTGGCGTGTGACCGTGCTCGCCGACGGGGTGTTCCGCGTCGAGTGGAGCGACGACGGCGCGTTCGAGGACCGCGCCTCGACGTTCGCGCTCCGGCGCGACCTGCCGGTCCCGGCCCACACCGTGGAACGGACCGCGGCGGGCGGCGTCGTCGTCACCACAGCCTGCGCCCGCCTGCGCTACGACGGCCGCCCCTTCTCGCCCGGCGGCTTCACCGTCGAGACCCTCGGCCCGGACGCGAACCGGTGGCGGTGGGGCCAGGAGCCGCGCGACCTCGGCGGCACCGGACGCACCCTCGACGACGTTGACGGTCGGATGCCCCTCGAGTCCGGCGTCCTCGCCCGCGACGGCATCACCGTCCTCGACGACTCCGAGTCGTTCCTGTTCGAGGACGACGGCTGGATCGGCACGCGGGTCCCCGGCCGCTGTGACGTCACCGTGTTCGCCTACGGTCGCGACTACGAGGCAGCGCTGTACGCCTTCCACGCGGTCTCCGGGGCGCCGTCCCTCCTGCCACGCTGGGCGCTCGGGAACTGGTGGAGCCGGTACCACCCGTACACGGACACCGAGTACCTGGCCCTGGTCGACCGGTTCGCCGACGAACGACTGCCGTTCTCAGTCGCCGTCATCGACATGGACTGGCATCGCGTCGACTCCGTCCCGGAGCGGTTCGGCAACGGCTGGACCGGCTACTCGTGGGAGCCGTCGCTGTTCCCCGACCCGGCCGCCTTCCTGGGTGCCCTCCACGAGCGGGGCATGCGGACGACCCTCAACCTGCACCCGGCCGACGGGGTGCGCGCGTTCGAGGACGCCTACCCCGCGGTGGCCGCAGCGATGGGGATCGATGCCGCATCCGAGGAGCCCGTCGCCTTCGACCCGACCGACCGCCGGTTCCTCGAGACCTACTTCGCGGACCTGCACCACCCGCTCGAGGAGCAGGGCGTCGACTTCTGGTGGATCGACTGGCAGCAGGGTCGCACCACGAGCATGCCCGGCGTCGACCCGCTGTGGCTGCTCAACCACTTCCACCACCTCGACTCCGCCCGCGACGGCGGTGCCGGCATGACGTTCTCGCGCTACGCGGGCCCCGGCAGCCACCGCTACGCTGTCGGGTTCTCCGGCGACGCCGTGGTCTCGTGGGCCTCCCTGGCGTTCCAGCCCGAGTTCACCGCCACCGCCGCGAACATCGGGTATGGCTGGTGGAGCCACGACATCGGTGGGCACACCCGCGGTGTCCGCGACGACGAGCTGACGACCCGGTGGGTGCAGTTCGGGGTGTTCTCGCCGATCATGCGGCTGCACTCCGCCAACAACCCGTTCATCCGGAAGGAGCCGTGGGCTTTCCCCGCCGAGGCCCGCGACGCGATGGGCGAGGCGCTGCGGTTCCGCCACCGCCTGATCCCCTACCTCCACACCATGAACCACCGCGCCGCCGCCGGCACCGCGCTGGTGCGGCCGGTCTACCACCTGGAGCCGCACCGCGACGAGGCGTACGGGGTGCCGAACGAGTACGCGTTCGGCAGCGAACTGCTCGTCGCGCCGATCGTGGAGCCGCGTGATCGGGAGTCTCTGCTCGGTCGCGCCCGCGCCTGGCTGCCGCCCGGCACCTGGACGGACGTCTTCACCGGCACGACCTACGTCGGCGACCGCCGGGTCGAGCTGCACCGCGGCATCGAGGGCATCCCGGTGCTCCTCCGCGCCGGCGGGATCCTGCCGCTCGCCGCCGAGGACGAGGTCGACGCCACCGTCAACCCGGCTGCACTCGAGGTGCTCGTCGCCCCCGCTGCGTCCGGGTCGTTCACCCTCGTCGAGGACCGCGAGGACACACCCGACTCGGTCTGCACCACCCGGCTGACGTGGGACGCGGACGCGTCCGTCTTCCGGATCGAGGCCGCAGCGGGCGACCGGACGACTGTGCCCGCCCTCCGGCGCTGGCGGATCACGTTCATCGCCGCACCGGCCGCGGGGCAGCCGGTGGACGAGCAGGGGCCGGACCGCTTCTCCGTCGACCTCGACGTCGTCACCGCGAACGGCGCGGTCCTCACCCTCACCGGGGCGCCGCGCGTGGGCGTCGACGCCCGCGACGGTGCCCGCCGTCTGCTGGAACGCGCTCAGGCCGGCAATCCCGAGAAGCTCGAGGCCTGGCGCGTGGTCGCGCGCGACGCGCCGCGCGCGGACCGCATCGCCGAGCTCGCGAGCGTCGACCTCCCGGTCTCCGTCCGCGACGCTCTGGTCGAGCTGCTCGGCAGCGTGCACCCGGGTACGGACTGACGGTGTGACGGGCTGGAGGCGCGGGGCGGCCCCGCCACGCGCCTCCAGTCAGTCGACGGATCCGTCCGCGTACGGCGCGCTCTCGCCCACCACGAGACGGTGCCCGACGGTGACGAGGCGGCCGGCCGCGTCGTCACCGTCGATGCGTGCCAGCAGCAGGTCAAGTGCGGACTCGGCCAGGGCGACGGTGTCCGGCGCGACCGAGGTGAGGCTCGGCGCGAGGCTCGCCGCGAGGCCGAACCCGTCCCACCCGACGACCGCGACGTCGCCCGGTGCCTCCAGCCCGCGCAGGCGCATCGCGCGGAGCGCGCCGATGGCCGCGAGATCGTCGCGGCAGAGCAGTCCGTCGACGTCGAGCCCCGCGTCGAGCGCGGCACCGAAGGCGGCTTCGGCGCCCGCCGCGTCACCGACCGAACGCGCGACGAGGAGCCCGTCGTCCGACGCGAGGCCCGCCCGTTCCAGCCCGGCGCGGTAGCCGTCCAAGCGGAAGGCCGACGTCCGCGACGCCGGCCCTGTCTCGTGTCCGAGGAACCCGATGCGCCGCCGACCGAGGGCGGCCAGGTGGCCGACCGCCTCGGCCGCTGCGCCGACGTTGTCGATCACCACCTGGTCGGAGCACGCCGGCCGCAGGTCCTCGCCGAGGAATACGACCATCGTGTCCCCGCGGATGCCGTCGATGTACTCCGGTGTGAGCACCTGCGGGTGGATCACGACGCCGTCCACCACGCCGGCTTCACGCCCGCGGACCGCCGATCGTTCGCCGTCCGCCGTGCCGCCGGTCTCCTCGAGGAGCAACTGGTACCCGCGATCCGCGCAGACCCGTGAGAACACGTGGGCGAGCTCGGCGAAGTACGGACGCCGCAGGTCCGGGAACGCGAACGCCAGCATGTTCGACCGGCCCGTCGCGAGGCTGCGGCCGGAGACGTTCGGGCGGTACCCGAGCTCGTCCACCGCTGCCTGTACGCGGTCGCGCATCGACACGCTGACGTGCCGGTAGCCGCGGACCACGTTGGACACGGTCTTCATCGACACACCGGCGTGATCAGCGACGTCCTGCAGCGTGACCTTGCCCACGAGGGCAACCGTACCGGGCTCCGTGTGGCGGCTCCACCACCGTGACTACTGCACGCCCGCCCCTCGCCGGACACGGATGGCGGCGGCCTCGAACGGCGCCAGCGACGTCGTCGCGACGGTGCCGTGCAGCGCGACCGGGGCGCCCGTGTCGTCGCCGAGGTAGGTCGTCCGGGCCGCTGCACGGACTGGGACGCCGAAGGTGAGCTCGACGTCGACGGGGACGTCCGCGAACGACTGGAGCCGGACGATCGAGGTCGCGTCGTCCCCCGCGACGACCGAGACGAGCCGGACGCGGGGATCGCTGATCGTGAGGAGCTCCGCTGTGGGTGTACCCGCGCCGCCGGTGCCGGATGCGGGCACGGCGGCGAGGGGCCGCACCAGGTCCGCGGTCGTCTGCACCGCGACCGCCTCGACGGGCTCGGCCGCGTGGGACCGGACGCCGATCGCGTACTCGAAGGTCGCGGTGAAGCCCTGCTCGATCGGGAAGTTCGTGTCCCACACGTTGTTGTGCAGCCACGAGTACACGGTCGCCGCCCGTGCCGGACTCGTGCTCGCCGGGAACGGCGCGTACGGCAGGGAGATGGTGCCGGGGTGCACGAGCGGCGCGTCCTTCGTCACCCACACCACCGCGTCGTCGCCGTTCTGCACGCTGACCCAGTTCCGCACGGCACGCATGTGCTGCGGGGCACCCGGGACGTGCGCCAGACCGTCGCCGGTGACACCGCCTGACACCTCGTACCGGACGACCGGCTCGGTCGCCGCGAACGGGAAGGCGAAGAAGGCGCTCTCCTTCGTCCGGGTGACCGGCTTCTCGAGACGGTTCTCGATGCGCAACCGGGGCTCGTCGTGGCGAAGCCGGAGCGTGACCGTCACGCTGTCCACTCCGGCGGCCGCGAACCGGTAGACCAGCCGTTCCTCGACGGCGTCCGACACCCGCTCCACCAGTACCGCGGGGCCGCCGGTGGTGCGACTGGCGAGGAGCTCGAGGCGGTCCGAGCTCCACAGCTTGTTCGACAGGTGGTTCACCCCTGCGCCGGACGAGCCGTACTCGTCGTAGACGTAGCCGTTGAAGCCGGCCGGGGCACCCTGCTCGACGATCTCCCGACCAGTCGCCAGCTCGACGACGGACCGGACCGTCGAGGTCCGCGGGTCGACGGCGACGCGGAGGAACGCGTTCTCGAGGGTGAACAGGTCTGCGGCCGGCGTAGTCAGTGCCTCGTGGGTCCGCGACCCCTCGGGCGCGCTCTCGGACGGCAGCACGTCGATCCGGACGAACCCGAACGCCGGGACGTCGCTGACCTGCACGGCGACCCACCGTCCGGACTCGCGGTGCAGCGAGTTCGACTGCGGTTCGAGCACGAGGCCGAGCAAGTCGCCGGTCCGTGCGTCGCGCACGGCGACGTCCGCGTCGAGCGGCACCGTCGACTCCTTCAGCAGGAAGCGGACGACGCCGGTCCGAACGGCCCCGGAGGCGTTCGCGACGACGATCGACACGAGGGCGTCGTCGGGTGCGGTCACGGTGTCGGCCAGGTAGACCAGCGCGTGCTCCTCGAGGTCACGGCCGCGCTGGTGGCCGGTCAGTGCCTGGCCGACCTTCCACTGCCACTGGCGCTCGCCCGAGTCGTAGCCCTCGTCACCGTGGGTCCACGAGTTGCTCGCGCCCCACGTGTGCTCGTTGAACATCGAGATCGCGTCGTACGCGCTGTCCGAGTCCGCACGCTCGGACGGGACCGCCTGCCCACCGAGCCAAGCGGCTGCCTGCGAGAAGGAACGGGCATCGCCCACCGTGGCCTGCGCTTCGCGGGTGAGTGCCAACGGGACGGCCGCAGAGCCGACGCCCTCGACCCACCAGTCGCCCCAGTCGCCCTCGACCGTGATCAGCTCGTCGCCGTGCCGGGCCTCTGCCTCGGCGAAGAAGTCCTCGTTCGTCGACACGCGCAACGTCGGGGACGTCCACGTCTCGTTCCAGCGGCGGACGACCTCGGAGAGGTGCAGTCGGGCGGGGCCGTTGTCGCCCATGAATCCCTGCGTGCGGAGGTGCAGGACCTCCCACGGGTAGCCCGGACGCCCCTCGGCTTCCTCGCCGTGCGCGCCGAACACCCCGGGCGGGAATGGGTACCCACGGGTCGCGAGCGCGGTCAGGTACGCGGGCAGGTACGTCTCGGCGACCTCGTACGACTCGGTGAGGCCGACCATCGGCCCCTCCATGTACGCCAGGCCGTGCGGGCTGTCGGTCATCCACACGATGACCGAGTTGCCGGCGGGCGTCCGCCAGCGGAACAGCCGCGGCAAGTCGAGCGCACCGTTCTGGTGCGGCATCGAGCGCCCGGCCCAGTTGTGGGCAACGGCGAGGTACCGGACTCCCACCTCCTGCAGCGCGTCGGGCAGGCCGGCGACCTGGCCGGGGACGTCGGTCTGCATCGCCGTCGTGAAGTCGATGCCGTACTGCTCGCGGATGCGACGGGCCTCGCGGAGGAGCTCGTGCAGCTCCTCGGTCGAGCAGGTGTCGGTGTGCAGGTTGTACGGCATCGCGCTGAGACCGATCGAGCCCTGCTGCACGAGCCGGACGAACTCGGCGACCTTCGCCGCGGGGCGGTGCCGCTCCCAGTCCGCGAAGGCCCAGAGCGCCTCGACGTTCCACCGGAACCGGGCGGCGTCCGGCCACTCGCTGGTGGCTGCGGCCAGCTCGACGGCGGAGTCGAGGTAGGACCGTTGCGCGGAGATCACCGTGGTCTGCGGGTCGGTGTACCCGAAGTCGAAGTGCGAGTGGTGCACGACGTGCACGGACCAGTCGCGCTGCGGCTGCAGCACGAACGAGATCGTCTCGACGCCGAGGTCCGGCAGCGCCAGGGTGACCTCGGTCGGCTCGTCGACCGCACGGACGAGCAGCCGGACCGACTCGGCGTCCGGCGCCGGGGCGGTACCGACGACGAGGTCGCCTGACGGTCCGGTGAGGGTGACGCCGTCGGCGGCGGGGAGTTGCCCGTCGACCAGCAGGCGCACGGCCTGCACGGGGACGCCGTCGCGGTCGGTCTTCAGCGGCTCGGGCAGGACCCGGACGTGCACGCCCCCGACGACGGCGGTCGCGACGGTGGCGCGCTCGAGGAGTCCGGCGCGGGCCTCCAGGTGCGACCAGGGCTGGGCGGAGACGAGGGCGGGTTCGGTCATCGGAGCAGGGCTTCCTTCGGTGGTCGGAGCAGGGAGCGGGTCGAGGGATGGGTCAGGCCGTCGGGTTCAGGCCGTCGAGTTCAGGCCGTCGGGTTCAGGCCGCGGGCGAAGAACCGTTGGAACGCGAAGAACACGATGATCGTCGGCAGGGACGCGACGAGCGCCCCGGCGAGCGCCACCGGCGGCCCGTACGTGGAGTAGTTGCCGGTCAGGTCGGCCAGTGTTGCCATGACTGGTCGGATGTTCGGGCTCGAGGACAGGGTCAAGCCGAACAGCAGGTCGTTCCAGATCCAGGTGAACTGGAACACGAACGCGGCGAGGAGCGCACTCGTCGACAGCGGCAGGTGGACCTGGAAGAACATGCGGACCCACCCGGCTCCGTCGAGCGACGCCGCCTCGCGCACCTCGTTCGGCAGGCCGGTCATGTGGCCGCGCACCACGAAGAACGCGAACGGGATCGTCAGCGCGACGTAGACGAGGAGCATGCCGTACTGCGTGTCGAACAGCGATGCCGCGGCGTACCCGGTGAACAGCGGCGACAGGAAGGCCTGCAGCGGCAGGATCGTGCCGATGTAGATCACCCAGAACCAGAACGTCGGGCGCTTCACGGGCATGATCGTCACCGCGAACGACGCCAGGGCAGCGATGAACACCGCGGCACCGGCGCCGACGACGGAGTAGAGCAGGCTGTTCAGCATGCCCTGCCCGACGTTCGCGTTCTGGAAGGCCGTGGCGATGTTGTCGAACAGCGACCACGAGGTCGGCCACCACGACGGGGTTCCCGAGTAGTCGGCGCTCTTCGTGAACGCGTTGACCACGAGCAGGTACGACGGGATCAGCCAGATCAGCGACACGACCGTCAGCACGACGGCCAGGATGCGGCGAGAGGTCTTCGTCATCGGACGGCTCCGTCTAGTCGGTGGGTCGGAGTTGCCGGCGGAGGTACGCCCACGAGGCCACGACGACCACGAGCGTCAGGAACACGGCGACCGCCGCACCCGATCCGTACCGCGAGAGCGTGAACGTCTCGCGGTACATGGTGAGCGCGAGCGTCTCGGACGCCGTCCCCGGGCCGCCGTTCGTCAGCAGCAGCACCTGGTCGAAGACCTTCAGGCTGCCGACGATCGAGATCCCCACCACGACGACGGTCATCGGGCGCAGCTGCGGGAACGTCACCGCCCAGAACAGCCGCCATCCGGAGGCACCGTCGATCTGTGCGGCCTCGAGCGTGTTCGGTGGGATCGACTGCAGCCCGACGAGGAACAGGATCACGCAGGCACCGGTGGCCTGCCAGGTCGTCGCGACGATCATCATCACGGTGTTCAGCGGCCACTGCAGCAGCCACTGCGAGACGAGCCCGTCGAGGCCGACCATCCGCAGGAGCGTGTCCAGACCGCCGTCCGTCGAGAGCATGAACGTCCACACCACGGCGGTCGCCGAGCCGGAGATCGCGTACGGCAGCACGATCGCGAACCGCGCGAGGCCGCCGAGCCCCAGCTTCCACGTGCCGACGGCGATCGCGAGACCGATCCCGACCGGCAGCAGCAGCGTGCCGACGACCCAAAGGAACGTGTTCAGCACGGACTGGCCGAACGCGGGGTCGGCGAACATCGCGCGGTAGTTCTCGATCCCGACCCAGCTCCGGGTGAACCCGTTGTCGTTGAAGAAGCTGCGGTAGATCGTGAACAGGAACGGGACGACGAGCAGCGCGACCACCAGCACGACGGACGGGGCGAGGAACGCGCCGCCGGTGAGGCGGGCCCTGAGCGGTGACCGTTTCGGGAACGCGGGCCGACGTCGGTCGGTGGGCCGGGCCTCCTGGTCGAGCACCGTGTCGGGGACGGGCGGTTGTGTGAGCGTCATGCGTCGTTCCAGGTCTTCCACTCGGTCACTGCTCGGTTCTGCATGGAGCGCAGGGTGGCGGCACCGTTCGACTTCGAGGGGTTCACCATGAAGGACCCGAGATCCTGCACGTTGCCCTCGATGAGCGGCGTGGGCGAGGCTTCCCAGTAGCGGGTGAGCTCGACGGGGCGGGTGTCGGCGATGTCCTTCGCCAGGACCTTCACGAGGTTCGACTTCGGCAGCGCGTGCGGGTTCGGACTGGTGTCGCCGAGGAACCCGACCCATGCCGTCTGCACGTCGGTCGCGAGCCAGTTCTCCGCGACCTCGACCGCTGCACGGTGCCGGTGCGCCTTGACCGGGACCGACAGCGATCCGCTCTCGACGACGATCGCCGGTGCCGCAGACCCTCGCGGCGGGACCCGGAAGAACCCGATGTCCGCGTCGCTCAGCCCGGCGGCGAGGAGCGTGTTCGCGAACCACGTGCCGTAGAGCATCATGCCGAATTTGCCCTGCTTCACGAGGCCGGGCAGGTCGTTCGACGTGACGTCCGGCGCCGAGAAGAACCCGTCGGCGTACATCGAGGACCAGAGGTCCATCGCCTGCTGCGCCGGGGCCTCCGTGTAGCTCGCCTTGTCCGTCGTGACGGCCTTGTAGTAGTCCGGGTCGATCGAGGCGAGCAGCTGCATGAACCAGATCTCGGCCTCCCACGTGGTGGCACCCGGGGAGAGGAACGGGGTGATGCCGGCGTCCTTGAGCCGCTGCGCCGCGTCGAGCATCTCGTCGAAGGTCGTCGGCACCTCGATCCCGTGCTCGGCGAACGCCTTCTTGCTGTAGAACACGGCGTAGTAGCTCTTGTAGAGCGGGACGCCGTAGGCCTTGCCGCGGTAGCTGAACGACTCGCGCTGCGCCGGGTCCACCCACCCGCGCTCGACGGCGGCGTCCCACACGGGGTTGAGGTCGGTCAAGATGTCGGCGCGGGCGATGTCCTGCAGCCGGTACCCGTTCGTCCACTTGATGAGGTCGGTGGTGCTGTCGGTCTGCGCCGTCATGCGGATGACCTGCGTGTAGTTGTTCACGCTGGCGATCGACCGCGACGTGATGCGGTACCCGATGCGCTTCGCGAGCACCGCGGATGCCGCGGCGTACCCGGGACCCCACGTGGGGTTGTCGCTGTTCAGGGTGACCGTGCCCGGTGCGGACGGCTGCGTGTCGGAGCCCCTGGCACAGGCGGCCAGGGTCATGGCGAGCAGGCCGCCGCCGCCCAGCGCGAGCGCGGTGCGTCGGGTCACGGCAGGCCCCCTGGTGAACGGGTTGGGCATCGGGCGTTCCATTCGACGGTGAATTGATAACGTTACCAACCGGAGCATACACGGCGCCGGACCAGCCGCAAGAGGGATGTCCGGTATACAGGGACACATGCAGGCAGCCGCGGGGTCCGGACCGAACCGGAAGCCCGCGATGACCGTGAAGGACATCGCGCGGGTGGCGGAGGTCAGCCCGATGACGGTCTCTCGGGTGCTCTCCGGCGGCAAGAACGTGCGACCCGCGCTCCGGGAACACGTCGAACGCGTCATCGCGGAGGTCGGCTATCACCGGAACGAGAACGCACGGAGCCTCCGTCCCGGACAGCGCTCCGGGCTCGTCGGCGTGATGATCACGAACATCGGCAACCCGTACTACGCCGGCGTCGTGCAGGGCATCGAGCAGGTCGTCGCGGGTACCGGTCGCCGCATCCTGGTCGGCACGACCAACGAGGACCCGGACCTCGAGCGGCAACTCCTCTCGGACTTCCTCGGCCGGCAGGTCGAGGGGCTCATCGTGGTCCCGGCCGGACCGGACGCCGACCGGTTCGCAGCCGACCGCCTCCACGACGTCCCGCTCGTCCTCGCCTCGCGCACCGTCGAGGACGTCGCCGCCGACGCCGTCCTGATCGACGACGTGCACGGCGCGCGGGATGCGACCTCGCTCATGCTCGACGACGGGCACCTCCGGATCGCGTTCCTCGGCAACAAGGTCACGGTGTCGACCGGGCAGCGCCGGCTCGCCGGCTTCCGGAGCGCCTTCGCCGCACACGCGGTGACACCCGATGAGGCCCTTGTCATCCTCGAGCTGCAGGACACCGACACGGCCGAGCGTGCGATGCGCCGACTCCTCGCCCTGCCCGAGCCGCCGACCGCCGTGTTCGCCGCGAACAACCGGATCAGCGTCGGTGCGATCCGGGCGATCGCCACGGCCGTCCGCGACGGGACGATCACCTCGCCGCCACGCCTGTTCGCCTTCGACTCGTTCGACTTCGCGGACATGGCGCCAATCGCGTTGTCCGTGATCGATCACGATCCGGCGGAGCTTGGCCGTGTCGCGGCGCGGATGCTGCTGTCGCGGCTCGACGGCTCCGCCGACGGCGAGCCACCCCGGCTGGTCGAGCTGCCGGTGCGCATCGTCCACCACTGAGCGCGGGGTCGGTTCGCGCCCGACTTCCGGCTTCTGACTTCCGTCCTCCTGGCTCCGGCTTCCGGGTTCCGCCCGGTCCGTCCCGGTCGATCTGGAGGCTCGGCTTGCGTCCCAGCATCGCTTCCGCGGTAGGGTTGGTAACGTTATCAGCGCGAAAGGGGCCCCATGTCCACCTTCCTGCCCACCGGGGTGACCGTCGGCCAGTACGACAAGGCACCCACCATCGACCTCCCGCCGGGACACGCTGCCTGGAGCGGCACGGCAACGTGGGAGCAGCTCGCTGCGCGCCTCTCCGGTCAGCAGGTCATGGCAGTGGACACGTACCCGGGGAGCGACCTGGACGGCCTACGCCGCGAACTCGCGGCCGTCGTCCCTGATGCGCTCCTCATCGACGTCGAAGTCGCCGCGGCCCTGCCGACTCCCGTCATCGAGGAGCGCATCGCTGCGAACCTCACCGACGACCGCGTCTTCGGCGTCCTCGGGCACCAGGTGCTCACCGACTTCTACGACGCGTCTCGCCTCGCAGACGTCGCCGAGCAGATCAGCGCCACCATGGGTCCCGTCGTGGTCTTCGGTTGGGGCGCGACGCTCGTGCCGACGGCGTTCGACACGGTGGTGCTCGCCGACCTGGCGCGCTGGGAGATCCAGCGCCGGCAGCGGGCCGGAGCGCCGAACTGGCGGGCGGACAACGCCGACGAGGACCAGCTCCGCAAGGTCAAGCGCGGCTACTTCGTCGAGTGGCGCGTCGCCGATCGGCACAAGCGCGACCTGTTCGACCGGATCGACCTGGTCCTCGACGCGAACGGCTCGATGGCGGACGCGAAGCTCATCACGGCCGAGACCTTCCTCGCGGGCCTCGAGCTCGCGAGCCGTCGCCCCTTCCGTGTCGTCCCCTTCTTCGACCCTGGGGTGTGGGGCGGGCAGTGGATGAAGGAGGTCCTCGAGGTCGGGGACGCCGACAACTACGCCTGGTGCTTCGACTGCGTCCCCGAGGAGAACAGCCTGCTGTTCCGCATCGGCGACACGGTCGTCGAGCTCCCGGCGCTCGACCTGGTCTTCCGGCACCCGCGCGAGCTGCTCGGGGCGAAGACGTACGCCCGGTTCGGTGCGGAGTTCCCGATCCGATTCGACTTCCTCGACACGATGGCCGGCGGCAACCTCTCGCTGCAGGTGCACCCGCTGACCGACTACATGCAGAACGTCTTCGGCATGCCCTACACGCAGGACGAGAGCTACTACATGCTCGACGCGGCAGAGGACGCCGTCGTGTACCTCGGCGTCCGGGACGACGCCGACCCCCAGGCCATGCAGGCCGCACTGCGGACCGCGTCGTCGGGCGAGGAGCCCTTCCCGGCGGACCGCTACGTGAACACCTTCCCCGCGAAGAAGCACGACCACTTCCTCATCCCCGCGGGCACCGTGCACTGCTCCGGAGCGGACTCGATGGTCCTCGAGATCTCCGCGACCCCGTACATCTTCACCTTCAAGATGTGGGACTGGGGACGGGTCGGCCTCGACGGGGTCCCGCGTCCGGTGCACCTCGACCACGCCTTCGCGAACATCCAGTGGGACCGCCGCACGGACTTCGCCCGCGACGAGCTCGTCAACCAGGTGACCGAGGTCGCGCGCGGTGACGGCTGGGTCGAGGAACGCACCGGGCTCCACGAGCTCGAGTTCATCGAGGTCCGGCGGCACTGGTTCGACGGCGTCGTCCCGCACGACACCGACGGCACCGTGAACGTCCTCAACCTGGTCGAGGGCGCCGAGGCCGTCGTCGAGAGCCCCGATGGCGCGTTCGAGCCGTTCGTCGTGCACTACGCCGAGACGTTCATCGTCCCTGCGAGCGTCGGCCGGTACACGATCCGCCCCTGCGGTCGCGGGCTGGGGCAGCGCCTCGGCACGGTGAAGGCGGCGGTCCGCGGGACCGAGCTCAGCGACTGAGCCGGCGGGCACCACTCGCCCACGCCGACGCGGCGCCGACGAGTGGCGCTCGGGAACCGAGCGCAGCCCGGACCAGTTCACCGTCCTCGTCCAGCGCCAGTCCGGCCCGGAGTGGGGCCTCGATGACGTCCCACGACCGCGCGATCGCACCGCCGACGACGACCCGATCGACCTCGAACCGCTCCACCCACGGCCGCAGCGCCGCACCCAGCGCGCGCATCGCCGACGTGACCACCTCGCGCGCGTCCCGGTCGTCGGACCGCGCAGCGGCGCAGATCTCCTCGACCGTCCGCTCTCGGCCGGACCGCGCGCGGTCGGCAAGCCGGATCGCCGGCGACGAGACGGTCTGCTCCAGCGGGTGCCCGTCGATCGTGAGCCGGTGCACCTCCCCGGCCTCCGGCACGGTCGGCCCGCTCCTGACCTCTGCGCCGTCCACGAGGAACGCCGAACCGACCCCGGTCCCGAGCGTGATGCAGATCATCCGGCGCGCACCCACCCCTGCACCAGAGGCCCACTCGCCGATGCCGTACGCGACGGCGTCGTTCACGAACCGGACCAGTCCCGGAGCGACTCCCAGCCGATCGGCGAGGGCCGCTCGGAGGTCGATCCCGGCGATCGACTGGAACTTGTCGACCCCGGCGAACGTGCCCGTCCCCGCCTCGGCGTCGAACGGACCGGGCATCGCGATCGACCAGCCGGCGACCGTCCCCCGCTCAGCAAGTGCTCGTCCCGGAACAGCGAGCTGCTCGAGGAGCTCGTCGCGTGTCGCATGCGGATCGACCGGTGCTCCTCGCTCGACGAGGACGTCGCCCGCCGACCCGGGGTCGACGAGCGCAGCCGTGACGTGACCCCCGCCGACGTCCATGACGCCGATGGGGGCCCCGCGCTCCCGCCGATCGCTCAACTGACGTCACCGAGGCGGTCCGACGGCCACCCGAGCACGGCGAAGACCTGGATCATCGCCGCCTGGTCGAGCGTCGCTGCCGGACGCGCCCAGTCGGGGTCGCCGCCGCCGCTCGGCTGGAAGTGGAACAGGCCGGTCGCCGGGTCACGGTTGTCCCGCCACGTCGCCGTCGCCCACTGCTCCGCAGCCGCACGGTAGGACGGGTCGTGCTGCACGGAGTCGAGCAACAGCAGGTCCTTGAAGTAGAACGCGTCGAAGACCGCCGGCTGCTGCTGGAGTCGGCCGTCCACGCTCCAGTACCGCAGCGACGCACGCGCGGCAGCGGTCGCCTGGCGCAGGTACTTCGGGTCGTCGGTCGTCCGGTAGAGGATCGTCGCCGTGCCGATCATCGCGCCCGAGTTGTAGGTCCAGAGCGTGGGGTCGACGCTGCCGTCGTCACCGAGGCTGTTGCGGTAGAGCCCGGCCGACTGGCGCAGGCACCTGTTGTTCCAGTCGTACAGCCGGGTGCTCCAGCGCAGGTACGACGCGTCCTTGGTCTCCTCGTAGAGGTGTGCCGCGAGCTGCGCGGTCAGACCGGTGACGTTCGCGGCACGGGTCGTGTTGTCCGGACGGTCGATCCAGTCGGAGCCCCCGGGGCACGTCAGCGTCGTGTCCTCGTTCCAGCTCCTGACCGCCACGTCGAACGCCGCACGCGCGTGGTCGAGCGACGCGGCGTCGCCGGTGGCCTGGTACTGGCTGACGAAGGAGAGACCCACGACGGCATTGTCGTCGTAGTAGACGTCTCCGCCACCACCGAGCGGCGCTGGGAGGTACGACTCGTACCCGGGGCGGCCGCCCGGGGCGACGGCGTAGTAGTGCTGGAACCCGTCGACGCGTGCAGCAGCGGAGTTCGCGTACGCCGGACCGACGCCGTCGATCCCCTGCAGGTCGAGCGCGGCCTGCGTGGCCTCGCGGTACTCCCAGAGGAAGGAGTACGGGTTGCCGGTGGTCGTGTCGGTGTTCTCGCGGTACAGGCCATAGCCCGGGGCCCCGGTGTACAGGTTGTCCTGCATGGCGTCGTAGGTCGCACTGGCCCGCTGCTGCCAGACCGGATCCGAGGTGGCCGACTGGGTGACGGTCGCGGCATCGGCGGCGTGCGGTGCCACCGCAACGAGTGCGCCGACGACGATCGCGGCGGCGGTGAAACGAACGGCGCGGGTGATCGGCGCCTGTGTCGAGCTGAGCATCGTTGCTCCTCTGGTTGTTGGTATCGTTACCATACGGTTCTGTCGACCGCCCCACAAGACGGTTCGCTGGACGTGGACGCAGCGCAGCCTGCGACTGCCCCCGAACAGAACGGCGCTCCGTTCGCTGCATCGAAGCGTCCGGGCGCTTCGGCGCGCCGGAAACCGAGAAGAGGGCAGCTCGCCGCGAATCCGACGGAGAAAGCCGGAAGAGGGCAATGAGCAGCACCCGAGAACCAGAAGAGCCCCCAGCCGAAACCGGGGGCTCTTCTTTTGGGCCAGACCTGCCAACGCTGGAGACCAGCCTCGCAGCAAAACCCATCTGGCGGTACCGGTGGGATTTGAACCCACGGTGGAGTTGCCCCCACACATGTTTTCGAGACATGATCCTTCGGCCGCTCGGACACGGTACCGGGAAAGAGTTTACACGATCCGGGAGGCGCGACGCACCACCGCGCGTCGCCGCGCCCTCCACAGGTGGCCGGTTCCGCATGCCCGTCCACAGTTCCCGGCGAGCGCATCGGACACCTGGCTGAACGGCGTACCGTCCCAGAAATGAGATCCCGGACCCTCATCGCACTGTTGTCGTCGATCGTCGGCGGACTGGTCGTCATGGGCGGTGCAGCATTCGGTGCGCGGGCGGGCGTCCGCGGGCAACGCGCCGCCGCCCGACGCGTCGTCGACATGCTGCCGGTGCACGCCGACTGGTGGCGCGAGCGCCTGCAGCACGAGGGGCAGATCACGTACCTCGCGATCGGCGACTCGGCAGCACAGGGCGTGGGCGCGACCGAACCGCACCGCGGGTACGTCGGCCTGCTCGCGCGTCGGATCCGCCACCGTTCCCGGACCTCGGTGCGGGTCGTCAACCTCAGCGTGTCCGGGTCGACGACGTGGGGCGCACGCAAGGACCAGCTACCGAAGTTGAAGGGCTACACGCCCGACATCTGCACGGTGTCGATCGGCGCGAACGACATCGCCGACTTCCACCCGGACAAGTTCGAGCGGAACATCCGCGAGATCTACGGTGCGGTGCCCTCACATGCGATCGTCGCCGAGCTGCCGTGCATGTTCGTGCCGGACCGGGAGCGCAAGGTCGCGGTGGCGAACGAGATCGTGCACCGGGTGGCCGACGAACTCGGGCTGACCGTGGCGCCGCTGCACACCATCACGAAGCGGGTCGGGCTGCGCCGGACGTTCTTCAACAGCTACGGCGACCTGTTCCACCCGAACGACCGCGGCTACGAGATCTGGGCGAGTGCGTTCGAGCCCGCGGTCGACGCCCGGGTCGACGTGGTGGCCGCGATCCGTCACTACCTCTCCGCGCGAGAGGCCGAGGACCTCGGCGCGGGTGCCGGTGCGGTGGCCACAGCCCGGGCGGAGCAGGACGTCGAGGGCGCCGAGGCTCTTGATCACGCTGACCGGCCGGGGCGGATCGACCGACTCCGGCAGCGCATGACGGGTTCGGTCCCGATCCAGGGAGTCCGCGACGACAGTCCGGACGACCGGTCCGGTCATGTCGGCGGCACGCCGTAGCCTGACGAGCATGGCCCGCCCTCAGTCTCTCTACCGCTGCACGGAGTGTGGTTGGACCAGCATCAAGTGGGTCGGCCGCTGTGGTGAGTGCCAGGCGTGGGGCACCGTCGAGGACTCCTCCGCGGCCACGGCCAGCACGCGCGGCACGGCCGCCGTCGCCGTTGCGGGCAACCGTGTCGCACGCCCCATCACCGAGTCCCGAGGGACCACGGTCCAGCGCTGGCAGACCGGCATCGGCGAGTTCGACCGAGTACTCGGCGGTGGTGTCGTTCCCGGTGCAGCCGTCCTGCTGTCCGGCGAGCCCGGCGTCGGCAAGTCCACCCTCCTGCTCGAGGTCGCCTCGCGCGCAGCGGCCACCGGCAAGCGCGTCCTGTACGTCAGCGCCGAGGAGTCCGTCGACCAGGTGCGCCTCCGTGCCGAGCGGACCGGGGCGATGCACGACGACCTGTACCTCGCGAGCGAGGTCGACCTCGGCGTCATCCTCGGCCAGATCGACCAGGTGCGCCCGGACCTCCTCATCGCCGACTCCGTGCAGACGATCTCGTCGAGTTCGATCGACGGCATCGCGGGCGGGACGTCCCAGGTGCGCGAGGTCGCTTCCACCCTGATCCGGGTCGCAAAGGACCGGGCGCTCCCGGTCCTCATCGTCGGGCACGTCACGAAGGACGGCACGATCGCCGGCCCTCGCCTGCTCGAGCACCTCGTCGACGTCGTCTGCCACTTCGAGGGAGACCGACAGACTGCGCTCCGGTTCGTCCGGGCCTTGAAGAACCGCTTCGGCCCCACGGACGAGGTCGGCTGCTTCGACATGGCTGGCGACGGCATCTACGAGGTCCCGGACCCGAGCGGCCTGTTCATGTCGAAGAACGGCGCTCCGGTGTCCGGCACGTGTGTGACGGTCGCGCTCGAGGGCCGTCGTGCGCTCCCCGTGGAGGTGCAGGCGCTCGTCGTGCCGAGCTCGGCTCCGCAGCCGCGGCGGGTCGTGAACGGCGTCGACTCGTCCCGCGTGGCGATGCTGCTCGCGGTGCTCGAGCGTCGGGCCGGCCTGAAGCTGTCCGACGCCGACGTCTACGTGTCGACGGTCGGGGGCATGAAGCTCACCGAGCCCGGCGCGGACCTCGCGATCGCGCTGGCCCTGGCGAGCGCGGCTCGTGACCGGCCGTACCCGCACACGCTCGCGGCCGTGGGCGAGATAAGCCTCGCCGGCGAGATCCGCCCCACGACCGGCACGAAGCAGCGCGCGAGCGAAGCCGCCCGGCTCGGCTTCACGACCGTCCTCGGGTCGGACGCCCAGCACCTGCGAGAAGCGCTGCGCGTCGCGTTCTCACTGGCGAACAACGAGCGGGAACGCGAGCTCGACCGCGCCTTCTGACCACGCGTCCTGACGGTGTGCGCGATCACGACGCGCCGTGCGACCTCGTGCAGCAGAATCGCTCAGGCGCGGAGTGCGGCGAGCAGGTCCTCGGGGGTGGCCTGCATCGTGTGCGGCCCGGCGATGTCGAAGAACACACCCTCGAGCGACTCGAGGTGCGCAGTGAGGAACTCCTCGAGCCGTGGTCCGTCGTAGACCATCACCTGCCGGATCTTCTCGTCGGGCACCATCGCCGTGTATGCGTCCGCCGACGAGAACAGCAGCAGGATGCGCTTGTCGGCGCCCTCGCGACCGAACACCCGGACCTGCATGTCCTTCTTCCCGGTCACGAGTCGGGGGACGATCACGATGTCGTTGCGGAGGGCGAACGCCACCGCGGCGACGTCCTGCTTCGCGAGGGCTTCCTCGAGCTGTTCGCTCCGGAAGCGCTGTTCCTTGTCTGCCATCGCCCCTAGTCCACCAGATTCATGGCAGTTCAGCGACTTCGGCTCTTCCCTTGTGGCCACGAGAGGGTACATTGATACCAACCGCTTCGGCGGGAGTCCATCGTTCTTCCGGTGCCATGCACCTCGAGCGCCATCGGTCACTGGCCTTCCCCGGCCGCCTGGCCCCGAACCCGTTCCGCCGGCCCAATGCCCGCGGGGCGCATCGATCTGACGACATCCGTTGGTGGATCGGCGGTAGCGAATACCGCATCGCAAGGCAGTCGACAGCAGATGTCGACTGGCAAGAAAGTAAGGAACGCCATCATGGCATCGACCGGCACCGTCAAGTGGTTCAACAACGAAAAGGGCTTCGGCTTCATCGCCCCGGACGACGGCTCCGCTGACGTCTTCGCTCACTTCTCCGCGATCGCTGGCAACGGCTACAAGTCGCTGGAGGAGAACCAGAAGGTGGAGTTCGACATCACCGAGGGCCGCAAGGGCCCGCAGGCGGAGAACATCACCGTCCTCGGCTGATCTCGCTCAGCTCGAGCGGGCCCGTCGTCCTCGTGACGACGGGCCCGTTCTCTTTGCCAAGGAGGCCCACTGATATGCTGACGTATCATGCGGAGTGGATACATCGTCTACGTCGACGAGAGCGGGGACCACAGTCTCACGAGCATCAACCCTGAGTACCCGATGTTCGTGCTCGCGTTCTGCGTCTTCCCCGTCGATCTGTACATCGATCGGATCGTGCCGCTCGTCCAGCGCCTGAAGTTCGACTTCTTCAACCACGACATGGTCGTCCTGCACGAACGCGAGATGCGGCAGTCGGCGCCGCCGTTCGACATCCTGTTGAACCCGACGACGCGGGCTTCGTTCATGCAACGGATCGACGCCGTCTTCGACGAGCGTTTCGGCGTGGTCGCATCAGCCATCCGGAAGCACGAGTTCCTCCGGCGCGTCGGGTGCGACACGAGTCCGTACCACGTCGCCCTCGAGTTCGGTCTCGAACGGGTCTTCCTCCAGTTGCAGAGCCGCGGTGCCGCGCGCTGCGAGACGGTCGTGGTGTTCGAGAGCCGCGGACGAGCTGAGGATCGCGAGCTCGAGGCCGAGTTCGACCGGATCATGGCCACGACGAAGATGCGGGGGATGGCCGAGACGTTCCGCTTCGCCATCGCGAGCAAGCAGACGAACAGCGCCGGCCTGCAGATCGCCGATCTGGTCGCCCGTCCGATCGGCATCCACCTCCTCCGACCTGACCAGCCGAACCACGCCTGGGATCGGATCCTCGAACGCATGCCGAAGTCGCCGAACGGGTCAGAGCGAGGGTGGGGACTCAAGGTCTACCCATGACAAAGCGAGAACCCCCGGCCTGAGCCAGGGGTTCGACGCCGATCGGGCATTCCCAATCCACTTGCCAGCCAGCATATCAGCGATGGCGCCCCGCGACTAGTTCAGGATGAACTGCACCGAGCTCTTCGACTCGATGTTCCCCACCCCAACCTGCAGGTGGTAGCTCGCTCCTCCACCGGTCACCGACGGCCGCGACGAGTCGCACGTCGAGGTCGACGAGCGCGTCCGGTCCCACGCGATCGCCGGCGTCGTCAGGGTCTGCCCGGCCTTGATCGTGACGTCCTGGTTCGTGCCGCCGGTCTGGCAGTCCTTGGAGGACCAGTACTGCTCTTCACCGGAGCTGATCGTGAGGACCTGCTGCGACGAGCCGAGGTCCATGTGGCAGGAGTTCGCCCCGGTGTTCTTGATCGACATCGCGATCTTCGGGTCCTCGGTGGGGCCGTACGCGGTCTTGTCCACGACCGCGGTGAGCTGGATCTGGTCCTTCGCGCACGTGGATCCGTCCGCAGCGGACGAGGCAGAGGGGGTCGATCGAGGGGACGGTGACGACGACGCCGATCCCGACCCGGAAGAAGACGACGGCGACGTCGATCCGGTCGCCGTGGCCGTCGGCTCCGCCGAGGTCGCACCGCTGCCTCGGCCGACGACGATCAGCACGACGACGACCACGATGAGCAGCAGCACCCCGATGACGGTCGCACGGCGACGCCAGTAGACGCCCGGCTTCTCGGGCCCGACGGGGTGACGGAACGACGACATGCGCACAGGGTAGACAACGCCGCGAGCCCGACGGGGGAACCCCGCCGCGCGACACCCGAAAGCGTCAGAGGATCTTCAGCATGCGGGTGTTGCCGAGCGTGTTCGGCTTGACCCGGGCGAGGTCGAGGAACTCAGCGACCCCTTCGTCCGACGACCGCACGAGTTCGGCGTAGACGTCGGGTGCGACGACCTGCTCACCGATCTCGAGGTACCCGTGCTTCGTGAAGAACTCGACCTCGAACGTCAGGCAGAAGATGCGGGCGACACCGAGCTCGCGCGCGTCGTGCTCGAGCGCCTCGAGCATGCGGTGCCCGACACGCTTGTGGATCCAGTCGGCGTCGAGCGCGAGCGTGCGGACCTCGGCGATGTCGTCCCAGAAGACGGCGAGGGCGCCGCAGCCGATCGGGACACCGTCAGGCCCCTCGGCGATCCGGAACTGCTGGATCGAGCCGTACAGGGCGACGTTCTCCTTGCCGAGCAGGATGCGGCGGTCGACGTACGGCGAGATGAGGCGCTGGATGTGCGGGACGTCCGACGCGAGCGCCGGACGCACCAGGATGCCGTGTTCGTCCCGTTCGTGGAACGCGTGCTTCCCGTGCTCAGTCATCCCCATCACCCTAGTGCGAGCGAAGCGCGAACCGCCTGGGCGCCGAACAGGGGGACAGCTCCCTGCGTCGCGCACAGGCGGCCGCGCCTACCGTCCCGGTCATGCCCCAGATCATCGAAACCGTCGACGTCAACGTGCCCGTCGCCGCTGCCTACGGCCAGTGGACCCGCTTCGAGGAGTTCCCCACCTTCCTCGACGAGGTCGAGAAGATCGTCCAGGTGGACGACAAGACCACCGACTGGACCGTCAAGGTCGCCGGCCAGGAGCGCGAGTTCCGTGCCGTCATCACCGAGCAGCACCCGGACGAGCGTGTCGCGTGGACCGTCAAGGACGGCGAGACCGACCACGCCGGCGTCGTGACGTTCCACAAGCTCTCCGACGCAGAGACCCGCGTGACCGCGCAGATCGACTGGGAGCCCTCCGGGTTCCTCGAGAAGCTCGGTGCGGCGGTCGGCGTCGGCGGTCACGCGATCAAGAAGGACCTGCAGAACTACAAGGAGCGCGTCGAGGCGGCGCCCACGGACACCGGCTGGCGTGGCGACGTGCAGGCCTGAGCAGGCCGACGCACGAGAACGCGACCAACGCACAGACGGGAGGCGCGGTGCCAGCCGGCACCGCGCCTCCCGTCTGTCTGGTTGCAGGTCTTAGGACTCGATCTCGCCCTGCGGAGCGTCCGTCGCCTCGACGGCGGCAGCCCCGGCGAGGACCTCCTCGCGACCCGGCTGACGCCCGGTCTCGAACTGGAACTTGCCGTCGGTGAAGTCGACCTTCACGTGGTCGCCGGCGGTGAGCTCACCCTGCAGGATGTGCTCGGACAGCTGGTCCTCGACCTCGTGCTGCATCGCGCGGCGGAGCGGACGCGCACCGAGCGCCGGGTCGAACCCGACCTTGATGAGCTGCTCCTTGGCGGCGAGCGTGAGCTCCACCGTCATGTCCCGGTCCAGCAGACGGTCGGCGAGCCGCTTCACGAACAGGTCCACGATCTGCAGCAGCTCGGGCTGCGACAGCTGCGGGAACACGATCGTGTCGTCGACACGGTTGAGGAACTCCGGCTTGAAGTGCTTCTTGAGCTCCTCGTTCACCTTCGAGCGCATGCGGTCGTAGCCGACGCCCGAGTCACCCTCGACCTGGAAGCCCACCGGGCCACCGGCGATGCCCTGCGAACCGAGGTTCGTGGTCATGATGATGACGGTGTTCTTGAAGTCGACCACGCGGCCCTGACCGTCGGTGAGACGGCC